>Ga0137320_1000009_pt1 | contig 56313 bp, 69 predicted proteins | sample EasRivERMZT366_2_FD_104754 | JGI IMG/M metagenome (GOLD analysis project Ga0137320, IMG submission 104754) | Soil microbial communities from meander-bound floodplain in the East River, Colorado, USA - East River MetaG ERMZT366_2 | ecosystem: Environmental > Terrestrial > Soil > Floodplain ...
CCTCTGCGACATGCGGGTAAAGCTCAATGTGCAGCTCATGGAAATCGCCGCCCGCAGGTTGCAGGCGCAGCAGGGCACGTCTCAGGCCGAACTCGAATTGATGAAGTACCAAGTCGATAGCCGTCAAAATTTCCTGGTGGGGATGTTTCGCGTGATTCAGGACCGCAGCGACGAATATCCCGACCTCTCCGAGATGTCCAAGCTGGCATTCTCTTTAGGAGATGCCGGCTCGGGCTGGGTGGCGCCTTAATGTTCAGAAAGAAGCGACAACCAGCGCCGTATTTCAGGATGCCGGGTTCGCCCTACAACCCGGCTACTGGTGAACGTGCGCCCTTGGGTCGCTACGCCAACTCAGGGACCACGCTGGCGACGTTTCAGGTGATTGGCGACGATCCTAACGACCCAGATCAGGCAGACAACCACGTCAACTACATCGTCTGCCGCGGGTTTGATCCAGACGCCGACCCGAATTTCCGCTACCTGCACGACCCGTACACGGCGGAGGACTCGACGCCGATCAACGTGGCCAAACCTTATTTTGTGCGCGGCACGTTTCCTTACAAACGCGGGCAGATCGTGGTGGCGGCCAAGATTCGCACGCGGCTGGGCCAGAACGCAGGCGTATCTGCGGATTTCGTCGGCCAGCCAGAGGACTTAGACGAAGAAATTGGTCTCCTGACTGACGATAACGGCGTGGGGATCGCGTGGTTGGATATGTGCTGCTTGCCGCGCCCTGGAATTCCGTTTCTCAATGACTCGGGCGAAACGGCCCCGGCCTATGCGGTGATGAAGATCACAGATGACATTGCGAAAGCCGCTGGCCAGCCATTCAGCCTGGTGATCGACAAAGCGGACAATAATTGGAGCGGGTTGTATTTGGTCAACGGCCCGCGTGCCATTGCTGATGGAGGGACTGGGACTGGTTATTTCTACACCGGAGACTACCCAGATCAACTCGCGCTCTACAACAGCGCCAACACGCCAGCTCCTGGAGAGCAATGGTCCCCGGTTCCTGATTCGTGGCTGCTGCACAAAAACGGTCCCGGCTTTTTTATTCTGGGCGGCGCTGACGGCACGAAGGTCAACATCATCCAGAGGATTCCGGGCCAGATTCTCGTGAAGAACGACAGCGGCGGGGCGATTGCTGGAGGCGGAACTGGCACGGTAGCTGTCTTTGGCGGCGCGGCTGGCAGCGAATCGGACTCCGGGTTCAATGTCAGCGTTTACAACCGCTCGTCGGTGTCTTGGGCAAGCAATAAGTACGGCTTCGTCGAAGTCGTCAACGGTCAAGCCTACGTTTCTCCGCACCAAACATGACCGAGCATCGCGTTCGCCAGCTCCGCTTCTACTTCTGGGCGTTCGCCTGCTGCCTGTTCGCGCTCTGGAATCCGTGGTTTTCGGCTGGCTTGGCGTGGCTGCCGCTGGCGTTGTTTATGCCGGAGTTTGCTGCGGCCCCCCCCATGTGCTCACGCTGCACGTCCGCCACAGATACTCACAACACAGTTCAAATCGACATCATCGGGGCTGTGGATAAAACTGCGGGGGCGATTTGCGGCGACTGTTCCTACGTCAACGTAAGCACGGCCGTTCTTACCTGGACGGCTCTTGGGTTCCCGGCCTGCACTTGGAAGCTCAGCGTTACCACCGACAGTCCTGGCTCGTGCTGGGAAAACTTTGAGTTGGAGTTTCATAGGAACAATCCGGGTCAGAATACGCTATGGTTGACCTCATTCACCTCACCATTCCCAGACTCTCAGCAATGGGAATTGACAGGCAGTGGCGGGACGCAGGATTGCGATGATACGGAAACTGAGAATTCTGCCGGTGTCCAGGTTCCGGGTGGCGGTCACGGCTGCGACCTCAGCGGAGCATCGGTGACGATGACACCGCTATGATGCAGTGCATCCAATACGAAACCGGCGAGGTTCACGAATCAGGCCGCAAGATTCTGCGGTGCCGGCGGCGAGGGTGCGACCTGATTCAACTCGTTGAGTTGCCCGGCAGCAGAAGAATTCCAAGGGACTGTGGCGGCTTCCCGTTCTGGTGGGAGTTCGGTTGGTGGATTGAAGGATGGCTGAGAGGCCACGGCATCACCAAGGCCCGCGTCGAAGCCGTAGTCGGACATTGCAACTGCGACGAGCGGATTGAGGCGGCAAATGAGGCCGGTTCCGCAGCGGCAAAGACACTAGGCCTGAAGGAATAACCAATGGCAATCGTTCTGAAATACGGCGCTCCTGGCCCGATCCTGCTCGCTGGGGCCGCGGGCGGCAGAGGGCATCGCGAAAACGAATACCAGGACGACGCGCTCAAGCTGTGGCAGCAGCAGCAGCAGCAGAATTTCCAGTCCCGTCAACTGTCGCAGCAGCAATCTTTCGCAGGTGGGCAGGCGGCCCTCGACCGGGAGTACAGGTCGGAACTGCAAGGCGCGGCGTTGAAGGAATCGCAGACGGAACGCGATTACAGGGCAGGGCAGCAGAAGAGCGCGCAGGATTTCCAGGCGGGACAACAGAAGGGCGTGCTTGAAGCTCGCGCCGGAGAGTCAGTCTTGGATCGCGAGCAGCGAGCCTTGGCGGATAGGCAGCGACAGGAATTCGTCGCCGATCAAAACACGCTGACCGGCTTGCGGAGGGGCGAGCTGGAACTTCCGCAAGCGGCGCAGAGGCGGCTACAGCAACTCGATGCGGGGCTGGTCGAGGCGATGAAGCTGTCGCCGGCCGAGCAAGGAGAGTTTCGGCAGAAGTACGAAGCCGAGAAGCGCAATCTGCTACGGCTGGCCACTCCGTCGCAGGAGATGTCTTACGAAGATCGGGTACGGAAGAACCTGGGTACCAACTACGAGCAATACAAGAGCCTGCCGTGGCAGTTCAATAATCAGGGCGAGATGTCGCTGCCTACCGGGTTCAAGTTGCCGGGCAACGATCAGGAAAAGTCCAAGCAGCAGCTCACCGAGGATTTCGTGACGCGGTACGAAAAGCATCGGAAGGAACTGGACGAAGAAACCGGCCTGCCGATTTCCGATGAAGTGGCCAGGAAAAAGGCGCTCGACGATCAGATGGCGACTGGACGGGCTACTCAGTGGTATTCGGGGCGCGGTTCGCAGGCAACGGCCTCTGCACAGCAGCCGGCCGGGGAAGACGCGATTTGGGGCGCAAGAGCGGCGGAGGGTGCTCGTGCGCAATCCCAGGCCATATCAGCGGCGGCCGGTCGTCCTGCACAGCAACCGCAGTCAGCAGCCCTGCCTGCGACACAGACTGCGCAGCAAGCCCAGGCTCGCAAGGATGGAATGTACAGAATTTCCGATGACACGCTGCTTATGATTCATGGCGGAAAAGAAGAAAGGCAGAAGATCACCAGCGAGAACAAAGATGGCGTCTCCTACGGAACTGGTTCTGTCCGTGGTGCGGCTTCTAGCTCACAAATAATTGACGAAAGACCAAAAGCAGGTCCGCAAACGCAAATGCAACCAGCCTCGCAGTTGACGCCCGCACAGCAGCCGCTGTCGCTGGCGATTCCCCAGCCGAAGACGGTCGAAGAAGCGTCCAAACTGCCACGCGGCTCAACCTTCCGCTGGACAGACGGTTCGATTCGCAAAGTACCGTAACTATGTTCCCGCTTTCCAAATAGACATTCCGCTCGCAAAAACAGCCGTGGCGGCGAGATACATTCCCATGCTCTCCCAGAAGGACAGTTGGAGCGATGTTGACAGCGAGGCGATTACACAGCCAAGGATGCAGACCGCGACGGCGATGCTCTTGCGGGCCATTGAAAAATCGTAGCAACTACGTGAGGCAAAAGAAATGCCACCGCTGACCATTGATGACTTCCCATTGGCCGAGGAAGCTGATACTCCGAAGCCGCTTTCGATCGACGACTTCCCGATGGCGAGCGGGAAGGATTTAGAGCAGAGCGTTTCTCCCAGCCGGGCACTGGGGGCCGTGATGCAGCTTATGGACGATCAGGAGCAGGACGACCCACAGCTTGCCGTCGCACGCTGGGGGCACGGCGAATTGAGCAAATGGGCCGGACGGATGCCGTTCCTGGGTCACGCTTTCAAAGCCAGTAACTCCCTGACCACGGCACGCTCTGCCAATCGGATCAAGGACGGCAAGGGGGACCAGAGGGATTACGTCAACGTGGCCATTTACTTGCGGCAGCAGCGGGAGTTAGGCAACCGCGGGTTCGGCAACAAGCTACTCGATTCAGTGCTCGATATTCCTGGTTTCGCCCAGGAGTTCATTATGACCACGGGCGCTTTCACCGCCGCGAAAGGCGTGGTCGGCAAGGCGCTTGGTGGCCTGGGAACGGGAACAGCCGCGAAGGCCGTGCAGGCGATCGTGCCATCGGCCGCTGGCGTGGTGGCGCAAACGGCAGCCAACCCAACATTAACGACCGAGATCGCAGCCGCCAACACCGTCCCTGACATCGGGATGACCACGGCTGACGGCGAGCAGTTTGCAACGATTGGCGACGAACGGAGTTTTTTGGCCGCCCTGCCGCCCGCGTTTCTCGACACGATGATCGAACTTGGCTCGGAGCGGGCAGGCGGGGTGATCGTCGGGGCGCTGGGAAAGATTCCAGGCGCGACGCGGATCGCGGCGCTAAAGAACGGAATCGTCAACCGCTGGCTGTCGAAGCCCGGTCGCAATCCCGGAATGCTTGCGGAGACGCTGAAGCAGGCCGGCTGGAATGGTGTCATTGGCGAAGTGCTCGAAGAGCGCGTCGGTGACGTTGCGCGACTTGCGACCGGGCTGGAGTCGGCGGAAGAAAACGTGACCGGCCAACTCGCGACTGGGAGGTACAAAGAGGCGCTGGAGCAACTGGCTATCGAGGGATTGGCCTTCAGCGTGCCGGGGGCGATCAATGTTGCCTCGCGCGCCGTGCCCGATGGAAGGGCGGAGCGGCTGGCCGAACTCAAGGCCGTTCGCGCCAAGGGCTACGTCTCCGCAGACGACGGCCAGGCCGCAGGAATCGAGGGCGAGACACGGAAGGAACGATTGACCAACACGGACGCTGAAATTCAACAACTCGAACAGGAGATTCAAAATGCCGGCACAGTACCAAGCCCTGAAGCGGAAGTACGGCAAGAGCAAGGCGGCGCGGATATTCGTGGGGAAGGGCAAGTCGAAGTACCAGCGGAGCCAGCGGGCGAAGTCGCTCCAGCACAATCGGAAATACTGACTTCGCAGGAACTGCGCGACTATTTAGCGCAAGCCGAAGCCGCCGCGCCGGAAGCGTCTGAGCAGCCGGAGCAGGACGGCGAACCCCCGGTCCCCGATGGATACGTTCGTGTCTATCACAGCGGCGGACCTCAAGACGGAGGCGGCCGGTGGGTAAGTACCGACAAGACATACGCCTCGGACTACCGCCCCGACCTGCCGCTTAGCTACATGGACATCCCTGAGAGCGATCCGCGTGTAAATAACCCGGACTATGCGGAGCAAGGGGTTAAACAGGGATTCACCTTCAATTTCGAGACGACGCCAGAAGAAGCGGCAAAGCTGACTGAAATCCCGCGCGACCAGCAGGCCGAACAGCCGCGCGACGTCGCCGCCGAAATCCGATCCGCTCTCACCAGCGGTCCCGTCACCGTCACCACGCCGCAAGTCCAGGCCGGCTTCCAGGTCGCCAAAGTCCGCGACGACGGGAAGGTGGTTACGAAGAAGGGGCGTGTTATGACGCCGGACGAGACGTGGGAAATTCAGAAGCCACAGGAGCAACCAAGTGCCCAGCCTGAGCCAGTTCGTGAAGCAGTACCTCCAGTCCCCGAAGCCGCACCATTGCCAGCAGCCGCCGCGGAAGCTGTTCCGCAAGCCGGGCAAAGTGAAGCCGCCGCACCGGCCAAAACCCGGATGGACTTGATTCTCGATGAGGTGGAGAGGTCCGGGAAAGAAATGAACGTGCAACTCGAAGGGGCAACTCCCGACGTGTTAAAAAGGGCAATTCAAGCAGCGAGCGATCGTGGGCTGTGGGCAACAACAGACGGAAACAACCTGCTTATCAGGCCCGAAGCCCCGTCGCCAACCGCGGCAGCAGTTGAGCCAGTGGCTTCGCCGCTTGCAGCCGAACAGCCTGGCGTCGAACCGCCAGCCATTCCAGCGCCCGAAGCGGCCCTGCCAGCTCCACAAACCCAGCCTCCAGACACCACGGGCACGAAGAACGTCAAGACCGACGGGCTTCGCCAGAAGGCCGGCATGGCGGAACGCCCGCCAGTCGAGCCGGAGACGCGCGACGAGTGGGATTCCAAAGCGGCGAAGCGCATTGCCGACGATCCGCAATACGCCGGCAAGCTGGCCGCAGAGTTGGCCGCGAAGCCGCGGGCACTCGATCCGGTCGAAGAGATGACCCTGAACAGACATCTGCGCGACCTGGAGAACCGGCGCCAGTCCGGGGAAGACGTTGCCGACGAAATGGCTACCGCTGTCGAGGCTTCCGAGCGGGCCGGAACTATCTGGGGACGGGCTGGCGTTTCCCGGCAAGCTGAACGCGCTGCCGATTTCTCGCTGGAAGGAATCGTCCGCCAGCACCTTCGTTCCGTCAACGAGAAACCGTCCGACGAGCAACTGGCCAAGTATGCGGAGATGGCCGACAGGATCTCGAAACTGGAAGGCGAGTTGAACGAAGAGAGACAGAAGCGTGTCCAGGCCGAGATCGACAAGCAAATTGCCGAGAGCAAGAAGCCGGAAGTCGAGCCGGCGGCCAAACGCCCCAAGAAAACGACGGAACGCAGGCAGGCAGCAGAGAAGAAGGTTGCCGATGCTTGGGAGAACTTCCGCAAGGCGATGCAGACCACGGCGGGATCATCCGGGGCGAATCTTATTGGACCGGCTGTGGATGTCGCTAAGGCTTACGTCGAGCTGGGGTACGTGAAGTTTTCTGAATTCATTGCCGAAGTCCGCACGAACATGAAAGACGCGGACGAGAATCTGTTCCGACAGGCATGGGTCCAGGCACAGCCGAAGATGGAACCCGACAAGCTCGATGCGTCAGGCATCGGCGTACTGGCCCGCAAACTCACCCGCTGGGTGGTCGAGTCCGGCATCACGGAGCGCGAAGCGGCGGTTGATGCTGTCCACGAGCACCTGACCACAATGGGATTCGATCTCAGCCGCTCGGAGACGATGACGGCGATTTCGGGCTACGGTGAGTTCAGTGAACTCTCCAAAGACGAAGTGAGCGTCAAGATTCGTGGGATCAAGGGCGAGCTGCAACAGCTTCTCAAGCTGGAAGATATGCAGGCCGGTCAGGCCCCGAAGAAAACGGGCGTCGAACGCCGCGAACCGACAGACGAAGAACGGCGGCTTATCAAGGAGGTCAACGAGGCCAAGAAGCGCGGCGGGTACACCGTCACCGACCCGGACACGCAACTGAAGTCGGCGCTGGCGTCGGCAAAAACGGCCGCCCGCAACCGGATTACCGACTTGGAGAAAGCGATCGCCGCTCGCGAGAAGATCGTCAGCGGGCAGACGGCGCTCAAGGCCGACGCGGAATTGACGGACCTGCGCAAGCGACGCGACGCACTGAACGAGGAATACAGGAAGATATTCCCGCCGAAGAAGAACGGACTCTCGGATGCCCGCCGCCTGAAGATGGCCGAGAAGATGCTGGACCGACAGCTTAGCGATTTGCAGGCGGACCTGGCCGCCGGCCGGCTGGGGCCGAAGGAGAAGAAGGCTCCGCTGACCTCTCCCGCCCTGGAAGAGAAGCGCCAGCAGCTCAAGTCTCTCAAAGAGGTTCGCGAACAAGCCCGCGCCGCAAGCCCTGAGTATCAAGCTCAAGAGGCCGCCAAGCAGAACACCAGGTACAAGAAGACTTTGGAGCGATCACTGGCGTTCTGGGAGAAGCGGCGAGACGACGCCGTGCAAGGCAAGTTGCCGGCGAAGCGCAAGCCGACTCCGGTGGACGACGCGATTCTGGAGAAGAAGTACCAGATCGAACTGGTCAAGCGTCACGCCCGAGCCGAGATCGAAGAGGCGGAGCGTGCCGCGCGCGGTCGAGCGGGCAAGGCTCTGGGCTTCGGCGGCGACCTGCTCGACCTGTCGCGGGCCGTGATGACGGGCTACGAAATGTCGGCAGTCTTGCGCCAGGGGGCGTTTTACACGCTGGGGTTCCCGAAGCAGGCATTTCCGGCCGTGTGGAAGTCGATCCAAGCGGCCTTCAGTCGGCGGGCTGACTTCGCGCTGCACGACGATCTGATGAAGCGTCCGAACCACGCCGACTATGTGCGCGGCGGGCTGGAAACTACAGCCTCCGATGGCCCGCTGTCGCACCGCGAGGAGCTTCTGCGGTCAAGGATCGCCTCGTGGCTGGCGAAGCAGCAAGGCGTTGCAGCAGCCCTGCCGAGATGGGCTTCCGAGGGGCTGCTGGGAAGCGAACGGGCCTTCCGATCGTTCCTGAACACGATGCGAGCCGATCTGTTCGATTACATGAAGGACAGCGTTGAAGCGTCCCGGCCGGGAACCTGGTCAGAGGAGGACGCGAAGACGGTTGCGCATGGGGCCAATGTATTCAGCGGTCGGGGTAAGCTGCCTTACAACCAGAGCGGCGTCGGCTGGTCGCGGATTTTCTACGCGCCGCGGTGGGTCTGGTCGCGTGGACAGTTGCTCGTCGGTGAACCGCTCTGGAAGGGGGACCGGGCGACGCGCGTGGCAATCGGCAAGGTGTACGTTCGCGCGGCGCTTGGTTTATCGGCGTACACGATGCTTCGGCACGCTGTCTATGCGATGCTCGCTGGGGACGACGACGAACATGAGCCGGAATACGAACTCGACCCGCGTTCCAGCGACTTCGGAAAAATGCGGGTAGGTGAAACCAGAATCGACTCTGGAGCCGGTTTTAATCAGCTCGTGACGCTGGCGGCTCGGATCATCACAGGGGAAGCCAAGCGGTCGTCGGGAAAGATCGTGCCAATTCGCGGGGACGACGTGCCATACGGCGGGGACGACACCGGAGATGTGATCCATCGCTTCCTGGACACGAAACTGGCGCCGCTGCCGTCTGCGGTGATGGATTTCATTCGTGGAAAGAACGTCGTGGGCGAGAAGGCCACCGTGGGGAAGGTCGTCGGGGACCGGGTTACGCCGATGACGTGGCGCGATATTTGGGACGCCGAGAAGGAATTGAACGTGCCCCAGGGAACCGTCGCGGCCCTGGAAGCGTTCTTCGGGGCTGGCGTCTCGACCTACGGCTCACGAAATGAGTACCGCGACTCCAGCGAGGAGCAGCGCAAGGAGATGGTCGCGAAAGACCTGAAGAACATGAAATGGGACTCCCCAGAGCCAGCCTACGGCGAGTTCCTGACTACTGGGCAGTTGAAGCAGTTCGACGCCAGACGGCAGGAGAAACGCGGCCTAGTCGTTTACAACGCGACGTACACCGGCAAGAACGAGGACGAACTGAAGACGCGCGATAGGAACCGAGAATACCTCTCTGAGATGGGCATTTCCTTCGAGGAAGCCCGTGATTTCCTGAAGGACTACTACCGCCGGCCGGACGAAAAAGGCAGGCCGGGCAGGATTACGGAGGGCTATTTCCCGAAGCTCCGGGCCCTGAAGCGGATTTACGACCGCCAGTAGGCCTACGGAACCTGGCAGGTGGCACAGGCCGAATACGTGCGGCCGTAACTGGCCTGCCGGCTGGCTCGCCGCTCTTGCCGCCGCTGGACGCCCAGCACTTGGCCGGCGCGGGCCTTGGCTCGCTGGAGCAAGTTGCACAGCGGACCAGCCTCGGCCGAGACTGGGGCGACAAACAACACGCTGGAGATGACCAGCAGGGCGATGGTGAGACGTTTCATTTCAACACTTTCCTTTCAGGCCAGCCGCTTCTACGCGGCGATGCCATTTCGAGTTACCGGACACACATTTGCCAGACTTGCGACGACTGCGGACAAGTCCCTTGCGGGCCGGGCTGACGGCGACAGACGACGTGAACAAAGAAACCAAAAAATCAATTCCGAGTTTCATTTGGCTATTTCCTCAACTTCCACCGCGTGTACTGCCGCGCCCCGACAACAAAACTCCGATGCGTCCGCGTGCCAACGAGGCCAGCGAACAAACCAACCGCCGTCCGCAAGCCCAACGGGGCACGGGCCTGGATCAATTCACGCTTGCGGGCGTCGTCAAGTTCCAAGGCTCGCAGCACGCCGGGGGTCAAATCCTCGCGCTCGACGCGCATAAATCCCGCCTCATGCAACTGCTGGCCGAGTGCCAAATTGACCCCCGCTTCATGGAGATCGGCGAAGCAAAACGTGCCGCCGGGCTTCAGGACGCGGTAGACTTCGGCGAAGAACTTGGCTCGCGACGGGTAGCAGTGACTCGATTCGACGTTCACTACGCAATCGAACATCGCATCGTCGTAGGGCAGCGCCAGCGCATCGCCGAGTCTGAATTGCAGATTGAACCCGGCCTGATGGCGGTTCTGGCAGAAGGCAATCGCCCGCGGCGACAGGTCGCAGCCGCGAGTTGGCCCCGGCCCGCGATAGCGGTGCAGGTACGACAACCCGCCCCCGCGCCCGCAACCGACTTCCAATAGCGACTTACCGCGCAGGTCCACGCCGGCCGTGACTCGTTCATAGAGCTGAATGCAATAGCGGTCGGGCTCATCGTCGGCTTTCAATTCGAGCAGCGTTTCATCGTCCGGCCCGGCAAAGCCGTAGTTCATAAACGTCCAGTCGGCGAACGTGAACCCGGCCAAGTACTGATACAGCCGATTGAAGGCCCACTGCTTGAACCGCGGGAACCATTCGAGGGGATGCGTCCAAAGGAACATCCGCGGCTTGGTGGCCGGGCGTTGAATCGCGATGGTGCGGAGGGCGGTCATACGTTGGGCTTGGTGATGACGCGATAGCGGCCAGCTACGCCGTCGGGTGCGACGACATACCGATAAGTGACGTTGTTCAGCGTGAGCGACAAGTCGCCACGAATGGCGATACCAGCGGCGAATGTCTCGGCGAAAATACTGCCCGTGATCGGTGGGTTGGTCGGGGTCGGTCCAGGGCCGGGGCCTGGAATCGGTTCGCCGCCGAAATACGCTCGCTTGCGTGAGAAACTGGTATCGCCCACCCAGCTCGGGCGCTTCGTGGGGCTGCCGATCGACGGGTTCATAATCCCGCCGTTGGTGTGCGAGAGGCCGTCGCTGTGCCCCTTGTATTCGTGGGTCAGCAATTCGGCCAGCGTGAACTTGCCGGGGTTGAATCCGTTGTCGATCCGCGCCGTGACCGTCTGGTTGCACGTGTTGGGCGTCGGGAAGTAGGCGTAGCCAATGACACTGCCGGGAATTGATTCAAACTTGACATCGTGCTGCGGATTGGCAAACGATCCATCTCGCACGTGGCGCACCGCCTGCCCGATCTCCGCTTCCGTCTCCTCGACAAACCGCAGCACTTCATCGAGCATCGCCTTTTGCGTGGACGAGGCTCGGCTATCGTCGAGCCCCACGACGACACTGTGAACGTCCTTGCGGTTGGGATCGCAGCCGACGGGCCACGATCCGCTGCCGGTGGCTTGTGCCTCGGCTTGATGAGCGGCCCACGTCTGGTAACTGAGCACGGCCGAATTCAAACCGGGGTGGCCGTAATCGAAGCTGGCGTTGGGCGGCGGAGCATGGTCGGGCATCGCACACCGCGGCCACTCCATCAGCGCATTCGTTGCCGGACCGCAAAGACCATCGCACACAGCTTCACGGCGATGAAACAAACGAGCCAGCACGCCAAAGTTAGCATCCGCTTCCTGCCAGGATTGAATCGCCTGCTGGGCGATGGGGTGATCGACGGCCAGCTTTTCGACGCTTGACCGATCGACGTTGCGCACGTCGGACTTGGCCGGGTTCCAGAAGTGCCCGTAGCGGTAGGCCAGCAGCAGTTTTTCGGAGTCGTTCATAGCACGGGCTTGGGCACCGGGCGATACTTGCCGCTCCCATCGGGGGCGATGATGTACTGGTATTTGCCGGGCGGCTGATTGGGCGCGACCGTCACTTCGAATCCGCCGCGGATGGCTATGCCGTTGTCGGCCTGTTCGGCGTGAAGCGTGCCGGCGACGGCCGGACCTGCCGGACCGGGACCAGGTGTAGGGCCAGTGCCCGGAAATCCCTTGGCCCACGGCAGCCAGGCGTACTCGACATCGGAGAGCCACCACTTGGCTGAACACACCCATGCGCCTTGCGGCTTCGGACCCCATAGATGTTTGGGCCAGTAGGTGTCGGCGCATTCGCCGCTCCACCCCGAGCCCCACGTTTGATGGTTGATCAGCGGGAAATCGTCGGCAGCCCAAGTGAGGCGGTGATTATCCGCAAACCACTTCCGGCACTCCTCGGTGTCGTCGTAAGCGACCGTGCTCTGCATGTGGGCGCCGGTCGAGCCTCTGGTGAACGGCTTGGACCCGCCGCTGGTGCGGACCCCGCCGGCATGGAGCACGCCGCCGGCCTTCATTACCTTTTTGAAGCCGACATGGTCCCCGTTGTATTGCGTGATCGCGCCGTCCGCGTAGCCGTGCTTGGCCTGGGTGTGCTCGACCATCCAGCCGGGAATTCCGCGGCTGCACCACTGGCGAGCAACGATCTGTTCGTTCTGGTCGTCGTCCGTGAAATCGACCGTCCCACCAGGCAGCTCGTACTTCGTCCGAAACGCACAGCCGACCTTGCGAGCGACTGAGGAAATTCCCGAACCGCTCCACCCGTCACTACAGTAGCCGCGGTTCGCGTATTTATACCAAGCGGCCGAATGCAAAAAGGTTTCCGAGACGCCCGTGATCGATGGATGCATCACCCGCCAGCCAAACATCGTGGTTTCGTGCTCGGCACAAGAGCAATCGACACATGAGCCGTAATCCTGCTCATTGCTGTACGGCTCTGGCCCCTTGCGCCCGCCGGCTTCCCACAATTCCAAAGCGTGCCGGCAGTTGATATGTCGCTCGCCGTCGCCGTCGGCCAGTTGGCTGGCTACGTCACTAAACAGCTTTTTGGTTCCCGGCGTGTCCCGCTTGAATTCATCGGCCAGGTACTGCGCTGCTTTTCGCGCCCAAGCCGGCTGATCATCGCGGTCGATAAACGCTCCCACAAATCCAGCCCGATAAGCCGACTCCATGAACTTCGCCTTGTTGCCGAAATCGGCTAAGCGCGCAAACCTGCCTTCCAGCCGGTTGCTGTCAGGAATGATCGACTGCAAATATGTGTCGCTCATTGCCGCGGCGCAACTCCCTTTTGAATCGGAGCGGTGGTCGGCGGCTTCGGTGGCGTGGTCGGCGCGAGAACTGGAGCGGGCGGGCCAGGCACGGGCTGCGGCGGGAGCATTTGCAGGATGATTTCGATGATGGCCTTGATCAGCGTCAACATTTGCCGGATGTCGATCGCGTGATATTCCCGATTGGGGATCGAGGCCCCGAGCCCGTCGGACACTTCACGCAGCAGCTTCGAAAACGCGGCGTCGTTGCCGCCCTCTTGAACCAGTGCCGTGAATTGTGCGTTGAGCGTGTCGCGAAACGGCTTCCAGGCGAGCGTGTTGGCGCCGATCAGCGCGTCGGCTCCGGCTTTGGCGATGAACGCGATGGCGTCAAAGCCCTTCACTTGCCCGGCGTCGATTTTGTTGGCGACTTCGGTGTACAGCAGAGAGAGCTTAACCGCGGTATCGGCGCGCGCCGGATCGGCCGTGGCTTTTAGCGCCGAGTCCCGGATGGCGATCGCCCGCTGGGTCAGTGCCGGGTCGGGATTGGGCAGCGGATCGTCGAGTACGATCACCTGCTTGAAGTGAGTCGTGATCGGAGACAGCGTGGGAATCCCGGTGATCGGGTCGGTGGCCAGGATGTAGTAGCCCTGCTTGGAAACGACCAGCACGCCGTTGTGATCGGCGAACGCCGGCGCAGCACAGCACCACGCGACAACCGCCAAGAGGGCCAGGCGAAGAGGGGACACGGCGGAACCCTTATGGATTCACTGCCGGACCCTCCAGGGGAGGTGAGCCAGAAGTGGCGAGATTTTAACGCGACCCTCCGTGGGAGGTGCCGCGGTCAAGCCTGACGCCGCAAATCCTAGCGATTGGGCTCCTGATTGTCAATTTCGGCCGACACTTCGACAACGACGTAAAACGCACCGTCCCGCTTCGTGAGCTTTGGTGCTGGCGTGCCGGGGTGGAGCTGGCTAATTGCATAGTCGATCAACTGACGCAAGGTGTACCGCTTCCGCTTTTTTCGTTTCGTCTTCCCCTTCTCAGCCATTCCCTGCCTCCCGGTTCACAAGAGCGCCGGCTACAAGCCAGTCGCACTTAATGAACCATTACCCGATTTTCAACGAAGGCAATCCGATTGGAATCAGCAACTCCTCCCGGTTCGTCACTTGGCCCTCGCTTTCAATGCTCGATCTTTCCAAACCGACACCACGAATTTTAGGTGAGCCACCTGCGCCTTGAGGCTGCGGTTCTCGGCATCCAGAGTTTTGTAACTAGGCCGCTTACTAGGGGTCATTGCTCGCCTCCGGACTTCAGGGCCGCTATCTCCGCCTCACGTTCGGCCAGTAGGGCCTCGGCCAGCTTCCTCGCGCCGAACACTAGGGCATGGTCGCTCATTCGGTAGTCCTTTTGGTTGGGTGACAAATCCGCTCAAAATATCCCTTTTAGGCGACTCGTTAAGCTCGTCTATTCAAAGAACACGTCTGCTGCCTTAGTGCCGCCGTCCTTGGCGTAGCCAGAAAACTACAGGTCGCGGGTATCGATAAACCAGCCGATTAGGAAACTGAGCATCTTGCCCTTGGGGCCTCGGATGCGGCCGATGATCATGGGGTCGGCCTTTTGGCGCTGTACGGTGCGCGGGCCGTCTACAGTGCAAATCTCGTCGAACACCTTGCGGGCCATCGCCGCCTGGGTCGCGTCCAGTAGCCGGGGCTTTATGAACTTCACGGGCAGGGCCACGGCGCGGAATTTGTTGGCAACGCACCAGTCGCCGTCTTGTTCCCGCTCCCCTTTGTTGTTGGTCACATAATTGGTCCGCTTCCTGATCGTGGGGATCGGCGAGACAAACTGGCCTTCGCCGATGTCCAGTGATTCGGACTGCTGGGGAAGATTGGGGTTGCCATAATGCGATACGGCGCCGCCGCTCGGCCTCTCCTGCGAAGTCCTGATGGCCACCACGTCGCCGGGGAAGTTGGGCACAAGGCAATGGCCATCCTCTAAGGCGGCCTGGACCTTTTCGTAGTAGGTGATTTCAGTGTTCAGACGCCCTATCATCCCGCTGAGTCCCGTCGTCCGAATGCCGTAACCGGTGGCCTGGGCGACCTGCTCGTCGAGCGTGTTTCGGTCGGCATTGAGCGCTGCGACCTTGGCCTTGGCCCACTCGATTAGCGCCTCTTGAGCGGCGCCCATTTCTGCGGGGTTTTCGGCAATCACCAGGAGCTGGCCGGCTGGCTCCGTTGCGATTTCTGACGGCTGAACGGTGGCTAGTTCGGTACTCATTTTTCACCTTTGGGGTTGGCTGGGACTTTGAAAACAGTGATTCATAAATGGACCGCCTTCTCGCTCTGCTCAAGGGCCACAAAAAAAGCGCAGCACATTTGGTTATAGGACAGCTCGTACGACCGTTCGGATAGCCACAGGTCGAAGGCTTCTTTAGTGAGTGACTTCCACGGTTCAGGGATCACGTCCACGCCCCTGATGCGCATATGGGGAGTGACTTCGAAGATTCCCAAGGTCCGAAGTTTGATTTCGAACCATTCGGTTAGGTCGGCGATCTGCTGGTGATAGAGCGATTGGCCTCCGCCAGTGCGTCCGAGGACGATTTCCAATTTCGCCATTACGTCTCGATCGTTCATAGCCGGTATTCCTCCAACTGAGCCGAGTAGGGAAGGCGCACGGGGTGCCGGGGAGCGCCGCCGGCGGTGCGCCCCAGGCAGTGCAACTTGACCTTGGCGATGGCGAACGAATTGACCACCACTTCGACGCGCTCAAGCCCGTTGGCATCTGCGCCCCAGGCCGCGACGGTCAAATCGCACAAGCCGGCGTAGCGGCCGATCGTCGCGTCGTTCATCGGGCCGATCGGATCTTCTGCCTTCCACAAGTCCCGCGGATAGGTCGCGCGGAAGGCAAACAGGTTCAGCATGACCAGCGAGTCATGGCCCCAGAGCCGCGCGAATCCGATGCAGCGCCGTATCGTGGCGTCGTCTTCGATCTCGTCGGCTTTCGAGGGGTTCAGGCCGATGAAGGCCACGGAGCTATTGCGCGGTCCCCAGCGGCGCCAGAGCGCATAGCGCCAAGTACGGCACGGGGAAAGCAGGGCGGAATTGCCGACGGGAAATAGCATATTCATGGGCATTCCTTCCTGAGACCCTCAGTACCACCGTTCCACCAAACGTAGGCGACACCGACTGGCCGGCGGTCCTGAGTGCGGCGTTTGAATTGGGCGGCAAAAGCCTGTTTCCAGCGGTGAAAGTCGTCGCGGTTTCCTCGCCAATCGACTGAATCATCTTCAAACCGAATGACCAACGGGAAGAGCTTCATAAGCTGGCCGCGCAACCACTCTCTATCTCGATCGATCCAATGCCGATCGTCGCGGTTCTCGATAAATGCCTGCCAGCCGCCCATTAGGAATTGATCGAAGTAGGCCACCCAAACCTTGTATGCCTTCCACTCGTTGACGTAGCGTTTTTGGCGCAGTCTCTGCCGCTGCTGCTCGCGGCGCCTCTCGATGATTTCGGCCCATGTCACCATCCGATGGCCGTTGACTCCGCTGCATTCGACGTAGGCCAGCTCGCGCGGCACGAGGCGGCCCTCGCGGTACGCAATCCCGCCCGGCATCAGCGCGCCGCGTGAGATAATCGCGTTGTACGTTCCATCCAACATGCTCATAGGTTCTTATTGCGCGTAACTGGGGCCGTTGATGAGGAGGACTTCGGGGGCGTCGTCGTTCGATTGCTTGCGGCCTTTTAGTCGCACCCACGTCCAATGCGGCTCCGGGTACAACTCGCGAATCAGCGGATGGTCATAGAACCGGCAGACGATGCGGCAGGTTGTGAATTGCCCAAGTCGGCTGGCAAGCTGCTTGTGCTGCTGCTCAGTGAACTTGTGCTTGTAGTCGTCGCCGGGGCCTGGAAACGGCGGGTCGAGATACAGCGCGTGACCTTCCAAATCCTTCACGTTATCCAGAAACTCAAACACGTCTTGAACAACGAAATTGCACCGCCGCATGATCTCGCCCCAAGCATCGAGCGATTCGATTGCGGAGCGGTATCTCGTGTTGCTGTCGCCGCCAGTTGCGGACCAACGAACCGGCAGACTGCCCTTAAATTCGTCGTCGGTCCCGGCCTTAGCAGAGCGTCCCATCCAGCAGCAAGTGAAGTAACACAGGGCTCTCAAGTTTGTGTCGTCCGGGGAAAACCGGCTGCAAAGTGCCTGGGCCGCGGCCAAAACTTCTGGATCGAACATTTGCGCGTCGGCTTCTTGAGCTAACCAGGATCTGCGCTTTGGGTCAGCTACGACCCTCGCAAGATTGATGATGTCGCGGTGCAGGTCGCTCACCACAATCGTTGACGCCTTGATATGCGCCAACTCGCTCATGCCGCCCGCGAACGGCACGCCCACCCATTTGCAGCCGCGTAGTTCCTGACCGACGGTATGGCCCAGCATCCGATTGCTCCCGAACCACGGCGCGAGGGCTGTGGTTTTCATCTTGGGTTCAGTATCAAACAGGGTCTCGCTCATCGCTCTTTACTCCGTCGTAAGGGAACGCTGAATGGGTGGGGGTGGACTATAATCCAGGTTTGATTAGCGATGCCACTTTCTGTCGCATGTACGCCCATCGCTTCTCTGGGTCAGTTGGGGCATATTCGTCGTTCAGGGCTTCAATCTCCCGAATCAGACACGGCGCGACGTTCAGGACGTTGCCCAGTGCATCGTGATCCTCGGGGTCGTACTTGTCCGGGTCAGCACCCTTCGCAACCAACACCGCTCCCAAAGTGCATACCTCGCCGTCCGCACGTAGCTCCCATGCGATCAACCGCTTGTCAGGCATAGCGTCCAATGCGGCAAGTGTGTCGCGTAGCAACTGCTGCCCGCGTGAGCCTCGAATGGCACTAGCCACGCGACCGCGCCAACGTCCAAGAACGAGTGGTTCTAAATCATCGTGGTATCCGCTTCTACTCATCTGAACGTCCTTTCGTGTTTAAGGGTCCGCCAAGTCGGTGTCATCAGAACCGTGTCTCTCTGTGCGTATTCCAGATACCGTCGCGCAATCCCCGCCACCCACTCCGGTTATTTAACGAGGTTCCAGCGCCGAACGAACGGCCCCATCCTCGCAGAACTACATTTGCCTCCCGGCGCCGTCCGGCGCGTCCCTCGGCGGTGTCGTCGGCTTCCTTGCGACTACCATCGCTTAGGCGGGTGTAGGTCTTTGTCGCACAGCCTTTGTCGCCTCAGCGGTCGGTAGCTGTACTGTTTAACCGTTTGCCAGTCGGGGGCTATGTTCGTTTCTTAAACATCTTCTTCTGACCGTCTAGAGCAGAGGAAATCGGTTTGATTCCGCAAGAACTTCGGTGACTTCGGTTCCTCGATCAGCAGCCTGGCGAATTCACGCGGCTCCATGTCAACCGGGGCGCGAGTCTCTGGCAGTTCATCGAAGGCATGGCTCAGTGCCCTTACGGCATCACCGAGACGCAGGCTCCATTCCTTTTGCTTATTGTCGGACAGGTTGCCGCCGAGGCGTTTCTCGGCGGCAAGTATCTCGCGATAGGCTTGCTTGATTCTGGTGAGAATCGCGTCCCTGACCTGTTTTTGTGTCATGTGGGCGCTCATGTTTTCTGCCCTTTCGCCTTGTTCAGGAATTCAGCCATCCGTTCCACTCGTCCCTGAAGCTCTCCGATCTTCGCTCGGTCGTTTATTTGCTCCAGTTGGAGAGCCTGAACTGCCAAGCGGAGTTCCTCGATCGCCTCGTAAGCGTCTTCGCCGTCCGCCAGAGCCCGGTTGATTCCGTGGGTCGCCCCCCGGTAGCCCTTCAGGACTTCCTGGAAGCGCTCCTCCCACCAAGCCAGCGTCCACTGGTCTGGCTTGGTGGCGAGTCGTTTCTTGAGTTCTTCCGTGAGGTCGGTCATGGGTCAAAACGCCGCTCCTGCTGTCTCGGACTCGCGAACCTCATACTCCCCGCCATGCCCCTGATTCACCGTGAACGGGTAAAGCTGGGCCACGCGCCGATTCGAGTCGTCAGAGCCGTATCTGGGGCATCTGTAACGGTGCCCACCGATAGTCACATGAGCCGGAACGCGGTCCTTCGTCCCCTGCTTCTCGCACAAGCTGCGGAAGATCCCACAAGCCTGCTTCCACGTCCGGCCGCGCTTCCCGGCCATGTAGATAGCGCTAATCATCAACTGCTCAGCGGAACGAACCTTGGCAGGCTTCTCCTCGCGCGTGACCTCTTTCAATTCGCTGCCGTCGAATTCCAACCCCTGCCCGCGCCGTTCGGAATGACTCGGTTCGTAGCCGCAGTTCCGGCACTTCCCGCCACGGTAAATGCTGCTGCACTTCGGACATTCGATCGTCGGGCGTGATTTGTGCTCGCCTGGTTCTTTGGTGGTGATGTCCAGGGTCCAGTGACGCTCATCTTCAAAAAAACCGTGGCGAGCTATATTGCCGCCGTGGTCCAATATGATCGCGTCTGTTTTTCCTGCGTGGGTGCGCGATGCCCGACCGACCATTTGGCAATACCGAACGACGCTTCCCACGGCCACGCAGAGTTGCACGCAGCCGATCGCCGGGATGTCGGTTCCCCGCTCGACCACCTGGACGTTGCACAGATAATCAATCTGGTGGTGATTGAGCTGCGAGAAGATCGTCTTCCGGGCGACGTCCTCCGTTTCCCCGTCCACGTAACCCACGCGCAGGCCGGCGGCTTCAAGCTGGGCCATCGCGTCCTTCGCGTGCGACCTCCTGGGGAAGAATCCGACTGTTGGCCTGCCGTCCGCAAACTGCTTCCAGTCCCTGACCAGATCCCCAGCCAGGCCCTCCATCGCCGCCGCTTCGGAGTCGCTGGTGAATTCCGAACCGCGCTTCACGAGGAGCCCCAGCTTCCCCTGCGTCGCCCGGAAGTACCGGAACGGACTGAGGAAGTGGTTGTCGATGAGCCACTGGGTTGACGGGCCCAGGACGATTTCCTTGTAAACATCCGCCAGCCCCTTCGCCTGCGGAGTTGCCGTCAGGCCGATGACGTAAGCGGGATGGAGCCCCAGCGATTCTCTTCGCGCGTCGTGGTATTGCAAGAAGCGGGCGTATTTTTCGTGGTGAGAATGAGCCTCGTCCACGACGACCAAATCGAACGTGATGTCAGTGGCGTACTGGTTGTTTTTAATAAACCAACTCAGCAGGGAATCGATCGACGCAACCTGAACCCGTCGGCCGTAAGCCGTTTCCCGCCCCGACATGATGACGGCGCACGGAACCGATGGTTCCTCGGCGAATGAATCCACCGCGTTATCAACCAGCCCGCGCCGATGAACAGTGAACAGACTCCGGCCGGTCTGGTTAGCGAGCGGTTCCCGGTTCGCCGATGCCCCCAGAATCCACTTCGCGCAGCGCGTTTTGCCGAACCCTGGATTCGCGCACAGAATCACCCGCCCGTGCTTCGCCAGGGCGGAGCGCGTCCTGTCGCGCAGGTCGATTTGGTGTTCGTAGAGGGAGGGTAGAGAGATCATGGCAATCCCAACGCCTCGCGAATCTTCGTTAGCTCTGAGTCCATCGAAACTTGGGACATGGCAATGGCATGGTACACGGCCCGCTTCCATTTCCGTGACCCATAGCCCTCCGCGTCGCCGAGGCGTTTCAAGCTCCGCGCGAGGTTATTGGTTTCTGCAAGTTCGATTTGCCTGGTTTCTCGCTCTTGTTTGGTTTCAAGGTTCATTTCCACGCCCTCGCTGTCTTGAGTAAGAACTTGCACGAAGCAATCGCTTCCGTATGCTCATCCGGCTTCGCCAGCAGATAGTTCAGGTCATCGAACGCGCGCATCAGGGCTTCCGCTGTTTTGACAGTCTTGCTTCGCTGAACCCCGATTCGGTCCTCGTCCGCGCCACCTGTTGGCTCCCCATGCGGATGGTGGCACTTGGCGCAGACGACGCACCCGAAGTCGTCTTTCGTCCACTTCGTTGACGCGCAATTCGGGCACTTGCCGAGCTTGTCAGAAGCGACCCCCGGCTTCTCCTTGCCGCTCCTCGGCGGCCGGGGGCCTTGCTCCTGGGGCTTCGTGCCCGTTCGGTCTTCCTCTCCTGAAGGATCAGCGGCCTCGCCCGTGGCCGGGCCGGGCGAGACAGGGGCGGATGATGACGACGCGCGAACGCCGCCCGGCTTCCCCTTGTCGCTGAGTTTTGCAATCAGGTCCAGGGCTTCCTTCCTTGTCATCCCCTTTCCGGACTGCGCAATCTGAATCGCCTTAGTCAGTGCTTGTTTCGGCGTCGAAGGCTTGGCCAGTTCGTCAAGGGCCGAGTCCTCAAACTGAGCAAAACAGAGGAACCCCCCAAATGGCGGCGGTTGTCCCACGCTGGGGCGCGTGTCCGTAAGTATGTGCGGCGCAATGATTTCCCACCGCGAGATTGCGCGATAGGCGCTTGATCGCGAGATTCCGAGACCTTCAACCCACTCCCCAAAGGACGTTTCGCTGTCGTGTTCCAGGCAGGTATTGCGAGCCTGGAACAGCTCGTAAGACAGCTTGAAAAGCACGTCCTTCCCATGACGGAGTAGCTTCAGCACGTCGGTCTTGTGCCGATCGAGCTTGCTTTCCAGTGTCTTGTCGATCAGTACAGCTCTGGTTGCGCCAGCCACGCTTCGATCTCCTTATTGGACTGCGGGAGTCCCTTCGGCCACGGGTCGCAATTCCACTTGTCGGCGGTGAATTCGGGGATGCCTTCCAAGGTCACGTCAGGCGCTCGCCGGTCGCAGGCCCAGCGAATGAACTCTACGATCGCGGCGGTGAACTGAAACCACTCGCCGCGAATCCTCTGTTCCTGAAAATGCGCGTGCAGGAACATTTCCGTGTACCGCTCATCCGCTGGCATGTATCCGAGAAGCAGCAGCGGTTCAGGCGTGCCGATCTGAAGCTGAAGCAGCCGCAGAGCGCAGCCATTTGCCGTGTAGCCGATCTTCACCGCCAGGCTGTGCGGTGCGAGGATGAAATAGACGTGCCCGGTTGGATCGGTTGGGCACCACATTGCCTGAAAGTGTTTGCGGAACGCTTCGGCGTGTTGCTTCGGTGGATCGGGGAAAAGCAGGCTGATGGCCCGCATGATTCCGACCTGAAACAGCCCCCAGAGCCGGGCGTACTGCCTCATCTCGCGCTCTTCGACGTTCCCCCGCAGGTACTCCGGCACAACGTCGAACCAGCGCTCGGTCATCGGCGAGACGGAGCCGCGAATGATGTCCAAGGCATTCCCAGTTTCCTCCGCACGTTCGACGGCATGTGAGAAAATGTCGCATAGCGCATCTGCTCGCGGCTTGGCCAGGGATTGCTCCCCGGCCTTCTTGAGCTTCAGGCACTCGACTTCTGGATCGTTAGGCACTGGCTTTCCCCTCCCGCTGAATCGCCTCGAACACTTCCTGGCGATGCACTGGAACATCGCTTGGGGCTTCAATTCCCAGCCGCACCTTGTCGCCGCGGATTTCGACGACGGTAATTACGATGTCCTTGCCGATCATGACCTTTTCGTTCTTGTGTCTCGAAAGCACGAGCATTGAATTTCCTCCGTGGGTTAAACCAACTTTCGGGCGAATTTCACGCCCACGATTCGCTCAAAATCATCCGGCTCCACGTACTCCCGCAGCGTTTGAATCACGCCGCAGTAATACGCAGGTGTTTTCTGGCCCTCGAACTTCGGCCGGCAATGCTCGAAGTACCATTCGGCCAAAGTCGGGTGATGCCATTCCAGCCACCGAATCCAACCGGCGGAATTCTGGTGGGGCGACAGGTCGCGGTCGAACTGGTGGCAACTGGCGCAAAGGGCAATGCCGTTCCGCAGTTCGTAGCGCGTGGCTTCGTGCTGCCGTGGAACGAGGTGATGGGCTTCGCAGTCTCGCGCCCCGCAGACGGCGCACTTGTTCGCCCAATCGTCGCGAACGGCCAGCGACCAGAGACGATCGGCCATATCCCTGAGCCGTCCTTTGGCTGGCAATCCGCCGGCAGACTTTTTCCTTTGTTTAACCGCCATACTTCAGCCTCCGCGCAGCCAGAATCCTCGCCGCCATCCTCGTCATCGTCTCGTCGCTTAGAAGCGAATAGTCAGACAAACCCCTCACGTCTTCCGGTTTAAGCGGCGCAATCGCGTCCAGCTCATCCGCGGTAAACGTCAAGCAAACGTTCGTTTCGAGCTGCCCTTCCCGACCTCGGAAGGGAACGATGGTGGCTGGAGTGTTGAGCATTGCGTCCTCCTTGAAATCGAGCATGAATCACGTCAACAGAATTAGGTCTTGGCCGCCTCCGCATTCGTTTTCTTCGCCGTCTGAACCAGCCCGCGCCACGGGTTCGGACGGGCCTCGCCGCTGAGCCGATTCAGGTGAACCCAAATCGCGGCCCAGTAGCCGAACATTTGGAACTTGTAGCGGGCCAGCGAATCCCAGGCCTTCGCCTCGGCCTCGGCAAGATCGGCCAGCACTTTGTCTTTCACGGTGTCGGGTGTTATTTGCACAGGTTCAAACCTCTCCCTCTTGTAGCGCATCACTTCCCGGTCAATCGCCCTGTTGTCGCGTTCGATCCAGGCGTCGTCGTCACGCATGGCAGAACTCCGCCGCAATGATTTCCTTCACACGCTCCGCGTCGATTCGCCGCACCAGGGCAATGAGGTTTGTCATGTCGATGCGGAGGTCAAGCCGCTGCAAGTCCGTCAGCGGGTACTTGTCGGCTATCTCCTCGATGCGGTCGTTGATGGGGTCGATTGCGATCATGTGATCCTCGTGGTATTGGGTAGAGTCAAATCCGTTCGCAGCCTGACAAGTTTGCGCGTCACTTCGAGCTTGCTCTCGAATTCGATCAGCGCCTTGCGCTTGGCCGGCTTGATTCGTTCGTCGTCGGCCTTGGCCGCGGCGATGGCCGCTTCCACCGTGCCGAACAGCTTGACCAGATCAGCGGAACCCTTCTCCCCGATTCCGATGACTCCCTTAATCCCGTCAGTCGCGTCACCCATGATCGTTTGGTACTCGACCCACTGGCCCGGCGGAATTCCAGTCGCTTCGGTGTGCTGTTTCGCGGTGAGCCACTTGTAATCGGGTAGGTGTTCGCCGGTCGTTTCGTCTTCGGCCCACTTGATGTCGAGAAGCATGTTGCACTTCTCACTGAGGCACTGACGGCAATCCTTGTCTTGGGTGAGCAGCGTCACGCGGCCTTCGAACTGCTTCGCAAAGGACGCCATCACGTCGTCCGCTTCCATGCCCTCGACCACAACGCAGGCGAAGCCACGCCCCTCCAGCAGCTCATGCACGAGATTCAACTGCTGCACGAGTTCGGCATCCTTTGGGGGCCTGTCCTTGTAGCGGTCCTCCCAATCCTTTGTGAATTCCTTGCGGTGGTTGATCTTCGAGTCGAAGCAACAAGCGCAGTCCGTGAGCCCTTTTTCCTTCAGGCGTTCGACCGTCCGCTGAATCCAGGTCGCCACCCCGACCGCTGCCTCGACCCCGGCGCCGCTGAACCAGAACCTATGGAGGAAGTAGTTACAGTCGATACACAAAATCCACCGCGGCCGGTCGCGTTCCTGCTTGTCGGCGGCGCGTGATTCGTCGGACGTGAGCCCCTTGTCAACGATCTGGGCCAGGCGCGTCAGCCGATCCGGCTTCCCGGCGTTCTGGGTGTACTGTGAGTAGGTCGCTTCGCTCTCCCGATCCGATTCGTTCGGGTAGGCCCGGCACACCCCCGCGGCCCGTGCGATCAGTCCGGGCGAGGTCCATTCAGGGAACACCTGCTGCCAAGTGTCAGGCCATTTCGCTTCCGCGTAGCGGGCCAAATCCCCAAGCATGAACATCACGTCCCTTTGCTGTTCGCACAGCCCAGTCCCGAACGACTGGCACTGCTCCATCTCCAGGCCGGAACAATCGAGGAATCGCTTGCGCATCCGTGTCATTGCTACTTTCCGTGAACGTCCCGAATGTGCTGCTCCAGCCCAACGGCCTTAACGCGCTTGCCGCACGTTGGGCATCTTGCCTTGGCTGTCTTCGGTGAAGTCGCGTCGTTCAGGAGACGGCGCAGCTTCCTTCGGCTGCCCTCGGAACCGCTTCGGGGATAGCCCGGCGCATCGCCGTCGATCAGCTCGCCCGTCTCTCCGTCAATCAGTCCCTCTAGCACCATGTCTGAGTACTCGCCCATGATTCACCTCACTCAAAAGGAACATCTCCAGAAACGCCACTCGCATCTTTCGTGTCCGCGATCCGCTTCTGGCACTTCTCCAAAGCATCCCGCGTCCAGCACTTTGAATCCGCGCTCGGGAATTCCCCGACAACACCTGTGACGAATCGCGCGAAGCCTTCCCGCAAATCCTTGGGGTTCTTCGTGCCGGCCGCGAACTTCAAACGCCACGACTGCTTGAGGGCTGCAAGGTCCGCGTCGGTAACTTCGTCGTCATGCTCGTCCTTAGGCAGCGCCCACGCGGGAAGGCCGGGCGTTTTCCACCAGTATTCGGCTCCGCCCTTGTCCTTCGGAAGTTTCGCCCAATTCCACTGGCGGCCGTCCTGTTTTTTTTCTTCCGTGTCGGCGTACACTTCGTCCAGGTAGTACAAATATCTGCCGATGCCCCACTGCGCCCCGGCCCGCTTCATGGCCCCGCTGAATCCGCCCTTAGCTGGCTCGATGTTCGTGGGCTCGCTCACGTCCCATTTCGTGATCCACTCGTTGTTGATCCGAATGGAAATGCCAACCGCGAAGGCGCTCTTGCCGTTGACCTCGATGATCCGCGGTTCTTCGATCTGCCAGTTCTCAGCGCCGCAAACGTCGTCCAGGCGTTTCTGCACGGCGCGATTGGTGATGTAGGCCAACACTGAGCACCAGATTCCACGCTGGGCAGTTCCAGCGCGGGAAACGCGCCACTCGATGTCGCTCGCTTCAAAAGGCTCGCTGAGTCGTGATAGATTCATGCCGTCCTCCCCAGAATCGCCAGCGTCTTTCGATACTCCGCCTCGAACGCTTCTCGCTCAGCCTTGTTCGCAAAGCCGAAGTCGCTGATGGGCCTGCCGGCAATCGCCGCTTCCTGCCCGGCTCGTTCGGCCTCGGCGATGGAATCGCATTCGGCGCAGTGAACCGCCGTGGGCGTGCCTTCGAGCGCGTCAATCACGCAAGGCAGGCGGCAATCGTCGTAGAGCAGCCTTCGCCCGCAGCGCGAGCAGCCGCAGAGAATCAGCAATTCGATGGCGCGGGTAGCCGCCATAACTGCACTCCGTTGCCACGTCCATGCGTGGCGTGTCGCTCCAGAATCCGAATTGCGACTGACGGGCTAGAAATCGCTGCCCAAGAGTCGCTGTGTTACTTCGTCGTTGGCCTTGGGTTCGACGCCTCAGCCAACACGGGAGACTTTAGCAAATGCTAACAAGCCGTCAAGATGCCTTGGCCATTTTTCTGGCCGCTTTTTCGGAAATAAGTTCCGAGGGCTGAATTTCCAAGGCTTTTGCGAAATCTTCCAGGGAATTTAGGCCGGGATTTCTATGGCCCGAAAGCATCTGAGAGATAAACGACGCTGTGACTTTCATTCGATGCGCCAGGTCGTCTTGAGACAATCCAAGCGTGGCCATTCGTTCGCGGACATTGGCCCTAAAAGCGTTCGCCAGTCTTGCCGACATACTTCCCATGCCTTGCAGTTTAGCAACTGCTGTAGTAATGTCAAAGGCGCGGCAAAGGCCGGGTCGAACAGGAATCACACAGCGTCGATCCCAACCGGCCCCTGCCGCGTCAAATACACCCAGGAGGGCTCGAACCTCCAACCTTCGGTTCCGTAGACCGATGCTCTAGGGCGCTAGCAAGCCTTGCCTATTTAGCCCATGCGGAAACTTGCGATTCCGGCCAATCCCGTCAGAACGGCGGGTCGATACCAACACCTTGACGGACAACTCGGATTCCGGCGGAGACCGCGGTTGACACACGGACGGCGTTGACTCGTTTTGAAACGAGCCGCCATGATCGCTGCCACGCTGAAAGGCGCACTCAACCACTACACGCTCTATCGAACGCTCGCCCCTGAAACCGTCGCGTGGTATTCCCGCGCGGTGAGCGTCTATTGCACCTGGGCTGGCGGCGACGTGCCGCTGGCCTCGTTCAACGGGCAGACGATCAGCGAAATGCTCTTGGCTAAACAGCGGGCCGGGCGTTCGGCCTATTACGTCAAGAGCTTGCGGGGCGGCCTGGTTGCTCTGCTCCGCGAGGTGCGCGGGGATGCGCCGGTAGAGCGGGTCAGGTCGGTCAAAACGCCGCCGCTCGATCCCCACGGCCTAACGCCGGCAGAAGTCGAAAGGCTGGTCAAGCAATGCGATTCGCTCCCGCCTGAAGCCCGCTGGCGGTATCGACTTATGATCCTGCTCGGCTATTACACCGCCCTGGATGCCGCCGACATTTGGCGGCTGGAGCGGAAGCATATCGACCGCCGGGGCTGGATTGCGTTTCGCCGCGGCAAAACCGGATCGCTGATCTTCGTCGCCATTCCTCCCGAAGTTGTGGCGGAGATCGACCGGCATTGCCCGCGCAAAGGTCCGCTGATTCGCATGGGCGTGAGCAAGGAATGGTTCCGTCGCGTGATAGCCGGTCTGTTCGCGCGGGCCGGGTTGCAAGGCACGTTCAAGACGCTGCGCAAGACTTCTGCCTCGCTGGTCGAATCAGAACAACCAGGCATGGGCCATAAACACGCTGGGAACACGCGGGCCATTTTTGAGAAGCATTACGACGTGAGGCGGCTGACGCGAGAGAAGCCGACGATGCCGCCGAAGATAAAGCTACCTTGACCAGGCCCGACGAACGGCAGCTATTTCGGCCGTGGTGACTGTCAGGTCAGTTCCTTTTGCAGCATTTTTTCAAGGTCAGCGACATATCCCTCCTGTGCGGCCACTGATTTCCTGGCATCTTCGAGCCGCTTTCGGCAGCCGACGAGCGCCGACTCGATTACCTTCCGCTTCGTCGTTCGGTGCAGCATATAGCGGCGGTCTGCCTGCGAAGCCTTTTCAACGACCGGTACCTCTCGCCCGCGGCGAATTCGCCAGCGCAATACCCAACAGTCTTCCATAGTCGAGCCCTCCAACCCCAGCCGCCGGCACTGACCGGGGTAAGGGTGAATCGGCTAGCGAATATCACGAGTCACGCCGCCATTGGTCAGCGTGATTCGCCAGCCATCAGCCGTCTTGGACTCGCCGCAAATGTCGTCGCAGGTCAGGCCGGCGCGAAGCATTGCGCGATAGTAATCCACTGGCGTGCGCTCATTGACCTGCCCGACTCGCCCAGCCAAGCGGCAGACCTCGGCGGCTGGCAGAGCATTGATTTCGCGGTCAGTCAGTTTCGTGGTTGCAGTCAACTCGTCAGCGTATTCCTTCGCCTCTCGGCGCGTCTCGAATGGCTGGCTGGTGCGGTTCAGTCCGCAGTCGCGTCCCTGCCCCTCGACCCACTCGTAGTAGCTGACCGTATAGCCGGTTTTGTCGTTGCCGCTGATTTTCACGTCTTCAATAATCTTGGTCATTGTCATTCCCCTGTTATTAAGGTTTGCGGCACAAGCACCACACTTGCGCCTCTACAGCCCCAGCGTCACGGCTCGAACGTGACTGCCTGCCCGCGCTGGTGGCGCCACTGTTTCCAGGTTGACCGCCCTGCCGTGGCCGCAGGGTGGGAGTGCGGGGGTTAGTAATCTTGGACGGCTTCGCGGAGCGTGGCCAAGCCCTGCTCGCCCAAGGCATTGCGGAGCTTCAGTGCGATGTCGAGGCAGGCCCGATATGTGGCCTCAGCCTTGCGGCTGTCGGTGTCGTATCCGAGATCGCTGGCCCATTCTTCAAAGCCGCCAGCGTCCAAAACGTCAGAATCGGACGCCAACGAGTGCAGCACGTCCGCAAACTCTGGCAAAATCGGCGATTTGGTTTTCGCTGGCTTCATGCCGTCGATGCGATGAGCGTAGCCGGTTTCGCACTCAGCTTCGACCGCCATGGCGCGGGGGGCGTTGCTGTTTCCCTGCTGGTAGCTTGGGCAATGCCCGCATCCCGCGCCGTAATCAGTCGTCAGAACCTCGCGACTGTTCTTGCGCAGCGTGACTGTCCAATTCAGGCTGGGCGATTTCTCGCCCGCATTGCGGCTCTTGGACCAGGGCACAAATTCCGAATGAAGCGTAAGCCCCAATTCGGCGGCCACAGCCTCGATGGATTCTTTCGTTGCGTTCATCGTTCTCTCCCTTTCAGGTTAGGCGCGGCCCTGGAAAAGCCGCATAAGGTGTTTCGCCGCGACGTTGCGGCCGATGCTGGCCTAGCTCACACACTAGGCCGCGCAGGGCCGAAACGTCACTCGGAGATAATCTGGCCGCCTTCCTCAAGTTCCAGCGCGGCAATGCTCAATTCATCGCGGTTGTAGGCAGCCCACTCCGCCACGTAGCGGGGGAATAGATCGGCGTTTTCGGACTCATGGCCAGAGTGGTCGGAATAAGCAAGCGCTTCCCCGCAGGCGCTCAAAAATGAGATAAGCGATTCCAGGCCGGATTGCAGATTGCCGCCTTGGCAGCCGCTCTTTAGATCGTCGCCGCTGAACTCGCCTGCTGGGATGTCGAGATACCAGCGATAGCGCGTGCGGCCGTCTGCATCACTGCCGGCGTATTCAATGGAGATTGTCCCATCGGCTACGCGCAGCCCAGGCAGCAATCGAGATGTGATTTCGCAAGGTGAGGCAATACGCATTTCAGATACTCCCAAATTCGGTGATTAGTCGGCCTGCCCTGGAAAAGCAGGAGAGCGATTGACGTAACTGCTCGTTGCTGTAGTATTAAACAGTATCGGCGTGTCCGGATTACTGTCAATACCTACAGCACAAGAATTCGGCAAATAGTGATGAAACCCAGTAAAAACACAGACGGAAATTGGGCAGATATTTTGCGTGAGGCTGTTCGCGCGGCTGGGAAAACGCAGTACCGAATGGCGCTTGACGCAGGCATGGGCGAGACGCAGTTGGCCCGATTCATGGCTGGCACGCACGGCCTGAGCCTGGCGACTGCGAACCGGCTTGGCGCCTCGCTGGGGCTGGCGCTCGATTCTGGGCCCGCTCCCCGCTAAACTGGCCGTCATGGCCAGAAAACGCACAGCAGCAGAGCAGGCGCCACAGCCCGATTCGCACGCTGCCCCTCTAACCGACAGCCAGGCACAGCCGCAAGAGCCGCCGCTGAAGGTCACGCTGAAACGCCGCTTCGAGCGCGAAGGCCGCTGGAAGGACGTTGAGCCAGTTCGTGACTTCATGATGCGAGAATGCCGCCAAAAGGGCATGAGCAAGGAAGAGGCGCAGGCATGGACTTACTCCGAGCTGGACCGGCTCTATCCACCGCTTCCACCCCAAGAGCCAATAGCAGAGGCCACAGAAGCCACAGACGACCCACCGAAAGATAGTAACTCCGAAGCCCAGCAGGAGACAGGGAACGTCCCGCAGGCCAGTGAAGCGGCGGAGCAGCCAGCCCCGTCGCCGGCTGATGCCACCTCCCGCCCGCGCGAGGGCCTGGGTCAGGTTCCTGCGGATTGGCCTGAATTGCCGCCAAACGCCTCACTGGCCGCTGAAATCGCGTGGGTTCAGGCTGAACGCCTGCGGATCGTCGAGGAGCGGCCGAACGGCTCAATTGTCGTGCGGCTGGAGCGGGCCCGATCTCCAGCTCCGAGCTGGTCTGCCCTGTCGTGGCTGGAGACCAGCATCAGGAGCTATGCCAAGTATGTGGAAGTCGCAGCCAAGGCCACGAGCACAGCACAGGATGAACAGGACATGGTGAGGCGCGAACGCATGGCGCTGGACGAGGTGAGGGCGCTGCTGGATGAGATGACGTAACGCATAGGACTGATAGCGCTGGCACAGCGCATTTACTGCGATTTGTGGGCCTTCTGCGGCTTGACAGCAGCAACGATTAGGGTAAACTCTAACCGTAGGCGATGCGGCCGGAAATCGGACCGGACCGGGCCGGCTCGGCGGGGGCCCCGCCGCGTATATCCCTTCCGCACAAACCTCCATTTTCCCTGTTAAGATAGGCAATAACCATGTCCAATCCCGTGTCCGAGGCTCTTGTCGCTGTGTACGTCAGGGTATCGACGCATTCCCAGAACGAAGCTGGGCAGCGGGAGGCGGTCTCCGCCTGGCTGCGTGGAAACGGGCTCCCTGCGGAGCGGGTGCTGTGGTTCACGGATAAGCAGACGGGTGACAACTTGAAGCGGCCTGGTTTTGAGCGTCTGCATAAGGCGATTTTTGACGGGAAGGTGGGAACGGTGGTGGTGTTTAAGCTGGACCGCCTGAGCCGGAAGCTGAGCGACGGGATTAAGACGCTGTGCGATTGGTGTGAGCGGGGGATTCGGGTGGTAAGTGTCACTCAGCAACTGGACTTTTCCGGAACTGTCGGAAGGCTGGTGGCGAGCGTGCTCTTCGCGGTGGCGGAGATGGAGCAGGAGACTCGTCGTGAGCGGCAGGCGGTGGGGATCGAGGTCGCGAAGCGGGCAGGGAAGTACAAAGGACGGAAGCCGGGGACGACGAAGGCCAGTCCCGAGCGGGCTAGGGAGCTGAAGGCGCAGGGGTTCTCGCACGGCGAGATTGGCAACGCCCTGGGTGTCAGTAAGATGGCGGTGTCGAGGTATTTGAAATATGACGACGAGGCTCGTCTGGAGCGAATGAGAAACCGGGAGTGGTGATGGCTGTTTCGAGTTACTACGACCTTTATCCGAAAGACCCGGTGGAGAATCTGAAATGGCGCATTCGCTGCCGTGAGCGGGCGCTGGTTGATCTGAGATTTCGGGCTGCTCTGTACCAGGCGTGCATGGAGGACGTGCTGTTCTTCATGGCGTTTGCCTGCTGGTCGTTTGAGCCGCGGGCCAAGGTGAAGGTCCGGCCGTTCATCCCGTGGTGCCACCAAGAGTCGGTCTTCGTGGCAATAGACGAAGCGATGGACCGCGCCGAGCGTGAGGAAATTGCGATCGACGTCATCGTGGACAAAGCCCGCGCTCAGGGCGGGACGTTCGGTTATCTGTGGATCGACCTCCGCCGGTGGCTCAGGGATTCGATGTTCTCCGCGGGCTACGTGACCAGGAACGAATCCCTCGTGGATTCCAAGACCGACCCCGACACGCTGTTCTGGAAATTGGACTGGGCGATTGGTCGCCTGCCATTCTGGATGGTGCCGAAGGGCTTGGACTGGAAGCAGCATCGCAGTTACACGAACCACTCGTGGCTGAACCCGCAGACTGGCGGCTCTCTTGTGGGTTACGCGGCTGGTCAGGACGCCGGCACAGGAGGCCGCAAGAGCGTGTTTACGGTGGACGAAGCCGGCGCGCGGGATTTCGTCTCTGGCGGCAAGGACGAAATGATTCAGGAATCGCTGCATGACGTGACCAACGTGCTGAGGATGGTCTCGGCCCGTTACGTCGATAGCGGCGTCTTCCACGAAGCCTGCGAGAACCGTGATGCTTCCAAAAGCAGCGTCTATCTCGTTCTCGACTGGAAGGATAACCCGATTCACGGGAAGCATTCCTACGTCGTTCGAGACGGCGTTGTGACCGCGGTGCACAAGGAAGACCAGCCGGCGGTTGACAAGTACCATGCTGAGAACCCGGATCTGCGGGCGAGGCTGGAGCGGAAGGGATTCAAGTTTGAGGGCCGGGTCAGGTCTCCCTGGTACGACATGCGCTGCCTCCGCCCGACGAGCACACCCAGGCTGATCGCTTCGCAGCTCGACCGCGACCCGCGCGGCGCGGTGGGCAAGGTCTTTACTTCCGACCTGCTCGATCGGATGAAGCGGGAGAGGGTGAAGAAGCCGGTTTGGCAAGGTGATCCCGTCTTCGATTCCGAGACGCTGAAGCTCAAGGGACTGATTCCCAGAGAAGACGGGAAGCTGAAGCTGTGGTTCAAGCCGGGGATTGATAACTCCTGCCCGCTGGGTCCGTTCACGGTGGGCTGCGATATGGCCGCCGGATCGGACGGAGCCTACGCGAGCAATTCGGTCGCGAGCGGAATCGACGACCGGACTGGCGAGCAAGCCTTGGAATACGCAGTCAAAGGCATGGAGCTGATTAAGTTCGCGCGGGTCGTGGTGGGCTTGTGTCTCTGGCTGAGGAATGCGTTTCTCGGCTGGGAAGATTCGGGCATGGCTGCGCCATTCGCCAAGGAGATCATGGAAGTCATTTACTACGGGAATGTGTTCTACCGCGAAGTGCCGGAGATTGGCTCGCGCAGAAAGTCCCGCAAGGCCGGCTGGTCTAACCGAAGCAACGAGGACAAAGCGGAACTGTTTGAGAAAATGGCGCTGGCGATGGAGACGGGCGAGTTCACGGTCAGGTCCGAAGATTTAATTCGCGAGTGCGGCGAATACGAGTGGGAGAAGGGGAAAATCATTCACGCGCCGACGAAAAACCGGAACGCGGTCGAGACGAATCACGGCGATCGCTGCGTGGCGGCAGGAGTTGCCTGGCTGGTCTATTCCTCGGACAATACCCCAGGCAAGATTGACACCAGCGAGGAAACGGGGGAAACTCCTGAGTATGGGAGCTTCCTGTGGCGTGAGCAGCAGGAACGACGGATGGCGAGTTCCGCCGGGCCGGAATTTGGGATTCGGGATGTGGTATCATTTTGACGCGGCGAGATGCCCGGTTCCAAACTCCACCGCGAATGGGGTTCCATATGGCCCATATCTCGCCGCATTTCTTTCGGAGGTAAAACCCGATGGACGAAAAGCATGAAAGCGCCTGAAAAGCTGGGGTATTACTGGATCAAGTTCGTTGACGACGACCATGCCGACGTTGACTGGGAGGTGTGTTTGTGGAACGGCGAGTTTTGGTTCCGTTGCATGGAAGGCGACCTGACATCCGAAGTTGGCATGCGCCACATAGCAGTTCTGGGGCCATACATTCCTGAACCATCAGCGATAAAACCTGAAGGAGAACCCGATGGACGAGAAGATCGACCAAGCCATTGAGAAGATGGCGGACCAAGCGAAGTCCTGCCAAGACTCGCAGAAGGCGCTGCACTATTCGCAGGCCGCTCTGAACTTGGCACACGCGAAGCAAATCCTGGAGGGCAAGTCAGTAAGGAAGCAGGGGGCTGGCGCTTAACGGCGTCGGCTACAAAAAGGCACAGATAGCTGATCCCTATCGAGATGCCTCAACATCGCAGCCTTTGAGGGGGCCGCGCCGAATTGGCGTTGGCCCCCTCTTTCTTTTGGCGAGCGATGATCGACCTGGCCAACGACGAGAAACGCGGCCGGCTACTCAAGGCGATCAAGTCTTCGCGCGACGCCCTGGAACCGTTTCGCCGGGTGCGGAAGGAACTCATTAAGGATTACGTCGGTTCGTGGTATTCGACATCAGGCGCTACGAACAAAACCCTCGTCAACCTGATGAACCAGACGGCGCGGATTTACACCGTCGCCCTGGCCGCGAACAACCCGCAAGTCCTCGTCTCGACGCCGAATTTCGAGTCGCTGCCCTTCGCCCGGAGGTTCGAGGTCAATCTGAACAAGCTGATCTCGGACATGGCCCTGGACGTGACGTTCCGGGCAATCGTGCTCGATGCGTTTTTCTGTATCGGGTGCGGCGTGGTGATGATGCGCGACACCGACACGCGCTTTCACGGACTCTTGGAATCAGAGGAAGACGTGTGGCTCGATCCGGGCGAACCGTGGCTGAACCGGGTTTCGCTCGACGATCTGATTCTGGACATGCCCGCCAAAGAACTGACGAAGATGCGCTACTGCGGGCATCGGTATCGGGCGGATTACGAAAAAGTCATGGACGAGCCCGGTTATTCCAAAAAGGTCAAGGACAAGCTGAAGCCGACGAGCCGGGAGCATCACGATTCGACCGGCGCGACACGGGACATTGCTTCGGACGACGCCCAGGACGACGACCTGAAGGACATGATCTGGCTTCAGGACGTGTGGATCGCGGAGAACAAGTCGGTCGTCACGATGCCTTGCGATCAGGACTTGGAACCGCTGATCGAACGCGATTGGACCGGCTCGCAAGCGGGGCCGTACAAATTTCTCTCGCTGGGCGATACCCCAGATAACGTGATTCCCACTTCCCCGGCGATGAACCTGAAGGGAATGCACGATCTTCAGAACCGTCTGCACAGACGCATGGAGGAGGATTCCGACGCGCATCGCGTGGTCAACGTCTATCCGCCATCGGGCGCGGACGACGCGGAGAGAATTCGCACTGCCGAGCGAAACTCCTGGCACAAGATGAACGATCCGAAGTCGATCAACCAGGTCGAAGTCGGCGGCATCGACCAGCGAGACATGGCGCTGGCGACGTTTATTCAGGATGAATTCGACCGGCTGGCAGGAAACCTTCAGGCAATGGGCGGACTCGGCCCGCAGGCTTCGACCTTGGGGCAGGAGGAACTGATTCACGGTCAGCTCTCCCGGAACGTCGCGGACATGCGGATGAGCGTGGTGAATTTTGCGGCGGATTGCATTCTCGATCTGGGTCGCTTGATGTGGGAGGACCAAACGCTTGAGCTTCAGTCGTCGATCCCCGTTGGAAATAGTGGAATCCAGGTGCGATCTGACTGGACGCCTGATCTACGCATGGGTGCGTTTGAAGATTACGAGTTCAGGGTTGAGCCCTACTCGACGGTCTTCAAAACTCCCGAACAGAAGCTCCAGGAACTTTTTCAAACCCTCCAGCAGATTGCACCTCTTTGGCCGATGTTCCAGGCGTCTGGGGCGACATTGGACGCAGAAGCAATCGTCGATGAGATCGCGCGACTCAAGAACCGGCCGGAGTTCAAGCGGTTCATCACGTTCGCCACTCCCGCCATGATGCTCGGCGGCGACGAGAACACCGTCAAGCAATCGCCGGTCACTTCGCGAGAGACGGTGCGCAGAAACGTGAGCACCGGCGGGACCGCTGAAAATAGAAGCAGTTCTATGATTCAGTCCTTGCTCGGCGGGAGTAGTTCGCGGTTGAACGGCCAGCAAAAGGCTGCCATGACGAGGAGACCAGCATGAAAATCAGTGCCGTATTCGCAGTTCTGGCGGTGGTGTTTTTGGTGCTCTCGATTTTCACCGCCGTTCCGCTGTGGGTGGCGCTGGCCTGCCTGTGCGTGGCCGTCTTCACTCTGGCGGTCGGGCATTAGGAGCAAGCGGTGGGCAAGACCATTTACACGCTGAGCGGCCGGGAAGTCTCCGCGGAGGAATTCCGCGCGGGGGCCAAGAGCGATTGGCTCGAAGGCCCGCCGATGACGGCGAACACGTACACCGAACACGATCCCCTGATTTCCGAGGGCTTGGGCTGCATGAAAAAGCAAGTCCCGGCCATGCGTCAGATGCTCAAGTCCGAAGGCATTCAGGGCGTGCAGATCATGGACAACGGGCAGGCACGAATCACCAGCCGTCGCGGGCGCAACCAATTGATGCGCGCCCTCAGCGAGATTCGCGGCTACAAGCATCATGACATTGATGGAGGTTATTCCGATGGCTGAAGCGATTGCAGAACTGACCGAACAAAGCACTTCCGACGAAGTGAAGGAGTACGCCGAGCGGGTCGTCAAGGAAGTAGAAGCGGAGCGCGCCGGAGAAGAAAAGGGCGACGCGCGAATCACGGCCGAACACGCCGACAACGAACACAAGCCCGAAAGGGCCAAAGAAACACTCGCCGAGAAGAAGTCCGGCGAGGGCAAATCCGCCGACGCTAAAAGCGAAGGCGAGAGTTCGGCGAAAGCCGAGAAAGCCGGTGAGGAGTCCTGGTTCGACGAGGACTTGAAAGCCGAGGCAACCGCGCTTGGTCTTGAGGAATCGGAGCTTGCCGATTTCGCCAGTCGCGAGGAGTTCGATCGGGCGCTGCGACTTTTCGACAAGATCGCACTCGTTGCCGGCCAAAAGGCAATGGCAGAAGAGGAAAAGGGTGCGACAGGCCGCGATGAAAAGGGCCGGTTCTTGAAGAAGGACGAGAAGCCCAAGGCCGAACCTAAGCCAGAGGAGAAATCCGAAGCTGCGGACGGCAAGTATGAGATCAAGTTGGACAAGGCCGTGTATGACGAGGAAATCGTCAGTGAGTTCACGCGGATGCGCGATCACTACGAAGACCGTCTGAAAGCGTTTGAAACGCTCGAAACGCGATTCAAAGCCCTGGAAGACCGATTCCACGAATCGGATGCCAAGGCGGAAGAGGACCGCTTCGATTCAGCCATCGACAAACTCGACATGCCCAAGCTGTTCGGAGTGACCGGCAAGGAGACGCCGGACGAACTGAAGAAGCGTGAAGAGGTTATGGCGCAGGCCCGTGTGCTCCAGGCAGGCTACCGAACTTTCGGCCGCGATGTCGAACTTGGTTCGATGGTCAGCCGAGCCGCTCCAATGGTCTTCTCATCGGAGTTTGAAAAGCACAACCTCAAAAACCGAACCCGCAAGATTTCCAAACAAGCAGACGGCCGACAAGGCGGCGGGGCGACCCGTCCGCAAGACCCACGGGAAGACCCGCGGGACGAATTTGACCGAAAGTTCAAGGAAATGGGCGGGCATCTATAAAGGATCGCCTGATGGCACTCGGCATTGAACAAATCGACGATTTCGTGAACTCGATTCACCAGCGCTACGTTGGTGAGGAGGAGCGGGCGGCGCAGGATATTTCCTTGCCGCTCCAGCACTACAAGTACGCCTCGCGTCTCTTCGACCCGGCCGGGAAGAACGTGATGAGCACTTCCCAGTGCAAGTTCAAGATCAAGGTGCGGACCAACGACAACTTCCAGGTTGTCGGCCTGTACCACCGGGATTCCTCGGATCGCGTGAACGTCCTGGACGAAGGCTCACTCAAGTGGGGGTTGACGACCAACAACTACCACTACGACATCGACGAGGAAATCTTCCGCACCGGCGGCCGGCAGATTTACGATTACATCGAGTCTCTGGAACGAGACCTGATGACTTCGTTCTACACCGGCATGGAAGACCTGATGTTCGGGCCGGGGCCTTCCAGTCCCGTGCAGTCTCCCTTCCCGCCCGTCTCGCTGCTCTGGTGGATCACCTCCACGGACGACAGCACGACGGAGAACAACTCGGAAGAGGGCTTCGACGGTTACGAGCCTCTGGGATGGGGTTCCAACGGCGTCGGTGGAATCTCGGCTGGCACGTATGACCAGTGGCGGAACCGGACGTTCCCCTACACGGTCGTTGATCGGGACGACTTCGTGGAGAAGGTCATCGATTCTATGGACCTTTGCGAATTCGAGCCGCCGGTCCAGCGCCCGGACATCGTGGCGCAGGGCAAGCCGAACTGGGAACTCTTGACCACGCACTCGCGCCTGGCCGCCGCGCGTCGCTTGCTCCAACTGGGCAACGACAATATCGGCGACGACATGGCGGCGCACAGCGGAACGGTCTATATCCGCGGGGTGCCTTTGAACTGGGTTTCCGCCTGGACGAACGCCGCTTCGCAGAACGCCCGCACGGACGGGATCATCCTGGGCGTCAACTGGAGCACCTTCAAGTGCTACTACGCAGCCGGGCGCCGGATGCGGAAGCGCAAGGCGTTTCAGCACAAGGACATGAGCAACGTCCGCGTCCGCTGCATGGACGACTCCGTTCAGCTCGTGTGCTTCAACCGCCGGGCCAACTTCCGCGGCTACTGCACCGAAACCGTGACCGAAACCACGTAGCCCTACTCTTTGAGTACGGCCGTAGCGTCGTAAACGGGGCGCGACGGAAAACAAGAGCCCCGACCTTACTTGAGGGACTGTTTTTCACAGGGACAAGGCCCACCCTTGGCTGGGACACTCCCGCTAACCAAAAGGAATAAACCATGCACCTCACGTTCGACGATTTCGATTCCAGACTGCCTTCCGGTCGTCTGTGGAAAGCGTTCGCGCCGCCGGCTTCGATGGGGCCGCTCGGCACTCACTTCACGACCCCCAGCGGGAATCCCGCCTTCGGGTTCTTCGACAACTTCCACACCTTCAATGCGACGACGCTCGACGGCCCGTATGCCACGCTCCTGACTTCGGGAGGCACGCTGGCTCTGGCCGCCGACACGGCGACGGAGAAGGGCATCTTGGGAATGACGCTGGTTGGCGACACACAGGAGGACGAGGTGATCGTCAAGTGGGGCGGGACGTTGACCGCTCCGTTCAAGCTGGCCGACAAAGACCTCGTGTTCGAGGCCCGTCTGGCAGTGTCGGCGATCACGGCGGCGAAGTGGGACATCGGCGTCGGCCTGGGTCAGGCCGACATGATTACCACCGATCTGCTGTTCACGGATTCGGACGCCCTCGCCGACAAGAACTTCCTCGGCTTCGTGAAGCTGGCGGCGGAAGGCGCGGCCTGGGACGGGGCCTACAAGGCTGACGGCCAGACGTACCAGGACGGTGCGACCAAGACGAAGTTGAACGCCCTGCACACCGCAGTCGCGACCACATACTTCAAGATCGGTTTCCGCTATCGGGCTCACCCGAAGACGGTGGAGTGGTACGTCAACAACGCTCTGCCTGGCGGGAATATCACGCCAGCCCGCCTGACGACTTCGGAGGTTGACGCGGCCACGTTCCCGGACGACGTGCTCTTGGCTCCGATTATCGGAATCAAGGATTCGGCGGGCGACACGGCGTTGACGCTGAGCCTCGACTGGTGGGGCGCTGCTCAGCTCCTGTAGTCCATTGCTGGCAACTCCGGGGGCGGGCGAATTGACCCGCCCCCGGACAGGGACTTCCCATGCCTGACGCGCTGACAGCGAGTTACGCGACGCTTCTCGAAAGGGTAGGGCACTACCTGTTCGGGATTCGCGCGAGCTATTCGTCCGACCAGACGGCGGACATCGAGCAGTGTATTGAAGACGGCCTGCGCGACGTTTACGCGGCGCATCCGTGGTCATTCTTCAGGCCGATCGAGGACATCACGACGACCGCACCGTATGCCACCGGGACGGTCACGATCGCAGCCGGCGTGGTGACGCTGGTTGGCGGCACGTTCCCAAGTTGGGCGGCTGACGGAATTCTGAAGGTCAGCAACAGCTACTATTCCGTCGCCAGCAGAGACGGGAACACCCAGATCACGCTGGACGATACTTCGGTCACAGTGGCCTCGGCCAGTGCTTTTGAACTGGGGCGGCCGGAGATACCACTATCCGATTCCTTTATGGACCTCAGCGGCGATCGGCAGTTGACCTACTACCCAGACCAAAATGATTGTTATCCGCCTGTCCGCGAGAAGCACGATCAAGCTATTCGTACATTCCAGCAAAACAACCCGTACTATGATCGCCCCATCTTCTTCTCGATAAGAACTGCGGAATTCGATCCGACAGTGGGAAGCCGGAAGCGGTTGGCGTTCTACCCCACGCCCGATGCGGCCTACGTCCTGCGCGTCCCGATGATCCTCCGGCCAACGATGATCGACGCGACCAATCTCTATCCCGTGGGCGGAGAGACGTTAGCCCAAGTCATCACGGAAGCCTGCCTTGCTGCGGCGGAGCGGAATTTCGACGAGCAGGAGAAGCAGCACACGAAGCGCTTCATAGAGTTGCTTCCGCTGGCAATCCAGGCGGACTTGGAAGAATCCGCCCCCACCAGCCTTGGGCCGGACATGCCCAGGGGCGAGCGCGCACACGATTCCGAATACTGGTCCCGCGCTGCTCGCATTGGCGTCATCACTCTCGATGGAGATGTGCTTTGACCGTGTTGCGGCGATCGTACATATACGACCCAGAACGAAAGGCCCGCGTTGAGGCTCACGCAGCCCGCGTGCAGGCCAGCCGGGCGTACCAATCCGAGAAGAAGCAGCTACGTCGTAGCGTGCCTCCGAAGCGGGATTGGACGCAACACTGGCTGGCGAAGATCGACCGCATCAACGCAATGGGGAATTGGGGGTGGAGTACTTAGTTGATGACTTGAATCATGTACGCATTGCTACTCATAGCCGCCATGCCAATCGAACTAGGATCATCTGGTAAAATCAGAGCTGTATCGTTTCCGCCTGCAGGATTAGACGATCAATGAGCGAAATTCAATACGATTGGATGGGGCGGCCAATTCGTCGGTATGTTCCGATCGGCAAAGTCTTGCTGGACAAGCAGTGGTACGAGGAAAACAAGCACAAATATTCTGGCCAATCGGGGGTAATTCTGCACGCGATGAAAGCACTTGGGATTGAGGTACGGGACGACCTCGACGATGACCAGCTTTGCTTTTCTTTCTGCGCCCCTGACTGGGCCAACGACCTGAAAAACATTCCACTTTCGGCTTTTGAACCAGTTTTAACAAAGGGAGAAAACAAGCTAAGGCATGTTTTCAACTAATGCAGCCCCAAACAAAAACTCTCTGGCTAACAATCAGCGCCATGCTAGTGAGCCTTGCCGCTGCGCTGACGCTGTGGGTAAATAGTTTCGACGTTCCCCCTCCGCCCACCCCACCGCCATCCACGGGCAAGGTGCAAGTCGGCAAGTCGGGAATGCGGCCGTCTGACGGGATAACTGCGGCGGGAAACATTCACCCCTCATTCGGCGGCTGGACGCCATTTGCTAACGGGTTTTATTGGCAATGGTTCGCGCACGACTGCCGCACCGAGCCAGTTGACGAAAACTCAGATTACATCCTGCAAGAGCAGTGGGGGCCGTTTGGTGCCAAGCTGCACATTGATTTTTCCAGCACGGGCGTAGGTTACGTCTCGCGGCCCTACGGCTACCCGTTCAATGTAGTTCCCCACGATCAACCGCTGCTGGCGTTCGACCCGCCATACTACCCAAGCGATGCCGGCCCATTGCGGATGCCACCCCTGGGTTCATACGAGAATGAAGTCGAACCGCTTGCCGGCCCTCCAGGGATGATGGTTGGGGACTACGACCGGCATATTTCGTTCTACGTCCTTGACTCTGTGACCGGGGTGCCGCATGAACTGTGCGAGGTCTATCAGGTTCGCACGAACGACGGAGGCACGAACTGGCAATCGTCCTCGATTGCTCGCTGGAATCTCGTCACCGGAGAAATGCGGCAAGAGGCCGGGAAGTTCGGCGCCGATGCAGCGGCTTTGCCGATAGCGCCGCTACTACTGAAGTACGACGACGTGGCCAGCGGCGATGTAGGTCACGTCATTCGGGCGACGTTCCCAGTTGGCATAATCTACGGGCGATACGTTTTTCCAGCTCGATCGTCAGTCGCTGCGGCAGGCGACACTCGCTTACTTCGGTTTGGCGTGAGGCTACGACTGCAACAGGTTTGGTACGAGGCGCATAAGGGAGAGTACACCGGGCAAGCGCGCGTCATCCTCGATGGCATGTACAAGTATGGGCTAATTAACACCGACATCACCGGGACGGGTTTGGGCTCTGGTCCCTACATTGGAGGCGTGCCGGATGACCGTTGGGACCAAAACAACCTCCTTACCCTCCAGAACATTCCAGTGACGGCGTTTGAGGTCATTAAGCAGTACCCGGCTTTCACGGTTACGGGACCGACCACGATTGCTGCCGGCGAGACGGCGGTTTTCACTGTCACAAAGTACCCGCCCGGCGAGACGAACTTTGGCGGCGGCGTTTATGCCTATGCCAACGGCGTTTACTTCGCGAGCGGCGGACTGATTGACGCCACCAACCCCCTGAAGCTGTCGTTTGATACCCCGGCAACTCCCGGCGTGTTCACGATCAGCTTTCAGCACGGCGACCAATCTTGGACAGTACCTCCTGATTTAGTTTTGACCACGAATTGAAAAATGGCATTTCCAATTGGCTGGGCATATCGACGAGAGCTAACGGACGGGGCCGCTACAGCGGTCACGGACCATCAGGTTTTGATCGTCCTTACGTCGGCCAACTTCGATTTCTCCCACGCGCAGGCCAACGGCGACGATATCCGCGTGTGGGACGCAACAGCCGCCGCCCTTGTGCCGCACTGGATTGAGGCATGGGACGCCAACGCTCAGACGGCGCGTATTTGGTTTAAGACCACCGACATCACTAACGAGCACTGGCTGTACTTCGGGAACGGATCGGCCACTGATGCTTCCGACGGCGACGAAGTGTTCCTGTTCTTCGATGACTTTGGCACGCGGCGAGTCAATGAAGGAACATGGGAAACGCTCACCGATTTTCCAATAGCCATCGGGCAGGGGGCGGCGGCAGTTCTGGGCGATTATCTTTACGCTGGGGCCGGCGGGATTGCAGGTGCGCTGACTCCTAACTTTTACCGCTACGATTTAACACAAGGGCTTGGTGGCGTATGGGAGGAGTTGGCAGATATTCCGGCACCAAATGAGGCCGCAACGGGTGTTGAGAGTCCCACCTTAGATGCCGTTAGCGGCAAGCTCTATTTCATGGGCGGGCAAGACGGTGGCGTTCAGTACACAAACTGTTACGAGTACGACCCAGACTTAGACACGTGGACCACTAAGGCGGACATGCCGCAGGCGCGCGAGGATATGGGCTCGGCGGTTATCAGCAACCAAATCTACCTATTTGGAGGCCGGCTCCCGGACTTCATAGCTCCTGTTGATTTCTATACTCCCGCCTCAAACACATGGGACAGCACCACGGCCACAAACTGGCCGGCACCTCGGCAGCTTGGAAATTTCGCCTGCGCCTATAACGACATAGCCTACTGCATATCCGGCAGCAATAGCATGGTCGGGTATTCAAATGTGACCAACCCACAGTTGCGCTGTGATAGTTACACGCCCGCCACAGACACATGGGCGCAAATTGCCGACATTCCATTCGGAGTTAATTACAAGGAGGTCAACGAAGTCAACGCCAACCTGTACGTGATTGGCGGAACTAGGGAAGATGCATCCTCGGCTTGCCCTTATTTGCAAATCTACGATGTGGCCGGGAATTCGTGGGTGTATGGCACGGCGAGGCTAATTGCCCAGAATTGCACGGGCGTACACAACGGCAAAATATACACGGTATCTGGCAACACTGGCGTCCTCCTAGTCCCAAAGGTTGCCAGATTCACGCCTAACGCGAGCTTCGCACCCACCTCCGCTGCTGCGTCACTGGACGCCGCCAAGTGGACGCTCGACACCAAGGGCAGCGGCGGAGTGAATACCCAACTCAATAATAGCTCTACGTCGCTGCTGCCGACGAATCTGACGAATAGCTCGGTCACGCTAATCAGCGTGCCGACTTTCACCAACGGCGTCGTGATTGAGTTTTCCCGCATTTGCGGTTCGAACTATTCGCACTTTGGATTAGGGGCTGGGGTGATGGTCGATGGTGCCGGTGGCACAACCAACTGGTTCAGCAACATGAAGCGGGATGGTTACGCGGTCTACCATCAGGGCATTCAGCAAACGGCTGCGAATATGGCGTTTCTGTACGAAGTCCCAACGGCTGGAGCGCCCGCTGCGATTGGGGCCGGGATCGCTGGGCCGCTTGACGACGGTGGGCGACACCGCATGTCGCTGTCGTATAGCGCAGCCGGTGCAATCGTAGTGAAGAGAAACGATACGCAGTGGTTTTCGGCCAGTGACTCGACGTTCCTATCGACTGCCAAAAATTTCTGGATCACTCAAGGGAAGTTCACGAATGGTGCCGGCCAGCAGCAGGTAATCGACTGGGTGTTTGCCCGCACGTTGGCGGCCACTGAGCCGAGCATCAGCTTGGGGGCGGAGGAGGCAGCGCCGGCGAGTGGGGGCAGCAGCAGCCATTCCCGCATGATGCGGCTGCTAAGGCCATAACTTTTTGAAAGTTTAAGCATATGACCACAAAACGCATTGGAAGTTCTGGAATGAACGACGGACTGGCCCGCAAATGGGGAACGGTGTCGTTGGCTATCAATTCCACGATCGGCAGTTGCGACGTGCTGGACGTGCGCTCGGGGGCAGACTGTTTAATCGAGATTCCGACCGGCGTTACCTCAATTACGTTCTGGGCCTGCGATACGGAAGGCGGAACGTATCGGGCTGTTTACGATCACGAGGGCAACGCCGCCACGATCGCGACCACGGCGGATCGGTGGTACTCGTTCCCGCCGTCCTGCTTCGCCGCAGGGTTCGTGAAGATTGTTTCAGCCGGCGCTAATGGCACGGCTAAGGTGCAGGGCAAAAGCTAATTCCTCTTTTCCGAAAGGAAATGTTCATGGACCCGCATAATGTCCACCGCGATCTGTACGAATCGGATCACCTGCTGCCGGACCCCGGAAATGGCAGGACGATTCGCGTGGATGGCGACCTGCAAATCTGCGAGATGGTCTCCACCGCCGCTGAGACTCGGACGCTGGCTGCTCCGACCAAGCCGGGAATCCGGTTCGCCCTGCGCCTAATGACGGATGGCGGCGACATCCTCGTAACCGCCGAGAACGGATTCAACGTCGAAGGCGATACGGTCGCGCGTTTCGCCGACGCCAGCGATCTGCTGCAACTCATGTCGGTGGAGTACACCGCGCCCACTGCTACTGCCAGGGCGACTTACCGCTGGCAGGTCATGGAAGGCAACGTCGGCGTTTCGATTTCTGCTTAGTTCCTCTTTTCCGAAAGGAAATGTTCCTATGTCAACTTCCCTCAACATCCACCATCATCTTTATCGCGGGCCGAAGATCCTCACCGATCCAGGCAACGCGGGGATCATTCGCGCCAACGCGGACTTGCAGATTTGCGAGATGGTGTCCGGCGCTTCCGGTGAAACCAGAACCCTCGCCACGCCCACGAAGCCAGGAATCCGCTTCACGCTTCGGTTAAAGACGGACGGAGGCGGCGATGTGGTTGTAACGGCTCCCGCCGGCCTGAACGTGGCCCTGGAAACGCAGGCGACGTTTGCGGACGCAAGCGATTTCCTGTCGCTGATTTCGGTCACGATCTCCGCTGGGTCACACCGCTGGGAAGTTTTGGAGGGCAATGTCGGGACGGTGGTTTCGTCCACGTCGCCGTCCAGTTCCCCATCCACGTCGCCATCGGCTTCCACGTCCAGTTCGCCGTCGAGTTCCGTGTCGAGTTCGCCGTCGAGTTCTCCGTCCGCGTCGGTTTCGAGTTCTCCTTCGGCAACGTAGCCATGCCAGACCTGACCATCATTTTCCTGACAACAAACGCCCTTCCTTCCAGGTGGGAGAAAGTTCACCTGGAGCATCTGCTGCGCGCAGCAGACGGGCGGCCGATGGTGGTCATTTCCAAGGAGGGGATGGAACTGGACCGGCCGAACACGACGTACCTCATTCAAGAGGGGCCGTTCTGCGCCTGGAACGTGTACCGACAGCTTTTGCGCGGGGCGAAGCTGGCCGAAACGAAGTACGTGGCGGTCGCGGAGGACGACACGCTCTATCCCGCGAGGCACTTCAACGACTTCCGACCGCCGGATGATGCGGTGGCCTATGATATGTCGCGTTGGTCCGTATTTTCTTGGGCGCAGAGGCCGTTCTTCTCGGCGATTCGGAAGTACGGCAACTTCACGATGATCGGGCCGCGGCAGTTGGTGATCGACGCCCTGGAGGAGCGCGAGAAGAAGTACCCCAACGGGAAGGACTACACAGGGGAGATCGGGCGGTCGGAAGTGGAGCGGATTCTGGGGGTCAAACGGAACAAGCTCGTGGAGTGGCACTGCATCGAGCCGATGGTGAACCTCTGCCACCCGCAAGGGCTTTCGCCTACCTACGTCAACACGCCGGGCCTGGAACGGAAGCCGGGAGAACTGAAAGCGTGGGATATTCCGGTGTGGGGCAAAGCCTCGGACATCGCAGCCATTTACAACCAGGGGGTAGCGGAAGATGCTCGATCTTCGGAAACACCTTGAGAAGCACTTTCGCTTCATGGGCGGCAAGGACAACCTACCGCTCTTGGCGACTCCCCTCTCGCGCCGGGAAGGCGGCCGGGTGGCCCTGGCGCGAACGATGCGCGACATGGGGCTTGTGAAAGCTGTCGAAGTGGGCTGCCGCTACGGGGCTTCCGCGAAGCTCTGGCGCGAGCATATCCCAGACTTGGACATCACCTGCATCGACCCGTACCGGGCCTATCACCGGGTTTCGCAGGAGCGGCAGGACTTGATCTACGCCGGGGCACAGGAAAACGCCGCGAACTATGGGTTCAAGATTCTCCGCAAGCCCAGCCTCGACGCGGTGGACGATTTCGCGGACGGTTCGCTCGATTGGGTCCATATCGACGGGGACCATTCGTTCGACGCCGCGGTGCGTGACATCATCCAGTGGGCGGCGAAGGTCCGCGAGGGTGGGCTGGTACTGGTTCACGATTATTGCTCATTCGCCATGTCGGGCGTCATTCCGGCGGTGGACTCCTACACGCACTGCCACTGGATTGACCCGTGGTACGTGACGCGGGATATGGAACCGACCGCCTTCTGGCAGCGGGGAGCGGAAAGGGCGGGGCTGGGATCGTGACGATCAAATTGAGCATTGTCATTCCGGTATTCCAGTCGCACGAAGTCGTGCGCCGGCAACTGCTGCACTTTTACAACATCGGACTGCCTGGTGACACAGAACTGATTCTGGTGGACGACGGCAGTGACCCGCCGATTGAGAATCACTTCAGTCAGCTCGCGAAGATTCACCGAACCAACGACAGGCGACCGTGGACCTGGGCGCTGGCTCGGAACGCAGGGGCGCGACTAGCGACTGGCAAATACTTATTGATGTACGACCTGGATCACATTGCCGACCGCAAGCTGCTGGACTTCGTGAGGGGATTCACCGGCATTAAAGTGCAGTTCAGCCGTGAGTTCGGCATCCTCGACGAACGCGGGCGATTAACCCAAGACCGGGACGTGCTCGCGGAGTACGGCCTGCCGAAGAATCAGGGATTGAAGCTCGGCCCACTCCCAAACAACTTCGCCATGCGGCGGGATGTGTTCTGGGAACTGGGTGGCTACCGGGAAGACCTCGTAGAGAAGCCTTACCCACAAGGCGAGGACCGGGCCTTTCGCAGCGCCTGGCGGACGTATGAGCTGAAGCACGGTGGCGAAGGTTCTATGGTCTGCGCGCACCGTCCGAAGATGCTCATGTTTCCAAACGGCAAGTACGTCGGCGACGTGGACGCCGACCCGAAAGGGCTGTTCCACAAGCTGACGCGCAAGACCAAGCGAAATTTCTGGCATCAAGAGCAAGAGAGGAAAGAGCGTGTCGAAAGCTAAGCTTCTGTCCGTGATTGTGCCGGGGCGCAATGAGGAATTCATGCGGCACACAGTCGAGGACGTGCTTGCGCACAGTCGCGAGGACACCGAGGTAATCGCAATCAACGATGGCTATTGGTGCAATCCGCCACTGGTTCAGAACCCACGATTGCAGGTTGTCCACTTTGGTGAGTCAGTAGGTCAGCGAGCGGCGACGAATTACGGTGCAGCGCTCAGCCGGGCGAAATATATCTGCAAGCTCGATGCCCACTGCGCCGTGGAGGACGGCTTCGACGTGAAGCTGATCGCGGACATGCAGCCCGACATGACGATGATTCCATCGATGCACCGCCTGCACGTCTTCGACTGGCACTGCAACGGCTGCGGCGAGAGGGAGTATCAGGGAACCCGCCCCAAGGAATGCAAGGAGTGCAATGGGACGGATTTTACGATGGCGATGGTCTGGAATCCGCGGTTTGAGTATCCCGCCACGACCGTCTGGCGATTCGACAAGGCGCTGCACTTTCAATACTGGCGCGGGTACAGGCACACCGACGCATACAAAAAGCAGGAACCGAGCGGCGTTGTCGAGACGATGAGTTGCATCGGGGCCTGTTTCCTGATGGAACGCGAGCGGTTCTGGAAACTTGGCGGCATGGACGAGGGGCACGGTTCCTGGGGGCAGTACGGAACCGAACTGGCCTGCAAGGCATGGCTCTCCGGGGGCCGGATGGTCACTTCGCTCAAGACCTGGTTCGCCCACCTGTTCCGCACCGGGAACTTCGGCAAGGACGGCGAATCATCCTGGCCTTACCCGATCAACCAGAGGCAGATCGACGCAGCGCGGGCGTACTCGCGCGAACTATGGCTAAATGGCAAGTGGCCCCACGCAGAGCGTCCTCTGTCCTGGTTGATCGAACATTTCCGTCCCATTCCTGATTGGCATTAAGGAATCCAATGGCACCTATATACCTGACTCAGCAAGGGAGCAAGTCATGCCTGAAAAAAAGAAAAAGTTGACCAAAAAGCAGGAAGAACGCCGCGAAACACTGCGTTGGATTCTGCAGGATCAGGATTGTGGCCGTTTCTACTCGCATGAGCAGCGAATGGCGATGACCGACGAGCTTGAAAAGTTGGAAGGTGTCAAGATTCCAAGCAACGGACTATGGGCCGCTGGACCTAGATGAGCCAAGTATATAGGTGCCAATCCAATGCTATTCGCCCAAATCGCTGATCCGGTCACGATTACCGTGCTCATGGAAGAAATCAAAAAGCAGGCCGCAAAGTCCGACCAGAGCGGAGTGATTTACCTGTTTGTGTTGGTGATGGTCGTGGCTGGGATTGGAGCATTTTTCGTGCTGCGGTACATGCTAACGCACGCGCGCGAGATTCACTCCGAAGCGAACAAGACCCTGCTGGACATCAGCGCCAAGCATGAATCGCGTTGCTCATCGCTGACCGACGCGTTTTCCACGGAGTGTGCAGAACTGCGAAGGGTGATTCTGCGGATTATGAGCGATGCCCGCGATATGGTTCACGCTGCGCGAGACATCGCTGGCGTAGCCGTCAACCAGAAGGAATTGCTTGAGCGCATGAGTAAAGCCGAAGCAGAAGCGAAGAACAAACGCGACCGGGACAGCCCGGTTGATCCGTGATGCCAACCAAGGACATCCTATTCCCGATGCGGGGAGTGGTTCGACGCGAATCGCTTCGATCCACTCCCGATTCGCGCGGACCGTGGCCGAGTCCGTGGGCAGTCAATGTCCGCGTGGAAGATGCTCTCGACCGTCGCATGAGAGGCGGCAGTCGTCCTGGTCTGACCAAGTTCGTCAACGACGACCTGGGGACCACGATCTCCGATATGGTTTCGATCAACGTATCGAGCGCAGCCGGCGGGGCCAGCGAAGTCCTGCTCGTGCTGGTGGATTCTTCGATCAAGGTCGTCGAGAACGGCACGGTAACAGCGCTGGTCGCTTACCTCACGAACGAAGCCGGCCAGACCATCACCAACGAAGACGAAGTGCCGATCACCGTTGGCGAAGGCTCTGTTCCTGCCACTGGGTTTCTCGTCGCGGGCCAGCAGAAGGTGTTCGCGGTGACGACCAGCGGAGTCACCAAGATCGACCCCAAGACCGGGCAGGTGGATAGCCTGGCGGCCAGTGCCGGCACGATTCCCACGAGTTGCACGTTCGGGGCGATTTACCGCGACCGGCTCTGTCTCTCCGGGCAGGATAACGCCATCTACATGAGCCGGCAGGGGGTTTACGGCGACTTCGACTTCGGGGTTGATTTCTCTGACCAGCAACGGGCGATTCCATTTCAACTGGCGCTGAGCGCCGACGTCGGGGCGAGGCCCACGGCGATGATTCCGTGCATGGACGCCTACCTGATCTGCGCCACGGCCCGCAGTCTGTGGGTGGTTCAGGGCGACCCGACCAGCGGAGCTTTGCGCAGGATTTCCGAAACGGTGGGGATCATCGGTTCTAAAGCCTGGGTCAAGGTGGATGGCACGATCATCTTTCTGTCCGAAGACGGGCTGTATCAGGTGCAGGCTGATGGCTCCGGCCTGACGCCCCTGACGCTGAACGCGATTCCCGACGAACTGCGGGACATCGACACGAGCACGACGACAGTTTCGTTGGGTTGGGAGCAGGACCGGCGAGCATTTCACATCTATCTCCGCACCGCAGGCGGAAGTGACACCCACTGGGTTTACGAGACCGTTCCGCAAGCGTTCTGGCCAACGTGGCTTCAGGACAACCATTCTCCCCGCGTGGTCTGCCAGCACGACGGCGAACTGCTGCTGGCCGGTGGGGACGGTTACATTCGCAAAGTCACTGGAGACAACGACGATGGCGCGGCGATTACATCGCACGTCGTCTTCGGCCCGATCCGCCTGGGAATCAAAGGGTTCTATGGCCGCATGATAAATCTGCACGCCAGCCTTGCGGCCGGTGGCGGACAGGTCAACTGGCGCATTCTGACGGGGGACACGGCGGAAGAAGCGGCCGATAACGCGAAGACGGCCATCGAGTCCTTCCGCAGCGGCGCGAGCTATTCGAGCCTGGTAAAACAGAGCGGCAACTGGAAGGCCGGGCGGTCGATCATGGTCTATCCGCGAGTGCGGGGAATCTGGTGTTGTCTGTGGTTGCAATCCACGGACAAGTGGGCCTTTGAAAGCATGATGTTCGATACGACGAGTTGAAATGGCACGATCAGGACAATGGCGCGGCGGTGACGACGGGGTAGTTCCGGGCGGCGTGGTGTCTCAGTCGAGCAGCCCGTCCGCTTCGCCTTCCACGTCGCCTTCGGCTTCCGTGTCAGCCTCTCCCTCAACTTCGCCTTCGTCTTCGGCATCCGTAACGCCATCCTCGTCACCGTCTCGTTCGCCGTCGTCCTCCAAATCCTCGTCGCCATCGGTTTCACGATCAAGTTCGCCTTCGCATTCGCCCTCAGCCTCCAGGTCAAGCAGTCCGTCGCGCTCGGCTTCCTCGTCACCGTCAGCGTCCGCGTCGGTATCGCCTTCAGGCACGCCGTCCAGTTCTACGTCGTCGTCTCTCTCCGCAAGCCCGTCGCACAGCCCTTCAGCGTCACCTTCGGCGAGTTCATCGAGCACTCCGTCGCCTTCCTCATCGCGTTCCAGCAGCCCGTCGAAAAGCACGTCCGCTTCGCCGTCTGCCACGGCGTCCAGCAGCCCGTCCGCGTCATCGTCACCCTCTGGCTCAGTTTCCAGCAGTCCGTCCACGTCACGCTCGGCGTCGGTGTCGAGTTCGCCGTCGAGCAGTCCGTCTCCTTCAGCCTCGGTATCCTCGTCTCCTTCGGGAACGCCATCGTCCAGTCCTTCAATATCTTCGTCGGTGTCGAGCACGCCTTCCGCCAGCCCGTCCATATCACCCTCCACGTCGCCATCGACTTCAGTTTCGGCCTCGCCATCGACTTCAGTTTCGGCCTCGCCATCGAGCACTCCATCGGCGTCGGCGTCGAGCAGCCCATCCGCAACGTAGGAGCACGAACAGATGCCAAAGTTCAGCGAATTTGTAGGGTCGCTCACGGTCGATACGATCGGCGGTTCCGAGAAAATCCCCGTCATCGACACGACGCCATTTTACGTGACTCCCGCTCTGCTGTTGACGTACATCAACGCCGCTCAAGTCGCGGCCACTGCCGAGACACCGACGACCGGGGACATTCTGCACGGGGACCGGGCAGGGACGATCAAGACGTTCGCCTTGGACGACGTGGCCGATTACGCCCTGGAACGGGCATTTGATTCGACCGTCGTTGACTCCATCGTGACCGGCGATCTGGTGGTGATTGAGCGTTCTGGCGTGGCGAAGACGATCACGGCCGACGACCTGCAAACCTTCGTACTTGATGGGATTCAGGCAGACGTGCTCGACCTGTCGGGGCTTGCTGCGGCCACACTGGGAGCGACTGATCTGTTCGTCGTGTGCCAGACGACGACGCCGAAACAGGTCTCGCTGGAGGACTTGGAAACGAAGCTCTGGACGGACTTCGCTACCTACGTCGCCGCCCTGACAGAAAACACCGCGGTAGTCGATGGCGACGTGCTCTACTCGATCCAGGGCGGGGTTCCGAAGTACGTGAACGCAGATACCCTGGCTGCTTACTTCCTGGCAGAAATCGGGGCGGCGGTTATCGACTCCGCCTGGGATGCCAGCGTGGTCGATCCCGCTCTAAGTACGGACGTGATGGTGTGTCAGAGGTCGGACGTGCAGAAGACCGTCACGGTGGACACCGTTTCTGATTTCGTGCTGGCGGCACTGGGGGCCAGTTCCGCAGTCAGCCCGGTTGCGGCCAGCGACAAGTTTACGCTCTACCGCAGTTCCGTCGCCAAGACGGCTGACATTGCCGACATCGTGGCCTACGTTCTCACTCAAGCCTGGAGCCAAACCAGCGTTGGAACGATCAACACTGGCGACGAATTGGTGATCGGCCGCAGCGAAGTGAGCAAGACGACCACGGTGGACGCCTTGGCTACGTTCGTATTGGACGGAGTGCAAGCGGACGTGCTGGACATTTCCGGTTTGGATACAGCAACTCTAGGAGCGACCGACAACTATTTGGTGGTGCAATCCGGCGTCGGCAAAAAGACCACGCTGACGGCCTTGGAGACGAAGTTAAACGCGGACTTCGCCACCTACGTCGCGGGCCTGTCTGATACTGGGACGCTCCTCGCCACTGACAAGTTCTACATCCTCGTCTCAGGCGCTCCGAAGTATTGCACCGGCCTGGAAATCGCCACCTATGTTGAGGCGACGATGTGGGGCGCAAGCGCTGCCGCATCAGTCGCCGCCACCGACACGTTCTTGATCGACCAAAGCGGCACGAAGAAGGAAGCCGCTATCAGTCAGTTGCAGACATTCCTACTGACTGGCCTGCAAGCGGACGTGCTCGATATTTCGGGGCTCGACTCCGCCACGGTGGAGGCCGCCGACGATCTGCTGGTCTGCCAGTCGGGCGTGCCGATGAAGGCGACGGTCGATGACGTGGGAGAAGTGATCCTGGCGGGCGCGGCGACCTACATCGAAACGCTTTCCCAGGCGGCCCTGGCCGATACCGACAAGCTGCTTGTATCGCAGGGCGGGGTGGCAACGTACACAGCGCTCAGCGCGCTGGCGGATTACATCGTCGCTGCGAGCACTGAACCGTCATGGACGACCGTTTCCGGTACGAAATACACGGCCACGCCAGCGAGCACGTCCAGCGTGACCTTCTCCGACACCAGCGACCTCGCCGTAGGAAGGCCGGTGCGCTACACCTACAACGGGACAACCTATTACGGCATCATCACGGCCGTCTCAGCCAATGCCTCGATGACCGTGGCCGGCGCTCCACTGGATGTAGGCCACGACCTCACGGCTTTGGAAATCGGAACCCCGGCTCAAGTGGTTGCGATGGACCTGAAGGTTGCCGGAACCTACGCCGACAACGCCGAGGACATTCTTGCCGCAGAGGGGAATCAGTATGTTCGCTGGCGAAGGTCAGCCGCTTATCTCGTGGCGATTTCCGCCACGCACAAGACGGCGGACACCGGCGCGGCTCAGCCGAAGCTGAACATGAAGGTGGCCGGAAACCTCGTATCCACGCAAGACAGTAACGCGGGGTTGCAGCTTTCGACTGCCGGGGCCTGGGTGGACGGCTCGGCGGTGGCCATCTCCACCTCGAATTACGACGTGGCTTGGAGCGACGCGATTGAACTGCGCTGCACCGCCCCAGGGACCAATGGGGATGCCTTGGACCTGAGCGCGTGCTTACTTTTCGTACTGGTGTAAGGAACAGCAAATGACAACTCCGAATTTGCCGCAGTTTAATCCCGGCGGGCAGATGACCCACAACATCCCGCCGCAGTCCTATTCATCTCCGTTCGTCCCCGACTGGTTCACGGAGTCGTATGTAACCGGCATCGACCGTGAAATGATGGGCTGGCTGACGGCTCAGGGATGGCAGGTGGCGTCAGTCTCTTACGACAGCAGCACTTCACCGCCGACGCCCCAATACTCGATGGCCAAGCGGAGCATGAACAATTGGCTCATCCTCCAGCAGTTGATGAACACGCTGACGGTCGCCTTCAACGAAGGCCGCGGGATGAACTATCTCCGCTACAGAGATATTGTCACCGTCTGGAATCGCGCCTTTGCGCAATCGCAGCAGCATTACGACAGCATGAACGCCAAGTCGGATGCCGACGTGGTGGTTTACATGTCCGCGTTCACGAACGATCTGGACGCCATCTCAACCCAAATAGGACTGGCCCGCAGTGAGGCGCTGGCCGAGTCCGGTAGGGTTGCGGTTCAGCTCGACGCCTATGTAAACAAGCTCACCGAGATTGAAGAAAACTACGAGGGCCACTCGGCAACTATCTCGACATTGCTAACGCAGCAGAGTGACGCCTTGGCGGTTTATTTGGCCGATTTCGGCGCTGAACTTGACGCACTGGACGCGGAATACCTGACACACACGGGAACGCTCGATGATCTTCTGGCCGGAATGACGAGCGACCTGGAAAGTCATATTGCCGAGCAACTGTCCCTGACCGACACGCTGCTGACCGACTACACGGCCCACGCTTCCGCCATCAATGCGCTGAAGACCAGCGCCCAAGCGGTGCTGACGGCCCACGGCGCCCAAGTCGAGACGCTACTGACCACGATCCTGTCCGACTACAACTCTCTGTCCAGCTCAATCGGTGCGCTGATTACCAGCATCCAAAGCGCCTTCAACAGCCATCAGGTCAGCTACGAAGAAATCCTGTCCTCGTTGACGGCCGACTTCACGACCCACGCCAGCACGGCCCGCGCCTTTCTGACCGACCTGGGCGTGACGGAACTGGCCAGGATCAACGAAGCCTTCGACGCCCGATTGTCGGAAGTCGCGCAAAATCTGGTCGATCGTGGGTTCTATTCGTCGGCAGTCCTGAACGACCACCAGGATCGCGTCGAGCGGGAGAGGAGCCAGGCCATCGTGGAACTGAACGACCGGCTGGCTCGGGAGAAGCTGACGAACCAGCATCAGCTATTCGAGCAGCAGGACAAGATGCGCGCCCGCAGCATGGAGGGCCGAGACCGCCTGCATGGAATTCAGCAAGACGTGCTCCGGTATCGAGCCCAGTCAGCGCATCAGTTGTTCGGGGAACTGCAAACCGTTAGGGACCGCACGCTGGCGGCGCGAACAACGGTGTACGGACTCAAGGATCAGTTCACCCGCTTCCAAACGGAAGTCGCCTCGAATCTCGAAAGCCGTCTGACGGCGGTTAGAACCCGGACGATGGAGGCCGTGGATCGCGTCCAGGCGTTGCGGGACGCCCTCGATCGAGTGAAGCTCCAAAACGCAAGCCAGGTATTCGCGGAATTGTCCGCCATTCGCCGGCAACAAATCGAGCAGACGGTTCAATCTCACGCCACCGAGCAGGAAGTCACGCGCAACGAGACGGCCCAGCGCGATAAGTTGCTGGCCCAACTCAACGAAGCGGTGGCCGGCGTGCTCGACGGCAGGGCGAAATACTCGGCGATGAGCCTGCAAAAAGGACAATACCTCTGCGACATGCGGGTAAAGCTCAATGTGCAGCTCATGGAAATCGCCGCCCGCAGGTTGCAGGCGCAGCAGGGCACGTCTCAGGCCGAACTCGAATTGATGAAGTACCAAGTCGATAGCCG
>Ga0137320_1000012_pt1 | contig 52758 bp, 83 predicted proteins | sample EasRivERMZT366_2_FD_104754 | JGI IMG/M metagenome (GOLD analysis project Ga0137320, IMG submission 104754) | Soil microbial communities from meander-bound floodplain in the East River, Colorado, USA - East River MetaG ERMZT366_2 | ecosystem: Environmental > Terrestrial > Soil > Floodplain ...
CGGGAATCCGACTCCGCCAGGAAATCTGCTTGTGTCAGAAGCCTGTGACACCATCCGAAACGACAACAAATGGTTCTGGGGCACGGCGCCAGATTCGGGCCTTTCTGCGGCACAAATCAGTAGCGACGTTGCAACCTTTAATGGCAGGCGAAGCGCGTTTCTGTTGAACTGCCCGCCAGCTTTAGACGCGCGATTGCCTTTGACGACAATGAAGACGCTCGCTGCCGTTGGATCGACGGCATTCGAGACGGTAAACGATGCAAACGATCTTCCTTCTACGCCTCTGCATCCGCCTCAATCGGTACTCACCTTGACGGCCGAGTCTCAACGTGGTGCGACGGCCAGCATTGATCCGGATGGGAAAATCCGGATCGCTATCGGCACGCTGACCTGAAATGTGGGGCGCATTCCCATGGGCGGATAAACCGTGGGCTGATGCGCCTGCGGTTGCTGGTGGCACAGATGCGTCGGTCACGCTCACCGGAGCGACGACGACAGCGAGCGCCGGCACGCTCACGGCAACCGGAGCGGCCACGGCGACGCTCACCGGCGCCAGCACCACCGCCGACGCAGGAACAGTCAGCGCTTCGGCATCCACCGACGCGACGGCGACGCTCACCGGCGCGAGCACCACAGCATCGCCAGGCGCACTGACGGCCACAGGCGCGGCGACTGCCACGCTGACGGGCGCGTCCACCACGGCCAGCGCCGGCACGGTCAGCGCATCCGCAGGCGTCAGCGCCGAAACAACGCTCACCGGCGCCACGACAACCGCGTCACCCGGATCTCTCACGGCGACAGGCGGCGCCACGGCGACCCTGACCGGCGCAGACACAACATCGGCCGCTAGCGGAGTCACAGCCACCGCGGGAGGCTCGGCGACAGCCGTCATCACCGGCGCCACGTCAACGTCCAGCGTCGGCACATTGTCGGCGGCTGGGGATGCGTCGGTCACGCTTACCGGAGCGACAACGACCGCTAGCGCCGGCACAGTCTCGGCGTCAAACTCGACCGACGCTGCAGTCACGCTGACCGGTGCAGCAGTCTCCGCCACCGTCGGTGCGCTCGCAGCCTCGGGCGCCGCTCAGATCACAATCACCGGAGCTTCGACCACATCGTCAGCCGGCACGCTCGGCGCGAGCGGCGGCGCGACGTTGGACGGCGCCGTCACGCTCACCGGCGCGGGCACCACCTCTTACGCCGGCACGCTGGTCGCGTCGTCGCCGACGAACAACGAGCTGATCGCGGCGGCGGTTTGGGGCCACACTCTTTCTAATGGGTTGACCGCGGAGGAAACACTGGTGGCGGTTCTCGAATGCTGCCAAACCGGGCGCATGGCTCGGGTCGAGAAGTTGCTTCGCAACAAGCAGATCACCGACCCGGTGACGGGTAGGCTGACGTTGTTCGATGACGACGATGTGACGCCTTTGCTTGAGGGCGACCTGTTCGAAGATGCGGACGGCACAACACCGTATCGCGGGCGCGGTGCAGAGCGTCGGGAGCGATTGGTATGACGATCGTCGCACGCGGCTTTGGACTCGGCACGGCGGGCACGATCCTTGTCACCGCGGGCTACGGCTTGGGCGTGTTCACCGAAGTGCTCGGCGGCAGCAGCGGAGCGGGCGCTGCGCGGCGCCGGTTGGACGACGCGATGGACGCGCTGGAGCGGTTCCTTGATAAGCGTCGCATCGGCATCCGGCCGCAACCCGCGCCCGACGCTAGCGCCGCGCTCGCCTCGTTCTACACTGACCAGGAAGCCGCGGAACGGGTCGCCGCAGCGCTCGCCGCGGCTCGGGAAGGGGCGGCTATGGGCGAGGCTGATTCCGTAGCCCTGCGGGCCATCCTGGCCGCAGCGCGGGCGCGTGGCGCGCGCGATCGGATGTCGGCGGAGGAGGCACGGCGCGAACGGCACGCGAGGAATCGCTGGCGCGCCATCATCCTCATGGCACTTCTCATGCTGTCATGAGCGCGTGGCTGCTTTTCTCCGATCTCGACGTGATCGTGCTCGTGTGGTCCGCGACCTTGGTCGTCGCGTTTGGCGCCGGGATGTTGGTGGGGTGGTGGGTAACTCTTGAACAAGGAGACGAATGATGGGCCTGATCGAACTGATCGTTTTGATTGTGGTGGTGGGCGTGCTGCTGTGGGCGGTGAACACGTACGTCCCGATGGACGGCAAGATCAAGAAGATTTTGAACATCGTCGTGGTCGTCGTACTGGTGATCTTCTTGCTGACGCTGTTCGTGCCGCTCGGGCACCTCGCCAACATTCGCGTCGGGAGATGAGCGTGACGCTTCGCGAGTTTCAAAGCGAACGCGATGCCGCAGCGGGCATCGCCAGCGAAGTTGCGCGCGGCTACTGGGATCACATCCCGGAGCCTCCGCCCCGGTTCGATCCGCTGCGCGTGGCGATCGTGGCGATTGGTGTGGCGATCTTGGTGCTGTTCCTGTGCATGGCTGTGGCGATGTGGTGGGTGCGCAGGTGAGCAACACGGTCCCGTTCTTCTTCGGCGTCATGACGACGCTGTTTTGCACGATGCCGTTGCTGGCGATGCTTTTGCTCGTGGACATGGACAGGCGGCGCAATGCCCATCTCGAAGAACCAAGCGCTGGTTGACGAATCGATCGGGCACGCGATCGACTTGCAGTACTACGCGAACGGCGTGGTGCGCGAGGAGGTGGGCGGTTTGAACGCGGATGATGATGAGCTTTTCGCGCTGCTGCTCGCCGCGCTGCTCGCGTTGTCGCCCGGTGCTACGCCGGCGCAGATCGACGCCGCGATTGGCCCGGCGTTGATGTTGAGTGAGCGTGCCTACGGCGACGTGAGCCGCGAACTTGCAGCGAAGATGGAGGAACTGGCGCGTGAGGAGGCCGACTACCAGCAAGAATTGTTGGCTGCGGCGCAGGACGTAACGCCGACTCCGATGGACACCAACGGCACCATCGCCGAGATGCTCGCCGTGCCGATCCTCGGGCTGACCATCGCCGAAACGATGCGCGGATTGTCCGCTGCCCGTTCGGACGCTATCCGCCGCGCCGCGCAAGCCGGGTTCGTCAACGGCCAAACGCCCGACGAGATTGTGCGCGCGTTGCGCGGCACCAAATCAACCGGCTTCACGGACGGCACCTTCAACAAACTCCGGCATCACCTCGAAACCACGATTCGCACAGCCCTGAGCCACGCCACCTCGTACGTCACCGCCGCCGTCCGCGCGCTGAACTCGAACATCGTGCGGGCCGTTATGTGGGTGTCGGTGCTCGACTCGGCGACCAGTTCCTGGTGCATCGCGCGGGCCGGGAAGCGCTACACGGCCGACAACGCCCATCGGCCCATCGGCCATTCGTACGATTGGGGCGCCGGACCCGGGCGCTATCACTACAACTGCCGCTCCACCTCCGCCCCGCTTCTGGCGGGCGAGGTGCCGAACGCCAACGCCTTCGGCGACTGGCTCGGCCGGCAAAGCGCCGCCCGGCAAGACGAGGTGCTCGGCCCGACGCGCGGCGCCCTGTATCGCCGCGGGCAGGTTTCGGTCGAAGGATTCCTGAACAACAAGGGGAAACTCCTGACGCTGGCCCAACTTCAAGCGCGGAATGCGGGAATTCCCGCACTCGCAGCGTGAAGGTTCAACGTAGAATCTCACGTCGTGAGATTCCATCTTTTCTCAAAATGCCAAAATCGCGGATGCGAGATTGGCGCACCGGGCCGGATGGCCCCTCCGCACTGCCTGGGCGGATGCCCGCAGTAACCTCCAAAGCCTCAACATGAAACTCAAACTCACCCCCGACGGATCAGCCGTGGTCCAAGACGGCAAGCCGGTCTACGTGCACGACGACGGCAAGGAAATCGCCTTCGACGCAGTGGGCACCGCCGCCACGATCCAGCGCCTCAACGCCGAGGCCCGCGACCACCGCGTCCGCGCCGAAGCCGCCGAAGCCGCCCTCAAGCCCTTCGCGGGCATCGAGGACGCGGCCAAGGCGCGCAAAGCGATGGAACTGGTGGCGAACCTGGACGCGAAGAAGCTGGTGGATGCCGGCGAGCGCGACACGGCCGTCGCACAGGCGATCAAGTCGGTGGAAGACAAGTTCATGCCCGTTCAGCAAGAGCGCGACAAACTGCAAGAGCAGCTTCACGCCCACATGGTTGGCGGAGCGTTTTCGAGGTCGAAGTACATCGCCTCGAAATTCGCTACCGAAGGCCCCGCGGGCGTCGAGATTGCGCAGGCGCTGTTCGGGAAGCAGTTGAAGGTCGAGGACGGGAAGGTAGTCGCATACGACGCCAACGGCGCCAAGATTTACTCCCGGTCCCGCCCGGGCGAATTCGCGGACCCGGAAGAGGCGATTGAGTTGTTGGTGGAGGCGCACCCTTACAAGGCGAATCTCCTCAAAGGCTCGATGGCCTCGGGCGGCGGCGCCGGTCCCTCCGGCCACAACGCTGGGGGCAGTGGACAACTTCGAGGCAAGCTGGATGGCACGCCCGAGGAGCGGACGGCATATTTCGCGTCTAAGTATCAAGAGCTCAAAACGTAACCCATGCCCTGAAACACTGGGCGAACCAAAGGACTTACTGCTATGGCACTCAGTGACATGAAGGTTTTCAATCAATACGTTCGCGAAGCGACGATTGAAACCCTCGCCCAGATGGTCGACAAGTTCAACGGCGCCTCCGCGGGCGCGATCCAACTGTCCACGACCGGCTTCGACGGCGACTACATGATGCGCTCGTCGTTCTCCAGCCTGCACAGCGCGCAGCGTCGCGTGGATCGCTACGCGACGAACACGTCTGCGGCCGCAACGGTGCTCGCGCAACTCCAGCACAACACGGTCAAGATCGCGGGCGGATTCGGCCCCATCGAATGGGAGCCTTCGCAACTGCGCTGGGTGGGAGACAACCCTGCCGCCGCTGTCGAGGTCATCAGCCGCAACATGGCCGAGTCGATCATGAAGGACATGTTGAACACTGCCATCGCGGCAGCGGTCGCTGCCATCGAGAACGTCGGCGCTACCGCCTACTTCGATACCGGCACCGGACCGATTTCACTGGCAGACCTCAACAGCGCTCACGCCAAGTTCGGCGACATGAGCCAACTGCTGGTGTGCGATGTCATGGATGGCACCACGTACCACGCTCTCATCGGCCTGAATCTGGCCAATGCGGCGACGCTGTTCCAAGCCGGCAACGTCACCGTGGTGAACATTCTCGGCAAGACCACGGTCGTCACTGACGCCCCGGCTCTGCGCGAGACGGGCACCGGTGCGGACCAGAAGGTGTTGTCCCTGGCTTCGGGCGGCGTCGTGGTCCACGACGCGGGCGATCTGGTCACCAACATCGAAACCACGAACGGCGCGCAGCGCATCGTGACCACGATGCAGGCGGACTACACGTTCGGCCTCGGGCTGAAGGGCTACGCTTGGGACACGACCAACGGCGGCAAGTCGCCGACGGACGCGGAACTGGCGACGGGTTCGAACTGGGACAAGATCGCCACGAGCCTGAAGCACACTGCGGGCGTCTTGACGCTGGCGAACATCTAAGCGGGCGCCCCGGAGACGGGGTGTGGACGTGATGATGGACTTGCTGGCCCAAGAGCGCGACAAGTACCGCACCATCTGGGGAGACGCGCAATACCGCGTTGTCTCCCCCGGTGCGCGGCACTTGGCGTCTGCGATCGAGTGGATGGCGCCGGAACCGGGAGCGACTTTCACGGATTGGGGCTGCGGCACCGGACGCGCGGCCGACGAGTTGTTTGCGAGGGGCTTCGATGTCCGTCTCGTGGACCTTGCCGGCAACGCCTACGTTGGCGCGCTCCCGTTCGTGGAGGCGTGCTTGTGGGACTTGCCGCCTGAAATGCCCGCGACAGAGTACGGATTCTGCGCGGACGTGATGGAGCACATCCCGACGGAGCACGTGGACGCCGTGCTGGCCGGCATTCGGCTGCGCACGGGGCGCAAGTGCTATTTCCAGATCGCGCTGTTCCACGACTCCCACTTCACCCAAGCCGGGCCGCTGCACCTGAGCGTGTTCCCTGGCGAGTGGTGGGAAGCGAAGCTGATGTGCCACTTCGACAAAATCGAAGTGCGCAAGATTCGTCTCAAGCACTTGCTGGTGGTGGTGGAATGATGATCGCGCTGCACAGTTTCGGCGAGCTCGTGATGCGTCACAAGGGCGCGCGTATCTGCGTGATGGGCGGCGGGCCGAGTCTGGCCGCTGACATCGAGCGGGTCGAGGCCGACGTCTGGATCAGCACCAACGCACACGGTGCGCGGCTCCGCAAGGTGGATTACGTCGTGGCGATGGACAACCTCCACACCGTCACCGCGGAACCCATGGAGCGGCTCATCCGCGCGCACACCGACGCGCCGATCATCGGTCTGTGGCACTGGTGCACCTATGGCATCACCAATTACCCGCTCGCGCCTCGCCTGATTTTCTCGGGCGTGATCGCGCAGTGGGCGGCGGGGCTGATGGGGGCGCATCCGGCGATCATGGCCGGCTTCGACTGCTACGGGTTCGGTGCCGACCGGACGTTGCCCGAGGGGCGTCGCTCCTTCAATCAGCACCGCGATTTCGTGCCGCACCTGCGGAGCGATGTGCGCGTGGTGAGCGGGCCGCTGACCGAACTGTGGCCGACGTACGATCGGGCGGAGGTGTTCCCGCCGTACGTTGTTCCGGACGTGTTCGACTGGGCGAACGACGATGCGCACGGAGTGTGCGTCCGGGTCATGAAGGCGATCGAGATTCGCGGCCAGCAATACCCCATCGGCACCATCATCCGCGTTCCGCGCGCGGAGGTGTGGCGCCAGATCAAGCACCGTTCCCTCGCGGAAATTCCCACGCCAGCAGCACCCCGGCCCGCTGTCGGTAAATTGTCGAACGTGATGAAGGCCGCATCGCGAACAGCAGGAGCATCAAGTGTCCAACGTTAAGCACATCTACGTCAAAGTCCTCAAACCCGTCGACATCCTCGGCAAGCTCCAGCACGCGGGCGCCGTCCTGCGCGTGACGGCGGACGAGGCGCGGCTTCAGTTGAAGCATCGCTCCTTGGTCGAGGTGCCACGCGGCACCAAGTCCGAAGACGATTCGGCGCCGCCCGCCGACGAGTGATCCCCCTTTCCTAATCTCACACCCAATCCGCCCACAGGAGCATTCACGAAATGACCACCGCAAAAGACGCAAAACTGCAATACGAGGCGGGGCAGAATGCCGTCGCCATGGGGCTGTTGACGAACAGCGGCGACGAACTCACGTTCACCAGTGCCGCCACGCTGTGGTCCGGGCGATCTGGCTACGCGCCGGTGATCCGGCCGAATGGGCTGCTGACGGGCGGTCTTTGCATTCCGGACAACGCGGCGGCAAACAACGTCGTGGACGTGGCGGCGCTGACGTGCAACTTGGCCGGGGTGGTGACATCGGTGTCGGCGGGCAGCGTGACTTCGACGCGCCCCGCCACGGCGGTGGCCAAGATCAACTCGATCACCGTGGACAGTTCCGGCGCGCTGGCTCTCGTGGCCGGCACCGACGGCGCCGACACCACGTTCAGCGAAACTCGTGCCGCGGCCGGTGGCCCGCCGTTGATCCCGGTCGGCTCGATCGAGATTGCGCAGACGCGGGTGATTTCCAACACCGCTGCGCCGATCGCATCTAGTGAGATTTTCCAAGTGGTCGGCCTGCACGCCGAGCGCGCCGACTTCCCGCTGTACGACACCAACTACGGCCCGACGATCGTCGGCGGCGTGCAGACCAAGGCGGGCGGGAGCGTCACGTTCCTGTCGGCTCTGCCCGAGATTCACACCGGCACGCTGCCGAAGCGGGTGTACGCGTCCTACTCGTCGCCGATCTTTGCGGACATCTCGCTGGCGTCGGACTTCGTGCCGCCCGAGACTTCCAACAGCGTCACCTCCACACAGGTCTACGGCGCGACGATCGGCGCAGCGGCGAGCACGCTCAATCAGGGCACGTTCACCGCGTACCTGACCAACGGCATCACCGACGCGCTCGTGTTGCTGAAGGACGCGACGCTGTGGTTCAAGTTCTACAGCGACCGCTACGCCACGCCGTACATGCTGACGCAAGGCGTGCTCGGCATCGCGCGGACGTTCCCGGTGGCCGACCAGATTCAGGCCGCGTGCACCATCTCCGCCACCGTCGCGGCGGTTGAAATCGCGGCGTAGGGCGCTTGTTCATCCAGGCGCAGTAGGGGAACCAGGGCATGGTCGAGAAAATCGCACCCTGCCCCGATTTGCCCGGCGCCTGGGCCGTTTGTCTCCTCTGGCCGATGCTCGATTCGGCCTTGCCGCCCGGTTCACGCCGGGCGGCTTTCTAACTGAGAGCGAAAACGATGCCGTTTAACCCTGACAAGTTCCTGGCAGCCAAGCTGGAGGCGCGGCAAAAAGCCGTTCCCGTTCCGGCGCTGTCGGGATGGTTTGACGAGGGCGAGGAGCCAGTGTGGACCGTGCGCGGCCTCACCTCGAACGAATTGAACGCAGCGATGGAAGCGAAGGCTCGCCGCGCGTCCATCGACAACGTCATTACCGCCCTCACCAACAACGATCAGGCGCAAGCGGTGCGCGAGATGATCGGACTGACGAAAGGCTCACCGGCCGAGATCGTGAAGCGGCTGGAGATGCTGGTGCTCGGGTCGGTCGCGCCGAAAATCGAGTTGCCGCTGGCGGTGAAGCTGGCCGAGGCGTTCCCGATTGAATTCCTGACACTCACGAACGAAATCACCTCGCTCACTGGAATGGGCTTCGACCTTGTAAAGCCCGAGGCCGCCTCGCAACCGATCACGCATTGATGACCTCGATGGCCATGATCGACAAGCGCGGCGGCTTTCTGTACGAGCACCGCCCCGACGTGATCCCGCAAGGGTTCGTCACGGAGGAGGAAGTGACGCTGTGGTGCGCGTATTACGAGCGTCGCGGTAAGGACGGCAAGAATGGCTGACCTGACGCGCACCGTTGCCGTCATCTTCCAAGGCGTTGACAGCAGCCTGAGTCAGGCGACTGCGCAGATCGAAAGTTCATTGCGCGGCGTCTCGACCGCTGCTGGTTCAGCGGCGCCCGCGCTGGACGACACCGCCGCGGCTTCGACTAGGCTCGGCACCGCAGTAGGAGGGGCAGGCGGTAGCATCGGCGAGCTGACGCGGCTCATGCAAGGCCTGGCCGGGTCGCTCGTCGTCAAGGAGTTCATCGACGCCAACGTGGCGATCGAGAATTTCGGCCGGGCCATGACGCTGGTGACCGGCTCGACGGAGGGCGCGGCGGAGTCGCTCAGCTACATCAAGAGCATTTCGAACACGCTGGGCCTCGAAATCAGCGGCACGGCGGACAACTTCGTCAGCCTGTCCGCAGCGGCCAAGGGCACGGCGCTTGAGGGCCAAGCCACCCGCGACATTTTCGAAGCGGTCAGCAAGGCGATGTCACTGCTGGGCAAGTCGAGCAGCGACACGCAAGGCGCGCTGCTGGCGATTCAGCAGATGATCAGCAAGGGGACCGTCTCCGCCGAAGAATTGCGTGGACAGCTCGGCGAGCGTTTACCCGGCGCGTTCCAACTCGCGGCGCGGGCGATGGACGTGACGACGGCTGAGCTGGGTAAGCTGCTGGAAGGCGGCAACGTCGTCGCCACCGACCTGCTGCCGAAGCTGGCCGCGGAGCTGAACAAGACGTTCGGCGAAACGACGTACGTCACGACGTTCAACGCTGAGCTGAACCGGCTGATCAACTCGCTCAAGGAATTGGCCGTCGCAGGAGGCAAGAGCGGACTGTTTGCCGACTTGACGCAGAGTCTCGTCGATGTCGCTTCAAAGAACAAGTCCACCGTAATCGAAGTCCAGTTGCTCACAGGCGCCTTTAAAGCAACACGGGACTTTTTGGCGTCCGGTGGAAAAGATTGGGACGAGTACAAGGCCGCGATGCAGCGAGTAAGCATCGAGGCGGGGATAACGCAGAGCGAATTTTTCAAGACAAACGAAGCCCTCGCGGAGACGAAACGGTTAGCGCGCTCCGGCACGGCCGATCTGATCGACTGGTCAACGCAGGTAAACGAATCCGCAGCCGAGTCAAAGCGCCTCGGCATAGAGGGCACGGGTGCCACGGCGGCGCTGGTTGACGCGTACAAGAAGCTCGGCTTCACCGCCAAGTCCATCGGCGCAGACTTCACCGCGGCTTTCGAGTTGATCGTCAAGTCCGCCGACTCCACCGGCGACGAAATTTCCAAAGCGCTGAAGGTCGTCATCCCGAAGATCGACAACATCGATGATCTGGAGCGTGCGGTCGCGGCCTTGGCGAAGGCGGCCACGGACGGTAAGATCACTTGGGAGCGGTACGCCGTCGAGGTGGACAAGTCCGCCGATGCGTTCCTCAAGAACACCGGCTACGTTAAGCAAACAACGTCCGCGGTCCAGGACCAGACGGCCGGATTCGCAGTGGCGACGGGCGCGACTGAAACGTTCACGATAAGCACAGAGAAGCTGGCGAGAAGTAATCAAACGGTGTTTGCCGCCGTCGAGGACGTCACAGGCAAGCTGTACGACATCAGCGCGTCCGTGGACAACGTCGGAGCGAAAACCACAACGTACGTCGAGGTAAACAAACGGCTGGTCGATGGTTACAAGAACATCGTAGAGGTTGTCGACGCCAGCACCGGCAAAATCATCGGCTACGAGCAAGCCAACGTCAAGGCCACCGCGACCACCGACAAAGCAACCACTGCCGCAATCAAATCGGCGGCTGAACTGGAAAAGCAGAAAGAGGCAGTCGCCAAGCTCGCCCTGGAACTGGAGAAGATCGCCTCGAATGAACGCATCAAGACGATGGAGTTCAAGGCCAATATCGACGTTGCACGGATCAAGGCCGACGCCGAGAAGGTCCAAGCTGCGTTTGCGTCGATCAACGTCGGCATCGAGAGCACCGGCGACATGCTCGGAAAGTTGTTCGGGTTGTTCGACAAGCTCGGCAACTTGGATAGCACCGCGTACCGCGCCGTTTTCGATCAGATCGACAAAGAAAACGTCCTGCGCGAAAAGTCCTTCCAGCTTCAGGAGAAGCTGACGCAGGCGCAGATCGACAACCTCAACGCGCAGACCAAGGCGCTCGCCTCCGGCGACGCCATTATCAAAATCGACGGCGCCGGGCTGCAGCCGCACCTGGAGGCGTTCATGTGGGAAATCCTGAAAGCCGTGCAGGTCCGGGCGAACCGCGACGGACTGGCATTCTTGTTGGGTGTGTGACCTCATGCTGAACACTTTGTCCGCCCTCACCTTTGACCTGTCGGGTTATGTCGAGATTCACACGGACACCTTCCCCGACCGGGACACCACGCGCCGCATCAATCGTGTCGTCACTCTGGATGGTGGCGTGGCGATCAACGACGGCGGCTACAGCGACGGCGACTTGACGTTTGAGTTGGAGTGGAATTCAGACGTGGCCGTCAACTCCGCCGTCCTGCGCATGCTGCAAATCTACCCGCGCGCCGTGCTCTCGACGCGCGAGGGGGTGTTTGAAGTCGTGCTAGAAACTTACCGCTTGAACGCGGGCACGTCGCGCCTCGTGTGCCTGCCCGTCGCCCGACTATCCGAATAACCGCGAGGACTCAACAATGCCCGCCCCATCAGTCGCAACCTACTCCGCCCAGGCCAAGATCGACGCCCACACGGCGTTCCTGGCGCTTGTCGATTCCGGCACGGCCGGGTCGATCAAGACCTACGACAACAGCGACGTGCTGCTGGTGACGCACACGTTGACCGATCCGGCCGGCACCGTCAACGGTACTACGGGCCAACTGACGCTCACCACCGCCGCCACGACGGTGAACGCCACGACGAGCGGTACGGCGGCATACTCGAACGTCTGCACGAGCGGCGGCACGGTGCACTTGTCGATCCCTGCGCAGCAAGGCACAGTCGCCGTCGCGGGCAAGATCGTTTTCAACACGCTGACCATCGTCTCGGGCCAGCCCGTGCAGATTCTCAGCGCGCTGATCGGCTGAAGCCGCGATGGCCATCCCGACCGTCTACCGTTCCGACGACACCTCCGCCCCGGTCATCACCGGCACGGCCGGCGATCTGGTCACGGCGCTGGACGCGATCTTGGTGAACGGGTACGGCTCGAAAGCTGCGGCCGGATGGACGGCGCCGTACACCGGAACGAACAAGCGCGTCTACCGACAAGGCTCCGGCCCGCAGCACTACCTGCGCGTGGACGATGCGGACGCGCGGCTGTCGCGCGTTGTGGGCTACGGTGCGATGAGTGATGTCGATACGGGAACCAATCCATTCCCGACCGCAGCGCAAATCTCCGGTGGGCTTTATGTGCGCAAGTCGATCGCTGCGAGTGCTACCGCTCGGCCATGGATTTGCTTCGCCACTAACGCAACCGTCTACCTGTTCATCTACGGCAATCGAACCGCGACGTTGCCCACTGCCAGCCACGATGGCGGCGACGCGAACATGGGGTTCGGCACGCTCATCAACACGCGCGTCCCCTCGGATATCAACGCCAGCTTCTTGTGCGCTAGTTCCGACACGTCGGCCACGAGCACCACGGCCAGCGACACGCGTCAATGTCTCGTCTCGTTAGGCACCGCTGCGCAATCAACGCTGTACCTGAACGGCAGCTACAACCAAGGGTCCAGCGCATCGACCAATTGCTACAAGCGCGCTTCGAATCTGTACTCAACCAGCCAGTCCGGCAACGCGGGCACGGCGTTCCCGGACACGACACGCGGCGCGTTGATGCTGTTTCCGTTTGTGGTTATTGAGCCAACGGCGATTGCGCGCGGCGACTTCCCGGGCATCTTGTCGATGGGCCACGCGGCGACGACGACTGGCACCCCAGGACACTTGGTCATCGTTGAAGGCAAGGGCGCCTACTCCGGCAGGACGTTCTATCGCGTGGGGACCGGGAGCGTGTGGGGCGTTGCCATCGAAATAACTGGAGGTTGGTGATGGCTGATCTGGGTTCGGTTGGGGCGAGCGCGGAAATCGAGATGGTGGCCGTGCGACTCATAGAGATTGGCGCAGCCCCGTCTTTGACCAAGACCGTTTCGGGCTTCATTTACGACGATACGAACGCAGTCACGGCGCGCACCGTGCGCGTTTATGCCCGAGCGAGCGGCCGATTGATTGGCGAGATTGTCAGCGACGCAGGCACTGGAGCGTATGAACTGGACTGTCCCGACGAGGAGGTTCAGCGCGTGGTGTTGGACGACGATGCGGGGACGTTGTACAACGACCTGATCGACCGCGTGCTGCCGGGACTGACCGGCGCGGTCTCCATCACAGGCGCCTCCACAACATCGTCAGCCGGAACCGTTTCAGCATCGAGCCCATAGCATGGCCACCCCGACAATCTACCGCTCAACAGACAGCAGTGCCCCAGTCATCACTGGCGAGGTCAGCAAGCTGCGGCTCGCGCTGAACGCCATTCTCGTGGACGGCTACGGCTCACAAGCCGCGGCCGGGTGGACCAAGGCGTACGAGAGCGCCGGCAGTCATCTAGTCGCCTACCAACCCGGCTCGGGCCTTCAGCGCTACTTGTACCTGGACGACTCACCGACGCGAGTGTCGGAGTTTCGCGGCTACCGTAGCATGTCGAGCGTCAGCGTCGGCACCGATCCTTTCCCTGCGTTGAACAGCGTGACGGTGAAGTGTCGCAAGTCGGTCACCGCGGACACCACGGCTCGGCCGTGGATTTGTCTTGCCACCGACAAGACGTTCTACATGATCATCTTCGGCAATCAAACCACGCTCGGATCATCCGACGGCGGCGACGCGCACATGGCGTTTGGTGAGGTGATTGACTCGCCTGTTGCAGATAGTCAGTTTCTGACGTTCATTTTGGGTGCAAACGATACGAGTACAACGTCCACAACCGCAACCGTTGCGCGACAAGCCTTCAACTTCAACAACAACAGCAGCGTCACGGCTCCTCTTGGCAACGTTGAAGGTTATCCGTCACAGGTGGCGGTGCCAGCGCGGATGCTGCAAAGCGCATGCGTGCCGTGGAACGAGGTGTTGTCGGGCGGCTCCAGCTTTCCGACTTACCCGGACCCCTCGACCGGCGATTTGCTGATCGCGCGCTTTCACGCGATGCTCGAATCGCTGTACTACGGTGTGGGCTATTTGCCAGGGTTGTGGCTTGTGTGCCACCCTGCGTCCAGCTTCACGAGCATGGACACATTTTCCGGCAGCGGCACGCTCGCCGGGCGGACGTTCCTGATCGTCAAGACAGGCACCGGTGCGGTCGTGTTCGAGACTGGCGGAAACTGGTAACTGGCGATGGCGTACACGCGGCCAGACTATAACGATGCGGATGCATCGTGGCTCGGCCTCGCGGCATACACGCGTCTCGCTTACAACGATGCAGACGCGACTTTCTATGAGCCGACAATTGCCACGGTTGAGGGCATCCTGGCGGACGGTGGGCTGCCTGCCGCGCCGTCGTTCACCTCCACGCCGTGGATCGTGTCGCTGCTTGCTGATGATGGACTGCCGGCCGCGCCGTCCATCCTCGCTCTGTACGGTGTTGGTGGCTGGCTCTCGGATGGCGGACTGCCATCTGCGCCTTCGTTCGTCGCGGCGAAGGGTGTCGTGTCGTGGTTGTCGGACGAGGGGTTGCCGTCGCCGCTCTCCGGCGCCGTGTACACCGACCCAACACCGTTCATCGACCCGAATGCGGCGGTGCTCTACGTAATGGATTTGCTGGTAGACGGCGAACTGGTACGAGTGCCGATCAGTTCTTGGCAAGCGACGCTCCAGACCGACTCAAGCAGCTATGTGCAGTGCGTCGTGTCGGCGTGCGGCGATTGGCTCGACACGATCAACGCCGCAACCGAATTCGTCGTCAGTCGCGTCGGTACGCTCTACCCGGCGTATGGAGGCGCGCTTGTCGAGGGGCAACTAGCGCGCGGCCCGGTGCAGACGGTCGCAGTGTCGCGCGGCGCCACCAACTACTCCGCCGTCATCAGCGGCTACATCGACGCCATCGAAGCGGACGATGATCCCGCCAGCCTCTATGACCGCGAACTCCAAGACGTTCGCTCAGTCGCCACATACGGCGAAACAATTTCCATTCGATGCGGCATCGACTGGCTTCTGCGGCCAGGGCAACGCGCGGTCTACGGCTCTGTGAATTTCGTCGTCAGCTACATAAATTACTACGTGACCAGTTACGCGACTTCGATCGACGCGTACATGGACGTTGGCCACAGGACTTGAGGCGATGGGCTGGGCTACGCTCACGAACAATCTTGGCGAGGGCCGCTACCGCATCAAGATCGACTCGGGTGAGTCGCGTCGGGTTGCTCTTTTGAACGCGGCCAACCAAGCGCTCGCCATCGTTGGGACCAAGATCAACGCTTCGCAGGAGCTCGTCACGCAAGCCGATGCGTTGGAATCCGCCGCGCGCGGCGCGCTTACTGCGCTGATTGATGCTCTTGTTGCGGAAAACGATCCTGTCGCAGCAGGCTTGGCACAAAAAGTTCTTGCTGTCGAGCAAAAGAAGTATGCGGCCCTGGTCGCATCGAATCAACCGCTTCGACAGCAACACGCGACGCTAAAGAATACGCAGACCGATCTGGTGCGTCAACGCAGCGCATGGGACGCTTTGCAGACGATCACGTACAAAGAAGCGTGGTGCACAGATTACACCGTCGGCGCTTCGGGATCATCGTCTATTCGTGCCACGATCGATATTCCAGGCGACCCGTCGCTGACGTTGCTTGCGCCCGGATGCCGCACGGCTCGCTCAGGCGACGGCACCATTTCATCTGCACGCAAGGCTGCGGCTCTGAGTCGGCGCGCGAACGAACTGATAAGGACCAACGAGAGTCTGGTGGCAGCCAATGCGTCTTTGACTACGGCCCGCGCGACTGAAACGACGCTGAAAACCGAGGTCGCTGCTGCGCAAGCCACGTACGTCGCCACGCCGACCGATGCCAACTACGTGATCTTTGAAACCAAGACACGGGAACTCGCCGCGAAGCGACACGAGATTGCAAATCTGACCGTCAGCAAGCAGTACATCGACATCACCATCGCGAGACTGAGTCAGGAAATTACTTACTGGTCTGGTCGTGCGGCGTCCGAAACGCCAAACCCTGGCGACGGTGCGCTGCTTGAGCGCGAATTGACGTCGCCAGCACAAGCCTACTTTAACGCCGCCATCTTTCCGGCATGGCAAAAATGGCTGCCGACGTACCGCTGGGGCACAGCGTCAAATGTCGATGAAAGGGCCAACACGATGACGGTGACGTTGGCCGCCGCGACTTCCCTCGCGCAGCGGCTGAACGTGAACAAGGAATCGACGCTGAGCAACGTTCCCGTTGTTTACATGACGTGCAACGCGGCAGCGTTTGAGGACGGAGACCGGGTGGTCGTGGGCTTCACCGGACAATCGTTCGAGTCGCCCACAGTCATCGGATTCCTAGACAACCCGCGCGAGTGCCTAGCATGGCCAACTGTTGTCATGGACTTGTGGTTTGAGTGCGTGGTGGAGTCGTCTCCTGGCACTCGGCCATGGGCCAACGTTCACTATGGCATCAGTGATTGTGCGAACGTGTACGAGCGAACGTTCATCAACTCAATGGCCAACCGGCCGATAGCGCCCACCGCCACTCACTCTATCAGACTGGAGAGTCCGGTTTTTTCCTCCGCAGGCGACGACCAACACTTCACCATCAACGTCGAGGACGGAAACTTCAGCACGTTGTGGACGGGCAGCAGTTCGGCGTTTGCGTTTGACGTGGGAGATGGTTCCACCGCGGCTTGCCCGGGAAGCACATCGCTGGCCAGCTATTTCACGACGTTGGCGACGGGCGGAGCTGCGTTTGTGCGACTGGTCGAGCACTCTACATCGTCCTTCACCCAGGGCGTGGTGCACGGTTACAACAACACCGTGCCGGGTGACGGTTCGTGCGTCATCAACAACCAACAATCCTCGGGCGCGTGGATCAATCCGGGCAACGTGAACGATGGCGTCCAGCAGGTGCCGGTCGATGCCGTTTACCACTTTGACGCTGCTGCTGAGGAGTTTCTGAACTCTCAAGGTGCGTTGCCCACCGCCATCAACGTCACACGTAATCGGGGCGGGCGCACGCCTTCTCTGTACGTGCTGACAGGCACCAGTGAAACGGAATTCGACAGCGGGCTACGTCGCCGCTGGCGTTTGACGTACGAAAGGCAAGTATGACCATCCGCATCACCGTCATCGGCGTCCCCGAGCTACAGCGCACGCTGGCGCTGATCGGCGGCATCCCTGCGCAGGTTGTGGACGACATGGCGGCGATCGCGTACCAAGGCATGCGCGAGGGCGCCGCGCGGCACTCGCCGCGGCCCGAAGGCACGGGCAACCTGTTCCGCTCGCTGTTCCGCGAAGGCGCCGGAACAAAGACGCAGCGCGTGGGCCACTCGTTGGACGATGCGCCGCAAGCGGAGCACGTCATTTTCGGGTCGCGGCCGCACGAAATCCGACCCAAGAAGCCGGGCGGCGTGCTGGCGTGGCGGTCGAGGTTTGGAGGGCCGATGGTGTTCGCGCGGCGCGTCTGGCACCCTGGCTACATCGGGGACAATTACCGCGATGTGGCGTTGAATGATGCGTTCCGGCGCTTCCCGGATTTCGTGACGCAACGCATGGGAGCCCTGTGAAATGGCGCTGACCTACACGTACCCGGACGCATACCTCGACACCCGCATCAGCGAGGAGCGCGAAGCGCGCGCCATCGAGGAGGTGGAACTGCTCGCGGGCTCGCGCACGCTGTCGGCGGACTGGACCGAAAAGCTCGTCATCCTCCAGGCATACATCCTCGCGTGCCTGGAGCACCAGGGGAAGGTGGACGACCTGTTCACCGCGAAGCTGAAAACGTACCGCGAGGAGATGGCGATTCAGTTGCCGCGCGCCCTGGCAGCGGCCGACGAGGAGGCCAACGCCACGACCAGTTCCGTGTACACGATCCCGGTGAGACGCGCATGAGCACCACTCCGGAGATGATGCCTGCGCTGGAGCACGCGCGCGACGCGCTCGCGGCGATCATGGGACTGGTGTCGTGCGAGATCGGGCGCAAGGAGGATGTGTCGCCCGATGACTACCCAATGATCCAGATCGTCCCGACGCGCATTTCGCCCGGCGCGGCCTACGCGGGGCGCACGATCGAGGTGTGGATTTACTTCGGTGTGCCCATCGAAAAGGTGGACGAGTTGTCCAGCGTGTACGAGGGGCTGTCGGCGCTAGAGGTGGAAATCCTCGACATCCTCGGCACGATCCAGGGCCAGTACCGCGAGACGATCACGGACCAGGACTTTTTCGAGACGTACAAGCTCGCCGCGATCCGCGCGGAGTTGTCCGCGCCGGAGACGCCGCACGTGAAGTGTGCTGTTTACACCGCCTCCTCCGTCGAGGCGCTGGGCGCGTCGCCCGTCGCCGTGGCCCCGGCCACGCAACTCCTCCACAACAGCAACGCTGCCGACTGGACGCCGACGCTGGCCGCAGGGTCGATCACCAGGCTGCTGAACGGCGCGGCGAGCACGCGCACTAAGGTCACCGTCTCCGGTTACGTGGCCGGCGCAGCCGCGTCCGAAGTCGCCATCGGCATCTACGCGGGAGGAACCCTCGTCGGAAACCGCACCCTGGTGGCCGTAACGGGCGCAGGCTCGCCGATCGCCTTCACGGTGGAGGCTACCTACGTCGCCGCGCTCGACACGGCCTACGATGTGCGGGCGACGGGCACGGTGGGCTCCTACACGTTCACCGCCCTCGCCATGACGGCGCAATCGCTGTGACCGCGCTCACGGACCTGCCGACGCCTGAGATGGAAGCCGTGGTCATCCGCGCGCACCTCGCCGCGCTCAAGTCCATGGGCGAGCACCCCGCCCCGCTCACCAAGGCGCAGGCCATCCAGGCCTCCTTCACCGCCATCATGCGCGAGGCGCTGGCCGCCGCGCGCAGCAAGTTCCGGCCCGAAGCGCTCCAAAACCAGCTCACCGTCGTCGGCGTCCGGGCGATTCACGAGAAGCAGGCTGGGTTGCTGCCGCGCGAACGGTTGGTGCAGCGCATCAAGTCGCTGCCCAAGGATCAGGCCACAGCGTACTCGCTCCGCTACGAGCACGAGTATCCGGATTGGAAAATCGCAGAGATCATGGGCATCACCGAGGACCAAGTGGTGGCCCTGATCCTGCGCGCCCTTTTGACCACTACCGGAGTGCAAGAATGAACTTACCTGCCGCCCTCGAAACCGGCCCAGGGATGGCCGGGCTGCTTGTGACGATCCTGGGCGCGCTGTGGTTCCTGGTGCGGCGCAAGCTCAGTTCCGACACCACAGGCAACTCTGTCGATCACGCCGTCCGCGAACAACTCGCGCGCATGACCGAGGAAAACATACGTCTCTCGGCAGACTTGAAAGAGGAGCGCCGGTTGCACAAAGCCACCCATGCGGAGTTGCACCAGTACATGCGCGAGCTTTATGACGCGATGTCGAAGCTCCAGCCATCCCAACGCGACGAACTGCCGACGGACTTCGCGGCTCTCGGGGACATTGTCGAGAGGATCGAGCCTAAATGAATAGCCATGAGTCGCGCACAATTTGGTGGGACGGGCATCGCGGGCGGATCACCGTCCACCCGGTGCTGGATGAGCTGAGTCTGCGCAAGCCCCCGATCATCAACGGCGCTCCGGTCGTGCAAATCGACTATGCGCCGTTGATCGGCCGGCACGACATCTTGGAAGCGGGACACGCGTGGCGGCGGATGACGGCGGCGGAGTGCAAGGACATCGATGAGCGGCTCAAGGCCACCGTCGCGGCCGGATTGGCCGTGTGGGAATGATTAGCATGGGAGCAAGCCTTGAAGTTGATTCCGAATTGGCGTAAAGCCTGGAGATTTGCCACAGTGCAAATAGGCGCTCTTGCTGTGCTTTGGATCGCACTACCGGCAGAGACGCAAGCATCAGTCCTTCAGGCGCTGCACATCGACAAGCAGTTCCTTCCCGGCATCGTCGGCCTAGCAGTCATCATCGGCCGGCTTATCGCACAGCCGAAGGCGCAAGCGGAAATCTACACGCAAGAAACGATGCTCGACTGATGAGCGATGCCCTCTACGTCGCCCGCCTGCGCTGGTCCGGACGCACCGGATGCGCGAAGCTCGGAGACTTTCATCGGCGCCTCGTCGCTCCTCCTGACCTCGGCTTCTCCTACGTCGAGATCGACTACCGGCCGCCAGTTGCGGCAATCGTCAGGCCATATCCGTGGAGTGAGCCTCGGGACATGATCCCCTCAGAGTCTGCGGCATGCGTCCGCTAACTTGGGGGAGATGACGCGCGATGCTCGTTGCGACAGTTATTCAGAGGTGCCGGATATTTCCGGGGACGTGTAGCATTCATCGTGACTCATGGCGTTTCGCCAATGTGCTTGTCGTTTGTCCTGCGCCGCTCCACGCACAGGATCAAGTCATCCATGCAGGCATCGCCGAAACGCATAACTTCTCCGCCGCGATCTGAAACCACGACTGTGGTTGTCCTTTGTTGTCGAGGGCAAAACCACGCCGTGATGAATCCGACCACAAGCCCGAAGGCAAACGAGCCAACGGCAAACATCGGAGTCAATGTGCTCACGGCGCTCCTTTGATTGCTGCGTCGAACTCTTTTGCCATCGCGTCAAAGTCTTCCATCAACACCAGCACATAGGCTTTGCGGTCTACGGTTGTGTCTTCGCTGATAGGTCCACCGTTGTTGTGCAGCGCGTTTTGAATCAGGTTGCGCCACCGCTCCGCATCCGCCACCGCAGCATCACGCTCGGCGCGTAGCATGTTGATGAGTGTCGGCTCGCCCCAGCCAGAAGCGCAAGCCTCTCGCAGCCGCGATATCTCTGCAGCTTGTGCTTCGACCAGCACGTACAGCGCGCGCATGTCGAATCCCTGCAACGTGCACCAAACCGTTTCGCGTTCGTCAGCCTTCGGCAATGCATCGAACAGTCGCGCCTTCAGGTCGGTGTGGTCTGTCATGGCTTCTGCTCCGCCAGTTCATAGGTCACAACACGGCGCAGGCGCAGTTTGCGCAGCACTGCGGGGCCTGGGTTTTTAGTTACGCCACTCCGCAGGCGACAGAGGTAGCTAGGTGAGCACGCCATCACCCGCGCCAATGCTCTCAGGCTTCCGTGCTGCCTAGTCAGCTCTTCAATTCGCTCGGCTAGGGTCATGGCTTCTGCTCCGCTGCGGCAAGGATGGCGCGGGCAAAGTCAACAAACGCAGCGAAGATTGAACATGTATGTGCTGCTGTGTTGCGGGTCGCTGCTGTGCTTGTATCTCCATGCCGTGCGGCGCGCAACTCGGCGCGTCGCTTTTCGTCGGCCGCGTTCACGGCTTCACCGCCAAGTCCCGCACCATCGCATTGAGCAGCGCGATGCCCGCCGTGCTGTTCATGTCGCCCAGCTTGACGTTGTGCTCGGTGCCGTCCGGTTCCACGACGCGCAGCGTCTTGTCGTGCTCTCGCCGCTCAAAGAGCCACGCGGCGCCAGCCGCGCGCTTGCGCCGGCGCGGCTTCACAGCGCCCATCCCAGCACCCACGCCGCCGCGACCGCCGCGCCGGCCAAGTACAGAACTGGGCCGGCTCCGAGAAAGCTGAAACGCCGTGGCTGCTTCGGCAGCGGCGCGAGGAGCGTCTGCTGCATGAACGCCGAGTCGGGCTCGATGTTGCAGAGGTTGACCGCCGCGTAACTGCTGTCTCCGCCGCGGCTCACGCGCTCCCCCTCGCGCCACCCGCGGGAGATGGGAACTTTGACCTTGTTGATGTCGCTCGGCATCATCCCCTCCACGCCAAAAGCACGCCGATCACCGCGAACAGCAGCATCAGCGCGAGGTTGCCTAGAAGTCGTTTCATTTTGCTCAGTTCCTTTCTGTTGTCGATTGAAAGTCGGGGCGGGGGTGGCCGGCGCTGATCTCCGGCTTTCTACTCGCTATGCCGCTGCTTGCTCGGTACACAGTGGACGTTGCGGCCCTACTTCCCCCACTGTTTGCGCATCAGCCTGCGCGTTACACCCCCATAAACCTTAGCGAGCAACCTTGGTCGCAGGCTTCTTGCTCGCGGCCGGAGCGCGCGAGGGCTTCGACCATTCGAGGTTGTTGGTGCGCATCCACTTCACCGTTGTTCCTGCTGCGGTGGCGGAATTCACGCCCTTCTCGCCCAGCGCGCGGATCGCGTCCATGCGGCTGATGCGGCCAGCCTTGATGCGCTCGGCGTTCTTGCTGAGGAATGCGTTGGTGATGGAGACGGGACCGTTGGTTGCTGCCATGATGATGAACCTCCTACTTGTGAGTGGTCAATGGGAGTCGAAATTCTACTTGCGGCGCGTCCTCCTGCGGCTGATCGAACATGGTGGAAAGGGCGCTGTCGCGCTCCTTGCCGGTGAGTTCGCGGGCGTAGAACCCCGCGAACAACCAACTGAACGCCGCGCGCAGGCGCGAAGTGATGGCGGAGAAGATCACAGCGACCTCACCAGCGTTCTGAAGCCCATGAAGAAAACGGCTTGGGTCGCGGCCATTTTGTAAGTGCGCTTCTTAATTCTTCGTAGGCTCATTTCAAGTTCCTTTCTGTTCAACAAGTGAGCGAATTCTGATCCAGATCGCCGCGTGGCCGAATCAGTGAAAACCCTTACTCAACTGCGCGGCGCATCCGTTAGAACTTCCCGGCCGGCGCGATCCCGTCCACGTTGTCCGTGGACACGTCCAGATCGTCATACTTCGCCTCGACCTTGCCCGCGGCGACGAGGTGATTGAACTCGCGGCCCGCCTTGTACAGATCGCTGTCCGGCCGCAGCAGGTCGCCGTCGAACTCGAACCGCACGCCGTACCAACTGCCCTTGTCGTTGGACTCCGGGACGGACGTGAGCCGCACCAAGCTCGCCCACGAGGCGGGCTGGATGATGCCGCTGGCGGTGCGCACCTTGCGGCTCGCGATCATCGACGCAAGAAGCTTGGACTTCTTGATCTGCGTGGAGGTGAGCGAGAGCAGCGCCGTGGTCCACGTGCCGTCCTCATTCACGACGAGGCAGTAGTGGTTGCGCGTGTCGCTGATGCGGTCGGACTTCTTCTCGTTGATCGAGCCGTCGGGCATCGGCACGTACAGCTTGTTCTCCAACTCCTTCACCTCGCCCTTGTCGCGCATGATGGCGACCTGATCGACGGAGAGTTCTCCCTTGAACCCGCCGCCGCTCTCGCCGCGCGCTCCCCAGCGCAGGTACACGCGCCGGTATGCGCAGGGGACGATGAGCACGCCCTTCTTGCCGTCGTGCATGCGGCCGGTGACGGACTCGAAAATCATGCCCGCCCGCGCACCCTCGATCGCCACGCCGCTGGCTTCGTCCACCTGCGGCGAGCCCTTCTGCAGCACCGACAGGAACGGCACCGCGTACGAGTCGGACGTGGCCCCTTCCAGCCCGCCGCCCGCGTCCGCGCCGTAGTCATCCGGCTCCACCATCGTCACCGCTTGCACCGGGCGCTCCGCCACGGCGGTGTTGCTGTCTTGCGTTTTCTCTTGCTTCGTTGCCATCAAGGCTTCTCCTACTTCAGTTCGGCGCGCACTCGGGGCGGCGCGCCTTGGCCCGTTTCACTTCGCGGTCGCGCTCCGCGCTGCTGCGGCCTCCACAGCCTTGCGCGCGGTTTCGCGCGAGATGTAATCACCCAGCGACTCACCGGAAAAGGTGGCGTTGTAGCAAGCCTCTTGGCCCAGGCCAATTTCGGTGATCGCACCGACGATCCGCCCCGTCTCATCGATCATGACCGCCTTGCGTAGATAGTCTTTCCAACTCGGCTTCATCGCTTGCTCCGTGGCGCGACAACCTTTGCGCGCGAGTAGGGGTGCACGCCGAACAGGTCGAAGGGCAGCGGCCGGCCGTCCTGGACTTGCTCCTTGACGAACGCCTTGAGCGTCTGCGGGTGCACCGTTTCGCTCAGGTTCACTTCGTGCCCCTCGTGCTCGGCGCGAATCTGCGCGGCGAGCTCTGCGGCCTCTGCCTCCTCGCCGCGTCCGAATGGGACTGTGACGAGCACCTTGATGATCCCGGCGAAGTTGTGCGTCCGGAGCCATTCGTGCGCCGCCGCACGGCGCTCCTCGGTGATCGAAGCGGTGACCTCCTCGGTGACGGTGACCTTGAGCCCGTTCGTGAGCGTCATCTCCGACAGCCCCAACTCCCGCATCAGCTCCGGTAAGTCCTCCCGCTCGACGCGCAAGTAGTCGGCCCGGAGCACGTCCAGCGCCGTTTCCGTCGCGGCGATCCGTCCCGCCAGATCGTCCATCAGGTGCACCATCGCCGTGACCCGCTCGATTGCCGATGTGCTCATGGCGCATCCTTGGTGGCCGCCGCGCACGCGGCGACGGCGGCGTTGAGACTCGGGAAGGAAACGCGCGGCGCCCACTCCGGGTGTTCGTCCGGCCGTGCGCCGGCCGCGAGGATCAACGCCTCACGCACCGCGCCGCTGTGCCTGCCGATGTCAACGATCCACCACACACGACGCGCGGGAATTCCGTCCCTGCGGAGCGTGATGCCGTGCGAGATGCGCGTGCCCGAGGGGAGCTTGTCCTTTGGTGTGTTCATTTCAGCGTCACCTTCAAGTAGTCGCGCGCGAACCGATCCCACTTCAACAGGTGGAGCTTTGCGCCGGGCAGGAGCCGGGAGTGGGTGCGGATGACGAGGGCCATGATGGCGGGATCGCCGACGAACAGCACACAGTCCTCCTCGGCGATCCCGTGCATGCGCGGACCGATCACCGCTTCGCAGGGCGCGGCGCCCGACATGACTTCGGTTTGCGAGAAAAGGATTTTCAACTCGCCGAACCGCTCCGCCGCATGCAGACCCATCGACGGGTGCCACTCGCCCGTCGCAGGGTCGCGCCGCATGGGCACGTTGGGGATGTAGACTTTGGTCATGTCGATGTCCTGCGCAAACTCTTGGCGTGCGCTACGGCAATGAAAATTTCAGCCTGCACGCGCGATACGTGCGCTTGGCGAGTGACTAGTCCCAGCGCCGCCTTTTGCCCAAACGAACGGGGCTGGATTGGCGACTGACATCCAGTCGTCAAACGCACGCGCTTGCTTGAGTGTCATCTGCGGGACCGGCAAAAGTACCAGTCCGAGCGATTCGAGCGTGTTCGTGTTCATCTCAGTTACTTTCTGTTTAGCGAGTCTCAATTCTGCGCCACTTCGCGGCGCTGAGGAATCAGTGAAAACCCTTGGTCGCCCAAGATTTCCGCCGCGACGCGGGCCTTGGTCTGCAGCGCGCGGACGATCGGGGCGTCGATGGTCTTGAGCGCCATGATGTCGATGTAGACCACGTTGTGCCGGGTGCCGATCCGGTGACAGCGGTCCTCGCTCTGGAGCCGGGTGGCCAAGTTGAAGTCATTTGAGTAGTACACGACCGTCTCGGCGGCGGTGAGCGTCAGACCGATCCCACCGGCCTGCGGCTGGCCGATGAAGGCGCGGATGCGACCGGCCTGGAACCCGTCCACCGCATCCTCCCGGTCGGCCTGCGAGGTGCCGCCGTGATACGTGGCGGCGGAGATGCCCGCCGCGCGCAGCGCTTCGTGAATCTGTCGAAGTTCCTCCCGGAACCGCGCCCAAACGATGAACGGGCCGTCGATGTCCTCGACCAGTTCCATCAGCGCCTCCAGCCGCGGATTCTCGTGCGGCGCCAGGAGCATCGGCGCGCCGTCGATGTTGACGAATCCGCTGGTGATCTGCTGGAGCTTGACCATGGCGGCGATGCCGTCCACCGTTTCGATCTCGCCAGATGTCAGGTAGATGCGCAACTCGTCTTCCAGCGTGTCGTACGTTCGGCGCATCGCGGGCGTGAGCTCGAACGGGTGGCGCTTGTAGATTTTCTCGGGCAGGTCGAGACAATCCCGCTTCAACACTCGGTAGGTGTGCGGGGCGATGAGGCGCTGGAGCTTGTCGAGGTTGCGGTAGCGCTTGGAGCCGTCGGGGTTGCGGGCGACGACCTGCGCGTAGGCCGCGCCGGGGTTGCGGCGGATGAGGTTCTGCATCATGCGATTGTCCGTCGGCAGCACTTCGGCGAACTCGGCGACGAACGCGCGGTAACTGGTGGTGCCGAGCAGGCCCGGTTCCATGAACTCGAATTGCGAGAACACATCCAACGGCGCATTCGTCATCGGTGTTCCCGTCGACAGCCGCACCATCGCCGCGTGGGGCCGCAGGCGCATGACGCGCTTGGTGCGCGTGGTGGTCGGGGTCTTGATCCGGTGCGACTCGTCCAGGATCATCATCGCCCTCGTGCACCGCAGGAACCGCTGCGCGAAGGCGAACCCGTCCGCCGTGTTCAGCGCGTCATAGTTCATCGTCAGGATGCGCAGCGGGACCACTTCGTCCGGTTCGCGCGGCTTCAGCAGCCGCTCCATGTCCGCGCGGCGGCGCTTGCCCATGCCCGAGGTCCACGAGTCGGCGATGTGCGGCGTGTCGAGGTGTTCCGGTATCTCGCGCAGCGTCCAGTTGGTGTGCACGCCCTTCGGCGCGAGCACCAGTACCGCGTCAATGTGCCCGGAGCGATAGGCCCGCGCCGCGTCGGCGAGCAGCGTCCATGTCTTGCCGGTGCCCTGCTCCATGAACAGTCCGAAGTACTCGCGACCGTTGCTCAGGCGCAGCGCTTCCAGTTGCTGTTTCATGCCTGCGGTTTTCATCATGTCACTTCCATGTACGCGCGAATCACCTCTGCCGCGACTTGCGGGACGATGGCATTGCCGTAGCCGCGCAGTCGTCCCACTCGGCCGGATACCCCATGAGCCAGCGGCTGAAGGCCGGGTTGAGTTGGCCTGGTTTTTCCATCTCGACACGCGAGCCAATCGGCAGCGTCCCAAAAGCCGCCGTGCACAGGTCGTTCGTCCAGCCCTTGCGTTCCGCTTCCGCGCCCTGCAACGTGCGCACCGACTTGTCGCCGTCCTTCGCTCCCGCTGTCGGCCAGCCTGCGAGCATCGTGGCCGCTTGCGACAGGTTCAAGCCGAACCCGTTCGTCCCGTACTTCTCCGCCAGCGATTCCCGGCGAGCTCGGAGCTGTTCCGGGTTGTTCACCGCCGACGTGTCGAACGCCGCTGGCGTCGGCCACGAACCAAAGCCGCTGTCGGATGTGCGGAGCGCCGACGCCCGCAGCGCAGATATCGACCGCCCCGACGGCGTAACCTTCGACTTCCAAGTCAGCGTGAACAAGGTCGAGCCAAGCGAGGCCGTCCTTGCTTGCAACCTGCTCGCCAAAGACGACCGAAGGTCGGCGCTTCGAGATGAGCCAGTGCCAAGCGGGCCATAGATGCCGCTCGTCATCAAACCCTGCGCCTTTGCCTGCCGCGCTGAAAGGTTGGCGTGGGCACGATCCGGTCCACACGGGGCGATCGTCGGGCCAGCCGGCGAGGCGCAAGGCGTAGGACCAACCGCCGATGCCGGCGAAAAAATGGTGCTGTGTGTAGCCACTTAAATCGTCTTTCGTTACATCCTCGATTGATCGCTCGTCAACATCTCCTCGCGGCAAGTGCCCCGCAGCGATCAACTCGCGCAGCCATGCGGCCGCGAACTTGTCGTGCTCGTTGTAGTAGTTCACCCATCCCTCCCGCACCCGAGCAGCGACACGAGCCCGTGCCACGTCATCGCCCGGCTCGCAGCCAGCGCGTCCCGATACGTCATCCGGTTCACCAAGTCCGCCTCCCGCCCGTCGATCACCAACACCTCCCGCCCCACCCCGATCACCACGAACGTCACGCAGTTCGCCGCGTTCCAGTCGTGGTGCCAGTTGCGTTGTTCGGCGGAAAGGCCATGTTTGGCGCCGAGGAGCGGGGTGGTGTTGCGGGCGGGCGCGGCGGCGATCGCCTTCAGTTCGAGGAACGACACGGCGCCGTTGCACGCCGTCACCACGTCCGGCATCCCCACCGCCACCACATTCTCGATCCGATGCGCGAGCACCCCGTATTCGCCGAACGCTGCGCGCATCCGATCCCACAGCCGCTGTTCAGGGAGTCTCACGCAACTCTCTCCCATCAATGCCGGCAAGGTAAAAGGCTTTACCGCACCGATAGAACGACAGGGAACGGGACTCCTCTCGTCGACCGTCTGGCAGGATTCGTTCGCCGAATTCGATTGCATGATCGATACCGCACATGCGGCATTTGATGCTCGCGCCTAAAGGTTCGCCAAGTTCGTCGTTGCCGACGACCATGTATGGAAGATTGTTTGTGTTCATGACGCCTCCAGCGCCTCGGGCCGCGTCAGGCACCGCATCCGCGTCACCAGCAGCATGTTGAACTCCTTGAGCCATCGGCCGCGCATCAGCAACCAGTCCTCGTCGTCGCGCAGGTTGTTCGCCGCGTGCACGCCGACACTTTCCCACAGCTTCTCGCCGATGCGGGCGATGACGGGCTTGCTGGTGGAGTCGTCCACCACGTACACGTCGAGGAACAGGGGCTGTCCCTTGAACTGCTCGCCGTTGCGGCGCTTGATGAGGATGGCTTCGTTGCGGTCGCGGCGCACGCGCTTCTTGACGAGTCCGATGCACGCGGCGGAATCGTTGCGGCCGTGCTCGGGGAGCGCGGCGAACTCCTCGACGCGCCCGTTTATTCCGAAGGCTTCGGGTCGCACGTAGTACTCGCCCCACAGCGTGTGCGCCGGGCGCAGGTCGGTGAAGTGAACTGGGAGCTTGGCGATTTTGGCGCGATGCGCGTCGGTGAGCGCCCCTGCGGCCCTGTCGTGAACGTACTTCGCGGCCATGATCGGGCCGATGCCGCGAACGTTCTGGAAGCCGCCGATGAGCTCGCCATCTTTCACCGACCAAGTGGCCTCCGATCGGTCCACGTCGAAGGCGATGTACTTGACCCCCTCGGCAACCATCTCCCGCAGCACTTCGGTCGCCTGTTCGTCGTCCTTCGCGCCGCGCAGACACGCCGCAGCGTATTCCAACGGGTGGTAACGCTTCATCCATGCGCACCAGTAGCTGATGATGCCGTACGACGCGGTGTGGGCCTGATTCATGCCCCATGCGCCGAAGTTGTTCACCTCATCCCATATCGCAGCAGCGTCCGAAGCTGACACGCCTACCTTCGCGGCCCCTTCCACAAACTCCGCTCCGCGAGCATCGAAGTACTCTTTGCCCTTGCGGCCCGACATCGCTTTACGAATGATGGTAGTGGCTTCCCAGCTGAACTGTCCGAGCTCACGCACGATGCGCATGACTTGTTCTTGATACAAAATGACGCCCATCGTGACGCCCAAGTACGGCGCCATCGACTCGTGCCGAAACGTCACCCGCTCATCGCCCCGAGCCCGCGCGATGTACCGATGCGCCGCGCCGCCGCCCAGAGGCCCTGGCCGGGCCAGCGCGGTCACGTGGTCGATTCGACGGAATGAGTCGATATGGATTTGCGCGGACACGCCGCGCTGCGTGGCGCCCTCGAATTGGAAGATGCCGCTGAACTTCTTTTCGTTGAAAATTTGGAACACCTCCGGGTCATCCAGCGTCAACCCGTACAACTCCTCCGCCGTCACCACCCCGCTGTCCTCGATCACCCCCAGCGTCCGCAGCCCCAGCGCGTCGATCTTGAGGAGGCCCAGCGCCTCCGCCGCGGGCTTGTCGATGTGGGCCACGCCGTCCTCGCCGACTGTGGCGAAGTCGCTGATGGGGTCGTTGCACACGACGACGCCCGCTGCGTGGATTCCTGTGTGCCAGGCGTGTCCCTCGATTTCCGTCATGACGCGCGCGGCGGGGTGCTTGGCGATGAAGGCGCGCCCGGGGGCGGTGCCTTCGATGGTGTCCTCCAGGCCCTTCCCGTACCGGGAGTCGCCGGAGGAGTGTTCGATGAGAACGTTGGCCAAGTCGAAGGTGTCGCTGGACGGGATGCCGAGGCGCTTGCCGACTTCGGCGATGGCGCTGCGTGGCTTGAGGGTGACGATGTTGCCGAGACGGGCAACGTGCGCGCGGCCGTACTTGCGTTCGAGGTACGTGAATACGCCGTCGCGCTTCGTGTCGCTGAAGTCGATGTCGATGTCGGGGAGGTCGTTGCGCGTGACATCGATGAACCGTTCAAACAACAGGTCATGCAGCAGCGGGTTCACCTCCGTGATCCGCAGCAGGTAGCACACGAGCGAGCCGGCGCTGCTGCCGCGACCGGGGCCGACGAGCATCTGCGTCTTGGCCCAACGGACCAAATCGGCGACCATCAGGAAGTAGGACTCGTACCGCTTCAGTTCGATGAGCTCCAGTTCGCGCTGGATGCGAGCCTCGTGCACGTCGGTCCATTCGGACAGGTGCCCCGCGGCGAGCCGTTCCGCCTTCCCGCGCTCGACTTCGGCGCGCAGGTCGCCGGGCACGGAGATGATGGGGGCGGTGTCGAGGCGACGGCAAGCCCGCCCCGCCGCATTCCGGGTGTTCTCCGCCGCCGCGTCGAAGGCGTCCCGTCCGATCACCCGGCACATCGCGTCCCACAACTCTTCCAGCGTCAGAATGTACTGCGGCGTGACGGACTCGCGCCCGCCGATGGCGAGAAAGGCGTTCTTGTGCTCGGGGGCCGGGAATGCGTTGTCGGAGGTGAGCACGAGCGGCTTGCCGGTCCGGTCGGCCAGTCGGACGGCGGCGAGCGCGGAGCGGGCCGACGAGGGGTTCACGTCCACGTAATCGAAGCACTCCGGATCGGTCAGCGCGCTCCCCGCGAAGCGCAGCAACTTCCCTGCCGCCGCGCGGAACAGTTCCGTCCGGTCAGCGTCCTTCGCCCGCGCGGCGGTCGAGAGTCGATAAAGCTCCCGCGACGACGAGCCCGCGAGCGCCCACGCTGTGGGTCGGCGACCGTCCGGCGTAGGGACGCCCAGCTCGACGCCGAAAAGCGGCTCTACGCCAGATTTAGGCCCCGCCGCGGCCCATCGCGTGTGGCCCCAGGCCGAGACATCCACCATTCCAGCCGCGGGGCACCAGATCGCCGTGAGCCGTGCCAGCGTCGCCGGCAACGGGCCGAACGCCGCCGCGCCGCGACCGTCGCGGAAACTGAACTCGGTGCGGATGCGCAGTTGCGGGAAGCCGATCAAAACATCTTCCACAGTTCTTCTTTCTGAATGATCTCAACCATCGCCCGCACATCGTCCAGCGCGCGGTGCGTCTGCGCGAGGGGGCGACCCATGACGGACTCGTACAAATCGGTCAGCCGCGGATTCCGCCCCCACTCCGCCCGGTACAAACCCACCGTGCAAGTTTCCCGCGTCGGCCACGGAAACACATCGATTTTCGCCCGAAGAAGCTCGCCGCGGAGTATCGCCCGGTCGAAAGGCAGGTTGTGCGCGACGACTGCCGACGCGGACGCGAAGATGCGCAACAACTGAGGGAGCACATCGGCGAATGCCGGTGCGTCCCTCAGTTCTTCGTCGGTGATGCCGGTGATCTTCACGATTTCGTCGGGCAGCGCGGAGCCAGGGTTGATTAGAATGGACGCCTCCTCGACAATGCTCCCATCCTCCAACGACATGAGCACGGCGCCGAATTCGATCATGCGCGGCTGCAGACCTATCTTCGCATCAGGATGCAAAGTTAGGCCTGTGGTTTCGGTATCGAAAATGACGGCGCGCTCGCTCACAGCACGTGCCGAATGATGAACTTCAAATCGACGCCCAACACCGCGTAGGTGTCGTAGATGAAGTAGTCATACACGCGCTTGCCGGCGATGGCCGGGTTGGTGTGGTTGGTGGTGCGGACTGCTTGTGCGACTTTGTAGCCCAGGCGCACGCGCAGCAGCTTGTCGAACCGCTCCCACTCCTCGTGCGTGACGTGCATGCCCAGGTGCGAAACGCGCGCCGGCCGGTCGGCCATCCAGTTGTCGCCCTCCCGATAATGCAGCACCTCCAGCTCCAGAGGCTTCGCGGATGCAGCGTCCGCGGCCTGCGTCAAGGGATCATAAGTGGTGACGCCGCGGGTGGCTTGGTAGTTGAATGCCAACTCCGCGACGTTGCGTGCCGACTCGCCGCGGACTTCGCCGACTGCCGTGACGGTGTCGGTGGCCCACTCGTCCAGGCCCAGCGCCGCGAGCAACAGCCGCGCCTCCTCCGGCCGCGGCGGGCACAAGGCGATTTGTTCGATAAAGAATTTCATTTCACGCTCCATAAGGAATGATGCAGCCGGACAGGAACTTGTGCCGCTGCTTGTTGGACAAAAGGTAGGCGATGAACGCCGCCAACTCGGCCGGCTCAGTCTCCTCGCCGCACAGCAGCGCGCCGCGCTGGTATTCCGCTGCGTATTTGGCTGTCCAACCACGGTGCTCGGTGACTTGACGCTCGATGTCGCGGCTCATTTCCGTGCCGCGGAGCTTGTTGGGGCTGATGCCGAAAACGGTGATGCCGTGGCGCTTGGTGAGTTCGCGGGCAAGCTGCAGCGTCATGATGTGGGCCGCGCCCTTGGAAGCGTTGTATGCCAACGAGGTGGTCATGGGCATGTGGCTGGCGTTGCTGACGATGTTTAGGATGGTGCCGCGACTCTCGATCAAGCCGGGCAGCGCCCATTGCGCCATCTTGAAGATGCCCTTGGCGTTGATGCCCAAGACTTCATCCCAGTCGGCCTCCGCGAAGGCTTCCAACCAACCCGTGATGTTCACGCCGGCACAGTTGACGAGAACATCAAGCCCGGGCGGCGGCGCGCCAAATGTGTCCGCAGGCGCGCGCACGTCGTGCCCGAGCTTGCGATCAAATGGCACGACGTTGTGGCCGTGCGTCCCGAGCGCGTCGTAAATCTCCCGGCCCAACCCAGCGCCCGCGCCGGTGATAAGGACGGTGCTCATTGTGCCTCCTTGAGTGACGCCTCGATCATCGCCGCGTACACCATCGCGTCGTGAATCGAATCGACGTGCGTGAGTGGCGCCCCTCCCATCGCGAAGCGGGTGATTTTCACCACCAACAACTCAAACAAGTGCCACCGATCGGCGTGCAGCACTGTGGCGGGAATGCCGTGCGGGAAAAGAATGGCCATGATGGGACCGACCGCGCGATAGTTCTCGCCGTACTCCGCCGCCTTTGCGTCCTTGGTTTTTGCCGCGGCACGCAGGGTGTCGGAGGCAGATTGCTTCGGCCGCGCGCCCTGCACCGGCCCGCACACATCGTCGTCGGGGCGTTGCCGCTGCACATACATTCCGGCGTGAATGTCGTCCCACTCCGTGTTTCTCGTGTTCATGCGGCTTCCTCTCGCCGTTTGTAGGCGTCGATGTTGTGGATGCGGAGCACGCGCGCGTCGATGTCGAACACATCGCGGTACATCTGCACGATGTCGGGCTTGTCGTCGTAGGCGACTCGGGGACGGCCCTTGACGCGCTGAAGGGCGCCGGTCAGCAACTCCAGCTTCACGTCCACGGAGGGCCGATGGTCGTCGTTGGCGCGCATGAGCAGCATTGGCGAGCGAATGTCGAAGTGACACGACAACCACGCCATCGTCAACGCCCGCGTCGAAGCGGGGCGCCCGGTGATGAACATCGGAGACAGCCCCAGGTCCGCCGCGCGGCCGAATTCGGCGTGATTGGCCGGGGCGTCGCGAAAGCACAAGCGGTGATAGTTGTTCCAGCGGTGCTCCAGCGGCTTGTGCCAGTCGATGTACGGAATCCGCCACCCGTCGTCCGACAGGCAGTTGTCGAGGTCCCAGATGGCGATGTTCACATGGCCCTCCCGTCCTTGGCCACCGGTGCGGCTTCGTGCCGCACGCCCCAGAACACCTTTCGTGCGGCCTCGCGCACCGAGGTGTTGTCCATCTCGGGGAGGTACACCGGACACTCGGCCTTTCCGTACCGCGGGAAGGCGCAGGTGCCGGTCGCGACGCAGTGCACCTCGATGAACTCCTCGGCCCAGGGGTGAACCTTGATGATCTCTTCGCGCATGCGGCGAAACACGTCCTGGTACTCGCCCTGCGTCCGGGTGCACAGCCGCAACTTGGCCATCTCGTGAAGCGAGCGGAGATTGAACTTGGCCATGATGGAGGTGGTGATGTGCGTGGGGAGCAGGCCGCGCGCATCCTGCGCGGGCGCCCCGGCGTCCATGAGCTCGGCGTACGCGCCCAGCGCGGTCGCTTCGCCGGCTTCCCAGATGCGCAGCCACTTCTTGTTCGCGGCGATGGACGGCGGGCGCTCGACGGGTTGCGCGCGGGCGTCCACGACGCGCATGGCCTGCTGTGCGTAGCTGCCCGTCCGGGTGCGGACCAGTTGGTGGGTGAAGGCGCGGGTGACGCCTTCGATCTTGAACACGTAATCGACAAACTCCCATGAGGACTTGATGGTGTCGCGCATGTAGGCGAGGTGCTCTGCGCGCTTTTCGTCGGTCCACTTGGACGGATCGTCGGCGTGCGTGAGGCGGGTGCCCTTAGTCTGCAGGAGGAGGGTGAGGGCGTCGGCGGTGTGGTTGATGAGGGTGACGTTCATGGTGTTTCCTTTGGAGTGAACTGTTTAGCGTCGGGGCCGCAGGGCATCGCGTAGCCCCGCGCGTCGATGCAGTAGCGGAACTCACGGTATCCGGTCGCCGCGGGCGCCGCGCGGCACCGCTCGCTCCGGGAGTCGTCGGAGCGGAAGTGGTGGGCGCAGGCGCGGCACCGATCCCGCTGTGCCCACCACAGCGCGGTGGCCGGGTGAAGCTTGAGGTAGTCGTCTTTCATGATGCGGCGACGGTGAGGCGTTGTGCGTAGGGGTCGGCGCGGATCATGCGCTTGATCACTGCGATGTCGTCCACCACATCATCCAGCAGCACATTCCGCCAAGTCGCGAACCTCCCGAGCGAGTACACGCCGTACTCGTGCGTGAGCGAGAAGAGGAGGGCGCGTCGCGCGGCGTCGTCGGGCAGGGGGGCGATCTTGCCGTATTTTTGTTCGGTGGAGTCGATGCGGTCGGCGCGGGCGACGCCGAACGCCTCCAACACCAGCCCCATCTCGTCCTCCCCGTGGTAAAGCCCCGACATGCGCTCCACTATGAGGAGGTCGCCGGTGATCGAGGCGCGATAGGTGGACAAGTGGGCGTCGGGGAAGTAGATCGTCTGGAACACGTCGGCATCGGGCACGCGGAAACGGTCGACGGTGATGGGGGAGCGGTGAAACTCGTGACCGGAGACGATGCCGAATGCGCGGAGCGTGACGGGGAGCGGGGCGGTAGAGATGATGGGGGTGCGGGCGGAGTACGCGCCGACGAAATCGGCGTGATTGGCCCAGCAGATGCGCGACCCGCACGCCTCGACCAACTGCTCATAGAAGCTCGGCGGCGCAATGTACCGATCCACCGGCTCCACGTCCCAGATGCTCCGATCCGGGAGCAGCCGCCCGGAGGCGACCTTCGCGGAGTAGGTGTTGGCGAGGCGGATGGCGGGCGGGACGAACCCCGCCCCGTCCACGTAAATGCCCTTCCGGACGCGGACCTTGCGGAACTCGATGCCGGTGAGCTTGCTGACGGAGTCAGTGCGGAACCGCAGCAGCGCCCGGTGCATCGGACTCGGCCCGTCCGCGGCCTCCAGGACCATAAACCGCGGCCAGGCGTGCGCCGCAAGCAGGCCCGACAGGCCCGCCCCGACGATGAACGGCGTCGCGGTCACTCCGCAGCCTCCAGGTGATCGTGCTTCAGCAGCGTCGCCACCGCTCCCTTCGCCCCGTCGCCGAGCAGCGCGATGAGCTCGGCGACTTGGACGGTGCCGGTTCCCGCCGCCGCCATCACCTTCGCGCGCATCGAAGCTGCTTGCAGCCGGAACGCGCCGCGGCCGGTGACCCGTACGGCCGAGACGGCGCCCTTTCGCGGAACCGGGGCGGCGCCCTCGCGCTTCGCGTGCGGCGGGGCGGTTCCTGCAGCCGCGGCGAGCTTTTCGCGGAGGGGCTTGGGCGACCCTACTGGCTCGGGCGTCGCGACGACAGGAGAGGCGTTCTTGGCCTTTTCCTTCGCGGCGGCTTCGGCCTCGGTGATGGCGACGGGACGGGCGCCCTTCGGCACGCCCAGGTGCCCGGCGCGGTCTTGCGCGGCCATGATGGCGTTGGCCACCTGCACCTCGCCCGCGGCGCGGGCGCTGAACTTCTTGATGCTCTTGCCGGTGAGGGCGTTGTACGTCTCGATGAGGTCGGCGGTCGAGGTGTCGGGGATGAGCTTTTGGTCGCGGATGATGGTCATGATTGGCTCCTGGTGGTTGGTGTGGCGATTAATGGGAGTGTCGCGCGTCGCGGCGGCGCAGATTTTCTTCACGAGTGACGGCTTCGAGATGGTCCGGGCGGATGCACTTGGTGTTGACGCAGAGATGGTCGATTTCCAGCCCTTCGGGGATGCGCGCGCCGGTCGCCATTTCGTAAGACTTGCGGTGGGCGTACTCCTTGCAAATCTTGTCGCCGCAGCGCACTGTGTACCGGGCGTAGCCGCGGTTGTTGAGGTTGCCTTGCCACTCGAAACAGCCCGAGGATTCGTTGACGTTGACGTTGGCGGCGAAGCGCTCGGCGAGATTCGCGTACATTTCAAGTTCCTTTCTGGTGGTCGGCGGAACAGCCCGCCGATGAAAGAATTCTGAGCCAGATTGGCGATGTGCGGAATCAGTGAAAACCCTTGCTTTTGAAACTTTTTCAGCCGGGGACACGCGGCCCCCACTTGTCGAGATGGGCCAGCGCGGCGGCGTTCAGCAGGTCGCGGCCGGCGCGGCACACGAGCACCCCGCGGCGCTCGAAGTAGTCCTCGCCGACCGGGATGCACAGTGCGCGGGCCGGCTCTTCCCGGGAGATGTCGGACCAGCGCATCGCGCCGTCGCGGTCCAACGCGCCGTTGAAGATGAACCGATCGCCTTGCAAGTGCAAATCGCCCCAGGCGTAGGCGCGCGAGTGCTCCAGGTGCAGGGCGCAGCCGGTGATGATGCAAGAGGTCATTTGCTCAACTCCTCCAGAAGCCGCGCGGAGGACGCGACGGCGAAGTTGACGAGGTTGGCGACATAGGCGCCTGCCATTTCGTCATCCGCGTCCATATTCGGTAGCAGCCGCGCGCTGATGTCCGGGTTAGCCAGCAGGCCCTGCAACGCGAGGCCCGCGAGCGCTGCGCGCAGTTCGTTGACGGGCGCCGGCTTCGTGCGGCGTGTGGTGCTCATTGGACGCGGCGGCACATCTTGGCGTGCATTTTCTCGGCCTGTTCCCACGTTGAGCAGCGCTCCTGCTCGTCGTCGTGCACGCCTCCAAACACCATCGTCTCGAACAGCAGAGGGGGTCCGTTGCCGAAAGAATGGTCGATGCCGAGAAAGACCGTGCTGACCGAAGTGCGTCGTGAGCCGGGCGCGATTGTTAAAGATGCTCACGGCGCCAGCCTCCACGCGAGAATCGTCCAGCGATCGGTGTCCGCCATGTATATCTCCGCCGCGTCGCCGACGTTCACAGGCCCGCGCTCCGATCCGTACCGACTCGCGTGCGTCATTTGCGCGCCCCATCCACCTTCCCCGAGCCGGACATATTCAACGCCGATGAACTGGACCGCGCAGCGCTCCCAACTGCCGGGAGGCAGCGCCGGACGCAGCAGCGCGAGGCCGGCCGTGCTTTTCAGTGTCTTTCGGATGGCCTCGATCATGCTGCGCGTGAACGCCTCCAAGTGCGGCTGCAACCAATCGTTGCGCATCGGCACGAGGTCGCGCTTAATCATGTCGATGTCCGTGCTGGTCAACGGCTTGTCGGGCAGCGCGGTGCGTTTGCGGCCGTGTGCGTCGGTGGCGATGCCGTTGACGACTGGCGGGAGCGCGGGCTTCGCGTCGGCGGTCTTTTCGTCGGGCCGCGGCAACCGCTCGCCGAACGGCTGCGAGGGCTGCGGGTCTTGGTTGCGCATGGAGGGCGGGAGAAGCATGATCATTTGTCCTTTGTGTTGTGGGACAGCGCCTTGCCCTTCGGCACCTCGCCTGCGCACAGGCGGCGCTTGGCGTCGGGCTTGGGTGGCTGGACGCGGTTGGGGTAGCGTGGGTTGCAGCACTCGTGGGCGATGCGGCCGCGGTAGTTCGGACTGAACGGGTGGCGGGGGTCGTTGAAGATCATTGCATTGTTCCGTTGTCGTTGACGTTGGGCACTTCGGACAGCGAGCGGAACAGCGAGCGACTGTGCTCGTGGCCCACCGACACGTCGATCACGCCCAGCGTGTAGGAGAGAAAAGCGGTCCAGAATTGCAGCGCCTCCTCGGTCGTGAGCGAACTCGCCACAGACACCATGGCCGGGGCCATAGCGCGGGCGATGCGCGCGCCGACTTCTTGCGGCGGGCCGTTGAGCGGGGCTTCGTGAAATGTGGTCATGGCATCTCGAAAATCCATTTCGGCGCGTTGGGGCGCAGCGGCGGGGCGTCTTTGGCGCTCACGGTGCGCCGACGAACGGTCAAAATCGGGTCCGGATCGGGCGCCGGAGGCTCTGGCGCGCGCGGGCGGCGCTTGACGTTGGGGTGCGAGCGGGCGTAGGACTCGGAGCGGCGAACACGGTTGACGGCGCGCCACTTCTCTTCGACCGCGGCCTTGTGCTCCGCTTCGATGCGGCGCACGGTCGCCAAGTTGGCCGCGGAGCACCAGCGCGAGCGGACATTGCTGCCGACTTGGAGCACCAGTCCGTCCTTGCGCATCTGCGTGAACAGCGCTTGGAACGCCTTGGCCGTGATGCCCAGGTGGGCCATGGCCTGGGCACGCGTAACGCCGCGCGGGTGCCCATCGACCCACGCGGCGATCGCGGCGCGGTCGTGGAAGATGCGCTTGGGCTTGGCGGTCATTTGATGGGCAACTCAAAATAAGCGCACAACTTGATGCGGAGCGTCTTGATGGCGTCGAGGGAGAGCTTCTTTTCCTCTTGCGCTTCAGCCAACCAAACCGGGCAATCCGCCTCGAACAGCTCGATCAGCGCCGCCGACTCGCGCTCCACATCCTCCAGCGCCCGGACCAAGCGCATGGCGTCGGCCTTGCCGCCGATGATGGGCACTTCGTCCTCGTGAGCGAAGGTGAGTGCTGCGGCGCGTATCTCTTGATCCGTGCCGGTCCACGTCTTGCCGTTCGGGGCGGTGAGGGTCCAGAGGTCGCTCATGTCGCGCTCCCCACGAATTGCGGCGAGCCGTCCGGGTCGTGCCCGGTCGCGCGCTTCACTTCGTAGTCGTCCGACTTCCACGCGAGCAGTTCCGCGAGCTCGCGTCGTTCGTCCAGCGCGCAAGTCGTTCCGTCTGGCCACACGGCGAACAAGGTGCACGACTCCTGGTGCGCATCGACGGAGTGGCGCATCAGCATGGCCCCGAGGGCGCGCAGTTCGTCGCGCGTGGCGTAGGTCTGCACGCTCGCGGCGCCGGTGCGGATGACGAGCGCGAGGTAGACGTTTTCGGCGTCGTCGGTGACGTTCTCGTCATCGTCAATGGCGCTGAACTCCGTTTCGCACCACTTGAACGGCGTTTTGAGAGTGACGGTGCTCACGCTTCGTTCTCCCAGGCCGCGCGCAACTGCGCGAGCTCGATGTGCGCGCTGCGCAGTTCGGCCTGAAGCGCTGCGACTTGGTGCGAGAGGCGCGCGAGCGGGTCGTGGATTTCATTCCCAGACATGATGACGTCTTGGATGAGGTCGGTGGCCCGCTGCCACCCGGTCGCCTCCGGCGTGACGGGCATGACGATGGCTGCGGCTTCTTGGGCGTGGAGGGTGGTCATTGATTTCGCTCCTTGACCATCTCGTCGAAAACGATGTGCGTGTACGTTCGCCCACGCTCTTCGTACGCGATAGTTTCGATACCAGTCAAGTGGCCGATCTTCTTGTGGACCTCCATGTGAGTTGCCGCTCACGTCGGGCGGCGACCACATCTCGAACACGCGCCCATCGGTGAGCCGGATCGGCGTGAACGCGGCGACGGCGATGTGCTTTCCGTCGGAGACGAAACACAGCGCGCCGTCGGGCGGCCATGTGTCGGCGAACCTAGTCCAGGTCATGATGCCGCCTCCAGATCAATCTCTGCGCACACCTCGCGCAGTCGGGCGGCTTGAGCGTCCCTGGCAGCGTCCATGGCAGCGACCCAGGCAGCGGCCCTGGCAGCGTCCCTGGCAGCGGCCCTGGCAGCGTCCATGGCAGCGTCCATGGCAGCGTCCATGGCAGCGTCCATGGCAGCGGCCCTGGCAGCGTCCCTGGCAGCGACCCAGGCAGCGTCCCTGGCAGCGTCCAACTGGGCATCCGTTGCCAAGCCGTTCGCGTGTCGCTCCGCGACATCCAGCGCCGCTAGGCTGCGCTCGTCAGTCATCAGGTGCTGCACTTTCCGCGCGCACCACACGGCATAGAGTCGCCAGTGCTTGTTGTGCTCTGGCATCGAGCGCAGGCACCAAAGCGCATCATCAAGTCCGTTGCTGTCCAAGATCGTCAGCAGCGACAGCGGTTCGTCATCTGCGGCCGTCTTGCCGAGGTGCGCAAGTAGTTTCTTCCAGCCGTCAGCACATGGTCCGTGCTTGCGGATGACGTTGAGTGTGGTGGTGGTGGGCATCACATCGACTCCTGTTCCAGCAGGTCGGCGATCGCCGCCTGCTCAGTGGGGCCGCGGCCGAGCGGGTCGCCGATGTCGTAGTCGCGGCGGCGCGCCTCCCAGTTGTACTTGCGGCTGGGGACGGGCGGCGGGTCGAAGGAGGTGATGATGGTGTTGCGGGCGTCTTGCTGGCGCTCCCATGCGCAGACTTCGGAGTGGGTGAGGGTGGAGGGGTTCATGTCAGCGCCTTGGTGATCTGTGCATGCAGCGCTCGATAGGCGCGCGTGGTGCCGGAGCCAACCGAGTCGATGTAGTCGCCGGTGATGTTGCCCTGGTAGTCGCAATCACCAAGGATTTGGCGGGCCTGCTGTTCGGTGATGCGATGCGTGCCCGGGTTGTCGATGCCGCGCCAACAACCATCCTCGTCTGGGCTACGCACGCACAAGTCATTGAACAGCGCACTGCTGATGCGGACGACAATGAGTCGTTCTGCGGCTGTGTTCACAGTTGCACTCCCGAGTAGCAGGCGAATTCGCCGTCCATGCCGGTGAAGGTGGCCGTCTTCTCGCAAGAGGCGTCGAACGCCGCGATGCTCGGGTAGTGGTCCCAGTCCTCGCCTTCGGGGCCGAGGTCTGTCATGGTCAGCACTGAGCCGTCCGCGAAGTGCCAGACGGTCATCGGTCCAACTTCCCACTCGTCGCGGGCGGATTGCCACGCGGTGACGTAGACGCCGCCTGCCTTCGGGTAGTACAGCGCGCGTTGGGCTTCGGTGTAGTGCGACATTTCAAGTTCCTTTCTGGGTTTCGGATCGGGTGAGACTCAATTCTGGAGTGAATCGTGGCAGGGCGGAATCAGGGGAAACCCTTGGTCACCCACTTTTCCAACGCCTCCTCCGGGTCGCCGCGATGCACGAGCCACGCGCGGCATTGCCGCTCGTACAGGCGGCGCTGGGCGATGGTTTGCAGCGCGGCGAATCCTGTGTGGGCGTCGATGACGTTGCCGCGGACGAATTGGCGGCCGGGCGGAACGTGCTCGGCTGGGTCGGGCGGGTAGAGGCCGGGCGCGGTGGTGACGATCGAGATGCGCTCGCACATCGCGCCGGCGCTGTCGCTGGAATGGACGGTGACGACCCAGTAGCGGTGACTCGGGTGGACGATGAGCGTGAAGTGGCCGCCGACCTGTCGGTAGATGGCCGCGCCGTCGTCCCGAAAGCTGATGCGGGCGAGGCTCTTGCCGTTGCCGAGGTTGGTTTTGAGCGCGTGCGGCCAGACGCCATGCTCCAGCCCGATCACCCGCGCGTGCGCCTCGCGCCGATCCCCGGCGCCGGAGGGGATGGTGTTCTGCGCGGTGATCATGGCAAGTGCTTTCGATATGGACCAAATTCGTACGGCGGATTGCAACTTCGGCACGTCGCCGGGTCATGCCAAGACGGGCACATGCTCCACCACTCTCGAAACCGTAGAGGGCCAAATCCGATGCGCGTATTCAAGAGCCACGAAAGTCCGAACCAAATGGCCAAAAAGGCGACGATCAGGAGGAGGGCGGTCATTTGGGCCGTGCCAGCACATAGTCTCGCCAGACGCTCTTGGTCACGTCGCCGAGTTGGTCCCAGCGCGGGCGCGGTGAGGTGCCGGCTTCGTGCAGTGCGCGCGCGGCGGCGTCGAGGAGCTTGTCCTTGGTGCGCGCGAGATTGCGCGCGGCCTCATCATTCCATTCGTCGGCTTGCAGGTCGTCTGTGTAGTCGCTCGCCGCTCGCCTCCTTCATGCCACAGTGGGCACTCGCGAAAGTACTTGCGGTAGCCGCCGCGCGGCCGGCTGACGAGGAGGATGCAGGCGGCCAGCATGATGAGGACGCTCCAGATCAAGATGCCGTCCACGTAGTCGGACATCACGCGAACTCCTCAGCCAGCCGCCACAACTGGACATTGAAATCCGTGGTCTTGTCGATGGACTTTACGGGGCGGCTGGCCAGCGCGCGGCCGTCGGCGGAGAAGCCGCGCAGCGTGCGCGAGAGGGCGTTTTCCTGCACGCGGTTGAAGACGCGCCACAGCGTGTGGTTCTCGTCCTCGGGGCGGTGCGTGGCGAGGAGTTGCGCGGGGTCGAAGCGCTGCGCGTCGCCGAAGCGAAGTACAGCCGCGAGGCGGGCGAATTCGATGGTTTCGCTGGGAGCGAGCTCCTTGCGAGACCATCCATCAATCTGCGCGAACAGCGGGCCGGTGTTCTTGGACAGCGCGCGGACGCGCTCGATGAGCGAGCGGGCTTGCTCGCCGGAGTGGCGGACCACCTCCTTCGCGTATGTGGAGCCGACGACGAGGCCATTGCTGCAAATGAAGCGGTACACGCCCATCATGAACTTGGCCGCGGAGGTGCCGTCGTGAGCGTTGGTGAAGAGGATGCGCGCCGTGCCGCCGTCGATCTGCGGCAGGTCGGGGTGGCGGAAGTCGAGTTGGTGCTTGGTGTACAGCGGGTCGCGGGTGCGGGTCTTGCGCGCCGTGGCGCTGTCGAGCACGAACCCCTCGCCGGACATCATGTCGATGATGTCGTGGGAGTTGACGTGGACGTATCGGTCGGTCATCCGCGGCGCCGCGCGGAGCGCGAAAACGGACGGGGGCAGTAGGGTCGTGAGGTCGAGGGTCATTGCGGGGCTCCTGCGTGGGATTAGGTGGGTTGGCGGCCCCTTTCGGGGCCGGGGCAGTTTCAGTTCGTCGCTTTGCGCTGGAGGAATGCGAACAGCTTGCTGTTCTTGCAGCGCGTGCACTGCGCTGAGACATCGGCTGCGAATTCTGCGTACCCGGTGGTGAAGTGCTCGCCGCGAAGGGCTGCGCCGGCACGTCCGGTTTGGCAAGTGGGGCCGCGATGAACGGTGTGTTGGAGGTGCAGTTTGCGGCTCATTTCAGTTCCTTTCTCTGGTGGTGGTCGGGACCGTTCCCCGATGTAGAGAATTCTGAACCAGATGCGAGCGACTGGAAATCAGTGAAAACCCTTGCCTCGCGGGTTTTCCGCCGCCGCGATGCGCCCGAGAAGCCCGAGAATCCGGCTTCTTTCACAGAAAGGCGGGGTAAATCGGCATGAACAAGGCGCACGACGGCGGGCACGAGGAGTTTTTGGAGGCGCTGGGGGCGGGAATCGAGGGGGAAGAACGGTTAATTCTGTGCGGGTTCGAGGGCGACCCGAACGCGGCGCCGCCGACGGCGTGGAGGCCGCGACCTTGGCGACCCGGGAGGGGTGCGGCGCCCTTCGGGTTCGAGGAGAACGCCTACGTGGCGGTGTCGTCGTTCGGGAAGGCGGCGGACGGCTCGTACCGGCGCCGGGTGGACGGGTTCCGGGGCGGGCTGGCGCTGATGATTGACGATGTGGGGACGAAAGTGCCGCGCGAATCGCTGCGCGGGGCGGCGCCCACTGCGGCCGTCGAGACTTCGCCGGACAACGAGCAGTGGTGGTTCTTCCTGCGCGAGCCGCTGCGCGACGTGTCGCGCTTCGACGCGATCATTCGTGCGTTCATCTCCGGAAACCTGCTCGGCGCGGACCCGGGCATGAGCGGCGTGAATCGGGTCGGGCGCTTGCCGGGGTTCGTGAACGGGAAGGCGAAGTATCGCGGGTTCCGCACGCGGCTCCTGGAGGCGGATTACGCGCGACGGTTCGAGGCCGGGGAGCTCGTGGAGCGGTTCGGGCTGGTGCTGAACGGGCGGCGGTACGCGGAGGGACCGGCGCGGGGGTCGGAGGAGTTGATCGAGCGAGTGCGGGCGTTCGAGACGTTCGCCGCGCAGTTGCGGGACGCGGGGATGTTGAAGCGAGGGGATTTCGACCCGTCGGGGTGGATCGAGATGCGGTGCCCGTGGGCCGGCGAGCACACCACCGCCGCCGACAACGGCGCCGCGATCCGGCGCCCCTCGGACGAGAACGGATGGTACGGGGCGTTCCGCTGCCACCACGGCCACTGCGCCGATCGGGGGTGGGCGGACTTGACGGATTGGATGACGGAGATGAATGAGGAGGTGATGAATTGAAGACGACGGACAGCTTTGAATTTTCAGCAGCGCTTGCGCGAGCACTGGGAGTGGATGTGTCGCCCGGGCAACTCGTGACCAAGATCGTGTTGACCATCGAGCCGGGCAAAACGCCCAGGCTCGATGTCACGCGGCTCGTGGCGGAGGAGGGCGCGATTGGCGCTGTGGAAAAGGTCATGACAACGAGATTGGAGCAGAGCAAATGAAGGACACGGAATGGATGGACATGACGATTGAAGAGGCGCGGGAGTTGGCCGCGACGCCGACCCCGACGGCGGAGGGGAAGTGGATGTTGATCGGGCCGGAGGGCGCGGGCATTTTCCACGGGGCGTCGCCGATGGAGTGTCTGCGCAAGGAGCAGGAGGCGCGGGTTCCGCCGCGCGTGGCGGCGGCGCGGCTGCGCTTGGCGATGGTGGAGGATGGCGAATGACGACCATCGATCCGATCCGGGAAGCCGCGGACGCCGCGGAGCGGGAGTTGCGCGAGCGGATGGCGGCGCGGGGACGGCGCGAGGCGCGGCCCGAGGACTACCTGTACGACAAGGCGCAGGAGGCGTTCTGGGACGTGGAGGACTGCACGCTGCACACGGAGAAGGCCGTCGACGCGTCGATCCCGCTGGAGTTGTGGCGAGTGGTGGTGCAAGAAGGGGACGCCGGAGGGGACGCGGACGGCCCTGCCCGTGCCGGGAGAGGGCGTCCGCGTGCACGCCGGGAACGTACAGTGCGGCCTTCGATGGACATCATGCGCATCGAGAATGATCAGTTTGTGGAGGGCTCGACGTGGTGGCCGGGCCAGCCGCGGATCATCAAGGACTGGTTCATCGACAAGGACGGCGCTTACCCATCGCAGGGGAGGCGGTCGTTCAACCAGTTCCGGGCGCCGCCCGCGACGGTCGGGGCTGCGGAGCTCGCCGCGCCGTGGTTGCGGCACATCGAGAAGCTGTGGGCGACGGAATCGGAGCGGGAGTTTTTCTATGACTACTGCGCCCACATGGTTCAAAAGCCACAGGAGAAGTGCAACGCCGCCGTAGTGCTCGCCGGGACGCAGGGGATAGGGAAGGATGCGGCGTTGGTGCCGGTGAAGGCGGCGGTGGGCGTGTGGAACTCGAAGGAGGTGGACCCCGACGACTTGTTCTCGGCGTACCGGCCGTGGTTGCAGACGTTGATGCTCACCGTGAACGAGGTGCGCACATCGAAGGACGAATTTCACGCATCGTCCATGTACAACATCCTCAAACCTCTCATCGCCGCGCCCCCGGACACGCTGCCGCTGAACGACAAGTACGCGAAGCTCCGGTACGTGATCAACGTGCTGCGCGTCTTCATCACCACCAACGAGGCCCACGCGATGTTCATTCCCGAGGAGGACCGGAGGATGTTTGTGCTGCACTCGTTCCTGCCGCCAAAGTGGCACGAGGCGGAGGGCGACCCGACGTACTTTACGCGGTTCTTCGACTGGATCGCGGCGGGCGGCGCGGGCCACGTCGCCGCGTGGCTCCGGGCTCGGGACATCAGCAGATTTAACGCCAAGGCCCCGCCGCCGCGCACGACGGGATGGGACGCTGTCGCGGGGACATGGGAGGCGCCGGACGACGCTGTGGCGCGGGCGCTGGAGAGGATGGCGCGGCCGGGCGTGCTTTTTGGGCAGGAGTTGCTGGACGGGGCGTTTGACGACCGGGAGGAGATTGTGGCGATGATGAAGTCTCCGCGCAAGATTGGGCACCGGATGCAGCGGGACGGGTACCTGCTGAAAAAGAGGCCGGACGGGGATCGGTGGACGTTCCGGGACGGGGGCTCGACGTTCCGTTCGAGGCTGGCTTTTGTGCGTTCGGAGTTGCTGGAGGATGCGACTGCGGCCGCGGTGGCGATCGAGGAAAGGGGCCGCGAGCTGGCTTCGCAGACTCGGCACATATCCGTGCCGGCGTAAGGGGCTTTAGGTGTCGCTTCGGGTAAACCCGTGTGCGCGGGTAAACCCTGTGTGGATGTTCGGGTAAACCCGTGGTTCTTGAACCCGAGATTCCCGAGATTCCCGAGGCGCCTATTGTCCGGAAAAAAGATATATATCGTTAATTTAATTAAGTAGGGGAGAAGAATAGGGAAACTCACTCATCTCGGGAATCTCGGGTTCATGCGGGAAAACCCTTTTGCGATTCCGGAGACTTCGGCGAGAATCGCGCGGCCGCAGCGCCCGCATCCGACCCCTCCTCAGGCATTCATGGCATCGTCAAAAGTCCCCGTCAGCGTGCACAAAGCGACCTTGAGCGCGGAGCGTGGGACGGCGATCCATCTGCGGCGCGCGGGGCGGACATATGACGAGATTGCGGACGAGATGGGCGTGGACACCAAGCGCGCCCGCAAACTCGTGGAGGCGGCGATGGTCGAGCACCGCGAGCAGGTCGCCACGGCGGTCAGCGAACTCAGGGCGCTGGAGGCGGCGCGGCTCGACGCGATGCAGGCGGCGGTGTGGCCCGAGGCGATGGATGGGCGCGGCTTTGCGATTGATCGGGTGCTCCGCATCATGGAGCGCCGGGCGCGGCTGCTGGGGCTGGACACGTTGACGGAGCGGTATGGTGAGTTGACGCCTGAGCAGGTGGCCATCGAAGCGCAGTTGGCGATCCAGCAAGCGATGGCCACATCGGCGGGCGCGTGATGGGAGCGACGCTCGTCGCCGATCCCGTCGCGGCCCCCGCCCCTTCCCCGACGCGCTACAAGCGCCTCTACCCCCTCCGCACACACCCCGAGCAGGACCGGCTGCGGCGCTCGCGGGCGCGGTTCCGGGTGGTGCCCTCGGGGCGGCGCTCCGGCAAGACGGAGCTCGCGAAGCGACACCTTTTGGTCGAGGCGCTGTCGGCGATAGGGTGGGCCGATCCGAGGTTTTTTGCTGCGGCTCCGACCCGTGATCAGGCGAAGGCCATTTACTGGTCCGACCTGAAGGCGATGATTCCGCGCGCATTGGTGGCCGATCGGAGCGAGACGGCGCTGACGCTGTGGTTGCGCAATGGCGCGGAAATCTCGGTCATCGGCATGGACCGCCCGGAGCGCATCGAGGGCCGGCCGTGGAACGGCGGCATCCTGGACGAGTACGCCAACATGAAAGAAGGCGCATGGGGCGAGAATGTGCGCCCGGCGCTTTCGGATCGCAAAGGCTGGTGCTGGCTGATCGGCGTGCCCGAGGGGCGTAACCACTACTACGACCTGTGGAAGTACGCGCGCAGCGGAGTGGATGCGGAGTGGGACGGCTTCCACTGGCACTCCAAGGACATCCTCGACCCGGCCGAAGTCGCGGCGGCCAAGCGGCAACTCGATCCGCTCGTGTTCGAGCAGGAATATGAAGGCAGCTTCGTCAACTTCGAAGGCCGCGCCTACTACACATTCCTGGAGGCCGATCATTGCCGGGCGTTGGTCTACAACCCCGTTGCGCCGCTGAATTTTTGCTTCGACTTCAACGTTGAGCCGGGCGTGTGCGCCGTGACTCAAGAGCAGACGCTGCCCGGGCAATTTGAGCGCGACAAGGGCGGCTTCTTGCTGCTCGACCGGCCCGTCACCGGAACCGGCATCATCGGCGAAGTCCACATTCCCCGGAACAGCAACACGCCCGCCGTGTGCAACAAGTTGATCGAGGACTGGGGCAAGCACGCCGGGCCGGTGCGGTGCTACGGGGACGCGACGGGCGGCGCCCGCGGCACGGCGAAGGTGGCGGGGAGCGATTGGGACTTGATCCGCTCCGCGTTGCGTGTGGCGTTTGGTGATCGGCTGTCGATGCGCGTGCCTCCGAGCAATCCCGCGGAACGCTCGCGGCTCAACGCGATGAACTCGCGCATCCGGTCCGGCGACGGCACAATCCGCCTCATGGTCGATCCGGCGAAGGCGCCGAACGTGGTCAAGGACATGGAAGGCGTACGGCTGCTGAAGGGCGGCAGCGGCGAAATCGACAAGGCTTCGACGCCCGCCCTGACGCACGTGTCGGACGCGCTCGGGTACTACGTCGTCAAGGAATTCCCGGTGGTCAAATCCACAGCAACCAGCGCGCCGCTCAAACTATGACCCTCGCCGTCAACGAGCAATCCGACGCCGTCGTCAAGATGGCGCTCGACTGGACGCTGGCCGATGCGTTGCTTGGCGGCACGCGCACGATGCGCGAGGCGGGGCGCACGTACCTGCCGAAGTGGCCGCAGGAGGACGACGACTCGTACGCCATCCGGCTCGCCATCAGCGTGCTGTTCCCCGTATACCAGCGCACCGTCCAGACGCTTTCGGGCAAGCCCTTCAGCAAGCCCATCACGCTCGGCGAAGACATACCCGCGCGCATCATCCCTTGGCTCGATGACATCGACCTGCAAGGGCGCAACCTCGATGCTTTCTCGGCGGACGTGTTCCAGGCATCGATGGGCTACGGGCTCGCTGGCATCCTGGTCGAATTTCCGGTGCGTCCCGAGGGCGTCGTCACCCAGGCGCAGGAAGCCGCCGCGGGGCTGCGTCCGCACTGGATTCAGATTCGTGCGGAGCAGATTCTCGGTTGGCGAGCGACGCGCGAAGGCGGCATCTGGAAGCTGTTGCAACTGCGCCTCATGGAAAGCGTCGAGGTGGAGGACGGTGAATTCGGCACGATCGAGGTGCAGCAAGTGCGGGTGCTGGAGCCGGGCGTGTGGCGCACGTATCGCTACTCCGACCAATCCGCCGTTCGTGCCGTGTCGGGATGGGACTTGTTCGAGGAAGGCGTCACGACGCTGAACAAAATCCCGTTCATCCCGACGCAGGCCGGTCGCACCGGGTTCATGACTGCGCGCCCGCCGCTCATCGAAGTTGCGCACATGAACGTCGCACACTGGCAAAGTGCCTCCGATCAGCAGACCATCATCCACGTTGCCCGAGTCCCCATCCTGAGCGTGTCGGGGGTCGATGACCCGGAGTGGGAACTGACGATTGGCGCGTCGGTGGCGACGAAATTGCCGACCGGCGCAAAGATGGAATTTGTGGAGCACTCTGGCGCCGCGGTCGGCGCGGGAGTCGTGGAACTCGACAAACTGGAAGAGCGCATGCGGCAAGCGGGCGCCGAACTGCTGGTCATCGACACCCGTATCACCGCCACGCAAGTCCACACCGAGAACGCTGTGGGCATGTGCGTGCTTCAACGTATGACAAAGGATTTCGAGGACGCTCTGGATCAAGCGCTGCAGATCACCGCCGAGTGGATCGGCGAAGCGAGTGGAGGACATGTCTCGCTGTTCAACGACTACGGTGTCGCCACGCTGCAAGAGGCCAGCGCGCAACTTCTCCTCTCGACCAACCAAGCCGGCAAACTCAGCGACGAAACGCTGCACAGCGAATTCCAGCGCCGCGGCATCCTGTCTGCTGATCTGTCTTGGGAGGATGAGTCTGCGCGCATCGAGACTCAGGGGCCGGAGCTTGGGCTGATGGGCGTAGGAAGCGCGATCGACCCGACAACGGGCCTTCCCCTATCCTCGCCTGCGATCGTGGCTCCTGCGTCGAATCCGCCCACACCGCAGCCCGCTTTCGATATGGACGCGCTCGTCGCGGCCATCGGCTCGATCACTTTCCCGGCCCCCATCGTGAATGTCGCCGCGCCGGCCTCGGCCGCGCCGCCGCAGATCACGGTCGAGGCACCGACCATCAACGTCACCGTTCCCGAGCAGGCGCCTCCAATCGTCAACATCGCGCCCGCCGCGATCACGGTCGAGTCACCCACCATCAATCTCCCGACCATCACAGTCACCGTCCCCGAGCAGCAGCCGCCCATCGTCAACGTCGCTCCGGCCACAGTCAACGTCACGTCGCCCCCAGTGAACGTCACGATTGAAAAGGGCGGCTCGGTCAAGTTCACCGAGGACCCCGACGGCAACATCACCGGCGCAGTCATGCAATGACCAACGAACCTCTCATTCACACCACGCTTGGCAATGTCCCGGTCGCTTCTCTCGTCTACGAGACGGAATGGCGAATGACGGACAGCATCATCCACTTCTGCGAGCGCTACCGCGACTCGACGGGCGAGGTGGTGCGCCAGGACGCACACGTTTACGCTTTCGGCGCTGAAGCGCTTTCCGATGCCAACCAACTCACGGAGTAATCAATGGCCGTCACCACCGCAGTCTGCAATCAATTCAAGGCCGACGTTCTCGGCATGGCCGTTCACGCGGCCGGGAACACATACAAGCTCGTGCTTGTGCGGTTGAGCCACGCTGGCACGTACGGCGCGGGAACCATCTCTGTCGGCGCGACTGTGGACGGAACGGGCACCCCGACCACTTCGCTGCTGGGGACGGACGCAATCCACTCCGGCAACTCGACCATGGGCACGTATGGCGTAACCGGGTTCACGCTGTCGGGTTTCTCGGCGTCGCTGCAGAGTTCGACCGGGTGCCTGGATTTCTCTGCGCCGTCCGCCGCGACCGGCACGACGATCAGCGCAGTGGGAGCGTTGCTGTACAACTCGACGCAGGCCACCGGCAAGACGCTCGCCGCGTACGACTTCGGCGGAACCATCGCCAGCACGGCCGGCAACTTCACGATCAGCGTTCCGAGCGTCGGCGCTTCAACTTCGATGATCCGCATCGCGTAACTGAGCATGACCACTACCCACGCAAACCGAGTGCAGATGACGGTGTCCGGTACGCCGGGCACAGGCACGATCACGCTCAACGCTGCAAGCAGCGGATATCGGACCTTCGGCGCTGCCTACGGCGGGAATGCTACCGTAGACATCCTCATCACAGAGGGCACGGCGTGGGAGGTCGCAAAGGACTGCACCTACACGCACAGCGGCACTACGGTCACGCGCGGCACGCTGGAATCGAGTAGCACAGGAAGTGCGGTGACGTTCACAAGTGCTGCGATTGTCTCTGTCATTCTGCCTGCGTCAAAGGGAAACGCTTTAGAACTGCAGCTCAATCGCGGATACACGTTTGTACGCGCAGACGGAAGCACGACACAAACTACATCCTCGTCTGCGTGGAGCAAAATTTCCACAGCACTCTCATCGGTTGTCAGCAATCCAGACACCTACTGGGACACCTCCAACAAGCGCTTTCTACCTTTACGAGCTGGTTCGTACCTCATCACTGCAGGGGCGCAGTTCAACTCCGGCAGTGCGGACGCGCAAGCCGGCATTTACTTGAACGGCGCGCTCGATTCGCCAGGGGCTTACATCAACGTGGCGAACTGTTACGCAATCTGCACGGGGATTGTGAATTTCAACGGATCGTCAGACTACGCGGAGTTGTGGGCCTACACGGGCTCGGCGCTAACAACCTTCGCTGATGCTGGCTCGGTGTTTTTCAAAGCCATCTACCTCGGTCCTTGACATGATTGGTTCACATGAGTGGGGCGCTAAGGTGTGGGCGTTCGATCCCCCATTTACCGGAGTGTCTACCGAACCTGATGCGCCATACGTACCTCCGCCCGCTCCCCCTCCGCCCCCTCCGCCTGTGCAGCAACAATTCTCATGTGTTGTGCAGCAATCAGGCGCGGTGCTTGAATTGGCGTTTGACGCGGATGTCTCGGTAAATATTGGGTCTCTGCACATAACGTCGGATGGGGCGCCGGTGGCCGTCACAGGGCTCGCGTTGCTTGGAAATCGCAGATGGGCTGTCTCGATCGGTAGACGTTGGATACGCTCCGGCGCAGTTGTTGAATGCTTCTTCGAGGACGCGCCCGCTGTTGTCACAAACAACAGTACGGTCACGACTGAGCAAATCCGCTACGTTGGCAGGCGCTTCGGGATGTTCGTGCATTTCAACATCACCACCTTTACGGGCGGCGCCGCTGGCACCGGGGAGTGGGGAACAGGGGCCGAGAGCCCAAATTCATTTGCGCCAACCGCAAGCGTGGCTGACGGCATCGACCAGTGGATCGTTGGGGCCAAGCTGGCCGGCATGGAATACATGGTCCTAACGGCGAAGCACATCGCGGGCTTCTGTCTGTGGCCGACCTCGCAGACCACGTTCGGCATTGCGTCATCGTCCTGGTATGCGCCAGCCGGCAGCCCGGACATTGTGCGCATCTTCACTTCAAAGGCGCGGGCCGCTGGGCTTGGCGTCGGCCTGTACTTCTGCGTTCGCGACTTGAATTGGGAGATAGCGCATCCCGGCTTCACAGGTGCCGCATACACCGGCTTCACGCAGGCACAACTCACCGAGTTGCTGTCGAACTATGGGCCTATCGATGCACTGTGGCTCGACGGGTGGGATTGGGGCGGGGTTGGGCCGGGGATCGAGTTTTCTACAACCCCGTGGGCGTCGCTGCACGACTTAATCAAGGGCTTGCAGCCGAAGTGTCAGATGGTAGTCAACAACCACAAGGGCAACCTCAACAACACCGACATTGCGGCA
>Ga0137320_1000021_pt1 | contig 49155 bp, 56 predicted proteins | sample EasRivERMZT366_2_FD_104754 | JGI IMG/M metagenome (GOLD analysis project Ga0137320, IMG submission 104754) | Soil microbial communities from meander-bound floodplain in the East River, Colorado, USA - East River MetaG ERMZT366_2 | ecosystem: Environmental > Terrestrial > Soil > Floodplain ...
CGTTCTATCCGTCGCCGTTCGTACCCCCCGTGCTGGGTGTTCTGGGTGGCGCCGCTCAGTCCGTGCTACAAGGCGAATCGCAGCCCTTGCTGCGTCAGTTGCCGCTGTTGGTTCCCGGCGGTGTGGCCGCTGCCCGTGCAGCCGAAGCCGTCGCCCCGAGCGTCGCAAAAGCGCTGGGTCGACGATACGCCGACTATGACAACACCCGCGATGACGGCGCCATTCCCGTCTACTCCGGCGCCGGCGCGCTGCAGGGCAACCTAACCCCCGCACAGTTGTGGCTGGACGCACTGGGCGTAGTGCCCGGCGGCATCCCCACGCTGCAACAGGAACGGGAGCTGACACAGTTCCTTAAAGCCAACACGGACCGCATTGTGGGCTATAAGCGAAACTTCTTGGACGCCCTCTACAGAAACGACTTCAGGAAGGCTGAGTTTATTGACGCGGAGTATCAGAATGCAATGGGTATGGGCCCCATCGCCGTGAAGCCCCAAGATTGGAAAGCCACCCACGTACGGCACATGATTCCACGGTTGGAACGGATGCTGGACTCTATGCCCGCCGATGTGCGTGATGAGTACTCGGGCATCGTAGCGCAGGCATTGATGCAGGAGAGTGAGTCACTGCTGGGCGTCCATCCCGCGATGCTGACAATCACGGATACGGCAGCGGAAAGAGACCCATACCGTCAGGGTCAACCCAGCAACGTCATAGAGTTACTGCGTCAGCGTCAAATGCGAAACGGCGTGAGTCGCTAGGGCTGTGGCTGTCCGCCAAAACCGCCAGCAATGCTTTGGAAAAACGCGAAGATTTCCGGGCTGAAACCCAACACGAAAAGAAGCACCGCACCGTAAATCCATGCAAACATCACAAACCTCCTAAAAAGAAACTATGTAGGGGGAGGACCGCACTGCTCCGTGGTGGTCGGCGTTCCCCCCACCTGCCTCCGTCGCCGGCGCCGCCTCCAGAACGGACCGCCAAACCATCGAACCATATAGTAGTAGAGTATCGCCGCGCCTCTCGCAACTGCGCGCCGCCACGCCGTTGACCGCTGGCCGGCCAAGATCATCATTTCTTTTCTAAAGGCCAGATCAACCTCAGCACGGGTCATGGCCTGCGGCTGCGCGTAGCAACGGTCATGGGCCTCACACGCCACGCGCAGGATGCCGTCCGGTACGAAACGGTCTCCAATGTTGCCGGGTCCGCACGCCACGTTACTTTTCTCCGCCCCCGGGCCTCTCGGACCGCACCAACTCAATCAGGTCTCTAATATGTTGTGAGTTCTCTTTCGTGTGGTTGGTTAGGTATTCCTGCATGTTGTTCAGCCGCAAATCAATACCGTCCAGACGCACCATCATGCGTTCGCTTATTTGATTATGGTTCATGATGTGAGCTTCTATCTTGCCAATATCCACAGAGTTGGTGTTCCCCTGCGCCCCCTGTGACAACAGCTCTGAGTTAACTCTGTCATGCCATCCGCGAGCCAGGAAGCCCCCAAACGCCGTCACCATCGCAAACAAAGTCAACGCAACCCACTTGGCGACAGCTATGGCCACCTCCCGTCCGAACACGGGCGGGGTGGTGGGCGGAATCGCAGGCGCTACCACAACCTTCGCTGCCACAGGAGGATTCATAGCTTTGCGTCCGGCGGGTCACGCGGATTGTACGGCGGTCACGACCGCGGACGCAACGGGCTGCGGCAGGGGCAGCCGTCCGGCGCCGATAAGAGCCTTAGCGTAGGGGGTGAGAGCCCACATTTGCACTGGCGCTTTGTGAACGCACTGGGTGATTTCGGACCGCTGAAGCTGGGTTAACACAGTCGTCACGAACTGCGGCGGCAACCCGCTCGTTTCCGCAATGGACGCCACCGACGCAAAGCTCCGCGGCGCCATCAGCTCCAGCGCAATCTGGACAAACCGGGGCATACTGGACAGGGCAATGTACGCAACGAGGTCCAAGTCAGAGTCATCGACCGCGTCCCGGTTGTCAAAGTACGCCCTTGCCCACGCAATGGTCGCAAACTGCTTGGTCAAACGGGACGGGTCTTCCGCATCCACATACATAGCAGCCTGGTATGGGTTCTGAGGCGTCGCCCGTGGCATCGTACGACACCTCGCACACAAGTCCGCCAACGCCGTCATCCGTTCGTATGTTGGTTCCGGAAGAGCCGGGCACTGCGAGGCGGGATCAGCAGGCACGCACTTTTTAGCGAAGTCAATAGCGGTCAGAATCAAGGCGTGCAGTTCAGGTCGCCATATATGTATCGTCTGAGATATGTGGTTTATGTGATTCGCTCTTCGCCGCCGCTCCAATGCATTCTGCGGCGAGCACAGCCAGAAATTCACAAAACGCTCTCCCAGCGACCGCCTGCTAAGTACATAGTAGTCTATGTCTGTAGTAACGCAGGCCACAACTCCAAAACGAGATGTAAAGTGTTTGTGCTCGCCCGTGCCAAACCCACCCGCCGCCTCCCCGTCGTACGCCTCCCGCAAAACGGCGTCGATGCTGGCCGCTTGCTGCGGATCAATGCCCATATGCGAAGTGTAGTCTGTACTGAGCAGCACCTTGCCATCAAGACGCGGCAGCAGGGACGGCTCTTTGGACCCGCCCGTCACGAATCCACTGATGAGCGTCTTGTCGGTAATGCGGTTAAGAAAAACGGTGTCCGCAAGAGGTATGAACGGGCGGACCATCTCCGTTTTTCCGCTGCCGGGCCGGCCAACCACATACAGCCACGTCCGCTCTACAGCACGGTGTAGGGAGTTAGCAAGATACGCAGCACAGAGGATGTCCGGCACGAAGAGGTTGGTTCCGCTGAGGTCAAAAATGTCACGGTAACGGTCCCGCACCATGCTTAACGGGCTGGCCATGTCGGGTTCCATCCTTGAGGTTATGCACCAGTCGCACCAGCGATTCACTCGCCGGTCGGTCCATGATCCAGCGGAGGCCCAGCTTTGAGGCTGCGGCCCATCCCAGCACGGAGTGGCTGCCCCACACGGCCGGGTCAAACAAGGATTCGTTGCACAGGATTTGAAACGCGCAGTATCGTTCGTAGCGAGTGATGGAAGCCAGGGGGTTTCCCAACGGTCCGGTCGGCATCAGCATCAGAGAGAGTCGTTTATCAGCGGCCAGCATAACGGCCACGGCCATCGGCGTGAAGTCCGCTTTGACATACGGCGGCAACCGCACCCCGCCCCCCCCAACAGAGTTGCTGTCACCGTAGTACGCACGCCAACGGCTGACCTCACGACCACGGCCCCTCACAAACGACAACGGGGTGGAATCATACGCGGACGGCTTCAGTCCCATGAGACTGGCCACTGCTTTGTGAACAGGGCCGGACAGCGGTTTAGCCGACAAGCGCGCGCTGGGGCAGAAGGCGAGCTGCAAAAAGACCGCGTCTTTTGGTAGTGGGCTGAAGCGTGTTTTGGTCATGGGATCTCGCGGGTTGGGGGGTTGTCGCAGGCCCGGTGGGTCCGGGCGCTGCGTTCCCTTGGTTTTGAACTACGGGTTGCTCAATGGGTTGCTCAATGGGTTGCTCACCGGATGGCTCCTAAGCCCCGCCGGCGCCAACGGCGGCGTTAGCGGTCCCTGCTGCTGCCCCTGCTGCGTTTGCTGCGACTGCCACAGCTGCAGTTGCTCGGGCGTCATCGTCGGGGGTGTTGGTGCGTGGGCGTGGCCCTGGTTGCCTTGGACCCATTGGCCACCCTGGTTGGGCTGAAACTGTGGGTTCGGGTTGTTGGGGGTGACGGACCCCGGATAGTTGCCGGGCCGATTACCACCGCGACCGTACCCGTACCCTTGGTTGCCTTGACCTTGCTGGCCGTAGCCTTGGTTGCTGGGGCGACCATACGGGGCATTGTTGCCGCTAAAATGTGTGGGTTGGTTGGGGTTGTAGGGGTTTTGGAAGCCCTGCTGGCCTTGGAAGCCCGGAGGGTTGTTCCCATACCCGAACTGCCCGAATTGATTGGGATTGTTGCTTGCGTTCTGGAGTGCAAGCTGGGCTGCGGCCTGGGCTGCGGCCTGGGCTGCGGCCTGGGCCGCGGTCTTGGCGTATGGCGGGACACCATACTGGGCTTTGTAGGCGGCGACGTCAGCGGATCGCTGGGCTTCCTCTTCGGAGATCGGGCATGGGTAGACGCAGCGGACCGTAGTACCCGGCGCTTGCAACTCTATTGACTCAATACAGTCGGTGGGGATGGACAGGCAGACGCCATCGCAGTGGAATGTCAGCATGTCCGCGTTGCCTCTGAGGGCTGTGGCCCCGAGGCTTACATGATTGGCGGCATAGACCGCCCCTTTGACAAGAACGCCATTAGCGCCATCCGGCTGGAGGCATGGCTTCTCTGTAATGATGAACCCGTTTTGCATATACTTCTCCCTGGGGGGTTATGACTGGCAGCCGCCACGCGCGGCCACGAACTAGACTCTACTCTTGCGGGTTCTCTTGCTCAACGGCAGCGTCGGGCAGACCCAGAAAAGACTCGACGTGCCGCAGTCGTTTTTGCAAAGCTCCAACCGCATGGATCAGATCTTCAATGGCGGCGGTGTTGACGGCTGTCGGATCACATGACGATTTCACAAGTGGCGCCTGGGTTTGGTCGGGGCTGCTTTCCATAGGTTGGTATCCTTTTCTTAAGAGTAACACGCACTTATCGACTGCTGCACTGTAACTCTTCCATGTTTTTTCTTCTTCCTTTTCTGCACGGTACAACCCCCTAATACATAAAAACACAGGGGTACATGCCGCCAGAAGAAGGATGAAGATGAACACCGCTCCGAATACTTCCGACGTCACGGGTTGACCCAGTTCTGTTGTTGGAGTTCCATAGTGCCTTGGATGTCCTCGGGGGTGTTGCCGGGGTAGGGAGTCATGGAGAGCAGCGTGCTGCAAAGCTGTCGGATGTCCCAGATGCGCATCTTTATGGCGCGAGCGCCGGCCCACGGCTCACGGAACCTTTGGGTTAAATCCTGTCCACGGGCATCGTCCGCTTGTCGGCCACCCTGTACATAGCTGAAGTTGCCTTGGGCGCTGCTGATGGCCGATTGTATTTTTCCGGCGTAGAGAGCGATCTTATCCTTGATGCTGTCCAACTCGTTGTAGTTGGCCTCATACTTGGGAAGCAGGCTTTCGGGAGTAACCACAGACATATCGATGCGGTCGGTGTTGGCGTTGTACACGCCGGGTGTTTCAATTGACACTGCCATTGTTTTTACCTTTCTTATTTTGTTATTGTAGCAACGGACCACCCGCTGCTAGTTGTGAGTATAGGTGGCCGGAGCCTGCTCCGGAGTGTAACTCTCCGCAGCCCCCCGAAAGAGACTGTCATTTGCGACAGGCTCCGGCCCTACTACCCTGCCGTGACGGAGACCGCGCCCACGAACACGATGGCCGCAGCCGAAAGGAGTGCACAAAGCACCAAGGCTACCCGCAGGACCACAGTCTCCGCGCGCGACAGAGGAAACATCGTCAGCCCTCCATCCCAAAGATAATGAGCGGGACGATACCTTCTACGAAGTCGAAAAACCAGTAATACCAACTCATAGGTTCCTCCTAAAAGAGAACTAACCCTCACCACCGATTGTGACCATCTTGTCCCACACTTCTATCAGCCACCAAATCCACACAAAGATCATCAGACCCACCTTATCAGGAGGAGAACTACTATGACCAGAAGCACGATTAAAAGTACCGTAACGATGTCCATTATTCTACCTCCACCCAATCGTTGCCTGGGGCCTTGTCACATTGTGACTCTAGGCCGTCGGGGAGCGCTGCAAAGAGCGCATCCTTGCAATCCCGTGAAACGTATAGCCGCGACTTGTCACGCAGCCTAACTTCGTGGGACCACTGCGGGTGATTATCCATTTTGCACACCGCTACGATGTCAGAGACACGCAGCCAGTGGCACTTCTCGAATTCGTATCGGACAAACTCTTCCTTCCGCTTCGGCCCGTCATTCATCGCGCGGAGCGCCTCTTCGTCCGTCCCGCAGAATGGACCAACCGAGAAACACCAATCGTTTTGACAAACCGCGTGTCTTTTGTTCTTGAGGACGTGAGGCACCGAAAGCCCCCCACCGCACCAGCAGCATTTGTATTGTGTTTCGCTCATTTTGACTCCATTGCATCTTGTAGGGACTGCATGGCCATTGCGTGCAGTTCAGCCATTGCGTCAACTTCGCGGGTTGCCATCTCGTGGTCGTAGTCACTGGCTGAGTGGGCCTGCTTGCGGCATCGGGCGCGAATCTGGTTCTGGGTTTCGATGGCCGCGAATGCTGCACCGGCGATGCGGGGGACGTCCGGCGTCGCCTTGGGGGCGGGCTTTGGATCTCTGAAGATCATTACAATACAGGAAACAATCATTACTGTAGACAAGGCAAACACGAATCCGGCCAGCGACATGCTATTGTAGTGTGCTTTCCGTGCGATCGACTCTACCTCCCTCAGTTTTTGTTCAAGTGTCATGGGTTGTTTCCTTTTGAGTAGCGGGTGCGGGCACGCATGGGGCCGCTGACAAACGATTCGGATCCGTGCAGGGGGTCGCCTGCGTTGATAGACTCTAGTCTTTTTTTGATGCCCGTGCAGTAGTCGGGCGAGATTTCGATGCCCACATATTGGCGGTCCAGCTTTTTGGCAACCGCAAGCGCGGCGCCGCTGCCGGCGAACGGGTCCAGCACAATGTCACCGGGGTTGGTGCAGGCGCGGATGATGCGACCAAGGACCTGCTCGGGCATCTGGCATGGGTGCCAACGGCAGCGCTCGCTGAAGGTGCCCGCCACGCGGGACACACACCATGTATCGCTGTCAGGCGCGAAGGCGTCGGGAACGTCGGCAGGACGCAGAATCCATGTGTTGTCTGGCACCTTGCCGCCAGGCCGTTGGCGGGGATCCCCGTAGGTCGTCATGCGTGCGGACGGTACGCGGATGGCATCAGCGTTCCACGTAATAGGTCTCGTTGGCGTTCCGTCTTTTACAAAATATAACAGGTGCGTGTGGCTGCGGGAGAAACTGCTCTGGCGGGCCACGCCGAAAGTGTAGTGCCAGATGACCCAGCTACGGAACGTGAATCCTGACTCCTGGGCGCGCACCTTAAGTTCCGCGGCGTACTCATCCCCGATGGCCAGCCAGAAGGAACCGCCGGGACGCAGTACACTGTACGCCGCCAGCATCCATTGGCGGCACCAACCCATATACTCAGCGGGCGGCATGTTGTCTTTGTGCTGGTCGTAATCGTAGCCAATGTTGAATGGTGGGTCCGCAAACACCAAGTCAGCTTGGAAGCTAAGAGGCGCATGTACCATCCACTCGATGCAGTTGCCAGTTATGACTTCGTCAAGTTTCATAGACACCACACTTCCCAAACGAAACGAATCTGGACTTGAATCCAAGAGCTAGTTCCATTGTGGTTTGGATGCCTATAGTGTGGTCTAGTGCCTCGACCCAACTGTCTGTTCTGTTGATTGCAGACTCAATCTCACGTTCTTCGCTCAAGCTAAACGGACGCTGCTCGCTCATGAGTGGTCTCCGGTTACCGGGCACGCTTCACACACGCGGACAATTTCGTCGGATAGCGTAGCCCAAAATGTGGCACTCGCCGCAGCCCAGGCCGCAGCCCACGCCGCCGCACTCGCCGCCACACTCGCCGCATCCGCCGCATCCGCCGCCACACTCGCCGCATCCGCCGCACTCGCCGCCGCATGCCACTCATCTGGGGTCGGCATGTCTCCGACGAGCACGAGACTGTATAGAGCCACCACCGCATCTATCACGGTCACACCAGCGCCGATAGCGTGTTGGCGCGCGCCATGCACCGGGTCGGCCAGTATCCATATGGCCATCCGCGGCCATGCGAGAGACAGATCGGCTCCGACCGGTATTGCCGACATCACACGTGTCGGCCAATCTAGCCAGTTGGCAGGCAGCCGCTCGAATGTGACATCTATGAGATGCAGGATTTGCTCCGGTATGCCAAGCCGGTTGGCCAGCTCCGGATGCGGGCTGTCGCCGCTGTGTGCCATGCAGCCGATCGCGCATCCGCGATGACCGTCCCAATATGTTCCACGAACCAATTCGTTGACCCGCCGGTGGGCGTCCAATTGCGCCAGAGTGTCGGCCTTTAGCTGCTCTGAGTTGCGATATGCAATATTTTCTGTGGTCATGAATGGTCTCCAGTTTGCGGGTTGCGGGTTAATCGAGGGCCAGGGCGGTGAAGGCCTTCAAGACAGGTACGATGCGGGAAAAGCGTACGAACACGATGCGACCGCTTGGCGTCAGTGTTGGGTACGCGGCTTCGCAGAGGTCCCACCGCCATCGGAGGGCGTCAGCGACGGAGATTACATTGTTGGCTGGATCCGCCGCAACGTCCACGTTCAGGGCCCACGTATGTACGGATGGCTTGTGGTGGGGAGGATGCAGGCCGGGGATGGGGCCGGCAGGCGTACCGTAAGGTGTAAATATAATGCGGTTGCCTAAATGGCGGGTCGCGTTCACATAGTTGTTTTCCTTTGCAGACCAGCCAGGGAAGATGTCATCTATGTCGCATGAAAACTCAATAGCGCGCAGGATGGCATGCTTTAGTCGCTCGAACCGATCGGAAGGTAGTGAGTAGCCCGTGCTGATGGCATGCAGCCAACCGCAGGTAGAGTGCTTGGCGCCGGGCTCGGCATCCAACAGCGTTTCGGTACACCCGAACAGAGCAGCCTCTGTGAGCACCCGGTATATAGCGTTCTGCCAGAATCCGGGATCAAAGGGGTTGCTGGGGGATTCCTTGTATCCAGCGCCATTGTTGAGGAACGCTTTGCGTCCGTATGTGACGGTTCGGCCCGTGTCTCTGATGCGGTCCACGGCATGTCTGATGGTGAGGGGGGGTACGTGCTCGGCGGGCAGCACCAGCATTACGTTGGTAATCTGCGTTGCACCAATGAGAGCGTCCACAAAAGCATTAATACGGATGTGGGACTCCAACGGATCGTTCAGCAGTTGGTTCAGCTTTACGTATAGACTCAGGCCCGTTTCACTTATTGGCTTTGTTGTCATTGTTGCATGTTTCCTTCCGGCCTCGGTTTGGCGGCCATGACGTCAGTGATTTCCTTGCGAACAACGGGAATGGAGCGGGGGGCCGTGATGCCCAGCCGTACTTTGTCTCCGCGGATTCCAAGCACCACTACTTTGATATCGCCGTCGATGAGGATGCTTTCATTGCGTTTCCGGGACAGAACTAACATACGAATCCTTTCGTTATTGTGTACTTGCTCCTCGGCGGGGAGCGCTCGGCTGTCAAGCATAAGGTGGCCGAAGCGCCCCCGCGCCCTGAGGAGAAAAGAAGCAAGGGCCGGTCGCCCGCAGGACACACAGCGGAATTGACAAACACTGCATGCCTGGGGCGACCATTCCGTGTCAGCCGCGGACGCTACTTGAGAACGCCCGCGGGCATGGCGCCTACGTCGTTGGCTGTAAGAGTCTGATGCTCGCCTTCGCTGCCAGGGGGCAGCATATCGCACTTCTTGTTGATGTACACGTTGCGCTGGGTTGGATCCTTCTTGCGGGTCACTGCCGCCAGCACGTACCACTCGCCACGCTCACAGTGGGACAGGATAGCTTTGGCTACTGCAATCGGATCGTCCGGCACTTGGCTGTCCAAAATTACATTAGCAGCACGCACGAATCCGGCAGCGCCCATCTCGCCCAGCGTGAACATGATGCGAACGGTGCGGCCTTCGTGGGGACCGGCGTCACCAATGCGGAACGTCAGCCAGATGGCCGGGTCCGATACGCCCGTTGCGTTGGTAATCACGCCGACCTGACCGCCCAACAACTCGCCGATGTAGGTGCCCTCAGGCGGCGTCCATGATTGCACGGCGTCCCGTTTGCCCTGGGCCAGGACTTCGTGGCGTTGGGCCGCCGCTGCGATAAATGCGTTTTGGTCAAATATTACTGGCATAGAACACTCCTCTGTTGTGCTCTTGTAAGAGCGGGTTAACTCCGTGACGAAGCTACAAACGCTGTAACGCTGTCATCGTAGACTCTGTGAAACAAATCCATTCCGTGTTGATCTGTTATGTCAATGGGGTTGGTGCTCAGCGGCACCGACACCCGCACAGGTATCATTGGGTCTGAGGGCAAGAAGCCTAGCGTGAACCGTTTTCGTATTTCGGTCTTGACTGGAGAGCGGATGGACACGGGCCGGCCCTGTATCATCTGCGTCCCTGTAACCCCGCCGCCCGTGGTGGTTACGTCCGTTTCGTTCAGAATGATGCCGGTGTAGTCTGCATCTTTGTATAGGTTTCGCTCCACGCCCGCATTGAGCACGGTATCCTGGACGGCAGTGTCGCGGCCATCGGACCCCTTTTTCCAAACGGGCATGATGTGAGATGTAGCGATCCACCCATACCCCGCATTGTACACATCGGTTAGAAGTCTGTTGATTTTGCCGTTGACAATGTCCCACCCCGACCCTTTTTGTCCATAGTTAGTTATGTCTTCGTGGGCGTCCAAGTACTTCATGGCACGGTACTGGGCAGTCAGCGACGCCCGCACCAGCGAGACCACGGATGGCATGGGGTCAAAGACCACAGTGTCGAAGTAGCGGCGTCCGGCCAGCCCGTCCGCAATGACACGGTTCAGCAGTTCTTCATAGCGTTCCCATGCTGAAAAGTAATACACAGATGTGCCAGGTCCGCGATATGGAATGGCCAGCGCTTTGTTCTCAAAGTCCAGCACCAGCGATCGCGGCGCCGAGAGACAGAAGTGGGTTTTGCCGCCACCGACCTTGGCCCGAAGATAGACTCTAAGACGTCCGGCGGGAGGCGGTCCGAATACTCGCACACCCTCCCCAAACTGTGATGCATACGGGTCCAGCATCGACGGTTGTGGCTGTGCCAACGGCGGCTGCGGCAGCGGTTGTGGACGGGGCTGGGGGGGAGGCAGAGCTGGTCGCACGGAGGGTGCAGCGGGCGCGCTGCCGGTAGTGATTGTTTGAGTCATTGGTCAATTCCTTTTTGTTAAACGAACTATTCACCATCAATGCTTTCGGGTTCGTCGGAGTCGCCGGAGTCGTCGCCGCCGCGGGCCTTGACCCACGGGTCGCAGCGTTCATACAGGGCAGCGTGCTGCATTCCCTCTTCTCGAATCAAAGCCGCCCATTCGTGTGGCGCTTCGGTGTTGCACATCTTTAGAAACGGACACGCCTTGCGTCCCGCAATGCCGCCGCACACGTAACGGTTGGCTACGCGGGGGAACATGCGTCGAATGTCTTCGTGCCCGTTTGTACCATGCATGCGCGGCTGGTGTGAAACCTCTATGATGCGGTCAAGGATGTCGGGCTCGGGCACGGACGCAGTATAGGTAATCTTTGACGTTGCGATGGGCGCCTTTTCGGGCACCGCCTGACCCTCCAGCTCCCGCTGCGCGTACCATTCGAGCACGCGGGTAAAGTAACTTTGGATGCCGCCCTTGTCTTTGGTCTTTGGGCAATACTTAATCCCAGCAGGTTTGACCAACAGATGATACGACCCCATTACATGCTTGTCGGGGAATGCGGCCATCGCCAGCAAACGGTGCTGGTGTATCTGAGCATCGAACTCCAAGGCCCTTGCAGCAAGGGACGGGGACTCGCCCGTAGTTTTGTAGTCCAGCAGCCAGATCTCGTTGGAGTCGTTGGCCGACTGCCCTAGCACGTCAATACGGCCCGCCAGCGTAACCGATCGTCCCGAAGGAGTGGAAAGCACGCACGCCGTGTGTTTCTCAACGGCCAGCGGTATGATATCTTTGGGCAGCGCATCACGGGCACGGATGTACTCAGCCATCGCCGCAGCTTTATGTGTCATTACCTCTAATTGGTCCAGCCGCGTCTCCGTAAACGTGCCGTCAGGCAAACGGCCATCGGGTGTCTGAGCGGCCATCAACCGCAGCGCAACGCTGTTTTGGTATTCGTGCAAGTGATTGTGGATTTGTTCCGTGCTCATGCCTTTGGACAGCCACTCCATCGCCTTGTGGAACAGCGTGCCTTGTCGCATACCGGGGGACCAATAGCCCAACGGCACAAGACCCAGCCCGTACTCATAGAACCACCTGCGAGTGCATTCGTGGTATGTCTTGACGGCGGACGACCGCACAGGCGGGTTGTTAATGACTGGTAGGCTGTGCTTGAACAGGTGCTTCAGTTCAGGTCGATCGCACGGCACGGTGGGGCACGGGGATGTCATCAGGGCATCCGGGGCCGGCGTCAGCACGAAACCCAACGGCGCTAGCTGATTAGCTGTTGCCGGACGCCAGCGGCTTGGGGTCGACGGGCTTGCCACCGTAACGGGAGGGGCAGTTTCTTGCCCGTTGAGGTTGGTCGGGTGTTCTGACATTGGTCAATTCCTTTCCTTCGTTACTCAGCACCAGCATGTGGCCGATCATCAGCCGCAGTACGAACTCGCCCATGCGCCGCTTTGCGTGTACGGTCGTGGGCCTGCTGGCGTTGAAAATCAAGTTCAGCCTTAGCTGCGACACCAATTGGCCCAGATGATCCATCGTCATGCCGGCATCGCTATTGGTTTTTCCCTCGGTCCACCACGCCCCGCCCCCGCTCTCCAGCATCAGATACGGGTACAGGCAGCTGCCCGCCAACCGAGACAGAGCACGAACAAAACGGGCACGGTCCGCCGTCGTAATATTGTCGGACAGCTCGCCGTCAAGTGAACTCTTACGTTCCAGCGCCGCAATGTGCTCATAGCTTTTAAGTGTGTAGTCACCGCAGTCCAGCTTCGCCCTCTCGGATCGTACGGTCACCGGGTAGTCCTTGCCGCCCCACTCCACTGCGATGATGTCAGGGAAAGCAAACGGGGTCTTCTCCCGCGTATCTATGAGCATCGTGACTGTACGGGGCAGCTCTTTCATAAGAGGTCTATATCGCGGCTACTGGCGCTCAGAACAACACACTCAACATCGGCAACGCGGCGACACATTGACGCAGAGCACTTCTTCTTTTCAATAAAACTCATTGCGGGACTCCCGTGGGGGTTGCGGGTTTGCGGGGTTTGTTGGGGTGTTTGCGACGGACGGGGTGGGACGCCATCGTCTCCACCGCCAGCCCCGCCGCTATATACTTTTCTACCAACTGCTTTTGAATAGTACGCAAGCCGGGCCAATCGGGCCCCACGGCCAACGTAATCAGGATGGGCACCTCGGGCGGCAGATCCAGCGTTTGGCACAGCAACGTATACATACGAGGGGTGAGGCGGCGCGATCCCTGTTCGACCAATGAGAGCACGGATACGGGCATCCCCGCGGTGTCAGCCAGTATGCGCTGCGGGATAGCACGGGCCACGCGGGTCTCCCTCAGCACGGACCCTAGATTCTCCAGTCCTGGCAGCATATAGGCTTCAGTCCCATCTGTTTTGGGCGTGCGCATCATGCCTGGCCCAGTGCCCCGCATATGCGGCGACCGGCCTCGCGTCCTTGTAATCACCACTCGGCTCGGATCAATCGGCATAACTAGCTCGGATCGACGCCGCAACGAGCCTTGGCTTCGGCCAATATCGGTACATCGTGGACGCCCGTCACTGCCCGTAATCTAGCAAGGTAGCCGGATTCCGTCAAGCAAATGCGCAAAGAATTTAGCGCTTTGTCATAATCTCTTATAAGGCAATCAATTCCAAGCGAGTCATAGCCGTTGAAGAAAACGCACGCGCCGGGCGGCAGCATGGTAATGACACGCCGTTGCACATCGCGCATTAGCAACGCGGCAGTGGACTGAACTAGGAAATTCGCGATGGTGCTTTCGTATTCGTGTTCGTTGAGCGCTTGGGACCGGATGAACCAGCGGCGGAAGCCCAGCACGGGCTCGACCAAGAAGCCGTCCCGCGTCACCTGCCGTATGAGCGCCTGCTGATACGCATCCAGCTCAGGATACGCGGCACGGGACAGGGCAATCATCTCTTGGCAGCGTTCCAGCGGGAAGTCCACGCCCACATCGCGACGCAATGTGAAACGGAACTGGCGAGCGCCGCCGCGGTAGATGATTAGAAAGTTCATCGTCTTGCCCGCGTGCCTATAGACTCTACGGAACTGTGGGTGACTAATGATATCAGCACCAAACAGCTCCACTGCTCGCATCGTATGGCGGTCCACCCCGTCGCGGTACTCTTGGATCATGCGTGAGTCGCGGGACAGCATGGCCGCAAGGCGTACCTCTATCTGTGATAAGTCCCACATGAGCACGACGCCGTGGCGTCCGTGACGGGAGCTGACGCAGTTATGCACTTCCTCCGGCCACGTCTGTGGAGCTGGATCCTTTGCGGTTGCACGGCCCTGGACAGTACCGCCGCCCGTCGCATTGGAAGCGCGGCCATACTCGCCTGGGAACGGATACCACTGAGGGTAGACGATGCCACGGATGGAACGGTGCTTGGACTCCGGCGACGCAATCGCCTTCAGTGTGCCAACGGTTTTCTGCAGCGCACGGTGGGCAGTAAGCAGGCCAAGGGACTCATAGTAAGCGGACTCGGATGGCAGGTGTTCCAGAATGAGCTTTATATTGTCCTCGCCCGTGCTGATGATGCCACCCACATCCGAACGGGCCAGTTGAGGATGACGCAGCAGGCACGCCTCGGCGGTCGCGTTGGCCACCAACGTTCGCAACGGATCTCGGCTGCCTGTGCCCGCCAGCGCACATCCGGTGAGCGCTTTGAATCGGTTGGCATGGGCAGCCATCCTGAGCAGCAGCGATGCGTTCAAGGTCGCAACGGCACGGCGGTCTACACAGATGCCAGCCTCTTGCATGTGCAGAAATGAATAGATGGATTCACTGAACCAACGGCGGGCGTACTCTGTCAACGCTAATGGATCGCACTGCCCGCGCAGTATGTCACGAGCAGCGAGAGTAACGAGTGCATCGGTTGCATTGTAGCGGTGGGCAGCGCCGTCGAAGGCTGATGGGTATCGCTTAAATTTACGGGCCTTGGGATTAGAGTCTGTAAGCTCAGGCAGCAGGCCCAGCAAACGGGCGATGGCCTCTAGAGATCGCTCAGGACGAACATCACTGGCCAGCGTGTTCCACGCCTCTACGTCTTCTATTACTAACGGGGGACACAGCACCTCGCGGAACTCAGGATACGCACGGAGGTAAGAGAAGTCAAAGAGGGCGTTCTTGAGCACCAGCGTGCCGTGGTTGGCACGCAAACGGTGCAGGACTTGGTACAGAGATGCACGGTCAACGGGCTTGGACCAAACATACACGCGGGCTTTGAGCGCACTGCCTTCTGCCTCAACGCGCGCTTTTTGACTAACCGCTGTCCGGCCCTGATCCCGACCCGTGTACTGATGCCAGGCGATGGCGACGGTGGATAGCAGTGAACGGGGGCGGTCAATGGCCGTGGACTTGACGGGGTGGTAGACCGTTTGAACGGGCTCGGTGTCGAGTAGACCGTATGTCTCAATGTCGAGAGCGAGCACAGACGGGACGGGAGACGGCACGGGCCCATGCAGGTCGGCCAGTGCATTTATAACGGGCACGGCACGGGGTGGTGTGAACAGGGCCGGACTCGGTTCAGCCGACAAGTTCTTTACCGGAGCAGAAGCGGCGCGGTCCAAGGAAGAGAATAGTAGCGACAAGTGGTCGGCGACGGCGTGAACTAGATGGGGGGAGCGGGAGGGGAGGGTGGCGGCGGGGTGGTAGGTGGCATATGTGGGGAACGGGCCTAGGCCGTTTATCAGCACGGGCTGGCCTTGGCGGCGGAATGCGTCTTTCTTCATTGTGCCGAGACGGAGGGACTCTACGGCGGTGGCGCCGAGAAGTAGCAGGGTGACGGAGGGGTGTGCGCTGAGGAGCAGCTTGAGGTCACTGACCAGGAACGCATTGCAGGCGTCGAACATGGGGCGGCGAGGTTTGGCCTTGGTGGGGAGGCGGCAGCGAACGGCGTTGGTGGCGTAGATGGTGATGGGGAGGGATGCAAATTGGGACAGCCAGTCGGTGAGGATTTGGCCGGAGGGGCCTACGAAGGGAGCACATTGCGCGTCTTCTTCAGAGCCGGGAGCCTCGCCGATGCAGAGGAGGGCGATGGAGGAGGGCTTGTAGTCGCCGTGCCGATGGAGTGGAATACACAGTGATTGGCGGTGCAGGGTGGGTTGGGATGCGATGCCGAGGTCACAGCGGGAGCAGGAGGCGTCGCGGGAAACGGCGGACGGGCTGAGGACCACTAGCGGGTAGTTCATGGTCAATTCCTTTTTCAGTTGTTGAGGCGGGCAGGATAGAGAGGGCCAAACAGTATGTCAAGAGATGCGTTTTTGAGCACGAAGCGGACGCAGCAGGGTACTTTAGTTAGTGGCTCGCTGGGTCTGACGGACCGGGCTTATTTTCGGTTCAGTGGATATCAGAGGTCCATGTTTGTTACGAATAACAGCGATGGGGTCCTCAAGGTGCTGGTGCATGGGGACTTTGGGTCTTTTGAACCGGATGTTAACGTGTATGACGAGATCATTCCGGTGGGGGGAATGGTGGACGTTTGCCACGATGGTGCGAGGCAGACGGATCGGATTGCGATCTTTACAGAGGCGTCTAACGGAGCGGAGACTAACATTGCAGTGGTGGGTCTGGGCGTCAGTGGGTAGAGTCTACACAGAAGGGAGCGGACAATGGGTAGAGGTGGGTTTTTGAGTACATCTAAAACAGTGGCGCCTACGAGTGTGTTGAGGGGCACGACGGGGGCGGCGGGCTACTTACAGAACGTGAGCAGCCTGATCACGATGCCGTGCAAGTGCAGGATGCTTTTTGTAAGCAATACGAGCGGGAGCATTATACGGGTGAGGGCGGTGCTGTTGGATACGGCGGTGTTTGGGGATGCGGAGACGGAGCTGACGGACATCCTGTTTGACTTTATCATAGCTAACAACACCACGATGGATATTGCGATGGATGGGACGTGGCAGATTGGGAAGTTTGCGATCAGGCCGGCGGCGGCAGCGCCGACTACGACCAACATTGTAGTCCGCGGGCTGCCGTGTCACGGGTCGGCGTAGGCTCTTGGGTATGAGCGTTGAGGGAGGGCGGTGATACATGCCTGGAGGGAGGGCGATTGCGGGGATTGTGACCAATAGCAGCCCGATCGCGGGTGGGGATGGGTTCAACTCACTAGTGCTGGCCGGTCGGGGTGTCACATACAGAATTAATAGCATTGTGATTGATAACCCAGAGGTCGCCACAATGAGGTACGTGCACTTGGTGTTGGTGAGCGACGGGAGTGGAAACGCGGCGAACGGTGTGGCGCTGCTCACGAAGGTGAGGGTGCCGCCCGGCAATCCGTTGGTGTCGAGCCTGCGATTGGACCTATATCCGGGGCAAGAACTTAGGGTCAAAGAGGACGGGGGGAACGAGCTGAATGTTACGGCGTTTGGCGAGGTGACCGGGTAACAACAATGGGCGACATAGAACACATAGAGCCATTGGTGCATCTGACTGATGATAATGGCGTGTCGCTGGGGACGGCGACGAATCCGATTCGGAATGATCCGACAGGGACAACGCCGCAGCCTGTGACGGGCACGGTCGCGGTGACGGGGAACATTGCGCAGGAGACGGGGGGGAATCTTGCGGCGACGGCGAGCGCGACGGCAGCGGCGGCGGCCAGCCTGAGTGTGGTTGATGATTGGGACGAGAGCGACCGTGCGAAGGCGAACATTATAGTGGGGCAGGCGGGTGTGCAGGGTGGGTCGGGCGTGGTGACGGGGAACACGCAGAGGGTGACGCTGGCCACTGATGCGGCGTTGCCGGCAGGCACGAACGCTATTGGGAAGGTGACTCAAGATACAGCGAGCAACTTTAATGCGCAGGTGGTGGGAGCCACGGCGCACGATGCGGCGGATGCCGGGAACCCGATTAAGGTGGGCGGACGCGCGGTGGCGACGGCGGCGACGCCGACGAGCGTGGCGACTGGAGATCGTACCGACCAGTTGATGACACGCTATGGCGCTGCGCTTATTGCGGGGCACCCCAACAATACACTTGTTTCAAATGACTACACAGCTGCTCAATCGGCTGCCGTGCTGCAAGCGATCAGCGCAGGCACGCGTGCCGTTATCAAGTCGGTCGAGATAACCCTGGGTGCCGGGAGTGACCCCGCGACACCTGTCTATATTAGTGTTGAGGTGAAAATTGGGAGCTTGCGGCTTGCGAAGCATCCGGGTCTGGCGCCGAGTTCCGGCCTTGTGGTGACATTCCAGGGCGTTGCGGGCGCCGACGGCGATGACATTACGGTGACATGCGATGATCCGGACGGCACACTTTCGGTGAGCGTCGAGTATCACACAGAGGCGGTGTGAGTGGCTACTAATTCTATTACGTTGAGACTCGTTACGAATGTGGGGTCTTTAGCGCATACGTGTCAGACGGATGCCGTGCTCATTGATGGGGAGGCGCCGGGGACGGGCGGCGGGAGGGTTGGCGGTGTCATCGCGCCGCGAGGGGTTATTCCCGTGGCGAGAGGTGGAGACCTCGGTGATCCGGGGACTACGATCCGGCGATGGGCGCATGGGCAGACACATCCGGATATTGGAAAGTATGGCCGGCTGTCCACCACACAGGCGGATCGGCGACTGGACCTGAGCTACGGGCCGTATACTGATCCCCCCATGAGCTACAGTGAGCACCTTCTTGGCTCCTTCGCGACGCTCGCGGGCGATTTGGACGGCGTTGAAGTGGCCGCGGCGTCGGAAATGGTGTGGCAGGTGGAAGCGAAAAAAGGGGTTGATAACGGTCCAACGGGCCATCAAATACGGGTCAAGGTTTATCACCGGACGTCCGGCGGCACGGAAACCTTTCTTTACTATGAGGATAGCAGCGAGCTGAGTACGTCGTTTGCGTATTACCCTATGTCGATGTTTTTTGAGGAGACGTGGGGGACAAATGAGCTGTTGGTCGCGAAGTATTACGCAACGCTGGGTTTTGAGGTTTGAGTTATGATTAAGTATGGGTCGGTGAGGCGGGACCATGCGGTGTGGTGCTACGAGATGGCAAAGCGGGTGGCCACGGAGCGCACCAGGTACACGGGAGGGGAGCTTCCGGTACAGGGGACGATGCCGGCGCATAGTGTGGTTGAGACGATGGCTGAGGCGCTTTGGGCTTGGACAGTGCTGGACGGGCTGACTGTCGCGGCGGTGGCGCTGCGGGTGAAGGCGATAACGGAGGCACTGTATAATACTACGACAAGAGAACGGCTGTTGTCGCCCCCAACGTACCCGACAAATCAGGCCATTGTGGCTGAAGCGGGTTTAATTCTGACATTTCTAAAATCTAAAGATAACGCCTAGAAGTTAGGTTTTGTCATTAGTGGGGCTCCCTTCGGCTAGAAAAGTGGGGGGGTGGAGGGTGGGGATGGGGGCGGCGTCACGGAGCGGCGCGAAGCCGCTGCTGAGGGTGCGGATGGCGTTGCGGGCCACGCCGGCGGGTATGCCGCAGAGATAGCCCAGGTCGGCGACGGTGAGGGGGGTGACGTTGGAGGGGACGCCGTCGTAGCGGCGAGGCACTAGCTCACATGAGCCATCGGCGTTGCGGCGTAGGGACCAGGATAGAAACACTTCTTGGGCAAATTTTAGAACGCCGTGCGGGGACATCATCGGGCGGATGTGGGTGATGGGCAGGCCGTCCTGTTCGGCGAGACGTCGCATAGAGTCTATTGCGAAATTATTAAATTCACGCAGCGCTTTGAGGGTGAGCGACATGCGGGGGATTTCTTTACGCATTTGGGGTCTCCGGGTAGGTGCGGCGGTGGCAGGAACGGACGGGGTCGGGCGTAGGGACGGGGGTGGACCCGATGCGAGCATGGGCGACGCTTTCACGTAGGAACGCATCGTTGCCCGTGTGGTCGTACAGCTTTTGGGCGAGGGCGATGCGCACTAGGGATGCCACTTCTATGCCGTGGGCGGCGGCGCAGTGGTTGGTGGCTTCCATCATTTCAACAGTTACGTCAAAGCGGATGGTTGCTTTGTACTGGCTTTTTCGCAGGCCGGAGTTGGGCGCGGTTTTGGGAACTCTCATTTGGTTGGCTCCGGCGGGCAGGTACAGGCACATGCGGGGGCAGCCGGACCGGAGCCGCGTGGACTATCTATGGGCATGATGGCAGCGCGGACGGCCACGGACGGAGGTTGCATAGTGTATGAGTCGCCATTGATTCCTAACAGATTGATGACAATGGTGGTGTTCTTGGCGCGGGTGGCGCCGCAGGGCGATTCCAATGGGACACACAGTTCAACGACGGCGCCGGAGGAGTCTCCATCTTGGGTAGCGACTTTGTCAATAGAGTCTAATAGTGTGCTTAGCAGGCGGGCGTTCACACACAACGATACGGTTTGGTTCTGGGCCGCGGCATCAAACAGATCGTCCAGCTTTGGGAACGTGGCGCCGGGCTCTTCTGTTGGTATGTAGAGCTGATGGGTATTAGAGAGGCTGCCGTCAGAGACGACGGCTTGGAGGTGGACGCCATCGGCGTTGGGATTGGACAGCGAGTGCTCATCGATGGTGACGACGGTGACGGGGTTGGTGGGGTGAGGGTGGTCACGGAACGGGCGCTTGGGGATGTGCTTTTTCACAGCGTTGAGGACTTTGGCCGAGATGAGGGGGCGGAAGCAAGCGTTTGGCACAACGATTATGTTGCCGGCGCCCTCGGGGTGGTGGGAAGGGGACTGACGGGCGGCATGGTCACACCAGCTAACCTCTATTGCACTGTAGCCGTTGGTGGTAGCGGCGTGGCAGAGGGGGTGAGCGGTGGGGGTGGCGGGGTGATAGGCATCGCGGGTGAACTGGACGGCGTCGACGGCGTAGCGGGACGGCTCTTTGGCGGCGATGGCGGTGATGTTCAACACGGATCGTGGAATAATCATAGTAATCGGTCCTTTCAGTTGGAGGAGGAACGGGGGGCGGCGGCGTCGCGGGCAAGGGCGGCGGCGACACGGGCAAGGGCGGCGGCGTCGCGTACTTCGCTGAGGAGGTTTGAAAATAGGTGTTGCTTCTCGGACTCGGGGCTGTAGCAGGCAGCGCCGGGCATGACGCGTTGCATGCAGTCGCGGTCCATCTGCTCGCATTGGATGACGCCCACGGAAATGCAGCCAATATAGTTTTCTTTTTCGATGTTGACTGTGAGCAGCATGCTGACGCCAACGGGGGATGATGGGTCGTCAAATGGGATTGCTTCCAGTTGAGGGTTGGGGGAGCGAAATGCTTCACGCAGTAAACGGATAGTGTTTTGGGCGCGAGAGAACATGTCCAGAGTATGAGGGTGTGCAAGCAGCCATTGGGCGCGGGCCTCACATAGGCGAACAAACTCAGCTCTGCGAACGGATTCATCGGGGGAGTCAAGGCCGTCAAAATTGTCTACGGACATGGGTCAATTCCTTTCTAAAGGCAGCCGGGCGCGAACAGCAACACGGCAGCGGACAGAATTATACATAGTAACAGAACGGCAGCGGAGAATATCTTATCTTTTGGGGGCAACGGTTAAATACTCCGTGAGAATGACTGCAAACGTAGTGTAAATGGCATGCATTTTTTCGGTTGTGTCACGCTCTGACAGGGGATAGCAGCACATGGCTGCGTGAACGACGCTGATGTACTCACACTCATAACCCTTGCGGTTGAGCATGGATTGCGCGATGTAGGCAGCGACGGTGGAGGCTTTTTGAAGTGCCTTGCGCTCTTTGGTGGGGGAGCGTTCGGACAAGAATTGAACTAAGTTATTTAGTTGGAGGTCACGGAATTCGGTGGCTTTCATGGGTCAATTCTCCAAGATGTAGCGCGGCCTACACTTTGTAGTTAGGGTTGCACAGTGCAAGGCCTACGATGTTGTGTAGGTCAAGCGCGACTACCACAATAGTAATATATCGGCAAGGGGAGGGTCTGTCAAATAATTTGCGCTAAAAGATGGGGCGACCAGCAACGGTACGCCCCTATTTTTTGTAAACGGCTTTGGGCAAAGGACCTAGCCGATTACTTTGACGATCAAAACGCTGTCGGGACTTTCAACGTCGTTAAGTAACAGGTGCGCAACATTGGCCTTTTTCAGGCCGTGAATGATGGACAACGGGGGGGACGGGCGGAAAACGAACGTTGCCGCGTCGCCGGGTGATAGAGACTGGTAGGCTTCCTCAATCATCGGGAGGACGCGGCTTTCAAGATATCCGTTGTACCAATGGGCGTTGCCCAGCGCTTTGGCGATGGCGGCAAGCATGGGGGTAAGCACGGGGCTTGGCCCGGCTGTGGTGGGGGCGGGGTGGGGCTTGCGGGAACGGCCATTGGACCCAGAGCGCCTGACGACGGGGCGACCGTTGCGCTCGTTTACAGATATCCATTGGGGGGGCGGTTGCCACGGGCATGGGTTGCGCCGTTGGTGGGATACTAGGCAGCGACAGAACACAAAATCAGAGTTAGGCACCAGGCCGGGGACGCAAAAGGATGCGCTTCCGCGCATTACAGATAGGCCGCGAGATAGCCAAAAATCGAATGTACCGTACTCGCCGCGGCGCGCGCAGTCACATTCGGTGCTGTGGTATCCGGCGGCCTGGCGGGCGTCGATCTGAGACTGTAGTCGGTCTAATGTGGTATTAGCGGGCATTGCGGGTTACTCCTGTGATTCTGGTGGCTATGTTTCGGGTTTCGATGATTGCGTCGTGAACGTCTAGTGTGCTACCGGGAACTAAGTAGTCGGGACGGACGCTGGCAGCGGTGGCGACCATGTCGATGGTACACTCGTCGGGAATGCCGATGCGTTCGGAAATGGAGTCTACGGGCGTGAAAACGGACGTTAGCAGCGAGAAAATGACGAATCGCAATGATGATGGGTGCGCGCATGCGAATAGTACGCGGTCAACGTTCAACGACTCGTTGGCAGATTTGGCGCGGAGCACAACGGTTGTGGGTACTTCGCGCAAGCTAGTGTCCAAGTTAGTGTGCTTGCATACATAAATTTCAACACGGTATCCGGCAGTCTCCAGTGCATCAACGGCGCGTACGGCGGCGATGCCGCGATAAATCAGCTCCGAAGCGGGTTGAGAGACACCGGCGAATAGATCGACGGCAAGGGTGACGATGGGGGAACCGGCGCGAGTAGCACGGTGTAGGGACGACCATGCGGCGCCCAAACGGCCATCATAGAGCCTGTCACTACACAATTCGTCCCCATCGGGGCCGTAGCGCGGTTTTCGTCGGATAGATACGGGCGCATCGGGCGCTACGAGCGGCATTTTTGCTAGCAATTCCAAGCCTTGTGGCCATGCGGTGCGGGTGAGCGCTTCGGCGTAGGGGCCGCCGTAGAATGCATCGCGTTCGTGCGGGACGCCAGAGCGGTACCGGCAGAACGAACATTTAGAGTCTAGGTGAGGATGCATCACGTAGTGGTGTTGCGCATAGGATAGCGCGGCATCAAAGGCGCCCGTGATGGCGATGCGTCCACCTACGCGCGCGAAATGCAGACCGTACTCGGTCGTCGTGGTGTTTTTTCGGCTCATTCGGCACCATCCTCCGGGCACGTGATGCCTAATGTGGACAATTCTTCGGGGGACCAGCGGCAGAGTAGGGATCGCTGAGCGTCGGCGAGAGTGTAGACTCCGGCGGACATCAGGGCCGATGCATCGGCGATGTAGCGCGTGCTAATGATTTGGCGGATCTTGTGCGATGCAACCTTCGCGCGCAATGGCCATGCCCACTGTAATAGCTGCGGATTGCCGATAGCGGTTTCGATTTCGGGGGAGTAGTCAACGACGAACGTGGCGGCAGAGAAACGGTCAAGGGTAGCGCCGTCCAATTGGTTGCGGCCTACATAGATGCGGTCTGCGCCAGATCCGTACGTGTTAGCGGCGGCAACGATGACGGTGTCGGGATGGCGCGGGATTGCGGTGCCGGCAGCGTCGGTTAGGTACAGTGAGCCGTTGGACAGCGCTGAATTTAAACATAGCAATACATTTTCATCAGCTGCGTCTAGTTCATCGAGTAGGATGACATGGCCGGACGAGTAGGCGGCAACGAATGCAGCGCGGACATAGTCCCATGAGCCGGCGCCGCTAGTGCCGACGGGGAGATAGCGGCCTAGCAATGATCCCTCGGAGCGACCACCACTAAGGGAGAGACACGTAAACGGGCGCGCCAGGGACTGTGCTAGATGAGCAGCAATTGTGGTTTTTCCGCAGCCGGACGGGCCGATTAGCAGCATGTTGGCGCAATGGCCAACGGGCAGCCTCACGCACGCGACGCGAATCAGCGTGGGTAGGAGGGGATGCGCACACTCTACAGTAACGGGGGGGGCGGTTTTGACGGTCACGGTGAGGGAAACGGAGCGGGGCGCCGATATGGCGGATAACTCAGAGCGTATGAGTGACAATACGGTGTCACGGTCAACGGATGCGGCTGGGGGGGCGGACAGTACGGACTTGAGCGCGGTGAGCGCGGCGTCGATGTCATGACCGGTACGCCATGGTAGCGGGATGTGGTCGACGGGGGGAGGGGGCGGTTCGGACGGTACGGTCGGGGCAAATAGTGGTTTTTTCATTGTCAATTCCTTTGTGTTAGAGAGTGTTAGAGAACGATACGATGTAGACTCTATCGGCTTGCGTAGGGGCGTGTCAAGAGAAAAGCGCTAAATAATTTGCGCAATTGTTGGAAAAAATGGATTTTTTTGGGGGCGTATAGGATTGAGGGTGTGCACTTGGTCGGTCGTTCAACTAACCGTTTCCCCATCTCCGTTGCCGTTGCCACCGCCACCGCCATAGACTCTACGCGGCGTAGACTCTAGCAGCTCGGACGCAGCAGCTCGGGCATAGTGGCTGCTGTCGAAACGGCCACGTCGGCACAAACGCGCGCGCTGCAACGGCCATGGCGCAAACGGCACGGGCGTGGCACACGGGCTCTGCCAGCGTCGCGCGGCGGGAGGGGGGCGGCGTCGATGCGGGAGGGGGGGCGCGGGAGGCGGCGGACCCCCCGTCGGCCCCCAGGAGCGGCGGCTAAGCGCGGGGGGATACCCTCCCTCCCACAAATCCCGTTTCCACACATCCCATAAATTACACGTACGCTTAGTGTCATTTACCCTGTCACCATTTTTGGATTTGCGCAGGGCCCTCCCATAACCCGTTTTACTGCAACCACTTAGCAAGGGGGGGGGAGGGGGGGGACAGTCCTACCCCGCCCGTTTTAGCTACACCGTTTTACCACTACTGTATATATATAAATTAAAATACGTACTTATCTACTATATATTAAGCATACATCGATACATACGACAGTTCCGCTGTACGAAAACCTAAACCCCTCCACTTACCGTTTTGCCGTTAATATAGCTGGCCCTGGCAACCTGCGTTCACCCACTGCGACATCCTGCCGCTTATCCCCCCCCTCCCCCCCCTCCGTTAAGTACTTACCTCGTAACCGTTTATGGTACCCCCCTGCGCCATTCCAAAAATGGTGACACAAGGTTGGCACGATTCCGCGTCCGCTCTCCCTTCAATGCAGCGTCCATTTACAGCCACTTCGACCCGTTTTTAGTCCTTGACGTGCCCGTTTCCGCTGTCACAATAGCTCTTGCTGATTCACAGGGGGAGTCGGGTGGAATCTACCCCTTTCCTACCGCCCCCCAATCAGCGCCGGAAACCCGCCATGCCCCTGGATCCCGACGACCTCGCGCCCCTTCCAGCCATCGACCTCTCGTCCCCCCCCACCGAAGAACTGTGGGATGAACTCAAAAAACGGTTCTCCCCCGTCTTGCTGGCATTCAGCCAACCAGAAAAGAAGGGCAACGGCTGGCTGTATTCCATCTATTCCCACGGACCTTTGACTAGCGTGCTGGGGCTGGCCGTTTACGCTCAGCACCACTGTATTGAAAGCTTGGACGCCCCCGACAACGACTGTAACCCGTCCGAGAACTTAGACACGTGAGACTCGACCGTTATGGCTCTTGCATCCACGCCCGCATCGTCCGTCGTGACCGTTCTACAACTGGCGCAACTGTTCCCCGAGCCGCCGTCCGTGCCCTCCACCGTTGCCATCCTCCGCATGCTCCGTTGCCCAATCCTGTGCACCGAGCCACCCCACACTGTACAGAACGACGAGACTCCCCCACCACGCGACCACGCTCACCGTTGGGTCGTGCTGTTGGCCGCATTTGAGTATTCACTATGGCGAGGTATGATGCCCGAGGACGCTTTCCATGAACTCAGTGCTGAATCCACACTCGCAGTCATTCAGACCGTTAATGTTGTGTACTCCACCGAACACCGAGCCCGTATCCATACCCTCCTACGCAGAGTCGGAACCCGCCTCGTCAACGGCGCCATGCGAGCCGCCGTCCGAACCGCCAGCCACCCCACAAGACCCTCTGACCGTATTCAGCCCATCATTAATGATGGAGATGGCAGCCCAAGAGTTCCCTTTAACCCCACCGACCACGCCTAGCCCGTTATCCGCTGCTGACGAAACCGATCTGGCCCTACGCCCCCTAAGCGCATTCGCCGACCCGCTGGAATTCTCCCGCACCCTGGGCAGTCTGAACTGGTCACCGCATGAAGAGCTGGAGATCCTGGCCACCTATGCCCGTTCCATCGGCGACCCCAAAGTTGCCCTGGCCGCAATCAAGCTGCTGGACGAACGTGTACAGCGTGCGCTCCGTCTCAGCGGCATGGTCCAAGATCAGCGTTTCAGGGGCCGTACCACCGTTGGCAACGGCTCCATAGAGTTTGAGTCCCGCAGCGTTGGACGGTCCGACGATATGCGAGGCCGTGCCTCGAGCGCAGCCGCCAAGCTGCGACTCTCATTCGGAGCAGACAATCACAATGAGCAAACAGAAAACGCCCCCAATAACGGACCTCCCGAACGCCGTGAAACACAAGCTGGAATGGAAGGCGGACGCAGTAGTGGCCCCAGTGGAGGGGGAGGACCCGATGGGGGCAGTGACCCCGTTTCAGTGGCCCCCAGGGAAGGACCCGAACCCGTCATTGCCGAAAGTGTCAGTACCGAACCCGCTGGACCCGTCAGCCCCCCCGCTGACAGTGGCCACGTACCGCCCGTCCGAATTCCCCGCGGCGGCGGTCTCTGCCGCTTCGGCGCCATCGGTGACCGACCCACTTACTGACGCCGAATTCGCCGCGTCCATACTAGGGGCCCCCACCGTGCAGATTGCTGATAACGGCCTGGCCGACGACCCCGTCGTGAACGAAAGCGGTCTGGGTCTGGGCGATGCCGTCGTCGCGCCGTTTTTCGCACCCGCCCTCGTGGCCCGAATGCACAACCCCGTCTTCCAGCGCAACATGCTCGCCGCCGTGTTCGCCGCTATGGGCGTCCGCCTGGTCAACATACCCCCGCCCGTCCAAGCCCGCATCCTCACAGCCGTCGCAGAAGCCATGCGTTCCGGTGAGCCCGAAGCCCACAAAGCGGCCCGCGCCCTCCACAAAGCGTCCGCCGGCGGCTATGGCGTCGAAAAGCTACTTCGTGCTGTGACGGGCGCCATCGCGGTGGGCGTCGCCATGCAGATCATTGCTAGTTACGATGACTCCATGCCCCGCCAGTCGTTCTAATTATGTTGATCCAGTCTAGTGACACGTGGAATCAAAATGCCGACTGGCGCAAGGCCGTACGGCACAGGGCCAGCCCGTGCTACCCGCTGCCGCCCGACTATGAAGAGTTAACGGATGTGGGCCAGTCCGCCGCCCGCGTCAACGCTTTATGCCTGCAAGAGACCGCCGAAGACTTCGTATACGCATGGACCGCGCTACGATCTCTATACCTGGAGCCGCTGCCGCAAAATACGTGGTACTCCGGTGACCGTAAGACCAGCCCGCCCGCCCACTACCGTTACATTTACGACTGCGCTCTATACCCACGCAACGTGCAATGCTTCCCTCGCGGCTTCGCAAAAAGCACGCTCATTGATGAAATGATACTGTTACTTTCCCTGACCCGTCCTAACTTTAAGATCCTATTGCTTAAGTCAATGGAGGACTTCGTCACAGAAACGTTTGACCGCATCAAACGCCAGTTGGAAGAAAACGAAATGCTGCTGGAGGACTTCGGTCGCCTCCGTCCCATCCGTGGCCGTGGCGCATGGTCCACCACCCGCATCCGCCTCGCGAACGGCGTGGGCGTCGTGGGACGTTCCATCATGTCCAAGCTGCCCGGCATGCGACCCCGTTACATCTTTACTGACGACGCCGAGTTTGACGCCAAAATGCGCATTTCCCCAACTGTGTTATCCCAACAGTTCCAAGACACCTGCAAGCACCATATATTCCCAATGCTCGAAGAAGGCGCATCTATTACCATAACTACAACTCTGTACTCCCGTAAACTGTACGCTTACCACTTGGCCACCGTCGCCCCGCACGTAGACCCCACCGTTAAGTATTTTAACCGCGTGGTCCGTGCGGCCCGTGACGGAACCCCCGGTAACTATCGCTACCTATGGAAAGACAAGTGGGATGACATCCGACTGGCACAGCTAAAAGATGAATATGGCCCCGCCTCGTTCGCCGCCAACATCATGAACGCACCCGGCGCCGAAGATGAACGTCTGTTGCCGTTGCGTCCCAAGCTGGGCTACTACGAGATCATCACGCCCGCTAATTCGTATGAAGGCATCAAGGACGCGATGAAAAGCCCGTTGGACAGCCGCGCCGTATTGCGCACGCACGTCCGACGAAACGGCACGGTTGAGGTGGTCGATCGCATGTTTGGCCCCGCCGTATCGGGCATGTACCGCATCATCACGGCGGACCCCATTCGCAAGCCGTCAATCCAATCGGACTGGGCCGCAGTCATCGTGGTGGGTATCGAACGGAATCCACAGTTCCGTGACGTGTGGTGGATACTGGACGGTCGCATTGGCCGCGTGCCCGACCCGTTATTCATATCGTGGGTGTGGCTGCTGGGCCGTCGCTGGCGCGCGAAGGTGGTGGGCGTCGAAGCTGTATCCTCTCAAAAGAAGCTAGCCGACAGCATTGCAACAGAGTTTGGCCAGAATGTAGAGGCATCCGGTCTGGACTGGACGCCCCGTGTGCTGCCCGTCCATTACCAAGGTGATTTTGGTGGCCGAGGGGACAACGCAAAGCCCAATCGCATATCACGGCTGGAGTGGAGGTTCAACCAGGATGCCATCAAGATGCCGGAGCACTGGAACAACGACCCGTTTATGACTACGCTCCACGAACAGATTGAAGGGTTCACAATGGATCTGTCGCTGCTGAAGAATGATGACGCCATCGACGCACTGGCTATGGTGCCGTTCGCAGTGCATGGCGCCAAGAAGTGGCAGAAGGACAGATCAGAGGAAGAAAAGACAGCGGACCAGCACGTAGCGGCGGGCACAATGCGAGATCCCAAAACGGGCATCTCATATGTACAGTGTTTGGACCCCCGTAGAGTCAGCGCTGCCGCAATCAGTAAGTTGACGGAAATGAATGCCCGCAGCCGTGGCCGTGCCGTCAAACCGCAAAGACCCAAACGGTCCCGGCTCAGTTGGAAAGGACGGTCCTTGTGAGTGGCGAAGTAGTTATCGTGTGTGCGGGTCTGGTATCGCTGGCCGTGGTGTTTGGCGTAGTGGCCGGCGCGATGCTGGGGCTGTGGATGACGGTCAAGAGTGGCAGCACGGTCCAGCAGCCGATGGCCGGCTGGAAACGGGCCGCGGCCTCGCAGCAACAAGAACGGGCTGAAGCGTCCCAGAGTTTTGTCGCAGAACGCATGCGCCAGCTTCGCAAAGCGAGAGCAGAAAGACCAAGAACACAGATGAACACAGAATTCTTTACTGATATCTCAATGGCGGACTTTGAGCGAGAGATCAAAGAGAGCAGCGCAGGCGGCTACCCCCGCAATCAAAACGGGGCATAAAAAATGAACAGGAGTGTCTGTCTGTACATAGTTTCGAGAACACACTGGCGAAAGTACGAAACAGCGAAGCGCCAGAAACGCGTGGCGATGACCTGCCCAGAGTGTGGTATGGAAGTGTGCCTGATGGGATCCGTTTTTAGCAAGCATGAAGTTAGAAAGCAGGGGCGTGTTTTGCCCATCGTTGATTGCCCAGGAGATAGCTGCGGCTTCCGCGGGTCCTGTGTGCTTGATGGATGGGAAGATGATACGGTACGGGACTAGGGCCGGATTCGGTTAAGCCGACAAGCGCGCGTTGAGGCAGAAGTAGCGCGGTCCAAGAAAGACACATATGGCAAGCATCGGACGACTGGATTTACCGAATAAGCGGGATGATTTGGCGGTGGCCGTGCGGGAGATGCTGCGGCCCGCGCTGCATCAGCGCAATGTGGAGGTTGTGGGTTGGTGTTATGTGTCGGCGTACCTCGCGGGTGAACGGGGGGTGATTGCGGATTGGAATAGCGGCAAGGTAGAGGTGGAGCCGGGATGGGAGGACGACGAGGGCAATCTGCGGCTGCGGTGGGAAGAAGTTCTTACTAAGACCATGACGGAGGAGGGTCGGCTGGCGGCGTTGGATACAAGCCCCGTTGCCAAGAAGCGTGCAAACAGTTTGGAGAGTTTGCGCAGTGGGAGTACGGGACAGGCCGTGTTGGACTATGCGATGAGTGCGGATCAGGAGTCGTTGTTCAAGGCGCGGTTGATGGGAGGGTTGGTACAGTATGGGACGTATGGGCAGGCGGCGTGGGGGCTGGACAGCGAGCGAGAGGAAGACTTGCTGAGGGTGCGGAGGGAGTTGATACCACCGTGGCAGTTGATGGGAGTTCCGGCCAAGACCGTTTGCCACAATGACACAGATGCGTTGGCGAGGGTAAGGCTGATACGGCGTAGCTATTTGCATAGTAGGGCGGGGTTCAAGGTGCCGTCCGATACGGCAGAGGCGGACTTGGAGCCCGTGAAGGTGCGGAAGGGTGTTGATGCGAATGGGTTGTGGGGCCTGGGCGACGGTGATTTGGTGTTTGGGGACTTGTTTGATCGCAGCGGGGACATGGCGCCGAAGGGTGGGACGCCTCGGGACTTAGAGAAAGCTCGAACGCAGAATGCGCAGACGGGTGTTGATGACTTCTATCGGCTCAAAGAGGTGTTTGAGGTTGGGGAGGACAACACTGTATCCCGATATGTTGCATTGGTTGGCAAGGTCATAGTGCAGGATGTGGATTTCTGGGGCAAAGGCATCAGGGTGCCGATGCCGATCGGCGTGTCACGGTATCAGGATACGGGCAGCTTTTATGGGCGAGGGTTCGTGGGGCGGCTGATGCCCATGGCGCTGGAGCTTGAGCGCTTTTTGGAAAAACTGGTTGAGCACGCGGGTGATATGGACCGTTTTGCGTTTGTGATGATCCCGAACACGCTGGGTATCACACGAGAGTCTATGGAGAACACGGGCTGGCCCAAGTACATGTTCTATGAGCCGGACTATGCGGCGGAAAAATTGGGGGTGGAGACGTTCCAGCCGGGGCAGCCCACGGACGTGCCGGCGAAGCTGTTTCAGTTTGGGGTAGGGGTGCTGGATCGGTCCGCGGCGCAGGGGCCGCTGTATGCGGGTATGCCGCCGGGTCGTTTTGACAGTGGGTCGGGGATACAAACTCTACAGAATATTGGGGCCACGCACTTGGTGTCCACAGCAGAGGGCTTAGAGGCATCATATGTGACGGTGTTTCGCAGTGTGTTATTCCAGATACGGGAGCGGATGCAGAACAAGGGTACGGGCACGGTGTCGATCGATCTGGCCCGTGTGCGGAACAGTATTGCGGGCGTGGAGTTGGATGCGACGACGGGACAGATGCGGCTGAGCCTGGGCAAGATACCGGACCCGTGGGCGATTGAGCTGCATATTGGGTCGAAGGACCCATCGCAGAGGGAGCGGGAGCGGGGGGAAGCGCTTCAGCTTAATCAACTTGGGAAGCTGTCCGACCTTGAGCTTGTTATACTTAATTATCAGAGGGGTTGGGGGCTGCCGCTGGGACAGGTGGACAAGTGGGAAAACTATGTAAAGGGGTCACTACTTAACTTGCTGATGTTTGGGGACGGGAATGAACCGTACTTGACGGAGAATACGGAGCAGACGCCTATTGTGGATAAGCTGGTGGACGATGTGTTTGTGCAGTTGTTTGCAGTGAAAGAGTTTGTGAGCGGTACAGAGTTCAGGATGGCGAGCAAGAAGGTGCGTGCGGGGTTCCAGTTCCGTATTGAGGAGCTGCGGATGATGGCGGGGATGCAGTTGCCAAGGCAGGCGCCGTCACTCGAAATGATGGGTGCGATGGCTGGACAGAATGGACAACAGGGGCCGAACGGCATGGGGCTGGGCGGTCGTAGATAATATAGGAGCGTATTATGCCCGCAGACAGTATTGGTGTGGTTGGTGATGGTGGTTCGGGCGCGGGGTCGGATCTACTGCCCAAGGAATTTTTAGACCACCGGGTGCCGATCCAGAAGGACGGTCAAACAGAGCACCGAAAGATAAGCGAGGTTTTGGCGCTGGCACAGAAGGGTGAGGTCGCGGAAAAGCGCTTTCACGAGGCCAGTGAGCTTGCCAAAACGGGTGAGTTGGGCATCGCGGTGCAGAAGATGCTGAGCGAGGGATTGCGGGATCAGGACTTGGATAAGCTGAGGCGGGGGCTGGCTATGTCGGGAGCCACTGAGGACCAGTTGGAAACCATCTTTGGGCCTGCCAATGACAACAACGGGCGAAGTCGGCAGCCGAGCAAGAAGCCGGTGAGCAAGAAGCCAGCCCGTAAGGTGGATCCTGAAGACGAAGACGACGATGACGAGTTGGAAGACCGTTATGCGGATGATGGGAACAGCGAACTTGCGGCCCGGCTGGAGCGCACCGAGGAGGTGCTGAAGTCGTTGCTGAAGCGGGACCAGGAGGTAGAAGAAGCGCAGAAGAAGTCACGGGCCGAGCGACGGGTGGACTCTGTGGTTGACGCAGATGAGGTGCTTGCGGGTATACTTAAGAGTGTGTCGGACGATCCCGATGCTGTGCGGTTGATACGGCGATTATCGTATGACCAGATTGGTGAGGCCGCGGAGCGGATGCCGATGGAGCGGGCAATGCCGGCGGGAATTGAGAAGTTGAAAAAAGTGCTCAGTAAGATAGGTGTGGGGAAGACGCAGCGAAGCGAAAGCAATGATGACCGCGATGATGATGGGCCGACCGGAGGCTACCCGACTGCATCCCGTAACGGGGACCAGCCGGCAGCACGGTTGCGGGGACTGTCCCGTGAGGCTCAAGACGTCGCGAGTGGATACCCGAACAGAGAGGGAAAGGGACAGTCTGTATATGTCCCGGGTTATACGCAGAAGCTCTTAGGCCGAATTGCGAAGGCATTCAAGGCCCGCGAGGGCCAATAAAGAAGCTCGCAACGCGAGGCCGTTTGGGCTTTAGGAGATAAGTAATGCCGTTTATGGATACCGCCACCAGCATGGTCGCCGCGCTGGGGGATATCATTGAGGAAGACTTAGGCGATTCCGTTTTTGATTCGTTGCCCAAGCTGGACGGGGCGGCGATGGACATCTTTACTACGTCCGAGGGCGTCAGCAAAGGCATCGGACGTGACTTCAAGAAGATCATGGTGTTTGAGACCGGCGTGACGGGCGCCACCAAGTGGGTGAACCCGTTAGGCACAGGCATCCATGATTTTGAGGGTGCGGCTAATGATGGGCAAAGCATTATGACAAACCAGACCACTCCGTATCTGGAGTGGCCGGGCGCGGAGCAGAGCCCGCTGCCGGGTTTCTTCCGTCGCGAAGTGTCATTGGCGCGCATGTTGGATACCATCAGCGTTCCGATTGAATACTTCACGGCGGGCGAACTGGACGCTACCATCACGGACATCTTTGCGCTGATTCAGAAGCGGGCTGCGCAGAACATTGCGCTGGCTAAGCTGAACTGCTTCTATAGTACTAGCATCCACCAGGACATTGGAACGGTTGGTGCTGTTACTTTCCAGAACCACAACGGAACAGAGGACCAAGCAACAATCATTCTGTCGTCTGGTTCACCGCGAAACTATTATGCCGGTATGTTTATTGAAGTCTTTGCGCCTATTTCTGGTGTTACCCTGGGCGCAAAGAGGCACACCTCGCGGTTGATCGTGAAGAGTGTGCGGTACATCCCGCTGTCCAGTGATGCTGGTTACGGTTCTATTGTTGTTCAGTCTGTTCCAAACGAGGATCTAAACCAGACCCTTCCCGCTGCAATTACAGCGGGTGATGTTATCCTGCGAGAGGAAACATCAACTGCGGCTGGAACTGCGGGTCGTGGTTTCATTGGGCCGGATATGTGGCTGGCCAACTCCGGCACTGTGTTTGGGGCTGATGTGGATCGGTTCCAACAGTTGCAATCTGTCGTAGAAGCCTTGGGCGGTGCGGTGTTGAGCGAGCAGATTTTCAGCAAGTTCGCGGGCCGCTACCGCAAGGCGTACGGTATGGAGAATATGCCGGAAACCATCCTGTCCAGCGTGGGCGCTCAGAATGCATATGTAGAGAATTCAGACGGTCTTGGCCGCTTTGACCGTACAGGCAAGACGTTTGTGATTGCCGGTGGCTATGAGACGGGAAGCACGCCGTTCCTGTTCGCGGGGCAGCCCATGAAGTGGACTGTTTCGGACATGATGCCGAGCCTGAGCGCTATGAATGCTGCGTCGCAGGTGGGCGGACGGGTGTGGTTCATGAAGATGCGGGATGGAAACATCCAGCGATTGCAGCCGCCCAAGACTCGCGGATCGGGTAGCAACGGGCCGTTCGGTATGGAGGTGGAATTCCCGTTTGGCAATCGCCATTCGCACGGGATTTTCCAGCCGACCAAGGCAAGTTCGGGACGCCAGGCTAACTATGTGGAAGCCAATGCGCAGATTCATACTTCGATCCTGCCGAAGTGGCTGCCGGGCATCAAGCTGACGGGCGTTGCGGAGACTCTGTAGCTGTAGCGTGATTTGAGTGTTTTTTTAGGGGCTCCGCAGTTGATCTGAGTACCGCCAACACTGCGGGGCCCCTTCTTTTGTGAGAGTCTATGTTCTCATACGGTTATGATCCTGACTTGATAGAGTTCGTGGACCTACCCGTGCAAGCGTATCTGAGGCGGGAGCTGAAACGGCCATACATATTTACTTTTCGCAATAGAGTTACGGGCCACTGGGCCGTTGCGATGGTCGCGGGTGATAACTGGGGCGGCAAGACAATGCTGGACATTGGACAGTTGGGCGATGGCAAAGGTGAGGGCCCGTTCTGCACCCGAGAAAATGCGCAGTCAATTATTAACAGAATGACGCGGCTGATAACCAAGGCCGAAGCGCGGAGGCAGGTGCGAGCGGGCCAGCGTAAGCGGCTAGGCGCTATCAACACCGAGGCCCGTGAGTACGCCGAGGGGCAGCGTAAGATGCTGGGTATCGTTAAAGCACGGATGGGCAGCGTGCGGGCGGACATCTTCAAAGAGACCAGCAATCTGGCGGCTGAGGATGCAATCGATGCATTGGCAAAAGACATCTTTGGGCCCAACGCGGTCTAGGGGGTTGCACGATGGCTGTCGCGGGTGTGGGCTTCCTGTCACAAGTGACCAATCGCATACGTAAGTATTGCGATGATCGCGGCATGTCTGTGAAGTTCAGCGATGCCGAACTGCTTACTTATGTGCAGAAGGCGTGTGGCACAGTGTTTGGGGACCTGAACCGGGCGGACAAGTTCAAGCCCAAAGCCCGTGTGCCCATTACTTTTGTTGAGTCTGTCCAGTACTACGAGTTGCCTGGCAACTTTGGAACATTCCTGGCGTTGGAGCGTTTGGATCCCACAACGGGCGAGGTTTTGGGCGAAATCATCCCCCGTAGCCCGTTGCATCCGCGCGGGCCAATGATCGAATTTGAGGAAAACTTTCTGCGGACCGAACCCAAGTGGGGCTACACCGAGGGGCCGCTGTATCTCAAGTATGTGCCGCGTGGTGATGTGACCGCGTTTGAGGCCGTTGGGACGGCGTGGTCCCCCGCCGGCGTGACTGTGAACACCGTAGTGGCGGGTACTGTGGATCGTTCTCGCAATGCATATGTGGGATACACGCTGCACACGTTGACGGGCGCGCCGTGGGAAAAACGCAACGTAGTCACGTATGGCGCCGCGACGCAGGAGTTCGCGGTAGAGCCGGCATTAACTATTGTGACCGGCAACTTTGAGGTGGTGCCCAGCGGCGCGTATCAGTTTATGGAGTTGATCGCGCTGCGGACCGCGTGGTTCCTGGCAGCCATCACCGTGGACACACCGCGAAGAAACTCCATCATGGCCGAATACACAGATACGATGCGGGGATATCGGTTGGATCGCAACAATGGCGAACAGCGACGCGGTGGCAAGTTTGAACGCAAAACACGGGGCCGGTTGAGAACACGATGATTATGTCTCCGTTAGTAAAACCAAAGGACACCAAGCCGTCGAACAATCCCACGGGCAGCGGTCCGCTCATTGGTAACACGGCTGTTTTTGGATTTCGTCGCCGCCGCCTTGGGCTGGCCCGTGAGGTTGAAGTAAAGCGGTCGCTAAATGCGATTCGACCGAGTGGGCCCGTGGCCTTCGGCGGTGGTGCGTCCCAAGGCGATGAGTTCTTTCTACCTGTTGAGGGTTAATCGTGCCGTACGCGCCGGCGACACAGCATCAGCAGCCGTGGCAGTACTTATTTGAGTCGCCGGCCCTCGACGTGGAGACGGACCCCCGCGTGGGTATTCCGGGCACGTTCTCGCGGCTGGACGGCGTCGACGGCCGTTATCCTCGTCGCATTCGTAGGTTTCCAGGCTTCAAGCTGGCCCATGCGCTTCCCAACACCGTAGCGGGGTCGGCGTGGGGCTTGAACGGTCTGACAGGCCTGAAGTTCTTCAAATCGTTTGCAATCACCCAGGGTCCTGATTCCGATCGCATCATCCGGGGCTATTTGGTACTTGGTAATCAGGGACCGGGCACACTGCGGGATAAGCTGTTTGCTTTCTTCAGCGTGAACGGTGGCGCGCTGGAATCGTCTGTAGTAGTGGACTTTGGCACGGTAGGCTCTGATGCATATGAAGTCCAGTTTATTGATGTCGCCGTAGATCACCAGATGCTCATCGTCGTAGGTGAGGCTCGTCTGGACTCGGGCTCCGGCGTACCGATGCGTGTGGAAAAGCTTGCTCGGTACGCCGGTAGCGCCGGGGGTTGGCAAACCATCGACTGGGTGCCCACCGCTGAGAATGCTGACGCCATAGCTCCCACATTTCAGCGTGACGACAATGCCACGGTGGTGTGGGGAGCACCGTCTTATATTCAGGCCAACAAACGCTATGGGCTTGCGGTCCGCGTGGTGTTCCCCGACCAGGGCTATGTCAGCGCCATCAGCGGACCCGTGGAGCATTCGGCCGCGCTCGCGAACTACTCCGGTACAGGCTATCTGCACCAGTTAATGAGTAATTTGATCGGCCCAACTAAGGGCATCAAAGACACTGATGCAGCCGTGTTCACGCGTGCTGTTATACAGTGTTTCCGCACCGTGGTTAATGACTATGATACAACGGAAAGCCGCGGTCTGTTGGTTCTGGAGTCCGAATGGGAGGTGCCCCGTCGCACTACTACGGGTGGCAATGCTCTCTTCGGCAACGCTACGGTTTTGACCACTACAACACTGACGGACTCCCTTGGCGCTGCCTCCAAAGTCACGCATGTTGCGGTGGGCGACACCGTTTATCTTACATACCATACAGCCTCTCCTAATTGTGAGTTTATGGACGGCCTAACGTTCCGCCGCACGGTCACGGCCAAAGACGGCGCTACGGGCGTGCTTACGTGGGACGAAGCTATTTTGGACCCACTGTTGGGATCGGGCAGCATCGTGGTTCAGGTGGAGTGGAACGTGTCCCGCAAAGGCAATGAAGCTGAAACCAACGGCAGCTTTATTGTGGACAAAGCCCGTATGCGATGGGGCTTCGAGCGTGCGGGCTTTAACACGCTGGCCACGGCCCGCTTCACCTATGACATTCCCGCCGGCTTGCAAGACGACTCGCTAGCGTTGCTGCCGTCGCTGGACGCCAAAGAGTTTTCAGTGTTTCAGCGGGGCAACCCCCGAACGTCGCTGGCCGTTGTTTATGAGGATCTTCTGCTTCGCGTAACGACCGCATCGGCCAAGGAAGGCAGTGCCGAGATTGACGTGGTGCGGTGGGACTTTGTGGAAATCCCCCGTCGTGGCGTGCTGCCCGTCCTGAACCGCCGCCGCATCGCGGACCTCAACGACCGCGTCGTTACGCTGCTGAATGCGGGCACTTTCGGCGTGGCCATCATGCAGAACGCGGTGCTTCGCATTCATCGCAGCGGCTCCCGTCTCGCCATCGACGTAATCCATAACGAGCACGGCGCGCTGGGCCGCTATGCAGCCGTTTCCGTGGGCTCCATCGTATACGCTGCATCACCGCTGGGCATTCTCGCAATTGATCTTCTTAACGGCGCCATCGACCTGTTGAACGCCACCCAGCATGTATTTGACGAGACCGACAACTGGCGTAGCGACCTCGCATCCGTATATGCAGCGTATGACTCATCGCTGGGCGCTGTGATGTTTCTGAATCCTGTCAAAAACGAAATGCTGCTGTTGTGGGTCAACCAGGGTGTGTGGAGCCGCTTGATTGACGTGCCGTTCAGCGTGATGGCACAGGCGACTAACATCCAGCTTGGCGGCGTGAAGCGGGTAGCTCTGTTATTAGAGACTTCGCTGTCCGTTTATGAAGCCGACGCGCTGAGGGCAGGGTCGTCTCGCACCACCGCCGCCCAGCTAGCGTCCGGCGCGCAGACATTCAACGGCACCATTCTCAGCTCACTTGAGGGTAACTGTCGCATCGTATACGCGGGAGTTGTGGACTCCTCTATTAGTGGTCACTTTGTGCGCATCTATGATGTGAGCGCTATGGTGTGGCGTGGACCGTATCGCATATTGTCCACGGGGTCGGGCGGTGGCAACGTAACTCTAACATTCTCATTCTCTACGTGGGCTGGCCAGGGCTTCGCTGACGGGCCCCAGGCGGGTGTGGATCGGTTCACGGTCGCGGCCATTCCGCTGCGGCTGACGGCGTGGCCGCTGTCGGTGGATCCGTCCCAGCCCAACGCACCAGTGCTGGACTTGTTCCAGCTTCGCAAAGTGACGGCGATGGGCGCTGCCATTGGGGAGATGGCCGGCGATGACGGCTCCGGAAACGTAAACCGTAAATTGTACTACCAGTTATGGGGCCGCGACCGTACCGCCGCAAAAGTGACCGCCGAAGCGGGTATGAGCGAAACGACCAACGATGACACCTTTGCATTAATTGAAGAACAGGACGCAATACTTCGTCCGGGCGTAGAGTGCTGGTCATCCAATCTGGACGTGGATTTGCTCGCTCTGTTGGTTCATGGGACAATCGAACGATCCCGCACCAGTACCTAGCTATATACTGGGCTGCGTGCTGGTTTGGAGTTTGGTCATGCCTACGGGTCCGAACAGCTACAACCTTGCAACGGACGTGCTCTCCTCGTTTGGGGAGGGTGTTATGAATTTTGCGATGGGTCCGGCGGCGTTGCTCATTCCGGGGCTGCGTGACATTGTACGGTCACCCGCCGGTCGCGCCATTTTCACCACCCAGCAGGGTCGTAGCCAGACCGAAAACTTACAGGGATACCGCCCGAACTATGATGAGCCATCGTTAACTCAGTCACCAGGGTCCCTGCGGTTGGGCGGACGCAATCGGGATTCATCGCCTGTGGGCATCGCCGAGCAGCAGGGCGCTGAGCGAGAGTCTATCTATGCTGCGTTGCGTGAACTCAGCGGTAACCAGCAGCGCATCGCGGGCCAAGCCGAATCCGCACTGAGCACTGGCCTAAGCCGCCTGAGCGGCGTCAGCAGTCAGTTAGGCCAGGCACAGCAGCAAGGCAATGCTGATCTCGCCGCCGGGATCCAAAGCGCTCGGCAGTTGCAGACTACTTCCGTGTCGTTCGCGAAGATGGGCGTGGACATTGGCCGCAAGATGCTCAGCGAACTGAAGTACCAGCGCGATGAGATTCGGGCCGACTTCGGCACTGACGTGTACCGTCGCGCTGGTGCTCTAGAGACCGGCATCCGCGCCCAAGCAGCGCAACGCTATGCGCAACATATTTCAGAGTTGGAAGCCAGCGGGTCGGCAACTTCTCCCGAAGAGCGCACCGCGGTTCGTGCCATGTACGAACGGCAGGCCGCGGCGGACACGGCTATTGCGGTGGGTAGCCTCCATGAGAACGCAATGGAGCTGCGATCACAGTTGGAAACCCAGTTACAGAGCACGTCCGCGGCTGCAATGAGCGCCATTGGCGGGCAGGCCGTAGAGTCTCTGCGGTTTGGTCTTGGCGGTTTGCAAGCGGGCACTGAGTTAGCGGCCAACCTACGTACGACACGGGCGACGCTGAACCAGAACGTCGCCATAGCACGTGGTGAAATTGAACGGTTCGCAGGCCAGATGGCATTAGAGGGCAATGCGCAACTGTTCAAAATGGCGTCTGAGACCACGTATCCCGTGCTGGTGTTCTCAGATATTATGCAGGGATTCTTTGACGTGGCATGGGACGTGACCGCGTTCCACAACGCTACAGAGTCCCAACGCCTCCAAGACGAGATCGCAATTAGCAACCCGCTCAACGTGGCCATCCAGGCGTCCATCAATGGTTCCCGCGAAGACGAGCAGTTCCGTCAGCAAATGGCCCTCCAGAACCGCATCGCTCGCAACAACCTCATCGGCAGCGCTATTGGTGGCGGATCCCAGGTTGCTGCCGGCTACGTCGGGCGTGACCAAGGCTAACCTTTCTTTAAGGAAACCCCTATGCCAGTAGTCCCAACCAATGAAGTGGGCGGCGTGCAGCGTACGCAGCCGGGTCAGCGCACCGTCCTGCCGCCTCGTCCCGTGCAGCCTCCTGAGTCTATCCAGCGAGGCGGCGGCGGTACGCCTTCCCCTCCGGGGGGCGGAAACGGTCTTGGCCGAGGCATCGAGACAGCCGGTGACTCTTTCGCCAACGCCTTTGATCGCATCGACCGCCGCAAGAAGGATCGCATCCGGGAACAAGAAAAAGGTCTTGCTGAAGTAGAGGCCGCGGCATTCGGCGGTATTATGAATGGTACCAAAGAGCATTCCGACGCCATGACCGCCGGCCTGAGCATAATGGTACAGGATCCTGATTTTTTGACCAATAAGGATATGAACAACGTGGCCCGTCAGATTGGCATCGCACGAGACAACCTGAGGCAAAAAGGCATTGAGTTAGAAGCGTCCGCCCTGAGCCGCTACACGGCTGTGATCTCTGAGAAAAACCCACAAAAGCGGCTGGCTATGCGTTTAGAGAACGCCAACAGCGCAATTACAAACTATAAGAAAAGCGCGGAGTGGACCCACACCGTGGATGATGTGCAGAACCCTGACGGCACGGTGAACCCTCAGCGTCTCGCTGCCGTTGTGTCCATGTTGCCGCCCGCTCAAGCGCTGCACTCCATTGGTCAGATGATGGCCAAAAACCAACAGGATATGCGAAAGTTTGGCTCGCTCATCAGTGAGATGGACCACCACCAAGGCATAAAGATGCGGACCACCCAGAGCATGGTAAACGCCATGCGAAATACCCGCAGCGCTGCCGACGTTGGATCACACATTCGCGGCCAAGAGCAGATCGGTCGCATCACAACGGGGTGGGCCAAGGGCGAGGAGCGTAGTTTCTCTAACCCCATCACGCTGGTAGCTGATCTACTAGAACAAGCAGGGGGCTCATCTGCCGCAACTGTGCCCGCCCTCCGTCAAATGCTTCAAGAGTTCTCGCCCGGCATGGTGTTGAAGAAGGGCGCAGCAGCGGGCCGCAACGACATCACAATACCTGCTTTGCAGGCGTACCTGAACGGGTCGCTGATTCCCACCATGCGAGGCATCTACTTGGGTGCTCAAGCTGGCGCCGCCGGCGAGGTAACTACTCGGGTGCAAGATGAAAACGGGAAGTTCATTGATGTGCCGTTGTATGATGGCCTCACCGAGATGGGCGCGGGTTTGACAGAGCCGCAGCGTGAGCGAATAGGTGAAATGCTGACCGCGTTAACGATGCTGTCGGACACGCTCAGCCAGACTGATGAGGCCATGACGGCTACAACGTCACAGTTAGCGATGGGAGAGAAGGGCGTCATTCGCGAGTGGGTCATGGCCGTGCAGAGCGCAGCCGTATCGGCTCCAAACGGCGTGGTGCCTCCCGAGCAGATGGATATGATCTCTGCCAGCATCTATGGTGATAATCCATTGTTTCAGATGGCAGCCGCCCGCTTGGGTAACATGGTGGCTGGATCACAGGCCGGCATCGCCAACACACTGGGCATGGACGTAACCGTGGGCGACCGTCCCGCCGTGGGTCCGCCCGCTGCCGCAGCCGCCGCCACAATGAACCCCGCTGGTGGTTCACCGTACGGTCCGCCTGCTGGACCACAGCAATCCACAGAGTCTATGGGCTCTGCACTGCCTCGGATGCGATCGGTTCCTGCCGGCCCCCCCGCGCCACAGGACAGCATGGATGACTTCGATGTGGAATGATAGTTGCGATTTGCTTCCAGGTCGGGGTCGATTACACTTCAATCGCTACGCTGAGGTAATCGATGGCGCGGCGAGTGTGGGAGCCGTCGCGTGTGCTAGACCGCGTGACGGTGCATTGCGGGGGCCGGGCTGATGCGGGTTAGCTCGGCCCCTCTAATTATAGAGTTGCCGCTATGAACGAAGACAGTTCTCTGTTGAGCCGCCTCACGATGCTGGCCGGTGAGCCATCGTACACCAGTCGCATCGACGCTGAAGATCCGCTGCCCGACGTCGCACACTTCGGACCCGATTCCGACACCACCAACCCCATGCGCACTCTCCGTCTTCGCGAGCTGGAGTCCTCAATACGCCAGGGCGAGTCCGACACGCAAAACGCTTTCTGGCGCGGTTTCTACAACACTGCAGGCGCCACCGCCAGCAACATCATAGGTCTCAACAGTAATCGTGGCTTCAATCCATTGGAGCTGATGGCATCCGGTCCCATTATTGTAGGCAAAGCCGCTGCCAAAGCACCCGCTGCTGCCCGTACGCTGTCACAACTAGGTAAAGACCCCAAGCTGGCAGGCCGCACGGTGTCCAAGATATGGGGTGACATTACTACAAAACTGACGGGTCGCGTCCGTTCGCTGGCATCTGTGGGCAAGCTGGCCGAAGCACAAGCGGAAGTTGTGCAAGCCAAAAAAATGCTGGAGCGCATCAAAGAGGTGCCCGTAACGATGGGCAAGGGCGGGGGCAAGCCCGTAGTTCTGTCCGCTGACGCCGTGGCCGACGCCGAGGCCGCCATCGTCAAAGCGCGCAAGGCATTAGGCAAAGGACAGAAAGAATTCGCAAAGGCCGGGCCGGCCCGCGAGGCTGCCGCCCGCGTGTCCAAAGAAACTGCTGAGGCCGCGTCCAAAAAAGCTGCCGAGTCCGCTGCCGCGTCCGAAGCCGCCGGCGCGATGACCGCTGCCGAAGAGGCCGCCCTTGCCAAAGCCGCTGGCAAAGGCGTCCGCGCCGAAAAACAGCGCAGCGTGGTGCGCAAGGCAGCCGACGCCGTGCGATCCAAAGGCGGCAAAGCCATCGGTCTCGCGCTAAATGCATACTTGTGGGGCGATATCCTTGGTCTTAACTCTCGACTGAAAAAGCTGGTGTCAGGCGATGACACAGACTCAAAAGACGGCAGGGAGGGCTCTACGCCGCCCCGTTCAGCGCAGAATTCTCAGAGCATCGAACAGCAGGCCGAACGCGCGCAGAGGGATTCGCAGTATAGCCGCGTCGGCGAGGCGTACCAGTCATCGTTGGCGTTGCAGGAAACGGATGCGTGGTTGGCGCAGCGGTTCGACCCGAACCAGTACGCAAAGGCTGCCAGTCGCTCACTGCTGTCTATGATTCAGGAGCGGGCAGCGGCGTCCCCGTTGGCGTTAACTGAAGCGTTGCCGGACGAAGGGGAGTAGCTGACCAGTGGCCAAAAAGCGCAAAGTCCGCCGCACCAAAAAGCGCATTGACAAGTTCAAGAGCGCGGCCGCTGACCCCAAAGTAAGCGGCAAGCCCGTGTTGGAGGAGCTGGACGCCCTCATTGGCGCCGGTGACGACACAGCCAGTCTTGGCGCTGCGTCGCCCGCGGCTGGTGTCAGCGTACAGTTTGGCGGCGCGCGCAGTACGGCTAATCCTAATATCCAGCGAGCAGTCAAATCAGCACTGATACGCACCGCTGCCGCTGCCAAAACAGATGCGCAATTTGAGAAGCAAGTACGGTCGTTGATGGACGCGATGTATGGCGAGGGGGCTGGGAAAAGTACAGCGTTGCCGCGGGACACGCTGCGGCAGATGCGTGAGATCGCAAACAAAGCGCGCAAGAGCGGGTTCAAGCCGTCCGAAGCCGGGCTGCTGCTGGCGGCGACCATCGAGAGCACCGTGGGAGCCGAAGGCGCCGCAGGCGCCGCAGTGGGCCGTGCCATCCGCGAGCAGGCCAAGGGCGTTGTGTCCCGCGTGTCTGCGGACGTAATGAAGCAGGCCGAAAAGTTGAAGCCCACCGCTGTCGGCGGCGCCCCCGCCCCCGCTCCGTTCTCGTCGTTGAGCACGGGCGGCAAGATTGCCCGCGTCGCCGGCGCGCCGTTTCGGAAGGGCCGCTGGCCGTACGCCCTGGGCGCTGCAGCGTACGGTATCTCAAAGCTGGCGGGGGGCAACGAAGAACCACAGCAGCCGTCGCAAGAAATAGAAGACGCTGCTATGCTGGAGCGGTTAAGGGATACCCGCGGCGTACCCACAGCGTCGATGGGCGCGCTGATTGGCGGGCTGCCGCCGTCCGAGGCCAGCCAGGCGCTTTCGGAGTTTCTGCCGCGCGTGGACCGCCGCGGCTTCGCGGGTTTGACGGATTCTGAAGTTGGACTGCCGCCCGAGCTACTTGCTAGAGCCGGCATTCGATAGGGAGTACACAATATGTCACGCGTCATAACTAGATCACTGGGCGGCAAAGCCGGCGCTCGTAAGGGTATCATCGTGATGACCCAGTCCTACCCCCATGCCGTGGCCACCGTCAGACCAAACCTGGACATATTCAGCGTTTTTGTCGCTGATGCCCCTTATCGCCTCATAGAAGCAACCATTCGACACGAAAGTCCAGCCACCGCCGCCGTAAATTTGGGGTTTTTGCGGAAATCCGCCGCGGGCGTCCCCGTAGTAGATGCAACTGCTGTGACTAACTCCACGAAAATGTCTCAGAACCTAACAGGATCTCTTTCTCTGGATACAGCACATGGTGTTCTGAAGGTTTTTCCGTTAGTAGCAACAGAGTCTATTCTACGCCTTGCGCGGGGAGACCTCGTCTTCATGGATCTGGTGGGCATGACCTTCGGCGCATTCTCCCATCCAACCGTTACTTTGAAACTACTTCCGTTGAGTGACGAGCAGTCCTCACTGCAAGAGTAGAAAGCAGGGCGTAATGGGACGAGTTAATAGAAAGCTGCTGGGTGCGAGGACCGGCGCCCGCCTCGGCATCATCACCAGCACGTACTATGTTCACAAAATCATGGACGGCCAGGTGGCGGGGTCCGGCGTGGTATCCCTTCGGGACGGTGTGATCTACATCGCCAATCGTAGATGCCGCCTGCTGTCGCTTCTGGCGGGGTTTGACTTCAACGGTCTGGATGCGGTCACTTTTTCGATTCGCAAAGCGTTCCCCGATGACAACCCAGGTGACACGGGCGATACCATCAACATGCTGCTGACTGATGCGACCATTGGGCCGAACCCAGCGGTGGAGCGCACAATTGAGCAGGCCGGCGGACTGGTAAGCCTCAACAACTTTGCAAACGGTGGCTTGGAGTTCTCACAATATGCGAGTAGGCAATTGCGGCTGGTCACGGACGAAGCAGCCCTGACATTCAATCGCTTTGATAAGCTGGTAATAGATTTTGGCGACGTCCACACCGCCGCGCAAATGAACAACTTCGGCGGTATGTGCGTGTCATACGAACTCCTGCCTCTGGAAGATGAGCTTGTAACGTTGGTGTAATTAGGAGCGTAGCGTATGGCGATTGACTGGGCGGACATGGCGGGCATGCCGTCGTTCCTCAAGCTGCGTTCGATGGGTGAAGGCGTCCAAAAGCTTTTTGGCCGCGCACCCGGCGCTACGGGCACGGGCATGGGCCAGGGCGCTGCGGGGTCCAAGACGGGCGTGCCGTCCATGAAGGGGCCTCCCGACGCAGCCGGAGCCCTCAGCAAGCCGACGTCGCCCGGGCCCAAGCCCCGCATGGGTGCTGCCAGCACGGGCCGCGGTAGCACTCGTGACCAAGGCATGTCCCGCATCCAAGCGCAGGGCGGACGGGGTGTGTCGTCCGAAAGCGTGGATAACAAGCAGTTCAAGTTTCAGCCCGGCAGCCTCGACGCCGGCGGTCGACCCACACCCGCGGGTTATGCGCGTCAGACAGCGTGGTTCGGCGGCGCCGGACGTGAGGGTATCCCCGGCAGCGGCCCCCACCGCGCATCCAACCTTGACTACACTGAATGGTACAACAGCGTTTATACTCCAATGGTTGAGGACGGGTTCCCGCCCGACGCCATTCCAGGCCCCAACGATCCTCGAACAAAACAACTGCTGGAGGTGGGCGGCTACATTCCTGGCGCTGGGTCTCTTACGTCACAATTGAAGTCGGCCAGCGCGTTCCTGGCAGACAGTGACGACCCCGTACTGTCACTGCAATCCCTCATCGATGACCTGGCTGCCAGCATCGAAGCAGGATTTGCATCCGACACGGCGGGCGACACCGCACAGGCCGCCGCGCAGCCCGTGTACGCCGGGGGCGTGGCCGTCAACCCCATGTACTTTCAGGCCAGCGGTATTGTGTAATTCGCCACAATAAGGACGCTCATGCCCAATACACCGTTAGACCTTGGGCTGCCGTCCGGATCACGCACCAGCACCAACGCCTACGAACGTGCCCGCCTCGCAGCCACCAACGTGCTTCAGGGCCGTCCCGCCGTCGCCGGCCGCGCCCTGCTGGATCCCGCGTCGCTCTCCGTTCCCGAGCGCCAAACTCTGTCTGAACGGTGGGGCCTCAACGAGGGCTGGACCGGCACGTTCCTACGGGCTGCTGAAAACCCATTAGTTCTCATCGGCGCCGTGCTCGCGCTGCGGTTCCCGTTACCGTCCGCCAAGAATCTGTTTAGACTCAGCGAAAAGCTTACAGGACCCCAAGGCCTGCTACGTCGCACGGGCTTTCTTCGCACCCGCATCGTCGGCAACATCGATGATATCTATGCTGATCTCAAGGCCGGCGACTCCACGCTGCCCGAGGTATACAAAGCCCTGCTGCGCGACGTGAGCGGCTTCCATCGCAAGCACAGCGAAAACGTACAAACAGCCATATCGCAGTGGGAGGCCAAGACGGGCCGGCTGTTCAAGCCGCGTGATGAGGTGTTGATAGCCGCCCGTCTGAACGGCATGGAGGGCCGCGTGGTGCGTCCGCTGGCGGATCCCGCCTCCATAGAGTTAGCTTCTAAAATGCGCGTGTCCTTCGACGCCATGCACAAAGAGGTATTCTCAGCCGCCGACAAAAGCGCATTCCTACGCGCGCTGGCTGAACGCAAGCTATCCGTGGGCGAGTTCCGCCGCGTCGTGTCCTCCCAAGGCGCTACGTCTTCCGTGGCCCGTTCCGTGCTCGCCAAACGCACCGCACTGCGTAATCAAATAATGCAACAGATACGCAACGGGGGCGGCGTCTCCGAAACGTACCCGCGTGTTGGGTACAAAAAAGACTACTGGCCGTGGATGGTGTCACGGTCGTGGCAGGATGTGGACCGTGAAGTGGCCCGCCTCGCGTCATCGCAGGGCGAATCCAGCTACGGCCGCGCAATGATTTCAGCAGCGGGAACCAAAGCCCCCAGCGCCGCCGCCGAACGCCGTGGCCGCATGCTTCCCGACCCCGATGATTTATCACTTATTAAAGACCAGTTGGTAGACCCTACGCTGCCGGACCGCATTCGGGCCCGCATGGCCACGACGGGCACGGTGCTCCCGTACTCGCTACGGGTACAGAAAGCCGTTCCGTCCTATATACACAGTATGTCCCGTGCGTTCGGATGGACGGTCCGGGGCCACGGGGACAAAATACTGGACGCCGCCGCGCGGCTGGAGAGCAGCGGCCTGCCCCACAACGCCGTCCGCGCCTCCATGCTGCGGGACTCGTTCATACCCGTCGCGCTGGGCCGCCAAACATACCGTCAGTTTCTCGCCGGCGCCTACTGGGATGACCTCAAATATGCAGCCATCAACACAGTACGAAGCCCCGCCGCCAAGAAGTGGATGCCCACCGAAGCACGGGATTGGATCGAAAAGAAACTAATCGAAGATCGCGGCCTATTCACCCTGCGCAACGTGCAGGGCCGTCTCGCATCGCTGTTCTTCACCGGCGCGCTGGGAGCCAACGTGCCCGCCGCCACCATGAACTTGATGCAGACGGTGCTCACCACGGCGCCCGTCATCGGCGCCAAAGCCACGGGCCAAGGCCTCAGTGCGGTCATCAAAAAAACCCCCCGCTACTTCAGCGCGCGCAATCGGGGCATCGAGCACAACCGGGCTATGGCCTTGGCGTTCCCCGAGTTCTCCCGCGAAGGCCTCACCGCAGCGCCGTTAACCGAAGAAGCACTGTTGGTTGAGGACATTGTGGGCCGCACCCTGAACGATGCCTGGCTGGGCACATCCAAAGCAAAGCTCACGCCCGGTAGAGTCTACGATCGTGCCCGTGCTGCACTGATGTCGCTGTTCCAAAGCTCTGAGGCCGTCGTACGACTGACGGCGTTTGAGGGAGCAATGGCCAAGGGCATCGGTGAAGGCCTCTCCCGTGCCGAGGCTGCAACCATCGCACGCCGCGTGACTGAGACCACCCAGTTCCTCACTGGACCCGCCGCCACGCCCGCGGCCCTCCTCAACAGCGGCCCACTGCTACGCCAGTTCGGCACGTTCGCAGCTCGCTACGCCGGCTTTCTTGCTGGTCCCGCCCGAGAACTGGGCAGCGCCGCAGACGCATTCCGTGTGGGTCCGTTCGCCGGTCAGAACTGGGGCACGCTGGGCCGCGCCGCGCTGGCGTCCGGGCTCGCGTACGAAGCCGGCCAAGAGTTCCTGGGCGCTGATCTGTCCCAAGGCCTGATGTTCGGCGCACTACCGCAGCCTGTAGAAGGCTCGCCGTTCTA
>Ga0137320_1000030_pt1 | contig 40754 bp, 50 predicted proteins | sample EasRivERMZT366_2_FD_104754 | JGI IMG/M metagenome (GOLD analysis project Ga0137320, IMG submission 104754) | Soil microbial communities from meander-bound floodplain in the East River, Colorado, USA - East River MetaG ERMZT366_2 | ecosystem: Environmental > Terrestrial > Soil > Floodplain ...
CTCGCCACGGCCTACAACCGCCTCTCCGGGATCACGGCCGCGCAGCGGCAGGCGATGGAGTTCGCCGAGCGGCTCGGCTTCTCGGGCGACCTCGCCGGGCAGGCCGTGTCGGTCTACGAGGGCTGGGAGGCGACGGTCAAGCGGCTGGCGGCCACGTTCAACCAGGCCGCCGAGGCGCGCGCCAAGCTCGAGCAGGACCACGGCGACGCGATCATCGCCCAGCGGCGGGGCGTGGCCGACAAGTACCTGAGCATGAAGGAGGCCAGCGCGGCCTCCGTCGCCAACATCGGCAAGGCGCCCGACGCCATTGCCCGCGAGTCGGAAATCTCGACCTTCAAGGCCCAGGCTCAGGCGTACTACGGAAACAACGCCGCCGCCATCGAGCGCGACACCGCGGCCTTCACGACCAACTACGACAAGGTCAGCGCGGCCAGCAAGGCGGCGGACGCTGCGGCCAAAGCGGACCAGGATCGGGCCGAGTCGATCTCGACGCTGAGCAACTCCCTCGGCGCCGGCATGTCCACATTCATCGACAGCCTCGGCAGCGGCGGCGACGCGGTCCGCGCGTTCGCGATGTCGCTGGCGAATTCCCTGGCGCAGAAGGGGATCGACCAGCTCGCCACGAGCGCAGCCACCTCGTTCTTCGCCGCATCGTCCAGCACGCCGGGCGCGCCCGCGCCCAGCTACCAGCACGGCGGCTACAACCCCGTCACGCAGATGGCTCTGATCCACGCGGGCGAGCGCGTGCTCAACGTCGAGCAGACCAAGGCGTACGACACCGGGCGTGCCGCGCCCACGCAGGGGCGGGCGGGCGGTTCCATCCAGGTCCACCTGCACGGCATCACCGACGCCGGCGGCGTGCGGCGCTCGGCCTATCAGCTCGCGCGGCAGCTCGAGCGCAGCCAGGAGCGCCGCAGTTGACGCTGCACGACGATCTCTTTCCGACCGACGTCAGCTACGGCAGCGTCGGCGGCCCGGGCTTCTACACCAACCTGATCACGACCGACAGCGGCGTGGACGAGGCGGTGGCGCGCTGGTCGCGGCCGCGGCGCAGCTACGACGTCAGCTACGGGATCAAGAACTACACCCAGCTGCAGACGGTGCGCAACCACTACAACGCGCGCCTGGGCTGCCAGAACACGTTCCCGTACAAGGACCCGCTCGACTTCTCGACGAACACCGCGGCGACCCCGAAGCACTACACCAACAGCGCCGCCGTGCCCCCGAGCAACGCCGACGCGCTGCTCGGCGTGGGCGATGGGACGACGACGACCTTCCAGCTGCGCAAGCCCTACGCCAGCGGCAGCCAGACGGTCTACGCGCCGATCGCCATCGTGAAGACCGGGACCACGGTCGTCTCACTCGACCTGGTCAACCAGGCCAGCGGCTGGTCGGTCAACCTGCTCACCGGGCTGATCACCTTCACGAGCCCGCCCGGCGCCGGCGTGGTCGTCCGGGCCGGCTGCGAGTTCTACATCAAGCTGCGCTACGGCAAGGACGTCGATCGCGTGCTGCCGCTGCGCTGCGACGACTTCTCGACCGGCTCGCTGCCGAGCATCCCGCTGATCGAGGACATCGACGGGAGCACCATCGACGAGGACCGCCTGCCGATGGGCGGAGGCCGCAAGGCCTTCAGCGCGAGCATCAGCATCGCGCAGTCGGAGGGCGTGTCCTGGGAGCTCGTGCCGGCCTCGTCCGGGCTCACGGTGACCGTGGAGGCCGCGGCCGACATGCCGAGCGGCGGGCCGCACTACGCCCTCTACAACGCCGGCGCCGACTCGCTGACGCTCAAGGGCAGCGCGACGACCATCGGCACGCTCGCCGCGGGCGCCTACGTGCGCCTCGACATCTGGAAGGTCGGCGGCAGCAAGACCTGGAAGGGGATGTACGTGTGATCACCAAGGAGCGCTTCTTCGGCGGCACGTACAACAACGAGGCCTTCTCGGGCAACATCAACGTGCACCCGCTGGCCGGCAAGACCTGGCGCCTGGCGGGCACGAGCACGCCGTCGGTCACGCTGCCCGACGCGCGCACGCTGCGGCCCGATGAGATCGCCGCCATCTGGAACAGCGGCGCGGCGACGATCGCGGTCAAGGACAACGCGGGCGGGACCATCGGCACGATCCTCGCCGGGGCGGTCGCGCTGCTCTACCTCTTCGACACCTCGACCCAGGCCGGCGGCTGGCGCCTGCTCGCGCGGAGCTTCCTCTGATGCCCATGCCGGTTGTGTGGTGCGACGGCTTCGACTCGACGGACTCCACGCACGAGTCGACGTGGTACACGGCGGCAGACTTCAACGTCGGCACGCCTGGGCGCCTCGGCGTCGGGCAGTACGCCACGGTCGGGACCTCGGCCTTCAAGACGATCCCGGGCGGACCGTACACGTACATGGGTGCTGCGCGCGCCGTTCGCTGGGGCACGATTGCAGGAGAACCGATCCTGTTCGAGTTCGGTGGCACCTTTCAGCATTGCCGCATGCTGCGCAACGCGTCCGGCTTCGTCTTCATGAAGGACGCCAACAACGCCACCATCCAGACCTACCTCGGTGCTGCCCTGCAGGCGAGCATCTGGTATCACGTCGCCTTCTACGCCAAGTGGGACGGCGCCGGCAACGGCCAGCTGCGCGGCTTCCTGAATGGCAACCTCGTGCTGTCGATGGACGGCGTCGACACACACAGCGCCGCGCCGAACGAGTTCTCGTACTTCCTTATTGGCGGCGGTGACGTCGATGACCTGTATGTCCAGGCCGCCGACTCGATCGTCGGCAACCTCGAGGACCAGTTCAAAGGCGATCGGATCGTGCGCGACCACTTCCCGCAGAGCGACGGCGACCACCAGCAGTGGGCGCAGAGCACGGGCGGCACGAAGTTCGGTGTGGTCGATGAAGTCGGCCCGAATGACGACACGGACTACCTGTCCGACGCCACGCCAGGCAACCGGGTGTGCTTCGGTGTGGGCTCGCTGGCCCCGGAAATCTCGTCGATCGATGCCGTGCAGCTCATGTCGGTCGGCCGCTTCGACACGACCGGCCCGCACGCGATCAAGAACTACGTGCGCGAGGTCGGCGTCGCCAACCACGACCAGGCCAACCAGGCGCTCACGGTCACCCATGCCGGCTACCACGACGTGCTCGAGGTGGACCCTGTGACCGGCAGCGGGTGGAGCAAGCCGGGCTTCGAGGCGCGCCAGTACGGCGTGAAGGACGAGAGCTGAGCGATGGCCGCCGGCGACCGTCGCGTCACGCAGGTCGTCACCCGCGTGCTGGGGGCCACCCCTTCGGTCGAGCGGATCACGCAGTACGTCGTGCGCGTGCTGGGCACCTACAACCCCTGCACCGACGTGGCCTGCCCGGAGTGGGTGGCCGAGACCCTGGAGCGGCGCGGGCACCGCAACGCGCGGCTGTGGGAGATCGAGCGCAGCGACGGCGACACGCTCTACCTCACCGACCACTGCGGGGCGCTCGAGTACGAGGGCAACGACTACACGCCGGTCGGCGGCCCCGCGGCTTCAGCCGCCGAGCACGAGTCGGGCGAGAAGGAGCACACCCGCGAGCTGACGGGCGCGATCGTGCTGGGCGGCTTCGAGATCTCCGAGCTGGAGGCCAACCTCTGGGACGACGCCGCGGTCATCGAGCGCGTCGTGGACTGGCGCTACCCCTGGGCGGGCTGCAAGAAGCACGGCCGCTGGTACCTGCGCAACATCCAATGGGACGGCGAGCGCTGGACGGCGCAGCTCGCCGGGATCACCAGCCGCTTCCAGCGACCGCGCGGCGACTTCTACAGCCACGACTGCACGCGCGACCTGGGCGACGAGTTCGGGACGACGAACCCAGGCTGCAAGTTCGATGTCGCGGCCACGAGCGAGACCGGCACCGTCTCGGCCGTGATCGTCGGGCAGCGCCGCTTCCGCGCGACGGGGCTCACGCCTGCGCACATCGCCGAGTACTTCGTCAACGGCACGCTGACCTGGGCCGCCGGCGCCAACGTCGGGAAGACCGCGGTCGTGAAGGAGGCGACCGAGGGGGCGGGGTACTACGAGATCGAGCTGGAGCTGTCCGAGAGCGAGGCGATCCAGATCGGCGACACGTTCGACCTGGTGCAGGGCTGCCAGAAGCGCTTCATCGAGGACTGCCAGCCCAAGGCCATGGCCACGCACTTCGGCGGCGACCCCTACATGCCCAACGACCTGGGCCTGTCGCTGCAGATCGGCGCGCCCGAATCGCCCAAGGGCACGTGGACCACGGTCCTGGGGCTGACCGGCGCTGTCATTGGCCTCTTCACACCCCTCGGCCCGCTGATCGGCGCGGCCATCGGCACCTTCCTCGGCGCCATGATCGACGGCAACAACCTCGACGCCCCCACGGTCGAGGAGATCAAGCAGCAGGGCAGCTCCGAGGGCGACCCGATGCAGCGGTTCATCGGACGCGAGCCGCGCCTGGCCGGCCAGATCATGTGGCGCGGCCCCTTCGACAGCTTCACCAACGAGCACAAGGGCGAGACGCACGCCTGGCTGCCGCTCGCGGTGTCCTTCGGGCACTCGTTCAAGGGCACGGCCAGCAAGAAGCTGGTCAAGCTCTTCGCCAACGACAAGCTGATCTACGAGGACCGCGACGAGCTCTCGCTCACGGGCACCGACATCTCGGCCGACGCCGTGTCGAAGACGGACTTCGACCCGGCCACCGGCACCACGGTGACGACGCAGACCTACCTCGACCTGATCAGCATCTCGACGGACCTGTCCGGGATCAGTGCCGGCGGGCTGCTCACGGTGGGCGGCTACAGCGGCGGCGGCGCGGTGAACAACGGCACCTGGATGGTCGTCTCGACGAGTCAGAACAAGGTGCGCTGCAGGGACATGAACATCGCGACCTACGCCTTCGCCGATGCGGCCGCGGGCCCGACGGTGTCGCTGTTCCAGGCGGCCAAGCAGTACAGCTTCTACCCGCTCACCGACTTCACCGTGTACCTCGGCTCGGCCGACCAGCAGCCCGACCCGACGATGGAGGCCCTCGAGGGCTCGGGCAACGTGCCCGGCTACACCGGGCGCTTCTACATCGTCTACAGCAGGTTCGGCGTCGACTGGTGGGGCTACGCGGTGCCGCGGTTCGAGGCGATCATCCGCGAGCGCGACAGCGCCGACCTGGCCGAGGTGCTCAAGGACCTCGCCGTCGGCCACGGGATCGACCAGTGCGAGATCGACACCGGCGACGCGGTGGGGCTGTTCCGCGGCTACGCGGCGCGCGGCCCGAAGAGCCTGGCCGGGCTGCTGTCACCGATCCTGATGGCCTACAACCTCGTCACCCAGGAGCGGGACCTGAAGCTGCGGATCTTCCCGCGGCTCGCGGCCGACGTGAAGACCATCGACGAGGTGGACCTCGGCGCGAAGGAGGACCAGCCCTTCGACGCGACGGTGTCCTTCCTAGTGGACCGCGAGGACAGCAAGCGCCTGCCCGCCCAGGTCAGCCTGACCTTCCTCAACGTCGACACCAGCGGCGAGAACGGATCGGCGACGCATCGGCGCTCGGGGCTGCCGCTCGAGAACGTGATCGCGCTGTCGCTGCCCCTGGTGCTCGACTCCGAGCAGGCCAAGAAGATCGCCAAGCGGATCCTGTGGAGCGAGGCCGTGACCTCCGAGCGGCACGAGCTCCCGCTGCCGCCGAGCCGGCTGCTCACCTACGAGTCCGACGTGCTGCAGACCACGCACAAGGGCCGCTCGCGCGCCACGATGGTCACGCGCGCGGTCGAGGGCAACAACTACGTGATGGAGGTCTTCGGGCAGAAGCACGACCCGTACATCTACACGAACGAGAGCGGGACGGCGGGGGAGGTCTTCCCGCCGAATCTGCTGCCCGTCGAGCAGGGCCATCCGCAGATGCGCCTGGCCGACATCGGGCCGCTCGCCGACGACGATGCGCTCGTCACGCTGCTCTACTACGGCGTCGTCCGCGAGGGCCTGCAGTACACCTGGAACGGCGTGACGGTGCACGAGAGCAGCAACGGCGGGGCGAGCTACAACGAGCTGGCGGACGTGACCGGCGAGAGCCAGGCGGGCGTCACCGCGGCCGCGCTGGGCAGCGGGCCGGTCGGCTGGTGGGACGATGCGAACACGCTCACCGTCGACTTCACCGGCGGGCAGATCCCGACGAGCCTGACCGACGAGGAGCTGCTCAACGGCGTGGGCAACTGGTACTACGTGAACGGCGAGATCGTCGGCGTGCGCACCTGGGCGCTCGTCTCGGCCGAGCTGAACCGCTGGGCGGGCACGCGGCTGCTGCGGGGCCTGATGGACACCGCCGACCGCGTGGCCGGGCACGGCGCCGCAGAGACGGTCGCGCGCGTGCGACCGGTCGGGGCGCTGGCGCGCCGCATCTACGCCGAGGCGCTGATCGGGCAGAGCCGGCTCTACAAGGCCGCGCCCTTCCTGGCCAACCCGACCGACTACCCCTCCAGCTCGGCGACGCTGCACGGCAACACCAAGCGCCCCTTCTCGCCGAGCCAGGCCACCGGCACGCGGCACACGCCGGCGACGAATGACTGGACCGTGGCCTTCATCCCGTGCACGCGGCTGCCGCTCACGGCGATCTTCGGACCGACCGTGCCGAGCCTGGCCGAGACGACCGAGGCCTACGAGGTCGAGGTCTACGAGGCCACCTTCACGACCCTCAAGCGCGCGATCACCGGCACGGCCTCGGCCAACGGCTCGGTGGTCACGACAGCCACGCCGCTGCTGCCCTCGGTGAAGTACGACGAGCAGGACCAGGTCGCCGACTTCGGCAGCGCGCAGGCCACGATCTACCTCCGCATCCGCCAGGTCGGCTCGACCGGCCTGAAGTCCAAGCCCTACCAGGTGACGATCTCATGACCACGGAACTGCAGACGGGCGCCACGCACCTCTCGAGCCAGCAGGTCGCCAACGCGCACGTGCTCGTCAACGACCTGCTCAACCGCCTGGGCGCGCTGGCGCGCCTGGCCGTGGTCAACCGCACGACGACGGCGCCGCCGGCGCTCACGACGAGCTACGACCGCTACATCATCGCGACGGGCGGGACGGGGGCCTGGGCGACGCACGACGGCAAGGTCGCGGTCGACGTCGGCAGCTGGCTGATCCTCACGCCGCGCGAGGGCTGGACGGCCTGGATCGCGGCCGAGGACTGCATCGTGGTCCACAACGGCACGACCTGGGTGCGCGATAACGTGAGTGCGGCGATCACCGCCAGCACCACGCAGACCCAGGGCGCGGCCACGCAGCTCGTCAACGGGGTGAACCGGATCACGGTCTGCGCCAACGCCAACGACGCGGTGAAGCTGCCGGCGGCCGAGGCGGGGGCCCGGGTCACGGTCATCAACCGGGGCGCTCAGACGCTGCAGATCTTCCCGGCGAGCGGCGACAAGATCGACGGCGGCGCGGCGGACGCGAGCACCACGCTCGCGACCACGAAGGTGGCCATGTTCGCGTCGATCGACGGGACCGACTGGTACAAGCAGACCGGCGCCTAGCCCTCGGTCGGCGGCTCGCCCTCGAGCAGCTCGAGCCGCGATGGCACGTGCCCGTTCTGTGGGGCGACGCGGGCGGCCAGGCGCGCGCGGTGCGACTCCAGCGTCTGTGCTCGCAGGTCGAGCATGATGTCGGCGACGTTCCAGCTGCGTCGGCAGGCCCACGCGATGCCGTTGGGGTTCAGGTCGGCCGGGCCCGGGGCGGTCTGGCCGTCGGGGCCGGCGATGGCCGGCTGCTGGACCTGCAGCGTCATCGGGATCAGCGCCTGCAGCACCTGGCCAGCCAGGTAGTCGCGCAGCGGCACGCCGGGGTGGACCTTCTCATCCTGCTGGGCCACGAGCTCGTCTCCCAGGGCGACGGCTCCCGGCGTCGTCCTGGGCGGCCACGATGCCCCAGGCGGCCCGGTGTTTCCAGAGCGCGGCCATGGGCCCACAGAGCGCGTGGATCGGCGTGGGCGCGTCTGGGGCGTGGTCGTAGGGCACGCGGTCGAAGACCAGCCGGCGGCCTCTGGCGCGCCTGTAGGGGACGCAGGCGCCCAGGTCGAGGCTGTCGATGCGCTCCTGGGTGGCGCGGTCGGCTGCCGGCATGGCCTGGTGCGCGGCGCAGATCAGCGACGGCGGCCGCAGCCAGTCGAGCAGCGCCCCGTCGAGCGGCCCGCCGCGCAGGACGACGAGGGAGACGAGGGGTGCGCTCACGGCTCTCTCGCCGCCTCCGCGTGCCGCGCAGCCGCCCACGTGATCACGCGACCGTACACCAGGTGCGCGGCCACCGTCGCCGCGTAGGACGTCAGCGCCAGCAGCACCAGCGAGACGGCGATCTCGCGGGCCGTGGCGGGCAGGAACAGGCGGTAGAGCAGCGGGCGGGCCATGGCGGCGGGAGCATACAGCCGCCGCAAACAACTGTCCTGGCGCTGGTTGCGGTCCGGACAGATTTGCCCTTGACTTGCTTGCATTCTCGCCCGATATTGTTGCCCGGACAGCAATGCACTCGATCAGGAGCAGAAAGGCATGCATGGAACGGACGACGGAAACGCACTACCCTTCCGGAGTGGCGGGCCGCAAGCGACACGAGCCGGGCGAGTTCCCGGCGAACCTGAAGGCGCTGCGAGAGCAGCTCGGGCTGACGCAGTTCGAGGCGGCCGTGCTGCTCAACATGCAGCCACGCACCGTGGGGCGCTACGAGGCAGGGGATTCGGTTCCGCACCCGGCCCAGCAGGCCGGCATGCTGTCGATCCTCCGCGCCGAGCTGAAGAAGCGCGCCCGCCGGAAGCCCTCCGCGGGCTGACGCTCCCGCCCCTCGGGGCGGCGCTGGCGTGGGTGCTGACCGGCCAGCTGCCGGCCGAGCGGCGGGCTCTTGATTCCGCCGCCGCGCCCGCGGTAGGGTCCGGGCCAGCAACGCGATCGCCCGCTCTCCTTGGCAAGGGGGAGCGAGTGGTCCAGTACGACAGCTCGAAGACCGATTCTGGAGCCCGGCGGGAGTCCCCTGTCCGGGCTCCGGCCGTCTGCTCGCGGTGTGCGCGCGAGCACCAGCGAAGCCACCGGTACTGCACCGAGTGCTTCGCCGCCTACATGCGGGTCTACCGCCAGGCGCACCCCGACCAGCAGGACGAGCGCCACCGCGCGCGGCGGCGAATGGGGATGCGCAAGACGCGGGGGCGGATCGCCCCTCCGCCGGCGTGCACGAGCTGCGGCGCCGCCCGCCGGCTGGAGATGCATCACCCGGACTACGGCCAGCCGACGGATGTCGCCTGGCTCTGCCGCGCGTGCCATCTGGCCGAACACGGCAAAGCGCCAGCCCCTGGCCAGGAGGCGTCATGAAGACCCCCGCCAAGGTCACTGAATGCCCCGACTGCAACGGGGAGGGGCGCCGCAACTGCGGATCGTGTGACGGGACTGGCCTGCCTTACGGCTGGAACAGCAGCTCCGTCTGCACGAGCTGTTACGGCTCGGGCAACGGCGAGGAGTGCGAGGCGTGCGGCGGGTCCGGCCAGGTGGAGCTGCCCGCCGACGACGAGCTGGACGCTGACCAGGCCGCCGCCGACGCCGCCGACGCCCCGCGCGCGCCGCGCGCGCTGCTGCCCGAGCGCGCCGCCGCCTTCGTGCGCGACGAGCGCGGCCTCGAGGTCGTCGAGCGCGCGATCCTGACCGGCCTGATCATCGGCCTGCTGGCCATCGTGATCTGGATCGGCATGTGGGCCGTCCGCAAGATCGGCGTGCTCGAGTCGGGCCTGTCCGGGCAGCCGACGGTCGTGCGCGAGAGGGGGGTCCATTGAACCCACTCGAGCGCGCCGTCGCCGTCGAGGCCGAGGCCTGGAGCCAGCACATGCTGCGCCCCGAGGACCCCGGCGCCTACCAGGCCTGGGTCGCGGCCGCGCAGGCCAAGCGCGCCGCGCTCAAGGCCGACCGCGGCGCGCGCGTGCTCTCCGACCCGGCGAGCAACGTGCTGTTCATGGTCGTCTGCTCCGCCCTCGCGACGCTGGCCCTGGGCTCCATCGTCGCGCTCGGCTGGCAGACCGCGGCGCGGTGGTGGGGAGGCGGCCCGTGACCGCCACCGACCCCGACCGCGCCGCGCTGCCGCGGTGCCCACGCTGCAAGGGTGAAGGCCGCATCGACCAGCTGAAGCAAGCGGCGTCAACGTGGGAGATCGAGCACGGCCTGCTCTGCGATGTCTGCCTAGGCCGCGGCGAGCTGCGTCCACTCGCGAGGCGGGAGAGTGGCCCGTGACCGCCACACTCGATCCCAAGCTGCGCAACGGCATCGGCAGCAGCGAGGTCGCGATGCTCTTCGGCTGCTCGCCATACGGCGGGCCGCTCGAGCTGTTCATGCGCATCGTGCACCCCGAGCGGCGCGCGGCCACGAAGGCGCAGCGCCGCGGGATCGCCGCCGAGCGCTTCCTCGCCCAGGAGTACGCCGAGCGGCACGGGCTGTGGATCGCCGACGAGCAGGCGTTCCCGGACCCGGAGACGAACGAGCGCAACGGCGACTTCCTGTGGTGTCCGCCGACGCAGCGCCACCCGGAGCACGCCCGGCTCATCGCCTCGACCGATCGTGTGGCTGTTCGCGGCGGGCGCGTCGAGCGCCTGGTCGAGATCAAGACTGGGCGCTGGGGCGATGGGTGGGAAGACCCGGACGAGGTCCCCGACGGCGTGCCCATGCACTACGCCTGCCAGGTGTTGCACCAGCTGCTGGTCGGCGTCGATGTCGATGGCCAGCACCACTGGCCCGAGGAGGCCACGCTCGTCGCCTCAATCGGGCACCTCGACGACTACCGCGAGTACACGTTCCGCCGCGCGCCGAAGTTCGAGGCCGAGGTCGTGCGACGCGTCGAGGCCTTCTGGCGCGACCACGTCGAGCCGCGGCGCCCGCCTGAATACGACGGCAGCGCCGCCGGCGAGCGCCTGCTGAAGACGGCCTATCCATTCAACCGCATCGCGTCGATGCCCACGCGCGTGCACCCAGGCTCGCCGGCCGCCGCAAAGGCCGCCGCGCTGCGCCGCGCCGAGCTCGCCAAGGAGCGTGCCGCGCACGGCTACGCCGTCGCCGAGCAGCTCGTGCGCGACGAGATCGGTGACCGCGCCGGCATCGATGGCGAGGGCTTCCGCATCACCTGGCGCGCCAACCGCGCCGGCGTCCGCGCCTTCCGAGCCGAGTTCGACCCCAGCTTCCCCGATGGAGTTCGCCCGTGACCACGACCACCACACCCGCCGCCGTCGAAGTCGTCGAGCGGCAGCTCCCTCAGGTCGCCGAGAAGGCCAAGGCCTTCGTCACGATCACGGACGACGCGACCATGGAGCGCGCGGGCACCTTCCTGGTGCACGAGGTCAAGGCGATGCTGAAGCTCGCAGACGAGGCCTTCGACCCGATCATCAGCGCGGCCCACAAGACCCACAAGCTGGCCGTCGAGAAGAAGAAAATCAGCACGGCCGGCTTGCTCGAGGCCGAGCGCGTCGTCAAGGCCGCCATCGCGCGCTACGCCGAGACGAAGCGCGCGGCTGCTGCTGCCGAGCAGCGCCGCATCGAGGCCGAGGCGCGGCAGCGCGCCGAAGACGAGCGCGAGAAGCAGGCGCTCGCACTCGCGGAGGCCGGCCACGCCAAGGCCGCCGACGCGCTGATCGAAGCGCCGCTGGTCGTCGAGCAGCCGGCGCCCGTCGTCGCGCCGGTCGCGCCGAAGGGCGTGTCTGTGCGCACCGTGTTCAAGTTCAGGATCGTCGACCCCAGCAAGATCAACTCGGCCTTCATGACCCCGAACGAGACGGCCATCGCCACGATGGTCCGCAGCCAGGGCGTGGGGGCCATCGCGATCGTCGGCGCCGGCATCGAGGTCTACGAAGAGTCCGTCGTCAGCTCGCGCGCCTCGTAGCGCCGAGCCCTTTCCCCGGGAGCAGCAATGAGCAATCCAGCAGCAGCAGCCGCGGCGCCGCCGGCCACCATGGCCGTCGCGCGCACCGCGCAGAACAGCGTCCTCGTCCGCATGGCCGAGCGCCTCGGCATCGAGCCGAAGGTGCTCGAGGGCATCGTCAAGCAGACGCTGATGCCCAACGGCAAGAACGACCCGCCAGCGACGAACGAAGAGATCGCGGCCTTCCTGATCGTGGCCGACCGCTACCAACTCGACCCGATTCTGAAGCAGATCTACGCCTTCCGCGGGCAGAACGGGAACATCGTCCCGATCGTGCCCATCGACGGGTGGATCACGATCGTGAACCGGCACGCGAAGTACCGCGGCGTGGAGCAGTTCGACCAGATCGAAGAGGGCGAGCTGATCGCCGTCAGGACCAGCTTCCACGTCGACGGCCTGGTCGCGCCGGTGACGGTCACCGAGTACATGGCCGAGTGCAAGCGCAACACCAGCCCGTGGGGGCAGTGGCCGGCGCGAATGCTGCGGCACAAGTCCTACATCCAGGGCGCGCGCTACGCCTTCGGGATCTCGGGGATCTACGACCCCGACGAGGGCGAGCGACTCATCGAGGCCACGGCCGTCGTGTCGAAGCCCGCGCCTGGCCAGAGCCGCGTTGCGCAGCTGGAGGCCACGCTGGCCGAGCCCGAGCCCGACGCGGCCGCGCCGGCCGAGGGCGACCTCGACGAGGTGCGCGAGTCGGGCAGCGACGGCTGATGCTCATCCGAGCGGCGGACCTCTTCTGCGGCGCGGGCGGGAGCAGCACCGGTCTCGCCCGCGCGTGCGAACGCGCCGGCGCGCGTCTCCAGCTGACGGCGATCAACCACTGGGACGTGGCGGTCGAGACGCACGCGACCAACCATCCCGACGCGCGGCACCTGTGCACGACGCTCGACGCAGTCGACCCGCGCAAGGCGTGCCCAGAGCGGCTCGACCTGCTCATCGCGAGCCCCGAGTGCACGCACCACAGCAACGCTCGGGGCGGCAAGCCGCGTCAGGAGCAGAGTCGCGCGTCGGCCTGGAAGGTCGTCGACTGGGCGGCCGCGCTGCGCCCGCGCGAGATCCTGGTCGAGAACGTGCCGGAGTTCCGGACGTGGGGGCCACTGAGCGAGCGCGGCGCGGTGCTCAAGCGCCGCCGCGGCGAGACCTACCAGGCGTGGCTCGCTGCGCTGCGCAGCCTCGGCTACGTCGTCCAGGAGCGGCTGCTCATCTCGGCCGACTACGGCGACCCGACGACGCGGCGACGGCTCTTCGTGCGCGCCAGGCTCGGATCGCGCGCGCCGACCTGGCCGATTCCCTCGCACGCCCGGCCGGGCGTCGACCCGGTCCTCGGACTCCCCGCCTGGCGCGCGGCACGGCAGGTGATCGACTGGCAGCTGCCCGGGCGCTCGATCTTCGGCCGGAGGAAGCCGCTGGCCGAGGCGACGCTTCGCCGGATCGAGGAGGGGCTGCGCCGATTCGGTGGTGCGGCCGCCGAGCCGTTCCTCGTGCTGCTGCGTGGCACCTCGAGCGCGCGCAGTGTGGACGCGCCCGTGCCGGCGCTGACGGCCGGCGGTGAGCACGTCGGCTTGGCGCGGCCTTACCTCGTGCCCTTCTACGGCGAGCGCGACGGTCAAGCGCCGCGGACGCACGACGTCGAGGCACCGATCCCCACGTTGCCGGCGTCTCCGAAGTTCGGCCTGGTCGAGCCCTTCCTGCTCTCGCAGGGTGGGGGTGGCGTGCCGCGCCCGGTCTCCCAGCCATCACCGACCATCGTGGCGAAGGGAGCCGTGCAGCTCGTGCAGCCATTCGTCCTGCACGTCAACCACGGCGACAATCCGGCTGGCAGCGGGCGTGGCAACGGCGGTCGCACGCGCTCGATCGAGCAGCCGCTGCCGACCGTGACGGGCGGCTCGCGTGGACTGGCGGTCGCGCAGCCCTTCCTCGTGCCCTACTACGGCACCGGGGTCCCGCGGCAGGTCAGCGAGCCAGTGCCCACGGTGACGGCGAAGGACCGCTACGGCCTCGTCGAACCGGCGCGCCTCGACATCCTCTTCCGGATGCTGCAGCCGCACGAGCTGGCCGCGGCCATGGGGTTCCCCGTCGACTACCGCTTCGCGGGTCGGCGTGAGGACGTGGTTCGACAAATCGGAAACGCCGTGAGCGTGGGCTTGGCCGAGGCCCTGTGTTCGGCCGCAATCGCTGAGCGCGCTGCGTGACAGCGCGTCTCTAGGTCAGGCCGGCCGTGGCGGCCGGCGTTCAACGTGGAGGGGACGGAGTGGCAGTCAAATCGAAGGCGACCGACGAGCAAGTACTCGCTGCGTACCGCACGCACCGCAGCGTCTGGAAGGCCGCGCGGGCTCTAGGCCTGTGCGGTCAGTCGGTTCACGAGCGGCTCGTCAAGCTCGGCGCGAACGTGCCGGTGCGCACAATCACCGAGGACGAGCTCGAGCTGCTGCGGCGCGAGTACCTGATCTACCGCGACGCCGGGAAGCTGGCCGACCTGGCGAAGCGGATGGGGCGCACGAAGCCGCTGCTGTGCAGGGCCGCGCGTGCGCTGGGGCTGACGGACCGGCGTCATGCGCGCCGCTACTGCGCCGTGTGGAAACACCTCAGCGTCGAAGCCGCGGACGTGATCTGGCAGGACTTCAAGGCGGCGCGGGCCGGGCTCGGCGCCTACTGTCGAACCAAGGGCTACGACGACCTCGGGTTCTCGCGCTGCATGAAGCTGCATTTCGCCGACGAGTACGAGAGCGTGATCGAGGCCAAGGCGCCGCGACAGAGTCTGTATCGCTACGGCAGGCAGTTCGAGTACCGGGTGCGCGACGAGCTGCGAGGCCACGGCTACGTGGCGCTGCGCTCGCCGGCATCGAAGAGCCCGCTCGACCTGATGGTGGTGGGGCATGGGCAGGTGCTGTTCGTGCAGTGCAAGCGGCACGGCGCACTTCCGCCGGGCGAGTGGAACGAGCTGCTCGACCTGGCAGCGTCGTGCGGCGCGACGCCAATTCTCGCCCTCATGCCAGCCTCCCGCGGCATCGCCTACTTCCGGCTTACCGGACGCAAGGATGGATCGAAGCGCCGGCAGCCGATGGAGGCGTGGCAGCCAGCCGGCGCCGCGGCGGGGGCCGCTCGATGAGCAAGCTGCCACGCAGCGGCCGCGCCGCTGACCGCGCGCCGCCGGCGTTCCAGTTCTACCCCGACGACTTCCTGAACGACGACAAGGTGGCCGGGATGTCGCTGCAGGAGATCGGCGCCTACGTGGTGCTGCTCTGCCACGCGTGGACGAACCGCGGCATCCCGTCTGACCAGGATCGGTTGAGCCGCATCCTGGGCGTCAGCCGCCCGGCGCTGGCCAAGCTCTGGCCCGCCCTGAAGCCGTGCTGGCAAGCGGCCGACGACGGGCGCCTGGTCAACCCGCGGATGGAGCGCGAGCGCGAGCTCCAGGCCGCCTACCGCGAGCAGCAAGCCGACTCCGGCCGGCGCGGTGCTCAGAAGCGATGGCATGGCGACCCCATGCGTTCGCCATCCGCACCCGATGGCGAGCCCATCGTTTCGCCAATGGCGAACGGCATGGCGAACGATAGCTCCGCGTCCTCGTCCACTTCCGCTTCGACCGACTCGCTTCGCTCGTCGGCTGTCCCGCGCGCGCCCGCGCGGTCCCAACCTGGTCGACGGAGTGTCCCGTCGAGTCCAGGAGACCCGGGCTCCCCGACGCGGGCGTTCACCGACGGCTGGTGCGCCCGCTTCCAGGCCGCCAAGGGTGCGCCCTACGGCTTCGACGGCGCCAAGGACGGGCGGCACGCCGCGGCGATCCTGGCCCTCGCAGGGCTGCGCAAGGAGCCCGAGAGCGCCCCCGAGGAGGCCGCGGCCGCGGTCGCCACGGCGCTCGAGCGGGCCGACCGGCTGCTGGCCTCGACGGACCCCTGGTTCATCGACAAGGGCATCGACCTGGGGACGCTGCACTCGCAGTGGAACCGCCTGGCGAGCGCCGGCCGCGGGGCGCGCGACGTGCGCGTCGGCCAGGCGCAGCCGTCGCCGCACGAAGCGTTCAAGACCACCGGGAGGGTAGACCTGTGACCGACGAACCCCTGCAGGGCCGCATCGACCACCAGGAGCGCCGGGTCGCGGCGATCGGATCCGAGTACGACGTCGCCGGCATGGACGAGCTCACGGCGGAGGCGCTGCGCCGCATCGGCGCGCGGCAGCGCGGGCCGCGCGAGCCGGACCCGGCCGCCACGCGCGACGAGCACCGCCGGTCACTAACCGACGCCGGCGTCGTCGCCGGCCTGGCCGAGCTCGCGGTCGACGGCAACTACACCCGCACCGACGCGCTCCGGTCGCTCGACCAGCAGTTCGACGCCGGGCTGTGCTTCGTCGTGCTGTCGGGCGGAGTCGGGGTCGGGAAGTCAGCCGCGGCCGCGGTGTGGCTGCGAGAGCGCCTCGTGGCGCACGGCCGAATCTGGATGCGCTGGCTGCACGCGCACCACCTGGCGCGCGCGGCGCGCAGCGACGACGGCGACCAGGTCGCGCTGCTCGAGAAGGTCGACTTCCTGGTGCTCGACGACCTGGGGACCGAGTTCCTGGACGCCAAGGGCTGGCTCTCCGCGACGCTCGATTCGATCGTGCACCAGCGTCACGGCGCGCGGCGGCCGACCGTGGTCACGACCAACCTCGACGTCGAGGCCTTCCGCGCGCGCTACGGCGAGCGCGTGGCCGACCGGATCCGCGAGTGCGGCGCCTTCGTGCACGTCGCCGGCGGAAGCATGCGTGGCCGCGCTTGACTCCATGAGAGCGCAGGAGTACACCCGCAGTCGCGTGGTCGATCCGCAGCTCGCTGCTGCGGGTGGGCCGGCCACGCGGCAGGCGGTTCCCGGGAGCAGCGAGCGCGTGATCGCGATCAGCCCTTTTCAGCGCTCTGCCGTGCCCGCGCAACGTCCGATAATCGTTACACCCGCTGGTACGGCGGCTGTCAGGGTTTCGCCGACAGACGCCGGAGGCGAGTGCGCGCAGAATCCGTCGCGGCATGGGGGGGCGGCGGTTGGGGGCTTGCAGGAGCGCCCTCGTGCCGTTGCGTGCACCGTCTTGCCCTCACCTGGACGACTGGCTGCTGTGGCTCGATGCCGCGCAGCAGGCCAGCCCGAACACGACCAGAGCCTACCGAAGCGACTGCCTCGCGTTGCTCACCTGGTCGACCAGGCATACCGGAATCACCGATCCCGCGCTGTTGCAGCCGGCTCACGTGCTGGCCTGGCTGCGCAGCCTGTCGGGCCTGGCCGTGAGCAGCCGCGTGCGCAAGCTCGCCGCGACGCGCTCGTGGTTCCGGTGGCTGATAACGCACGGCCGAATCAGCGCCGACCCGACGGTGCACATGACCAAGCCGCGCCGGCCGTACCGGCTGCCGCGCGTGCTGTCGATCGACGAGGTGACAGCGCTCATCGAGAGCCAGCGCGGGACGGGCTTCGAGGCCTGCCGCGCGCGGGCGCTGCTCGAGCTGCTGTACTCGACCGGCTGCCGGGTCTCCGAGGCGGCCGGCCTGCGCCTGAGCGCGCTGAACTTGGACCGCGGCGACGCGATCGTGTGCGGCAATGGGCGGCGCGAGCGGGTCGTCTACCTGGGGAGCGAATGCCGGGCCGCCGTCGCGCGCTGGCTGGTGGTTCGCGAGGGGTTGCTCAGGGAGTCGAGCTGGCGGGACTCCGGAGCCCTCTTCGTGAACGCGCGCGACGGTGGCCCGCTGTCGGTGCGGAGCATGGGCCGGATCGTGAAGGCCGCGGCGAAGGCGGCCGGGCTGCGGATCCGCGTGCACCCGCACATGCTGCGGCACAGCTTCGCGACGCACCTGTTGGACCGCGGCGCCGACTGCCGCTACGTGCAGGAGCTGCTCGGGCATCGCAGCCTGAGCACGACGCAGATCTACACGCACGTCTCGATCGTGCGACTCAAGGACATCTACAGCGTCGCGCACCCGCGCGCCTGACCACGAGCTGTGGCGGAGCGGGGCCGGCCAGTGAATCCCGCCCCGCTCTAACAGCTGCTCCCGGTCAGCTGCGGGGTGCGCCTTTGCCGGCGCGCCTGGTCGGCCCCGCGACGCTTTCCCTCATTGCCACGCCGCGCGGGGTTGCACCCGGCCCGCTCGGCGCACGAACCCCGGGTGCGTTCTACGAGCCCGCAGTGAGCGGGCGATCGCGTTGCTAAAAGCCGGGAGGGCTGAATGAAGTTCGAGATCAAGAGCCGCTGGAGCGGCGCGCTGCTGTTCGAGTGCGAGGCGGATTCACTGCGCATCGCCGTGCAGCTCGCCGTCAAGAAGAAGACCAACCTGGAGGGCGCGTACCTGGAGGGCGCGGACCTGAGGGGCGCGGACCTGGAGGGCGCGGACCTGGAGGGCGCGTACCTGGAGGGCGCGTACCTGAAGGGCGCGCACCTGGAGGGCGCGAACCTGAAGGGCGCGGACCTGAGGGGCGCGTACCTGGAGGGCGCGGACCTGGAGGGCGCGGACCTGGAGGGCGCGTACCTGGAGGGCGCGTACCTGAAGGGCGCGCACCTGGAGGGCGCGAACCTGGAGGGCGCGTACCTGGAGGGCGCGAACCTGAAGGGCGCGTACCTGCACCCGTCCACGCGCCTCGACACGGGCGAGACCTTCGAGGAGTACTTGCGCGACGTGCTGCCCGCGCTGTGCACCGCGGGCGGCCGCGCGTTGGCGGACGTGATCACGCGTGAGCACTGGGAGTGCCACGAGTGGGCCAACTGCCCGATGGCCGCGGCGTTCGGGGTGAAGGATCCGAACGGCTGTCCGGTGCTGCTGCGGCCGCGCGTGGACCAGTTCGTGAAGCTGTTCGACTCGGGCCTGATCCCGCTCGCAGCAGCGCGCGCGGCAGCGGGGCTGCCGGCGCTGGCGGAGACGCCGGCATGAGCGCGACCACGACCGCCCCCCCCCGTAGAGGTCGGGAAGATCCTCAGCGCGGCGTCACTCAAGCTCAAGCCGCGCGGCGGCGAGAACCGCGGCACGGAGAGCGAGACGCTCACGTGGATGCGCGCCGCCGTGCAGGCTCTCAAGGTCGGCCAGGCCGTCGCTGTTCCGGGCTTTGGCTGTACGGAGATGAAGACCCGGAGGAGCCGCGCAGCGCTCGCCAAGAAGAAGCTGGCGCTGTCAAGGTGCGAGTGGGTCATGCGCATGTCCGCCACCACGCCCACGCTCTACCTGATCCGGCTGCCTGACCCGTGAGCGACCAGCTGCTCTGCCGCTGCGCGCTGCCCGACCCGAAGGTCGCGCCGGGCATGCGCTCGAGCTGCGCGCGGTGCGGCCGGCGGATCTTGGAGACCGACTACGAGCACCGCAGGGTGCGAGCTGAAGGCAGGCGGGCCCGCGTCGAGCGCGCCAGGAGGGCCAAGGGATGAAGACGACCGAGAAGTTGAAGCTGTCGATGCCCGACTTCATCGGGTGGTGGCATGACGCACAGAAAGATCCGCCACCCTACGGCGAGCTGGTCCTGACTTACGACCCAGGCGACCCCTACGAGATCTGTCTCGCTCGGCGTGATCGCACGGACTGGGAGGGGGAGTGGTTCGAGTACTGGCATCCCAACGACGCTGGCCAGTTCGAGGACCAGCTGGCGCGCTTCTGGATGCAGCTGCCGCCGGCGCCGTCACCGTCGCGCAAGAAGAAAGCTCCGAAGCGGAGGGCCAAGGGATGAGCATCACGCTGACGTGGAAGCCCGACGACGGGGCCAAGATCACGGTCGCGACGCCGGGGACGGGTTTCTACAAGGGCGGCCCCGGCCAGCCGGACGTGTTCGCGAGCTTCGAGGCGCAGCGCGGCGAGCTCGTGATCAGCAATGGCTGGTCGGACGCCGACAACCCGAAGCTGGGCGCGCCGGTCTCAGGCACGCTGCGCGTGTTCGGGGCCGAGCCGAAGCTGGCCGAGCCGCGGCACGTGACGATCCAGTTCGGCTGCGCGGAGGTGATCCGCATGGGCGAGCCCTGCGCCTACAGCCCGCCGCGCGAGTGGAGCAACTGGCACACCCGCAACATGCCCGACGACCCGGCTGCCGTCGCGCACGTCATGGAGCGGCTGGCGGAGACCGACTTCTTCTTCGACGACACGCCCTACGCCAACCCCGAGCAGAGCAAGACGAGCGAGGGGCGGGTCTGCCAGGCGCTGTGGGCCGGCAGCCTCGCGGCCGCGCTGGGGATCGAGCAGGACCGCGTGCGCGACGCGGCGCAGGCCTTCGTGGACTTCCAGCTGCGCTGGCGGCACTACTTCTTCTACGACACCGCCGGCAAGCAGCTCACGGCCGCCGGCAACCCGTGGTGGCGCGTGGGGCCCTCCGGCTGGGACGGCCAGGTCAAGCTCGACCTGACCGACGAAAGCAACCCGTACCTGTTCGAGGCCGTGCTGCAGCACCTGGCGTTCGACCGGCTGTTCGAGCTGGCGATCGGCTTCAACAGCTTCAGCGGGCGGCTGTGCACCGAGGCATACATCGAGGCCGTGCTGACACGGCCCGAGTTCAGGAGCGGCACGCTGGCGCAGCAGCAGCGCACGCACGGCTACTGCGCCGAGCTGTCGGCGCGGATCATCCTGGCGGGGATGCAGAACGCCGAGCGCGAGGCGGCGATGCAGCGCATGGTCGGCGGTTGGCGCGAGGCGAACGGCACGAGCGCCGCGCTGTTCCCCTACCCATCGATCTCGCCGCCCAAGACCGGCAAGTGGCCGCACGGCTACCCGAGCCTCGTGGACTGGGAGGTCTACAGCAAGCACTGGAAGCTGTTCCTGCCGCCGGGAACGATGCCGCCGCTCCCCGGCGAAACGTGCGACCACCTGATCCCGTGGCTCGAGCAGCAGGCCCTCGGTCGCGGGCTGGCGAAGACCGCCTTCACGTTCGGCCCGGACGGGCTGTGGCAGGGCAGCGCGATCGTGTGGCAGACGGCGATCGCGCTCGGCGGGCTGTGCGACCTGCGCGACGTGGGCGCGCCCATCGAGGACATCGACAATCTGATCGCGCACGCGGCGCGCTGCATCGTGGGACCCGGCGCCGTGTCGGGCGGGATCGGTGCGACGGGGACGCCGATCACGCCGAACCCGGTCTACAACAGCTACATCGCGCGCTTCCCGAGCCGGGTGACGCCGGGCCCGGGCAAGAACAGCACCACGCGATTCATCTGCGAGCGGCTGCTGCGGGCCGAGCAGTCGTTCCCGGAGTCGAACCTGGCGGAGCTGTGCCGGCAGCTGGCGAAGGTGATCTGGACGGCGACGGACTACCCGAGCGCGGACGCGCCGATCAACCTCGAGACGATGGGCGTGCTGCCCATCAAGGTGTTCGGGGTCAAGGCGACGTGAGCAGCTCGGACTCGATTCACATGCGACGGTTTCGGGGGGTTCTCTTTTCGGAGGTTCCGATGAAGTCGTTGTGTCTTCTGTTCTCTGTGCTCCTGCTGACGACCGCGGCGATGCCGCTGTCGCCGGCCATGCCGGTTGCAGCTCGAGCAGTGCCGCTCGGCGTGCTCGACGTGACGACCTGGGGCGGCGAGCACGCGCTCGTCCACTTCAGCAACGGCGCCTACCTCGTCACCAACGACGAGGCCGGCGCGCTGTTCGCTGAGTACGGCAACCCGGAAGTGGTGGCCCACTTCTCGTGGCTGTCGGACGGCATCGAGGTCGTGCTCGACGTCCGCATGCAGGCCGGCGAGTCCGAGGCCAAGTTCGGAGCCCGCTGCGCGAAGACGGTCGAGGTGATGAAGGCGGCCTTCCCGCCCGACCCGTCGACGCCGCCGGCCGAGGGCTGATTCACATGCGGCGCGTGCAGACTCTGCCGAGGCGCGTTCCTTCCCGCGGGCCCAAAGCTTTCCCGCAGATCGCTTCTCATCCGCGGCCGTCGCCCGGCGCCTGCACGCGCCGCCTTTCCTCGTGAGCAGCTTCTGCAAGGCCTGCAACGCCGAGCTGCTGTGGGCCAAGACCGCCACCGGCAAGGCCAAGCCGCTCAACCACGACCCCGACAGCGGTGGCAACGTCGAGGAGCAGCGCTGTGTACAACCGCAAGTGGATGCGTGAGGTGGGCGCCCGCTGGCGACCCGGAGCGCTGATGCCGTAGCTGTGGGCTGATGGCCCAGCCGGTGGGGACCGGCAACGATGGGGAAGAAGACGACCGGCACGACAAAGCTGACGGGCAGGGGTCCGCGTCGCAGGCGCGTCAAGAACTGGCGCCCCGCCTTCCTGCGCAAGCTCAGCCAGACCCATCACGTCGGCAAGGCCTGCGAGCACGTGCGCGTCTCCCGTGCCTCGGCCTACGCGATGCGCGAGACCGACGCCGACTTCGCCACCGCGTGGGACGCGATCATCAACGAGCGCGTGGCGGTGCTCGAGGACAGCATGTTCCAGCGCGCGACGCGCGGCGTGCGCAAGCCCGTGTGGCAGGGCGGCAAGCTCATGGGCACGGTCTACCTGCCGAGCGACCAGCTCGCGGTTCACCTGTCGCGGAGCTGGGCGCCCGACCGCTACAACCTCGGCCCCGGCGACGGGGCGGCGAGCTCGGTGTCGGCGCGCCAGACCGCCCTCGAGATCCGCCAGGCGCTGCAGGAGATGGAGGCCGCGGCGGCCCCGGCTGCCGTGGGAGGAATTGCAGCAGCGGCAGCCGGAACAGCAGGGGGCGCGCAGGAGAGCGCAGGGCGGTCGGACGGGACAGAGCCCGACCAGCGCGCAGGGGTTGTACATCCCCCTACCAACGGCGAGGGCGCAATTCAAGCCGAGGGGCCTCCATGAGTTGCCTGGCTGGCGACGAGTGGAAGGGTCCGCGGCGCACGCGGCGCTGCCGGTGCGCGGCGCCCAGGTCGGTGCAGCGCTCCCTGGTGCGCGCCGAGGCCATGGTCTGCGCCCGCTGCGGCGCGGCGGGCCAGTGCGTGTCCGGCTTCCACCCGTGCTCCGGCTCGTGGCGCGGGACGATCAGGCCGATGCGCGGCTGGCGCACGCGGTGCACCGGTTGCGGGCGGTTCGGCTGGGAGCTGCCCCGGGGCTGCGCCTGGTGCACGCGCGCGGACCTTCCGCGGCGACGCCGGCGGAGCTGGTGACGGCGTGATCCTGTCCCCGCGGTGGACGCCGATGCGCCACCACACCGAGCAGGACCGCCTGCGCCGCTCGCGGGCCTCGCGCAAGGTCGTGTGCGCCGGCCGCCGCTCGGGCAAGACCGAGATCATGAAGCGCGAGGGCAACGAGCAGACGCTCGCGGGCGGGCCCGAGCACCTGGTCGACTTCCGGGCCTACTTCGGCGCGCCCACGCGCGACCAGGCCAAGGAGATCTACTGGGAGGATCTCAAGGCGCTCATGCCCGAGCGCTTCGTGCGCCGCTACCGCGAGAGCGACCTGGCCATCGAGCTCGTGCACGGGCCGAAGCTGCGCGTCATCGGCATGGACAAGCCGCACCGCGCCGAGGGCGGGCCCATCGACTGGATCTGCCTCGACGAGTTCGCCGACATGAAGCCCGACGCGCTGGCGAAGTCGATCCTGCCGGCGCTCTCGACGCCCGGGCGCCGCGCGGGGCAGCTGCGCCTGATCGGCAAGCCCAAGCTCGGCGCGCGCCACTTCCGCGAGGCCTTCAACAAGGCCCGCGCCGGCGAGCTGGGGCCCGACTGGGACGCGTTCTGGTGGCCCTCGCGCGACATCATGGACCCGGCCGAGATCGAGGCCCTGCGCAAGAGCATGGACCCGCTGTCCTTCGCCCAGGAGATCGAGGCCTCTTGGGTCAACGCCGAGGGGCGCGCCTACCAGCAGTTCACCCGCGAGGAGCACGCGCGCGAGAGCCTGCGCCCCCTCTACGACCCGACGCGGCCGCTCGTGATGGCCTTCGACTTCAACGTCGACCCGGGCGTGGCCGAGGTCGCCCAGGAGATCCGCTACCACGTGGACAAGCCGCTCCACCGGCCCGAGGTCGACCGCTACCCGACGGCCTGGCTGGGCGAGGTCTGGATCCCGCAGAATGGCTACGTGCCCAACGTGTGCCGCCGGCTGCTCGAGGACTGGGGCAGCCACGCCGGTGAGGTGCACCTGTACGGCGACCCGTCCGGCGGCGCGCGCCAGGCCACGCAGACCGAGGGCACGGCCTGGCAGATGATCAGGAGCTACCTGCGCCCGGTGTTCGGCGACCGGCTGCGCGTCATGGTGCCGCGCAAGGACCCCGGCCAGCGCGCGCGCGTCGACGCGATAAACACCCGGCTGCGCACCGCCGACGGCCAGCTGCACACGCTGATCGACCCGACGGGTTGCCCGCATCTGGTCGAGGACCTCGAGTCGGTCGTGCTGGTCAAGGGCGGCACCGGCGAGCTCGACAAGAGCGACCTGGCGCTGACGCACCCGAGCGACGCGGCCTGCTACTACCACGCCGAGAAACACCCGCTCTCACCCTTGACTCTGGTCGAGGAGACGTTCTACTGAGGGCCGTGCCGGGGGGATCCCGGCGTGCGTGTGTGGGGCGAGGGGATCTTGTGGCCACGCGCGCGGAGACCTCACGCACCTGAGCGTCCGGTCGCCAGCAGCATCAGGCGACCGTGGAGACGCGCGTGGCAGGCGACGAGCCGAGGCCGTTCCTGTTCAGGGTCCAGAGCACCTTCGTCCCGGCAGGCCTCGTCGTCTCCGCGCTGATCCTGGGCTTCACGGGTCGCTCGATCCTGCAGAGCGAGCGCGACGCGACCAAGGCCTCGATCGAGGCCGTGACCACGAGCACGGCCGCGGCGCTCAAGGAGTGGCAGCTGCAGCAGGACGCGCGCGAGCGGCAGTACCGCGAGCAGCAGGACAAGCAGAACCTAGACTTCCAGTCGAGCGTGCTGCTGCAGATCAGCCAGATGCGCGGCGAGCAGTCGGCTGTGCAGGCCTCGGTCTCGCGCGTCGAGCAGACGCTGGCCGTGCTCACCGCCACGCAGTCGCAGCTCGCGTTCACCGCCGACCTGCGGCTGTGGGCCGCCGACATCGCGCGCGAGAACCCGACGATGAAGATCCCGCCCTTCGTGCCCACCGCCCAGTCGAACGAGAAGAGGTGACCCATGGCCGACTTCCCCGCACAGCCCGCCGCACTGAACTTCCGCGACAAGCCCACGTTCGGCTCCTCGGCCGCGGTCAACACGACCGGCCTGCAGATCCTCGCCGCCGATCCGCTGCGGCGTATGGGGACCTGGATCCGCAACACCGGCGGCACCAACGCCCTGCTCGTCGGCGACGCTTCGGGCACGGCGGTCTACAGCCAAGCGGCCTCGGCCGCTGCGCCTCCGGTGTTCATCCCGGGCACGGGCGCGATCTTCGTCAAGGCCGCGGCCTCAACCACGGACGTCTGCTGGATGGCCTACTGAGTTCTCGTTCCGGAAGGAGTTCGTCATGCCCATGTCGAAGCCGCAGAAGCTGTTCACGCTCATCGTGGTGACAGTGGCGCTCGCGCTCGGCGCGGGTGCCTTGCTCGCGGGCTGCACGCCCGAGGAGGCCGACGCGACGCGCCAGGAGTGGCAGCAGCGCACCGTCGCTGCGATGCAGGAGGCGGGCGTCGATCCTGCCGAGGCGAGCACCGACGAGTGGAAGGAGTACGGGGGCGCGACGCTCACCGCGATGCTGGCCGAGGGCAAGGAGGTCCCGGCCGAGCCCGCACAGGACTGGCTCGACTTCGGGCTCAACGCCCTGATGAGCTTCCTCGGGGTGAAGGGCTCGATCCTCGGCGCGCAGGCCGTGGCCGCGATCATCCGCGGCCGACGCACGCGCGGCACCGAGAACCTCGGCACCTTGGTCAATCCCGAGACGAGCTGGCCGGACACGCTCAAGGCGCTGGCCGCGCTGACGCTTGACACGCACTCGCCGGCGGCGGCTGCGCCCGCACCTGGGCCCGGGCCCACCCCGTGAACGCCACCAGCCTGCTCGTCTTCGTCGCGGGCCTGGCCACCGGCATCGGCATCTGCCGCTGGCCGGACAAGGCCGGCGTCGCGCTGTGCGGTGTGATCGCCGTCATCGCGCTCGTGGTGGCCGGCCTGCTGCCGTGACCGATCTCTCTCACCCGCACCGCCTTGCCCAGGGCGCTCTGGGGAAACTCCTGGCCGTCGCTCCTCCCGCGACCGCGCAGGGAAGGGGAAGGCCGCGCACGGCGGCCTGCGCTCGTCTCGGGTGTGGCGCCCGTGCACGTCCGGGTCGTGGTCGAGTCCCGAGCTCGGCCACGACCAGCTTTTCCGTGAGCTGACCCGATGGCCAAGGTCAAGCGCCCGCCGCCAACGCCCACCGAGACCAACGCGTGGGTGGGCAAGGAGTCCGCCGTCTACCGGCGGATGGCCGAGCGCACCAAGCTGATCGACGCGCTCATGGGTGGCACCGAGGGGATGCAGAAGGCCGGCGAGGTCTACCTGCCGAAGGAACCGGGCGAGGAGAGGCCCGCCTACGACACGCGCCTCAGGCGCAGCACGTGCCACGGCTTCCTGCGCTCGACGGTGCGGCGGCTCTCGGCCCGGCCCTTCGGCAAGCCGGTCACGATCCGCATCGGCCGCGACCTGGGGACGCTGCCCGAGCTGCTCGCGCCCATCGAGAGCGACGCCGACTACAGCGACTCCAGCCTGACGCAGTTCGGCCGCCGGCTCATGGCCGACGCGCTGCAGCGCGGCCTGGTGCACTTCCTGGTCGACATGCCGGGAGACGTGCGCGAGCTGTCCACCAAGGACGAGCGCGAGGGGCGCGTGCACCCCTACTTCGTGCACGTCTCGGCCAAGGACCTCATCGGCTGGAAGGCGCAGCGCGGCAAGGGCAACCGCCTCGAGCTGACGCAGATCCGGATCCGCGAGTGCCACGTCGTCGAGGTCGACGGCGAGGAGACCGAGGTCGAGCACGTGCGCGTGTGGGACGCGCCCAGCGAGGCAGCCGAGGGCGTCGACGCCGTGCCCGGCACCTGGCAGCTGTACCGCAAGAACAAGGACGCCGACGGATACGCGCTCGTCGAGAGCGGTCCGCACACCTTCCCTGGCATCCCGCTCGTCACGGTCTACTTCAACCGCACGGGCTTCATGGAGGCCGAGCCGCCGCTCGCCGACCTGGCCGAGCTCGAGCGGGCGCACTGGGCCAGCCGCAGCGACCAGACGAACATCCTGCGCTACGCGCGCGTGCCCAAGATGGCCATGGCCGGCGTGAGCGACGAGGAGAGCCGCAAGCCATCGCTGCTCGGCGTGCAGGCGGTGTGGAAGCTCAAGGACCCGAACAGCAAGGCCTGGTGGGTCGAGATCCAGGGCAACGCGGTCTCAGCCGGCCGCCAGGACATCCTCGACCTGCAGGCCGAGATGAACGTGCGCGCCCTGCAGCCGCTCATGGAGCGCACCGGCGACGAGACCGCGACGGGCCAGGAGATCTCGGACAAGAACACGACCAGCGACCTCAAGGCCTGGGTGCGCGCCATCGAGGCGGGGTTCCTGCAGGGCTTCGGGTTCGCCGCCCTGTTCGCGCGCACGAAGCTGCCCGAGAAGTTCGGCGTCGACGTGTTCGACGACTGGGCGCCGCCCTCGCTCACGCTCGACCAGGTGCGTCTGCTCAAGGAGATCCGGCAGGCGGGCGAGCTCTCGCGCACCACCTTCCTGTCGCTGCTGAAGGGGCTGATCCTGCCCGAGGACCTCGACGTCGCCAAGGAGGCGGACGCGATCGAGGACGAGGGGCCGTCGCTGGCCGAGTTCGGCGCGCCGTCGATGGAGGTCGACGTCGAGACCGGCGAGCCGACCGAGCCCGCTGCCGCCGAGGCGGGCGCTGCGGCCGAGGAGGGTGGGCAAGTGAAGCCACGCGTTCCGGCCACCGGCAACCTGGCCGACACGGCGCTCACCGGTGCGCAGGTGCAGTCGGCGCTCAGCATCGTGCAGGAGGTCGGGGCCGGGAAGCTGCCGCGCGACTCGGGCGTGTCGATGCTCGTCGGCTTCTTCAACCTCGACCCGACGGAGGCCGAGGCCATCATGGGCTCGGTCGGCAAGGGCTTCACGCCGAAGGCCGACCAGGCGCCCGCGGAGCCGACGCCAGGTGACGACGACGAGCGACCGGTGTGAACGCGCAGTCTGCAGCGCTGTTCGACGCCCACCTCGAGCTGCCGCGCGCGGTCGTCTTCAAGCGCTTCGCCCGGATCCGCGGCGTCGGCTGCGATCCCGATGACCTCGAGGCCGTGGGCCTGGTCGCGCTGTGGAAGGCTGCACAGGAGTTCGACGGGCGCGGTCGCTTCAGCGGCTTCGCGTGGCGCTCCATCGAGTACGCGATCCTCGACCGGCTGCGCGACGGACGCGTCATCCGCAGAAAGCGCGACCGGACCAAGCCCTGCCCCAAGCAGATCCCGGCGAGTGTGCTGGCCTCGCGTGGGGATATGGTTCCGTTCGATCCGCCCGTCCCCGACGAGACGGTCGAGCAGCGCGAGCGTGCCGCGGTGCTGCATGCCGCCATCGAGCGGCTGCCGGCCTACCTGCGCGTGACCGTGCACGCGCGCCTGGCGGGCCGGTTGATCACCGGGCGCTACCGTCGGCTCAACGCCGCCCTGCGGGTGCTGAGCACCGACGCGCGCCTGATGCAGGTCGCCGGTGGCTGTAGGTAACACGCCGCGAGGCCGCATGAAGCACCCCGCGCCCAAGCTGCCGCCCTTCCCGCTGGAGTGGACCTGCGACGTCTGCCAGATGAAGGGCCTGACCGTGCAGCGCATCGACGACCACCAGGCGGTGGCGTGCCCGCTGTGCGAGCGGATCTTCTGCGCGCAGTGCAGCAGCCGGCACTTCATCGGCGGGCAGCTGTGCCGGCGCCCGGCCGGCGGCAAGGCGGCCTGAGTGGGCAAGGTCCCGAAGATCGACGAGCGGCTGCTGCGGGCACTGGGCGGCAAGCCGGCCGACCAGGTGCTCATGGCCCGCGGGATCCGCCACGCGCTCTACCTCGAGCGCTTCAAGACGCACGAGGTGGGCCGGGTCCTGGGCTTCCTGAACGAGCAGCTGCTGCCCGACGTCCTCGCGCGGATCGAGGCGCGACTGCGGCGTGTCGAGGAGCGGGGCTTCGACACCGGGGTGCACTCCACCAAGCGCCTGCTCAGCTTGGCGACGGAGCTGCGCGGCGTGCTGGCCGGCGGGGCGGTCCGGGCCAGCGAGCGGCTGCAGGAGGACCTCTGGGCCATGGCCGCGTCCGAGGCCCAGTGGCAGCGGACGCTGCTGACCAAGACCGTGCCGCTGCAGATCGAGTGGGGCGCGCCGAGCCCGGCCACGCTGCGGTCGATCGTGACCGCTAGGCCGATGGCCGGGAAGCTGCTCAAGGACTGGTTCAGCGACCTGGCGGTCGACACCCAGCGGCGGGTCACCCAGCAGATCAACCTCGGCATGGGCAGCGGCGAGACGGTCTCACAGATCGTCGCCAGGCTGCGCGGGACGCGCGAGAACCGGTTCACCGACGGGGTGCTCAACGCGACCCGGCGCGAGGCCGAGCGGGTCGTGAGGACCGCGGTGGGGCACGTGTCCAACCACGCGGCCGAGGCCACGATGGAGGCCAACCCCGAGGTGATCGAGGGGGTGCGCATCCTGGCCACCCTCGACACGACGACCTGCCCTCAGTGCGGCGAGCTCGACGGCCAGGTGTTCCCGCTGGGCGAGGGCCCGCGGCCGCTGTTCCACCCCAACTGCCGGTGCAAGGCGACGCCCAAGATGAAGACCTGGAAGGAGCTCGGGATCGACCTCCGCGAGCGCAAGCCTGGCGAGCGCGCGGCGATGGGCGGGCCGGTCAAGAGCACCCTGAGCTATTCCCAGTGGATCAAGGACCAGCCGGCCTGGGTGCAGGAGGAAGCGCTCGGCCCCGCGCGCGCGACGCTGCTGCGCGAAACCGACCTCGAGATCGGCGATTTCACCGACCGGCGCGGCCGAATGCTCAATCTGCAGCAGCTCGAGGCGCTGGTCGACGCGTGAGCGCGGCGCAGCGCGCGCCGCGGCGTGCCGGCCGCGCGGCCCGCAGTTTGCTCGCTGGCGGCGTGAGCACGGGGCAGTGGGCGCCCTTCTCCCCCTCCCCTCCCGCGGCAGTCCCTGCCCCGTGCTTTCTCTTGAATCAGCCCTGGTGGCGATGTAGCACTGTGGCCACAGCAGCCGCTGCGCAGGGAACGGGAGCCCGGCGCCGCACCGATGGGCGAGCTTCATGGGGAAGTTGAAGCGGGTCGTCGACTCGCTGGACGCGATCGCGGAAGCGCACCGCGAGCTCTACGGCAAGGGGCAGGACGGCAAGTACTACCTCGACTACGAGGGCTCGGAGGAGCAGCACCGCGCGCTCCAGGCCGAGCGCCAGCGCGCCGACATCGCCGAGGGCCGGCTGCGCGCCTACGGCGACCTGACGCCCGAGACGGCCAAGGAGACGGCGCAGCGCCTGGCCGCGCTCGGCGACCTGACCGACATGAAGCAGAAGGCCGCGGACGCCGCGGTGTGGAAGGCCAAGCACGACGAGCTGCTGCCGCGCGTCAGCGCCCTCGACGCGGAGAACACCAAGCTGACGTTGGCCGAGATGGCCAACGCGGCCTTCGACGCGCACAAGGTGACCGGCCGGCGCGCCGTGATGCTCGCCGTGAAGGACGCCGTGCGTCCCGTCGTCGAGAATGGCGTGCGGTCCTTCCGCGTCTACGGCCCCGACGGCAAGCCGCTCGTGACGAAGCGGCCGGGCGCCTCCGATCCGTACATGACCCCCGACGAGTACATCGGCGAGGTCCTCCGGGGCGACCCGGAGTTTTCAGCGCATTTCGGTGGTTCAGGCGCCGCGGGAAGCGGCGCTGGTGGGAATGCTCGCGGGGGATCCGCCGGCAGCTCTCGAACCATTTCCGGCGACGCCGAGTCGCTGGGGGCCAACCTCGAGAAGCTCGCGACCGGAGAGGTCACGGTCAGCTCGTAGTCGGTCGGTGATTCGGCAGGCGGGCCCGATGGGGGATCCAGAGGCTCGCCAACGCGCGGGGGATCTGCGCGCTGGTGATCGCTTCTAACACTCCGCACCTCGTGCGGGCCGGTGATGCCGAGCCCGCCATCAAGGGGAAGTCCTCGTGGCCAACGACCTGTCAGCAATCATGCCCAAGATCCTCGCGCGCGGGCACATGCTCCTGCGCAAGACGCTGGTGATGCCGCGTCTCGTCAACCTCGACTACAACGCCGAGGCCCGCATGCCCGGCGACACCATCGACGTGCCGCTGCCGGTGTCCTACACCGCGGTCGACGTCACGCCCGCGGGCACGCCGCCGACGCCGAACCAGACCACCCCCGAGAAGGTCCAGGTGGTCATGGACAAGCACAAGCACGCCGACTGCGTGCTCACCGATCCCGATCTTATGAAGATCGACAAGGACAAGCACTTCCTGCCGATGCAGCTCGAGGCCGCGATCGACGCGTGCGGCAAGATCATGAGCACCGACATCTGGTCCGAGTACAAGGGCGTTTTCGGCTACGCCGGCACGGCGGGTACCACGCCCTTCGCGTCAGCGATCACGCAGGCCACCGATGTCCGCAAGGGCCTGAACAAGCAGCTCTGCCCGAAGGGCACGCGCCGCTTCGTGCTCGACCACGATGCCGAGGCCAACGCGCTCAACCTCGCGCCCTTCCGTGACGCCAGTCAGAGCGGCGACGGCACGGTGATCACCGAGGGCGAGATCGGTCGCAAGCTGGGCTTCGACTGGTACAGCGACGACGACGTGCCGACGCACACGGCCGGCACCGGCGCGAGCGCGACCACGAACACCGCCGGTTACGCGGCCGGCGTGAAGACGGTCACGCTGGCCTCGGCCGGCACCGGCACGATCCTGGTCGGCGACATCATCACGTTCGCTGGGCACAGCCAGACCTACGCGGTCACGGCGGGCGACGCCGACGTGAGCAACGGCGGCACGATCAGCTTCTACCCGGGCCTGCAGGTGGCCCTGGCGGCGAGCGCGATCGCGATCACCCTGAAGGCGAGCCACGTGGTCAACCTGGCCTTCCACCGCGACGCGTTCGCGCTGGCGACCCGGCCGATCGCCGACGCCGTGAGCTTCTTCACCGGCGGCAGCACGATCAGTTCGGTGACCGACCCGAAGACCAGCGTCACCCTGCGCCTCGAGGTCATGCGCCAGTACAAGCAGACCGTCTGGGACGTGGACTTGATGTACGGCAAGAAGCTCGTCCGTCCCGAGCTCGCCTGCCGCCTGGCTGGCTGAGTCCCTCTGCTGGACCGGTCGTCGGGAGCATGCGCGCCTCCCGGCGGCCGGTCATCTGCAGCGCGCAACGGAGAGGGAACCCATGCCATTCAAGCCGATCACGCCCGACCCCGACCCCAGGCCGTGGATGCGGCGCGACATCAAGGTCAGGAACGTGCAGCTCATCAAGACCATCGAGCTCGTCGGACCCAAGGGCGACAAGGTCGTGGTCAACGAGTGCGACCAGGAGAGTTGGACTGGCCGCGGCTACAAGGCCACGGGCAAGGCCTCGCCGCAGGATCCGGTGACGGCCAACTCGCTGCAGACCGCCGGCGCGTTCGCCGACGACGAGTCCTGATCCGCAGCCGTGGTGCACGTGGTCGAGACCGGCGCGGGGCTGAGCGACGCGAACGCGTACCTGTCACTCGCGGACGCGGTGCTCTACTTCGCCGACCACGCGAACGCGGCGTGGACGGGCACGGACCCCGCGAAGGAGCTGGCGCTGCGCCAGGCCACGCAGTACCTCGACGCGTACTACCACCCGTTCTGGAAGGGCGACAAGAAGCTCTCGACGCAGGCGCTCGACTGGCCGCGCGCCGGCGTGTGCGACGAGAACCACTACCCCATTGCCAGCGACAGCCTGCCGACCAAGCTCAAGGAGGCGTGCGCCGAGATGGCGGTGCGCGCGCTCACTGAGTCGCTGCTGCCCGACGTCGCGCCGGCCAGCTCGGGCGCGCTGATCTCGAAGTCGGTGGAGGTGGGCCCAATCAGCGTCAGCAAGACCTGGTCGGGCTCGGGCCAGAGCACGACCAAGTACTACCGGATCGCGGACCTGCTGCTCGCCGACCTGGTGCTCGACTCCAACGCGCTGATCCGAGCCTGAGCGATGCCCACCGAACTCGACCTCGAGCTGCTGCCGGAGGCGCTGGACGTGATCGCGACCTACGGGCGCGACGCCGCGTTCACGAGCGCGCCGACGGGCTACTCGCCGACCACCGGCGCCGCGACCGCGGGCACGTCGCTGGGCACGGTGAAGGTCTCGCCGCCGGCCGTCGACCGCAAGCTCATGGACGAGGACCTGATCCAGCAGGGTGACACCGCCGTGCTCGTGGCGGCCTCGGGCCTGGCCTTCACGCCGGCGGTGAACCAGACGCTGACGATCAGCGGCCAGGTGTGGGGCGTGGTGGCCGTGACCGAGTTCCACAGCGGCGAGCAGATCTGCGCCTGGGGCCTGCACCTGAGGCGCGGCGGATGAGCTGCCCCCGCCACGTCGTGCTCGTGGTCCTCGACGACGTCGGGGTCGACAAGGTCGGCTGCTACGGGCACCCGACGGCCGGCCCGACGCCGACGCTCGACGGCCTGGCCAGCGGCGGCATCCGCTTCAGCCGCGCCTACGTGAACCCCAGCTGCGCGCCCACGCGCTGCGCGTTCCTCACCGGGCTCTACGGCAGCCGCACCGGCATCGACACGGGCGTGCCCACCTACGAGCCCGACACCAACCCCAACGGCGACTTCCTGCCGGCCGACGAGCTGCCCTGGCTGCCGCGGCTGCTGTCCGAGCAGATCGTGCACTGCGACCTGGTGGGGAAGTGGCACCTCACGCACATCGCGGCGCCCGACTACCACCGAGACCCGATCGCCAAGGGCTACAGCAACTGGCGCGGGCACCTGAGCAACATCCTCTCCGCGCAGGGTGAGGGGCCCTACAGCTGGAGGAAGCAGTACGCCGACGGCGCCGGCTGGACCGAGGCGACGCAGACGGTCTTCTGCACGGTCGACAACTGCTACGACGCGAGCCAGGCGCTGGCCGCCTCGATCAGCCGGCCGTCGTTCCTGTGCCTGAGCTTCAACGCGCCGCACCCGCCCTGGGACCAGCTGCCGCCCGCGGGCAGCTACACGCCGGTCGGCGGGCTGCAGACGCAGCCCAAGAAGCAGCAGTACGCGCTGCAGGCCGTCGACACCTACCTCGGCCAGCTCATGGCCTACTACGCCGCCCAGCACCCCGCGGCGGCCGCCGAGACGCTGTGGCTCGTGCTGGGCGACAACGGGACCCCGGCGGCGGCCATCGAGCCGCCCACGGCCGCGCACCAGCACAAGGCCACGCCCTACGAGGGCGGCGTGCACGTGCCGCTGATCGCCTGGGGCGCCGGCGTCGACCAGCCCGGCCGCGTCGACTCGCGGCTGATCCATGCCGTGGACCTGCACACCACGCTGCTCGAGCTGTTCGGCGCGCCGGCCGTGGCCGGCACCGACGGCCTGAGCTTCCTGGCGGCGCTGGGCAACCCGGCCGCGCCGGCCGCGCGGATCTCGGCCTACTGCCGCCACGCCCAGCCCAACGGCTTTGGAGCGAAGGACTGGGTCGAGGAGTGCGCGGTCGAGGCGCGCTGGAAGCTCGTGCGCAAGACCACGGGCGCCACCGTCGTGCTGCAGCTGTTCGACCTGGTGGCCGACCCGGCCGAGCTGACCAACCTGTACCCGGGCAGCACGCAGGAGCAGGCCGACGCGATCGCGGCGCTCACGGCGGTGCTCAACGCCGGCACGGCGGGCCCGCCGTGAACGGCAACTTCGACGAGTTCAACCGCCAGCTCGAGGGCCTCATCGAGAAGCAGCTGCCCGAGCGCGCACTGAAGTTCCAGCTCAAGGTCGCGGGCGACGCGATCGACGGCGTGATAAAGCGCACGCCGGTCCTCGACGGGCTGCTGCGCTTCAACTGGCAGGCCTCGGTCTACGGGCCCATCGACACGGTGCGCGACGGCAGCGATGCCGAGGGCGAGGGCCAGGCGACGAGGGCCGAGGCGAAGGCAACGCTCAAGGCGCAGCTGCACCCCTACGGCACCGCCTATCTGAGCAACCCGACGCCATACGCGTCCGTGATCGAGGACGGCGGCTACCCCAGCCCGGTCAAGCGCGGCACGCGCATCCGCAACGCGCGCCGCCGGCAGCGGCGCCGCGGGCTGCTCGATCGCAGCGCCGAGGCGCGCGAGGCCTTCCTGCTGGCGGGCGAGACCGCCGACTACGAGATCCGCAGCGCGGGCGGCTTCAGCAAGCGGGCGCCGCAGGGCATGGTCGGCGTGACCGTGCTCGAGCTCCAGGATTACTTCGAGAGGGACTGAGCGATGTCGATGTCGAACTCCGCCGAGACCAACCTGGGCAAGCTGCTGCTGCAGAACGTGACGTGGGCCAACGTCGGCGACGCGACGGGCCTGGTCGGCAGCGCCGTCGCGGGCAGCTGGTACTGCGGCCTGGCCACGGCCTTCCCCGGCGAGGGCGGCACGCAGGCGACCAGCCAGGCGGCCTACACCGGCTACGCGCGCGTCGCCGTGGCGCGCTCGACCGGCGGCTGGGCGATGGCCAACAACATCGGCGACAACGTGGGCGCGATCACGTTCCCGGTCTGCACCGGCGCGCCCGAGACCGAGTTCTGGTGGACGCTGGGCCGCGACTCGGGCACCGGCGCCGGCGAGCTCTTCGCCTTCGGCCCGCTGATCCAGTCGGGCGCCGACTACTTCGTGTTCGTCGCGGCGACCTCGGACACGCTCACCGTGCCGGGCAACCCCTTCGCGGTGAACGACGAGATCTGCTTCCTCGCGATGGCTGGCGGCTCGGCGCTGCCGACCGGGATCACCGAGGGCACGCGGTACTTCGTCAAGACGAGCTCGGGCAACGACATCACGATCTCGACCACGCAGGGCGGCTCGACGCTCGACATCACCGCGGCGGGCGCCGGGTTCTGCATCAAGATGACCCACCTGGCGGTGGACGTGAACATCACGCCGTCGTTCGCGGCCGGGGTGCTCGACCTCGTGTTCGCCTGATGGGACTGTGGATCTGCAAAGCGGCGGACTCGGACATCCTCCCGTCGGGCAACGTCCTGGTGTCCAAGAATCTCGCGCTCGACACCGAGACGCCGTCCAACGTCAATATCACGGTCCCCGGCAGCTCGACGCGCAACATGCGCTTCCGCACGGTGCTGAACGTGCCGAACGACCCGGCCATGTGGGCCTCGGGCAACGCGACCGCCACGGTCAACGTCGTGACCGGCTTCTCGAATGTGCGCGTGGCCTGCACGCCGCACCGCGAAGACTCGGCCGGCAACAACGTCGAGCAGCTCGCCACCACGGCTGAGCAGACGCCGGTGTCGGGCAATGTCCTGACCTTCACGTGGACGCCCCTCACGTGGGCCGTCTCCGCCGTCGCCCAGACCGATCGCCTGCGGCTGCACATCGCCTGGCGCACGACGAACGCGACGGCCCGTACCTGCACGATCCAGGTCGGTGACGCCAACGCGTCCTTCGATCTCCCCGTGGCCTGGCTGGGCGAGCTGCGCGGCCGGGCGATGATCAGCCTGGCGGGCCTCGGGCAGCTCGGCGGCGCCGGCGGTCTGGTGGGGCGCTCGCTGCTCAGCGTGTCGGGTCGCGGCGGGCCGCTCGCGGGCGCCGGCGCGGCGCGCGGGCGCGCCCTGATCGGCATCGCAGGGCGCGCGGCGGCGGGTGGCAGTGGAGCGCTGCGCGGGCGCGCCATCGCGTCGCTCGCGGGTCGCGGCGTCGCCGGTGGGACAGGCGTGCTGAACGGCCGAGCGGTCGTGTCCGCGGCGGCGCGCGGCGGCCCTCCGGCGGGGGCCGGGGCGCTGGCCGGACGCGGCCTGGTGGGCGCCAGCGGCCGCGCCACGCCCTCCGGCGCCGGCGCCCTGGCCGGCCGGGCGCTGCTGCAGCTGCTCCCGCGTGGCGTGCTGGCCGACCTGCAGGCCGCCGTTGGCGGGTGCGTCGAGACGATCCTCGCTGCGGTCCGGAGCCGCTACGCGACGCTCGTGGAGGGCGCGCACGCCGTCCCCACGCTGCACGACAACGAGGGCGAGGCCATGCCGGACAGCTCGGCCTGGGTGCGCTTCTCGCTCGAGCTCGACCGCTCATTCCAGATGGACTTCGGCGGCGCCGAGCAGAGCCGCCGGCTGCTCGGCCAGGCCACCGCGGCGATCTACCTGCCCTTCGGGACGGGCGACGGCGAGGCCTGGGAGCTGGCCGACATCATCAACGACGCCTTCCGCGGCCAGGCCGCCGACGGCGTGATCTACAGCCCGCCGCCCTACCCGATCCGGCGCGGGCTCGTGGACGACCGCTGGGTGCTCGAGGTCGTCGTGCCCTTCTACGCGCAGTGCGCGGAGCCGGTCGCATGACGAGCTGGACCGAGATGGCCGCCGCCGTGCGCACCCGGATGAGCACGGCGCTGCCCTCGGTGGCGGTGCAGTACGACAACCACGCCCTGACGCCGCCCGACGTCGCGCCCTGGGTGCGCTGGACGCTGCAGCCGGCCGGCGTGCGCCAGCCCGAGTTCGGCACCTACCGCACCGACGGCCGCGCCGTGGCGTCGATCTTCACGCCGATGGCGATGGGTGTGCAGGCTGGCCTGGCGCTGGCCGACACGATCAGCGCGGCCTTCCGGCTCGTCGCGGCGTCCGGGGTGACCTGGCGCTCGCCGGCGGTGCGCACGATCGGCCGCGCGGGGAAATGGTGGCAACTAAACGTCGAGTGCCCGTTCTACACTGAGGACCAAGCCTAGCGGGGTGATGCCCGCGCAGCAGGGGAAGAAGACATGTCCGACACCAATCGGCTGACGCTGTATTCCAAGAAGCAGTCCGCCTTCGGGACGCAGGCGACCGGTAACTACCAGACCTACCGCTTCGCCGGCGAGAGCCTGGCGACGATCACGGGCGCGACGCCCTCCGACGAGATCGAGAGCGGGCGCATGGTGACGGACGTCGCGCAGACCGCGCGCCACACCGAGGGCCCGATCCGCGCGCGCTTCAGCTACGGCGCGTACGACGAGTGGCTGGCGGCCGGGCTGCAGGCCGATCAGGCCGACACCTGGCAGGCCGTGCAGACCGACACGCTCGCCGCGGGCAAGACCCTGCAGGCCGTCGCCGCGGGCAACATCCTGCGCACCGCGGGCGCCAGCAAGATCGTGTGGGCCAACCACGGCCTCGGGCGGTGGATCCGCGTCAAGGGCTTCGCCACCAACCCGGCGACGATCTGGTGCCGCATCACCGCGATCGCGGGCGACGACGCCACGGTCGACCACGTGACCCTGGTCGACGAGGCCGCGATCAGCACGGGCGAGGTCGAGCGCGGCCCGTACATCACCAACGGCGTGACCGAGCGGCTGTACTCGCACGAGATCAAGTACGGCGACCTGTCGAGCAACTTCGTGCTGTGGCGCGACCAGACGATCGCGGGGATGAACTTCGCGGTGGCGGCCGACGGCCTGGTGGACCTGGGCTTCAACTGGATGGGCGCGCAGGAGATCTCCAACACCTCGACGCAGGCCGGCACGCCGGTGGCGTCGACGGACAAGCGAATCATCAACGGCGTCTCTCACATCAAGGCCGTGATGCTCGACGGCACCACCTTCGGCATGAGCAAGCTGAGCTGGCAGCTCTCCAACGCCGTGCGCCAGCGCCTCGAGCTGGGCTCGCTGGGCCCGGTGTCGTTCGGCTACGGGCGCATGACCTGCGAGGTCGACCTCGAGGCCTACTACGCCAACAACACGAACCTGGCCAAGCACCTCAGCTTCGCCGATGTCGGCCTGGCCTTCCGCGTGGTGGACATCGACGGCAACGCCTACGTGATCCACTGGCCGGCGGGGAACTTCACCGCGGGCACGCGCCAAGGCGAGCGCACCGACGACGACGTGTTCCAGAAGCTGCACTTCATGAGCAAGAAGCACAACACGTGGGGGTACCAGATGCAGATCGCGAAGTGGGACGTCTGATCCATGCCGTCACTGCACTGCATGGACCTGAGGGCCGAGCAGGAGGGCCTCGAGCTGCCCTACGACCCGCAGCCGGGCATCGTCGTGCGCATCGCGCGCATGAACAACCCGGCGATGGTGGCCTGGAATAACAGCCACGAGGGCAAGGAGCGGCTGCGCCAGCTCAAGCTGCAGCTCGGCCATGACAAGGGCGTCGACCGCTGGTACCGCGAGAGCGTCGCGCAGTGGGTCGTTCGCGGCTGGTCCGGCATGCACGTGCGCGCGACGCAGCAGGAGCAGCCCTACGGCGTCGAGGCCTCGATCGAGTACATGGTCGAGCCTCGCTACTACCAGTGGCAGGACTGGGTGGCGGCGCGCGCGGGGGAGACCGAGCGCTTCGTCGAGCGCGAGAAGGAAGACGCCTCAAAAAACTCACCGCCTGCCTGACGTGGGAGCTGCGGTGGAAAGCGGACCCTCGGCGCCTGCGCGTGGCGGAAATCGCCGCGAGCGAGGGGCAGGGGCCGGATCCACTGAACGACCGCCCCGAGCTGTGGCCGGAGCTGTCGGACGTCTGGGCGGGCTGGTGGCAGCTTCATACGGGGCGCGGCCAGGGCGTGAGCGGGCCGCTGCCGATCACGCTGGTCGAGATGGTCGCGCTGCTCGACGTCACCCGCGTGACCGATCACGAGTCGCGGGTCGATCGGTGCCGGTGGTGGCGCGAGATGGACGGGGCCTTCTTCGAGCGGGTGGCTGCGCAGCGCGAGGACCGAGGCCGTGACCACCCTCTACCTGGAGATGAACGCTGACAAGGTGAAGTCGGGGGCCGAGCAGGCCGCCGGCGCGCTGCGCAAGGTCCAGGCCGAGACGAAGGCCACCGAGCGCACATTTGCCGACGCCGCGCGCAGCAACCAGGCGTTCGCGCTCACGATGGGGCAGCTGCCCAATGCCTTCACGCCGGCGAAGAAGGTCTTCGCCGACATGGCGGCCGCGATCGACGCGACGGGCAAGAGCAACAAGGCCTTCGCGGTGACGCTGGCCGACCTGCCCGCGGGCTTCCAGAAGGTCAAGGCCGGGTTCGCCGACATGGATCGCTCGGCGAGGGTGATGCAGCAGGCCAGGCTGAGCAACCGCGCCTTCGGGCTCGAGCTGCGCGACCTGGCCGGCAGCTTCGTGCCGGTCAGCGCCGCCTTCACCGACGTCGCCACGAAGAGCTCTGTCGCTGGCGGCTTCCTTGGCAAGATCGGCACCAAGCTCACCGACGTGGGCAGTTACGCCAGGAGCTTCGCGACTCACCTCAAGGGCATGCTGATCATGGCGCCGGCCTTTGCCCTGCTCGGGGCCGGCGTCGCGCTCGTCGGCGACGCCATCGTGGGCCTGTTTCAGCCGACGGAGGAAGAGACGAAGCGGATGGACGCGCTGAAGCGCGCCACCGAGGGCTACGCCGGCTCACTCGAGCAGCTGCGCAGGCAGCGCGACGTCGGGCTGGCGAACAAGGCCGCGACTGGCACGTCCGGCGGGGCCATCGATCAGCAGATCGAGACGCTGAAGGGCATGCGCGAGGGCCTGATCCCGGGCGCGATGGTGCCGTCCGGCGCCGTGAAGCAGCTGCTCGACATGGGCGTTAAGATCAAGGATCTCGGCGAGGTCGGCGAGAAGGCGTTCGGCGACCTCGCGCGACGCACGGCCGAGTGGGAGGCGATGCTGCGCCAGGCCGGCAAGACGGCCGAGGAGGCGCAGTACCTCAAGCAGTTCCCGCAGGCGCCGCAGCTGGTGGTCACACCGGAGATCGCCAAGGCCGCGATCGAGGCGCGGATCAAGGCGTTGCAGGAGGAGCAGCGCGCCGAGAAGCAGCTGCTCGACCAGCAGAAGGCGCGGCTCGAGCTCGTCGGCCAGCTCGCCACGGCCTACAACCGCCTCTCCGGGATCACGGCCGCGCAGCGGCAGGCGATGGAGTTCGCCGAGCGGCTCGGCTTCTCGGGCGACCTCGCCGGGCAGGCCGTGTCGGTCTACGAGGGC
>Ga0137320_1000031_pt1 | contig 40435 bp, 69 predicted proteins | sample EasRivERMZT366_2_FD_104754 | JGI IMG/M metagenome (GOLD analysis project Ga0137320, IMG submission 104754) | Soil microbial communities from meander-bound floodplain in the East River, Colorado, USA - East River MetaG ERMZT366_2 | ecosystem: Environmental > Terrestrial > Soil > Floodplain ...
ACATAAGATAGAAAATATTTTGAAATATTTTGATAAACTTGCTTTTTTAAATATAAGTGATTTTTAAGAAATGATGGAATGGATTAGCATTAAAGACAGACTTCCTGAAAATAAACAAAAAGTGATTTTTTACGTAAAAGATCGCGATGAAATATTTTGCGGAAATTTCATTGATGGAAGATTTGAAGAAAATTTGGACAGCTGGTTTTTTCTTGATGAATATATACCATACTGGATGCCTCTTCCAAATATTCCAGAGGATGATAAATGATACAAAAAGGTCTTAAGATAGGTTTGTTCGATTGCAATAACATTGAACTTGCTCTTGGTGATAATGTAAGCTGCTTAAGAGAAACAGTATTGCCGAATTGGGATGGATGGGGAAGAGATATTCCTAAAGATGGCCCTACAACTTATCAAGTAGATTCTTATCATGGTCAAGTGGTTTATGAGCAAGAAACATATTCTTTTAAAATTGAAACGACAAGGGGATTGCGATTTAGCCCATTCATGTTTAAAAAGATTGAAAAGGTTTTTGATAAATGATCGAAGAAGGCTGGTACATAGTCGAAAACCAACATGGACAAAGCGGAAATGCCTTTTGGGATGGCCAAAAATGGACGAATGTTAGCATGATCAAAGGCTCATGTATGTACTACGATAATCAAGAGATCATTAGTTGGATCGCTCTTGATCAGAAAAGAGAAGTCAATACTAAAATGCATGATAGGTATAAATGATTACCGATGACATAGACTATTTCCTTGAAGAAGTCTTCCCAAACATCACAAAGGAAGAAGCCGACTTGATTGAGCAAGTGCTGCTATGGGATAATGAGAAGCAGGTAGCCTATAGGATGGCTAAGAGGATATTTGAGGAGAAAGATGATGGAATGGGTGTACGTTAAGGAAAGACTACCAGATATTTCTAAAGAATGTTTAGTGGCCATACTTCAATTCCCTGATATGGGAAATGATGGTTACACCTATCTATTAGCTACTTTTATCGATGAAGGATTTTTATCATTTGAAAATTCAAAGATCATTGATAATGTTACTTACTGGATGCCATTACCAGAACCACCGAAGGAATGATATGGAATGGATCAGCGTTAAGAAAAGACTGCCTCCACTTAGCTACTATGAAAGCGATGATCCCGATTCCCCTTTTGAATCTTATAACGTATTGTTATATTGTGATCCTGAAATATGCGTGGGCTATCTTGTCAAAAACCAGGATGAATTTGATTGGAATTTTGGAGATATGGGTTGGGAGTGTTATATACCCGATGATGGAGGCGGAACTATTAGAAAGATAGAATTCAAAAGCGTTACTCACTGGATGGAATTGCCTGAAGGGCCTAAAATATGACAAATATCTTCCTTGTATGCTAAACCTATGTAAAGCCGCTTTACAAGGGAGGGTCTATGAACAGCATTAGCCCATTCGATAAGGCAATAATATGTACAGAGGACTCTAGGATATACTTTATCCGAGGGATGGCACTTAGTGGCTATCGGACTATTTGCTTGATAGAATGCGAATGTGACTTATGGTATTTACTCTTTAGACCATTCGTGATGACTAGGAGCTGGCAAAGACCAATTGTGAAGCAAAGAGCTTATGATCAAATTATTAATAGCATGTTTTTAGCTGCATTGAAGGGTAACTTATGAGTGATAAACAAGAGCAACTGGAAAATAGATTCAGAAAGCATTTGAAAGATCTAGACTTAACACACTTGGAAGCTGTCATAACATTGGCGAGAACTTATCAGATCTTGGCTAATTTCTTGTTTAAAGTATATGGAGAAAAAACTTTGCAAGCTATAGCTAAAGCCCTAGATATGGACGAAGATAAAGTAAACATTATGCGCCAGTATTTCGATGCATCATCTTATTTATTGATTCCATTTCAGAACATGACTCTGGATGAATACGAAAAAGGATTGAAATATTTGATAGATAAGGCTAACGAACAGGTTACCGACGCCGGCTAACCGATCCACAATAGATCCACAAAGGAATAAAATGAACTCATATACTATCCGAGATGTCATTGTTTACTCAACCGAGTTTGCTAGAATCGACCATATCACAGAGCAGTCAAATATTGGAAATAGGCTGATTAACCATAAAGAAATTGCTTTAGGTCAGTATTTGCTTGTTTTTAGGCCATTCAGCATATCAAAAGATCTTGAACAACCTATCTGTAAAAGACAGATTAGAGATAAGCATGACTATCTAACGAAACTCTTTCAAGAAGCCATTAGACCAAGTTCTACCCATATGGCTGAATCGGCTCTGAAATGCTATCTAAAGAGACTGAGGGATTCAAGTGACGTTGATTCTAACTCATATTCTATGACTGATTAGATTCTATCTATAGGAACACGCTCTTGTAACCACGCATCGGGTCTTGATTAGATCGGAAGGTGTCAACGTCGTAAAGGTATGAACCGGGAAGTAAGCCTGATGAATCTCGCTTGGATTCTAGTTCTTCACGGGCCTTCTCGATTTCTGATTTCTGCCCTGTTATGAAATGTAATCCTGTGGCTAGAGTGCGGAAAGCATCCGAGCCGTGGGAGGCCCAATTATGCAAAGGGTCTTTGCGCCAACAACCGTTTTTATCGTCCCAATCTTTGCGGTAGTTTTCCAAAGCTTTGATACCTTTTTCACAGTTTTTTTCATCGAACCAACAGTTGTTAAGAAGGTTTCGGCACATATCAATCCCACGGATGACGTCGAACTTGGAAACCGGTGTCATCATCACGCCAAGGTTCGCAGCAACTGCTTGCCTAGACATACCAGAAGTTAGCTCTTTAACGCGAATGTCGTGTGGGGCTAAGTGCGTGCCATAGGTGTATGGCTTCTTCTTGACGAAGTTTAGCCAGGTTTCAAGAGAATCGCCTGAGCCCTCAGCGTATTCGATCAAGCGAATCTCTTTGCCATGTATCTGGAAAAACCATATGGCCATAGCATCATTGTAGCCTAGATCCCAAGCGGTATGGACTAGCAGGGCTTCATTGTATGGCAAGGATGTGATACGACGCTCTACGCGTGCCTGGACGATTAATTTGCCATAATATGTGCCTTGATTGGATACTTCCCAAGCTTCGGTAGACGTTGAAGGGAATTCGCGGCGCATGTCGTCGCCAAGCACGAGTTGCTTTTGAGCGTACCAATACTTTTGCTCTAGGTCTAACGATATGCCCTGAGCTAGCAGAGTCATGAAGTAATCGTGATGATCTTGGGTTAAATTGGCGACTGATCCTAATCTATATGATGGATCTCTCCACCAAGGAAAGAAATGAAACTTGAAGTCTAGTTGGGATAGCTTGGCTTTAGAATCAAATAGCTCCTTAGCCTGCTTGCACATGTCGAAGAAATAACCCTCTCTGCCTTCTGCTGTGCTCTCTATGAATACGAATTGCCCCGCGGCTAAAGTGTTTAGCGATCCAGTTATGATCTCTCTAGCCTTATCAGGATATTGAATACATACCTTACCGAACTCACTTATGTGCAGGTATTGCAGCGTAGATGATCTAAGCGACGTGCCTACACGAATGCTAGACCCATTGCTAAACTTAAGCATTTGGCTAGTGTCATTGTCAGCCTTGACATGATCCTTAATAGCCTCTGGAAGATTATCGTAAGCGTACTTGATACGCCTAAATAGCTGTTGCCCGTCCTCTTGAGTGTGAGCAATGATACCTGCTGATACGTCCTTATTGAATAGGCATCTATCGAGATACAGGAGACATATATATGTTGAGATACCTAGCTGACGCGCTTTGAGTACAATGTTGCAATACCAGGTATTTAGCCATAACTCTTGCTGAGCCCAATTGAGTTTAAAAAGGACACGTTGACCCTTCTTGTCCACAATCTGGTAGAGATTGTTTATCCTCCAGTAAGGGCTTGTCAATCTGCTCTTGACCAAGTTCATTTCCTCTGTCGTGTACTGTCTCACAATGCCCCTCGATCAAGTTCTTATTGTCGCTTCCCTCTAGAGCAAAAGCAAGAGGGTTCACACTGTCACCTGATAGCTTCTGTTCTGTCTTCAAATGTATCTGGTGTCCATGAGATAATATTAATGCACACATAGGATATGCATATTTCTTAGTTAATCCGCCTTCAAATAGCTTATATCTTTGTTTTATTTTAAGCTTTTCATAAGCCTTAGTAAACTTTTCGCATTTATTGATAAATCTTCTTATATCAGGCTCTGACAAATCTTGTTCGTAACAAAACTTTTCAAAGAAAATGTTTTTCTCATCTTTTTCCAACCAATATTCTAGTATATCAGCAATACCCGCTACGAATTGAGGTGTATATTTTGTAGGCCTTCCTCCATGGTTAGGCTTAAACATTTCTATTTCAGTATCTTGAGAGTTCATCTTTCACCTCTTTGTCATAAAGTTAGCAATATCAGCAATTTACGATCAAGGAAAAAATTTTGCATTCAATATGTTGACTTATTTAGTGAACATATGTTAATATCACATGTATCAAAGCAAGTTCCTTGGTGACTGGTTCATCAAGACCAGCAAGTCGAGCTACTTTGATAGGTAAGACAAAAACAACAACGTTAAGGAGTAAGTATCATGATAGTCAAAGATTACACACATGAGTTGATGATAAATGCCACAACGGGCGAGTTATATATGAGGCCATTAGATAAAGAGGAGATATTCGACTTTATCGATAGCAAGTTTAGTGATGAAGAACCCGTGGGCAAGCTTAATGCCTTAGAGAAAGCCGGGTTAACCCTAGATGATATATTAAATTTTGCGTTAAGGAAGGAGTAGAATCATGAAATATAAACAATATATGGAATCAAGGCTATTCGGTGAAGAAGGTAACAGGCATTCACGATATTTCACCAAAGACAACGCCCCACAAGATTTAAGCGACCTTATCCATGATATACACAATGAATTAGGACAGGGCCTTCCAACTGATTGGGTCTATGAGCAAGTATATGATGCTATTTACTCATATGAGAAGGATGGAGTAACAGATTTTGACGATTTAAGCATAGAATCAGATATCTACAATCTTTTTGATTGGGCACGTGACTTTGTTGATATGATAGATGAAGCAAGCCAAGAGTTAGGAAGGGGAGAAGATATCCATTCAGAGATTGCGCAAGCAAATTGGTATTGCAAAGACCGTATCTATCGCCTAGTGTATGAGTTTTTGGATAAAGCCGAAGATGAGGAGGAAGAATCATGAGCATATATTTTTGTGTAGGCTGCGATCAGTACAAAGATTCGGACTATGATGGCTATCATGAGGGGCCTAATGAAGGCTATATCTGTGATGAATGTGAATGCAAGGCGCATGAGGAGTTTTTCAGGGATTCAATGGATCAGCTTAGAAAAATGATGAAAGGAGGATGAAGAATGTATTATTTAGAAATTTTAGACAGCCCTACCAATTTGTCAAATGAAATAGGGGATCACAATAGCTTTGATAATATGGCGCAAGTTTATGAAGCCATAGGCGAGTTAGAGGAAAAAGCCATAAAAAGATCCGAAACCGTCTTATTTGTTTGGAGAGTTTTGGATGACGAAGGGGATTCGGTAGAGATAATAAGAAATAATTATGTGGGCCATTTCGAATGGTGTTTTTAGGGGGTCAAAACCCCATTTTTACGAGTGAGTCAAAAATTTACTTTACAAGGAAATTGATATGGATGAATCGGATATACTTTGGGAAAAGGTTAAGAAAGTCATAGCTCAAGAGCTAAGGAAGCATTGCAAAGAGGAAGATATGAGCTTAATGGATTTTACCATAGAGCTTCTTAGCTTCATGAATGCTATAAGAAAAAATGCATCATTCACGAAAGAAGAAAGAGAGGCATTTAATGATGTCTTAGAGTTGCTTGGATCTATACAAGATAAAATAAACACGGAGTTTCCCGATGAGCAAGCCTAGCCTTGAAGACCTGATCATTATGCTAGATGAGATGAATAAGAGCTTTGACAATCTTCCTTTGCATGCACAATGTGGCTATGTTACACACTGCGACTTAAACGCTTCAATGCTATTGATTGCGGAGATACTTAAGAACCTAGCTAACAACAAGGCTAGCCCTAACCCTGATTGATTCGGGCTCTGATCCGAAGTTCTTAAGGGTTTTCTCGATGCAATCCTTAATGATGGGATCTTCTTCTGTGAATTGGTAACTCTCATAGAGTAGAAATTTCTCTGTGAGAGTTTTTTCTTCGTCCTTGATCGTTACCGATAGCTCACTTGCCGAGGTCATCCTTAACCGATTTAATTAGGTTGAAAATGACAAAACCAACGATCAAACACAGGAGGCCCGCGGCCGCAATATGGCAAAAGTTAATATCTAGCATTTCTTTTTCTTAGCCTTTTCAATGATTTTGTCGTGCTTCTTGTCCTCTTTCAGCAAGGCTGATTCTTCTTTCATGAGTTTTTTGGTGTTTTTCTGTAACTTCTTTATTTTTTTGTCCATTTCTAACCTTTTTGGCTACGTATCGATCTATGTTTATCCAGTTGTGGGAGGGCATAACCCTTCCCACATATTGATTGTAATATGTAATCATATTAAAAATTTCTTGCAAGTCCTAAGTTTACACTATGGTTTTTCTTATGTTGCTGGCCGATAAAGTACTTATAATCAGCGCTTATGGAATAGTTTTCATCTATTGGATACTTACCACCGACAATCAGCTGATAGGCAATTCGATTATCTCTGAATTTTTCAGAAATGACCTCGATGGCCTTCACCTTTTGATGGTCGACGTTTTTGCAATAGCCGGCACCTAGACCAACATATGGAGTGACAGTTTTAAAATTAAGTTGGGCGATATCATAGATAATGTTAGCCATGTAGGCCCATGAGTAGTTAGATTGGAACTGTTTAGAATCATTTTGCTCATCATAAACCGTGCGTTTATGGCTTTGTCTGTAAGAAATTTCAAGTTCACCTCTGAGATTTTCGGAGAATCCATAGCCATAAGTTACACCGGCTTTAAATCCTACTTTTTGCCCCGAGTTAGAAACATCGGTCTTGAATCCGTAATCCGTTCCTCCATGGAAGGAAACGTATTGACTTGCGCTTAGTGATACAGGCAATAGGGCAAGAAACAAAAATTTTTTCATAAATTCCTCTTAAGTAAAGTTAATTTACGCTCACAATATGTTTTAAAGGCATATTGAAAACATGATCTTACTATAGCTTAAGGACTTTTTTTTGTCTCTAAAGAATTTTATTACCTAGAGAGATCATAAGTCACTGAGTCATAGACTTCGTATTTTTTGATTATCTTAAGTAACTGTGAGATATAAGACTCACGTTGCAGCATTGTGAGCCAGTGTTTTCCGGTTGGTTTCAGTTCGTAATTTTTTCTACCTCTTGCAGTGAGGAAGTTATTCCATTTTGTATCAATCTCTCGGATTGCCTTAGCGTCATCTTTTTTGATCATGTCAAACCTTGGTAACAATTTTGATGTTTATGGGATAAATAGCTTCTACCATTTTTCTTTTGGCAATTGATATGGGTGTATCTTTTCCTTTAACGTCGATGACTTCCACCGTCCCATCTTGCAAAAATACAAGAAAGTCGGCGACATACTTAACTTCTCCTGGAAGATGAAAAGGGACTTGGCGCAAGAAAAAGAGAACATCGGCCTTCATTCTTACTTTTAACAATTCATAGTATCTTGATTCAAGCTTTGAATCAAACCTAAACCCATCTCTTTCAGTGGGTTTGGCGTGGAATTTGTGTTTAACAACTCTCATAAGAAATGGGTTTACATAAAATCGTGATTTTTGTAAAAATAAATTTGTCCTAGTTAACGTTTTGTTTTTCCCCCGGTTGTGAGCCGGGGGTTTTTTTTCAAAATGGGACGTCTTCGGTTACTGCTTCAACGTCTTTTATATCCATTGATTTAGCTATGAATTCATCAGCTGCGGCCATGATAGCCTTCTTCAATGCGTCGTTAATGTTTCTGTCTTCATAGCAAAGGAATTCGAAATATTTCTTCTTTCCTTCAAGCTCATATTGCCTAGATGGAAGGGTGATCCATCGCTTGTCCCCGCTTTCGAAGAGGCAGCATTCCCGGATGATCAGGCCACCCCACTTGTGGAACTTGCAATTGAACTTGGCGACTAATGCGCCCTTTCTTACGAACTCTAACTTTTGAATTTCTATCATATTTGACCTACAATTGATTTATTTATGTTATCCATGTAACTTGACCTATGGATTGTGTTATAAGCCTGACGGCCCGTTTCTGTGTTAATTTTAGGCATTCAACAATTCCGGGTGTTGTCTATAGTCTCCTCCAAATCGATATATAAACAAATTTCTTTTATCTAAAATCCTGCTAGCTGTCCTAGCGCCTACTTTAGATTCAAGCTCTTTAGGATGGCAGTTTGTTGTAATAAGCGTCTTTCTTCTGTCAGCATACCTTCTATCTACTAGATCTAAAATTTTTTCTATCTGCCAATCCGTACCCGTAGTAGATCCTAAATCATCCAATATAAGATACTTAACATCAGATAATTTTGCAATGATTTCATACTCGGAACGGCCTTCATGATTAGCTTTTTTCATTTCTTCCAAAGCCCTTTGTGTGGTGGTGTAGTAGACATTCTCCCCAATATCATCAAGATAATTTAACATGGAAGCACAAAGAGTTGTCTTCCTGCAACCAGTTGATCCCATCATGCAAAGAAATGTCCTTTCATCTCTTATCCAAGCCTTAATATCTTGCAAAATCTTTGGAGGGGCTTCATAATTTGCCATAGTCCAATTGTGAAAATCACAACCCATTTGAAACTTTTCAGCCGCTGTTTTAACAGGCAAATTTTCATTAATTTGTACCTTTGGAGGAGGTACATGAAACTTTTCAGACTTAAATTTTGATAGGTCTACATGCTTTTTAGGTTTAGACTCCTCATGCTGACAGAATACAATCCATTTACCGTTAGGGTTTGTTGAATCTTCCCGCCCAACATGAAAAGTATTTCCTCCACATGAAACACATTCATGAGGGTAGTTTTTAATTATTTTTGCTCCATCTTTTTCTTCAAGTTGCTCCGCTTGAATACCAACCGGTTGGAATATCATCCGGCCGTTGATTAATTGCCCCTTTATCTGAAGCTCTCCCTTTGAAGGGAAAAGCTGAGGATTTAGGATTTTTTTTGTCTCTTTTGATAAAAGTTCTGAAAGCAGCTTCATAATCTAAATATCCTTTTGGTCGGTTGTTTGTGCAATAGTCATCTATGCATTCAATCACGTCCTTTACCGTGTTGAATCCGTGTTCCTGGACAAGTTTGTTGTAAGATTCCTCCTTTAACCGTACGAATTTACCGTACAATTTGCGATCATCTGTCTTTTTCTCGCGCGCACGCGGTTTATATATATCTTTTTCTAACTCAATATTTGGTAACTCATTAATTGGTATTATACCCCCATTATCCACGCGTGGATGATCCACGTGTGGATAAGAGGGTTCTGGAATATTTTTTTGAATGTTTTTCTCAACAGGTTCAGAGTAAACATCATATCGATGAACCCAAAAACCTTGAGAATCTTGTGATTTAGAATAGGTGATGTAGCCAGCATTTTTCAATTCTTTAATCAAGGAAAGAACAGCCTTCTCCCCTCCACCCTTCTTTTTTCCTTCATAGAATCGTGACAATTGCCAAGTGTGAAGTTTCCAAGTTTTTGATCGGCTTAAAAGATATCCCAGCAACCCTTTAGCAGCCCAAGAAATGTTCGGATTTTCCCAAATTGAGTTAGGCAAATTCCTAAATGGACCTTCATATTGATGGACATGTATGTTGTAATTTGCTGATTCTGTAGGACTCATAGCAACCTTCTTTTTTGTGTTGGTTAAATAACCGAAGGCTGCTATAGTGATAGATATCTAGAGTCTATCATATATAGCGCCTTCGGAGAGGCCCCATTCAACAGGTGGGGCCTTTTCATTCTCATCAAACTAATCTTTCCAGCTGATAAATACAAGAAGTTTTGAAATATTTTTCATCTCTATGAACTCTAGTGCTTTACGAACGAGTTGACAAAAAATAATTGTTTTCATAACTTGAACTTGTTCATCAATGTAATGATGACTCCTTTCGGTTGTGTTGCCCTCGGCGGATATCCGTCGGGGGTTTTTTATCTCTTCCTAAGCTCCTCAGCTGTCACAGACCCTCCAGTGTATAGCTCAATGACCTTCGCAAGCTTTACGCTCGGTAGGATAATTTTTAGGGTAATTTGGTTTAGGTAAACACGGCTCACGTTGATGTCTCTTGCCATTTGTGCGATTTTTATGCGTTGCTGGTGTAAATAGTCTCTCAGTTCCACAAGTCCCTCCTTGTTTTGACCATATGATAACACTTGTATGAATTTAAGTCAAGGCTTGACATAAATTAGGGTCTATGTTATCTTACATAAGTATCAGCACAAAGCTGACAAAAACGAAAAAGAGGTACAATATGAAAGACTTAGAACTGTTGATAGAAACTGGAATCAGATTAAGCAATCGGTTAGCCACCATGGCAGATAACGAATATAAATTTGGTTTTGAGGTGGGACTTATGCTTGAAAGACTAAGCTATGACCAGTATGTCATAACAAACGAACTTAAAGCCATAAACGATCAAATGGTAGGGGGTCGAGTATGATAGACCCCGATTCCTCCTTCTACCTAGAGCAATCTAAGTGGTGGGACAGATTAGAAAAACATAGAGACAGTATTTTAGATAGACTTTCTGAGGCGGATAAGGCTGCAATTTTTCAGAATTTAGATGATTTTATATACCACTACAAGCAGGAGAATGACTATGTCGAACTTGATGATTGCTAATAATGACTTAAGCATTTTAGAGACAATTGCTCAATCAGCCTATAAATCCGGCCTCTACTCAGGGGTCGGAGCTAAGGAGAAAATCTTCATGGTGCTAATGGCCGCCTATGACCTGGGCATTAAGCCAACGATTGCCCTCAATGGGGGCATTTGGAACATCCAGGGCAAAATTGAGATCTCTGCTCGGCTCATGACGTCAATGATTAGGCGAGCGGGTCACAGCCTGTCAATCAAGCAATGCGATGCAACGGCCTGTATTATCAAAGGAAAGCGCGCTGACAACGGCGATGAGGCTGAGGCTAGCTTTACTATGGATGACGCCATAAAGGCCGGCCTAGCAAGCCGGGATGTGTGGAAGAAGTATACCGAGGACATGCTTTATTCGCGGGCAATCTCAAGGCTTGGAAGAAGACTTTTCCCGGATGTGATCGGGACGGCCTATGTTGAGGGAGAGATTCGAGATGAGCAGGTGATCGACGTCACCCCAAATCTGGACATTCCAGAGCCAAAGCCAAAGAAAGAGACTCCCCCTGTCGAACTAATTGCAGAGGATAAAGTCGGAAGGCTTGTGTTGCTCTCGAAGGAATGCGATCCAAAGTATTTGGAAGCAGTAGAAAATCACCTAAAAGAAATGGGTGTCAACTCATTTTCCGAGATTCCGGTGTCACTGTACACCCGAATCGAAAAGGGAATGATGGAGAATATTAAGGTTAAAAAGGTTTAATTATGTTTAATTCATATTTTTGGGAAGTACCGGATGAAGATTATTCAGGAGATGATTCAAGGTTCTACAGAATGGCTACAATGGAGAAAGAGCAAAATATCTGCCACAAATGCGGCCGTGATCCTAGACCTGAATCCTTTCCAGTCGAAGTTACAGCTATGGCAGGAAAAAGTTTTGGGCTGGGAAAAGGTTTTGTCCGATAAAGAACTCAAGCGCATGCAACTGGGCACCGATATGGAGCCCGTTGCACGCGCACTCTATATCGAACAGACTGGACAAGAAGTATTTCCTGTTTGCGCGGAAAGCTCTGTTTACGATTTTATCGCAGCTTCCTTCGATGGATTGACGGTAAATGCAAGTTCTGCCGTTGAGATAAAATGCGGCAAGAGCGCTTTCATGTCAGCCAGGAAAGGAGAGATCCCGCCCTACTACTACGCACAGATGCAACATCAAATGTACGTTGCAGAATTGGAATGGATTCATTATTTCACTTATTATGAATTCAGTCATATCCTCTTGACTGTAAATCGCAATGAGCAATTCATTGCGAACATGGTTGAAAAAGAAAAAGAATTTTGGCAATCTATTGTGGAACTTAAAGCACCTATGGATTGAATATGAAACAATTAGAGCTATTTGAGACCACAAAAGATTATAATGATGAGTTGCAAGAGATTAGAAATGAAATGGATAAGCTCAGGAAATCATTGTTTGCCCGTCATGGCGATTTAAAGAAAAATTACAATGAAATTGCTCATGAGCTTATGGTGTTAAAAATAAATATCTGTCGAGGAAAAATCGCAAATGAGGCATTGCTTTAATTTGGAAGGGATGAAATTTGGTTTTTGGAAAGTTTTAAGCCAGGTTCCATGCCCTTCGCATATCAAGGGACATGTCACCGCTGCCTATTGGCTATGTGAATGCGATTGCGGCCACAAGTCAATTGTTAGAGGGACCGAGTTAAGAAATATGCGATCAACCTCCTGCGGATGCAGTACAATAAGGAAACTCCATGAAAGAAATAATGTTTAGTATATTGATTTCGATGCCATGCTTTGGCTGCTTGAAGTGTAATGAGATCGAATATGAAGTTTTGTCTAAAATTACTCAGATTGTCCAGGAATATAATCAGGATCATGATGATTACGGAGCATTTGAGCAAGCTATTCTAACGGCTAAATTGCAGCCATACATTGAGTTGCATGAAAAGTTCTTTAAGCAAGATTATTCAAGCCTAAATCTTTGCGACTAGGATATTAGCATAGAGTATGAGATAACAACGTTAGCCGGGTTTGAAGTGAAAGCAGGGGTTACAAACTGCATCTGAAAATAATCACCGGCTGATACTGCTATGCTTAATCCAGTGTATGTAAAACTTTTTGGTGAAGATGACCATGTGACGGATGTCGAAAGATTTACTGCTGCCCCACCATTGATTAAATATCTATGGGTAATATTCTCACCGGTTCCCAAAGTTCCTACTTGAACAGTCCCATATATAGTAGTAATTGTTCCAGCCGCAGGGATCATTACTTGTGATAAAGCATTATTAGCGGTCACAAGACCTGCCGCATTGTCCGCAGATACAAAATAGGTTGTAGAATCGTTTATAGTGGCTGTATTCCTTGTGTAAAAAGCAGTAACCTTTTTTGCTCCCCCTGAAAAAGCCTGAAAAGAAGGCAGGTTTGAAGCTCCATTAGAAGTTAACGCATTTGTAGATGATCCAAGAGATGCAACAGATTGCAACGCACCTGTTGCAGTTGTCCCTCCACAAATTGGAGTGTAGGCTGTAAAAGATGAATTACCACTACCACCTTCAGGAACTGTCAATATTTTAGGTTTATATGCCATATTAGCTAAATGCCAGTGAAAATGTTGTTGTAACGGTTGTTGGATTTGTTGCCCAGGTTGGGGTTACGATTTTAATCTGAATATAATCCCCAGCCGATAATGATAGCCCAATCGATGTTGCCGTTATTAAGGTTGGATTTGTTGTCCATTGAGACGTTGTCGTTAAGGCTGTATCGGTTGTGTTATTCACTCTCGCATATATGCTTACGTTCTCATTGCTTCCCAAAGTTCCAGCTATTACCACCCTTCCATAAACAGCATTTAGAGTACAATTTATTGGAATATACAACCATGATTGGGGTCTGCTTTGAGTCGTCTCAAAAGTGTTTCTTGTCCCAGCATAATATGTGGTTGCATCAAGTGGTGCTCCAGCATTGTCCACTCCGTTAAAGTTCATTATAAACGTTGAGGCTACAGTTTGAAAACTGGGTAATGATCCAGCACCATTTGACAATAAAACATTTCCAGAAGATCCCACACTGATTGATTGCAAAGGTCCCGTCGATGTTGTTCCACCAAACAAAACACTATAAGCGGTATTTGAAGAAACTCCAGAACCACCTTCTGCGATTGCTAAAACTTTAGGCTTATATGACATGTTTATCCTGAAAAAACAAAATTAGCAATAATACGTACAGCAAGTGGATTTGTGGGGTTCCAAACCGGTGTTACAATTTTTAATTGTATGTAATCACCAGCGGCAAGAGCTGTAGATAATCCGGTTACGCTAAAAGGAATACTTGCAACATCCCATGTTGAGGTTGTTGTAATCGTTACGTCAGTTGTGTTATTTACTCTAACATACATTGAAACTGCTTGGTTTGATCCGGCCGTACACTCAATAACACCATATACACCAGTTAAAGTACATGCGACAGGAATAAATGTCCAAGTATCAACATCTGTTTGAGCAGTCCCCATCGTTTGAATTGCGCCCACATAATAAGTTGTAGAATCTGCAGGTGTTCCATTTGCTGTACCTGACCATCTCAATATAGAAAATGTACCTCCAGGGGCATTTTGAAATGTAGGTAATGCACCAGCACCATTGGATGTTAAAACTTGACCAGATGTCCCAACTCCTGCTATTGACTGAATAGCGCCAGTTGAAGATGTTCCTCCGCATAAGACAGCATAATCTGTCGTAGAAGCAACTCCTGTGCCACCTTCTGGAACGGTTATAACTTTCGGTTTATATGACATATTACCTTTTTTAGACTACGTTCCATTCCGTTCCATTATAGATAATGGTCACGGAGCCATAGTTCACATTAATCACAGAAGAAGCAGCGCCATCTATATTTTTTCCTGAAGGAGTCACCGTGATATTGTTTGCTGCGGCAGATCCAACACTATCTTTGATGATATGTCTTTGACCTGTGGTGGGTGAGGCTAGAGGAGTGATTGTCCTAGCTACTGAAGAATCTACCAAAATTAAACCATCTTGTGGAACGGTTGTATATGGATAGGCTCCGGGTGTTTTTATGACTATAGCATCGTTAGAGACAGGTTTTGGAACCTGAGTGGTGGTTGTCATCGCTGATGACGTGTCTCTGAAGTTAATCCCTGAATAATTGATTGTTCCAGCTCCAGAGATTGCGGCAGCATTTGTAGACTTGACAACCACGTTTTGGACGAATCCGGAAGCTGTCATTACCAAAGCTGTAGCAGTTCCGGAAGTTAGATAGCTATCAAGGATATCATTTCCTCCACTTCCGCCTATTGTCAATGCTGTAGTGTTTATCCCTCCACAATCTATGATGGAATTTACCATGGAAAAATTAGCTGTTCCGGAAGTGGTAATTGGAGTCAAAAATCTAGAATTATATAATTGACATTGACCGTTTGAAATAGTACTTGCAGTAGTGCTAGCAGATAGATTGTTGTCAAAAAAACAGTCTATGAAAATTAAACCACCGTTAAGAGATGTCAAAGAGGTATTTGTGACTGTGAATATGCTTGTGTTTACAGCTGTATTACCAGTGCATTCCTTTAACATTAACGAAGCGTTTGCGTTAGTGATGTGAATAGCATTACTATTAGAACAAGCCAGGAAACATTGAATGACTTTTACTAGACAGATATTTGCACCTGTCATTTCAATGCAATAATCGCCATTTGTCGCCAAATATAATCCACAAATCGAATTCTGATTATTGGCATTGCTGGCATTACATGTTATCTTTCCTTGTATAATTACATCACCGATAGCCCCATCACCATTAAAAGCCGTTAGAGAAATTCCAGCAGGCAAAGTTATATTCTCAACATAGGTTCCTGGCTGAATAAATATCATGCAGTTTACGCCAGTACCAGCAGCGGATGCAACGGCTGCATTAATGGTAGTAAAATTTGCGCCTGTCCCAACAGTTCCGGATGCCGCAACGATAAACCTTGCAACATGTAGGTCGCTTCCTGTGCTGGATAAATCAATTGTTCCCTGTCCGTTAGATATGTCGATTGATCCATCTAGTGAGGTAAGGTTACTGGGTCTAACAAATGGTGATACAGATGATCCAATCCATAACTGACCATCTTGATTCATGACAGTTGTTCGCTGTGTACCGTCAAAACAACAGCTATCAGCGAACATAATCGTTTCTGGACTTTGGCCATCCCCCGTAGTAAATCCACCCATCTTAACCTGCTATTGTTGTGATATAGGTCATTAGAACTTTCCAATTTATTGTTTTTGCTGCTAGACCTGTTACGGTAAAAGAAACTGCATTTGCTCCTGCTACTTGTATGTCAATAGAAGTTCCAGCCATTGACATAGGTACAAAAGTGCTTGCCACCTCTATACCCAATTCGGTAGAAGTTGCTCCATCTGTAGATGCTCCATATGTTGCTGTAAACACGGCACCTGCATTATCTGTAGTATTATAAGCAACAAAATCGGCTCTGAAAAAATATGTAGATGCAGTAGCATCCAATATAAAACTTAAAATTTGAGTTTCTGTACCGTCTGTTGTCGTAACCTCTCCGATAGATCTATTAGTTAAAACTGCCTGCACAAGATCAGTTGATCCGGTTCCCCCCGCTCCTGAATATAAAACTAAACCAGCGTCATTGTTTACATCTGTGTCATTTGGAGTTGCATCACTACCAAAAATTCTTATAACACCGGCATTTGGGGTTGCATTGGTTGATCCTGTGCCCTCAGATAAAAGAGCAGTTATAGGACCTCCGCCACCCCCTCCGCTTCCATTTATAGAACCTGCTTGGCTCATTTAGAACCCCTTGACGTATTGAGTTACTAGATAGACTGAATCTGTCCCGCCGGCTCCCATAGTTCCTTTTACATAGAACTGAGTGCCTGCTGGCAATAATGGGGATGCCCCTGCTGCACCTGTCTTTCCTTCGTCATAAAGCCAAAAGGATCCAGCTGGACATACATCAACATCATTAACACCATCTATTGATATGGTTACTAAAGCTGTGGAGTTGTTGACCATCTTGCAAATGTAGGATGGATGAACTAAAGGATCGCCTAGCTCTTGATATGTGCCATCAAAAGGACCAGCAAGAGATCTTAAAGTCTCCCATGCAATTCTTCCGTTAAAAGCCATCTGATACCTCTATAGCCGCTTCATGGCTATTTTGTTTTTCTTGTTCTTCTTTAATCTTAATATCATGCTCTTTATGTCGGACGAACAATAAAGTAGGCGTAAGTGCTCACGTCATTCGTTTGCGTGCTTCCGGGGGTCCCAAGAATAACGCTAGTGACCGTAAAGCTAGTCGCGTTAGTAATACTATACGTAAGTTCACCCAAAACAGTAGAAGCCGCCACCCCTATACGAGTAAGGATTATAACGTCTCCCGTCGCGATGTTGGTATTCAAGATAGTCTGGGTACCGGCAGTAAGAACACCTGTCCCGATAAAGTCGGTAACAGCGCCTCCATTCACAAGCAACGTTCTGGCAACAGATGCAATAGCTAAGTGACCACCAGAAACATTGAAGTTACCAGTTCCAGTTGTTGCAGTAATACCACCTGCCGCATCCGATGCAGTCAATTGGATTGCTGTTGCAGCTGCTTGAGAAGACGCTACATTGATTTGCAATGCACCATCCATGTCAATACCACCAGCTGCAGCCTCTAGATTAATGGCATCGGCTGAAGCTAATCCAGTTGCTCTTAAAGTGATACCACCGACATCTGACAATAGACCAATTGATGAAACACCAGTACCCTGATCGGAATGAATTTGAATTGTTTCACTCGTTCCGCCGTTTGCATGAAGTCTAATGGCTAAAGCAGCGTCTTCAGTTGCAGACACAAGAACCGACCCTAATACTGAACCCATATTTAAATCAGCTCCGGCACCTGTAACAGTAACGTTAGAGGTTGCAGCTCCATCAATTGAGAAAGCACCTGTAGTATCAACTGCGATACCTGTTGTTCCTGCATCAATGTCTATTCCACCACCTGCATTGCTTGCAACAATTCTAACAGCTGTAGCGGATGCCTGAGATGAATCAATATTTATTTGTAGAGCTGCATCTAGGTCAAATCCACCTGTTGAATCTACGTTAACTGCATCAGCGGCGGCTTCACCGGCATTAATATTTATAGATCCGGCCGTCGATTGCACTGTGATATCAAATGCGCCTGTGGCTGTGAAATTAGATGCTGCGGCAGCGTCTAAACTGATTCCGCCAGTTGTATCAACAATGAAACCAGCAGTACCGGCATCTATATCGATACCACCACCTGCAGCAGATGCTACGATATTGACTGCATCAGCCGTTGCAAGACCACCGGATAAAGTCAATCCACCAGCTGTTGAAGAAATATCAACGGAAGCTGCATTAGTACCTTGCTGGTTTCTTATTCTAATGGTTTCTGATGTACCACCATTAGTGTTCAATGTGATAGCTAGGGCGGCATTTTCTGTTGAGCTAATATTGACAGAGCTTCCTGTGGCTATAATATCAATATCTTCACCAGCACTTGCGCCAGATGCCAGAATATCGATACCTCCAGCAGTTGCTTCAATAACAATTGAGTCAGCAGCGCTTTGTGAAGTGGCAATATTAATTTGACCTACTGCGTCGACATCAATACCACCGGCTGTTGCATCAATGTTAATTGCATCTGATACAGCTTCAGTAGCAGAAAGAACAATGGAGCTTCCTGTAGCAGTTAAGGAAATGTCTTCTGTGGCAGCAGCACCGGTAGCTCTTAAACGTATACCACCAGCTGTAGAAATAATATCAACAGCATCCACCGCGCTTTCAGTGGCTTGTAAGACGATACTACCACCAGTGTTTGTGATGTTAATATCTTCTGTAGCAGCTCCCACAGCATCGATATCTATACCACCAGCAGAGGCAACGATTCTAATCGCATCTACAGCATTCTGTGAAGATGCTAGATTCATCTGCAAGGCTACGTCCACATCTAGACCACCAGCAGCTGATAGAACTCGTACAGCATCCGCCGCAGCTTCTTCACCGTTTACAACTACACGTCCAGCCGCAGAAGCCAGAGTTAGATCAATACCTGCTCCTGATACGTCAACGGTAGATGCGGCTGCTGCTGTAATGTCAAATCCAGTACCCGTTGCTCCAGTAAATGAAATAGTTCCTGTAGCTGTAAGATCAGTAAATGAACCAGCACCTGAACCACCAGCCACATATGTAGCAAGTTTTAGAGGTGTTACAATTGTTGTGTCATTAGTTCCTGTATTTGTCTCTGCTTGTGTTGCAAGTTCTGCAATACCAGCTTGTGTTTCAGTAGCCGGAGGAACGGCACCGGCAACGACACCAGCAATTACTGTTGCTACGTCGTTAGCTGTCGGAACATAAGCTCCAGCAGGGGCAGTTCCGGTTTGCAATTCAGTTAAAGTAGCTAATTGAACAATACCAAAAGTCGAAGTTGTAGCATCACCGTTACCGCCCAGCTCCCATGAAGAGCCGTTCCAGATATACTGTGTAAATGGAGATGTAGACCTATCAAAATATGACTGACCTAAGTCAACTCCTCTTAAATTTCCAGATGGTGCTCCTTGTCCTTGGATTGCAGCTGAAAGTGAGTTGCTAAGACCTGTTAAACCGTATGTTCTTACCATAATAAAACCCTTGTAAAATTGTTCTCTTTTGACCTAAATATTGCATATTTAATCACTTATGGAAAGGTGCATCTTGCGCAAATTTACACATCCTCATACAATGCGAGTATGGATGAGAAGTTTTATACAGTTAAAGAATTTGCTTACATCTTGATGGTTCATCCCTCAACTGTTAGAAGAGCGATCAAGAATGGACATATTGCAGCGTTTCGAGTAGGATTTGGCAAGAAATCATCCCTTCGAATCCTCAAATATGAGCTAGAAAGGATGCAGGCTTTCAATCTTGAAGAGATTATCCAGAATAGGATTAAGGAGTTGGAGTCAAATAAATTGTAGGGCTTATATTCAATGACTTAATGTGCTATACTGAAAGATAATGAGATTCACAAATGGCTGAATTATATCAAAAAAAACAAGGAGTTGAATATGTATAAATTTTTAACATTAGTTGCTGCATCATTTATGGTGATTTCATCAGCAGAATGTATTCAGATAATTCATGCACCCAGTAGAAATCGTTCATCAGAGGAAACTCATCGTTTGAATCAAGAAGAGGAACAGATGGAAATGAATAGAGAATCCTTGAGAATTCAAAGACAAATGCTTAATGAATATCAAAGTCAAAATCTTAGAAATAGAATGAATTATGGTAGGTAAATATGATCATACTTGCTCCATCTTTCACATGTTTATTTTTTTGGATGATATTGTGTTGGATTGATAGGGATGAAAAATATGAGGATTTCTGAAATTTATTCAAATTCTTTTTCATAATGATCTTGCAATGCTTTCGCATTCCTGCTTACCTGAGAAGCGTTTCCACTTGCTGCCCCCTTTAGGATATTTCCATAGAACTTTCTTAAAGTGGGGCTTTGAATTACTTGATGAAGAACTTTGTATGCTTGATATGCAGGAATGCCTGGAACGGCGGCGATTGCTAAACCCTTACCTGCTATAGACAATCCGCCCAATCCAAGTAATGTTTTAATTCCTGGATTTCTTATCGAGTCTTTGACTGTCTTTTTTATAAAAGTCGCCATCTTATCACTGGATTCATATGCCCCATAGGCCTCATTTGCAGCCTTATTTAGCTTTAAGAATTCGGGATTTTGTGTTTGACCATATTCGTTAAGACCTTCAATAACCTCTTTTTTCACTAAATCAAGATTTGCGCTAATTTTCTTTTTAATGAGTTTCGGTATCTGAACTTCATATCCTCCTAATTCGGACTTGATCTCATTGATTGCCTTCCTGAAATCCATCAATTCTTGTACTTCTATTTCAGGATGAACAATTGTAATCTTCTTAGCCCTTTTTGTACCTGCTTGTGCAACTTGATGAATAGTTCTTTTAAATTTTTTCTCAATTTCATTCACTTTTATCAATGCTTTTTCTGTGGATGGTCTCGTTCCTCCGCTTTCCAATATTTTCTTTAGATTTATTAATGAAGTTTGAAGTTTTGGAGAAGTTGTTTTAGCACCCTTTGGAACAAGTTTTTCGCTTTCTTTGAAGAGATTTGATGCGAATTTCTTGGCGCCTCCTTGCTTCAAATTCATCAAATCAAGAGTGATCATAGTGCCAATCTTTGCGGCATCTGCTGATTTTTCTCCACCAACATACTTAACTCCCTCTTTGACAAGATTAGCAACCACAGGGATTCCAATATTTCTTACCATATTATATTTTCCGGAACCAGGCATCATAAAAGATGATATATCCTGAAGAACCTCATCGCTCTTTTCTTCTGCTTCATTTTTAGGCTTTGTGTAACCTAAAGTTGCTTTCTCAGAGAATTCTTTTAAGCTTTGGGAGGTTGGTAAGCTTGTTTCTGGATCAGCTCCAAATAGATATTTCCCAAATGAATATAAGTCTCCAGGTAGTCCTAAAGCTGTTTCTAATACTCTAGATGTTCCCCTAGCGGTATGTCGTTCAATCTCACGTTCAAGATCATTCTCACCTTCAAAAGGAAATTCTTTAGAAACCGCTTTATTTGGTTGTTGCTTTGCCAATTTGTAGAATGGATTCTCAGATGGCTGTTCTGGAGCTTGTGGAGATCGACTTGAAGCTAGTTTATAGAAAGGATTATTGGGGGACATTGTATCCGTCCTCAATAGCCATTTGGGTTGCAATTTCTGGATCGTCGTTTGCTATTTTCAGATACATTAATATTGTATCATCGCTTAAGGGGGTTCCTGGAGGCACAGATCTTCTTCCGATCTTATTCAATTTATCCTTATCATCTGATAAACTTAAAATTCTTTGTTGATGATCTCTTATTTCATCACCATATCTTTCTTCGAACTTTCTGTCTATTTCGGATTGGTAGTTAGCTGGACGATATCCTCCGTTTTCGCTTTTCAATTCATCTCCAATCTTTTTCTTAAGCATTGGTATTTCGTTTTCAAGTTTCATGAATTCGGCAATATATCGATTAGCCTGAGGATCTTTGCTAGCAGTCACAATTTTTTGCATAAGAAGACGAATATCTGAATCGCTCAATACGCCTCCAAGCAATTGCCTTTGACCTTCAAGTTGAGAAAGAGTATTGGCATCAAATTCTTGGGCTGTCTTAGATCTTAATATATCGGTCAGTGGGCCTGCAATACCTGTAGAAATGAATCTATCCCACCAGCCGATTTTATCCACGTTTGCCAATTGTCTATCTAATGATCGGTTTTTCTTCTCTGCTGCTTTGGCTTCTGTTGCTAGTCCTTCGTCATATTGTGATGATTCTTTATGAAAGAATTGCCTTTCTTGAACTTGTAACTTTTCTCGTCTCGCTTCATCGCGATCAATTTGCTTATTTTTTTCAATATATGATTTTGCTAGGTTTGGAGCTGCTATTGATGCTGCATCAATTCTTTCTTGAGGAATTCTCTGAGGACCTGTTTTGAGTTTAACTTCTCCAAGATCCATAACTCCAGGCTCTTGCATCTGAGGCTGACCATCCGATGGTTCCATTCCTGGCTGTTGTTGGCCACCTTGACCACCTTGGGCGCCAAAAGTTCCACCTAAACCAAGATCTCCTAGCATTTCTTTCATGGCACCATATTTTGCTAATGGCTTTTGTTGCTCTTGATATCCTTTAAGTAGCTGCATTTGGAAGTCAGCAGGCAAGTTTGAAGCGCCTTCGATTCCTAAGGATTGTAAGAAATTACCCATTTGCTGTTGTTGAGCTTCTTGCTGCTGTTTCTGCTTCTGCTCTTGTTGGAACTGTTGAGCCATTGGCAAAACTTTTTCAAGACCGCCTGCAAGCTTTTGGGCAAATGTTTTCTTCTGCCTTCCAGGGGGTAACATTATAACCATATAATCTCCTTAAAACATTCCGCCAAGTGTAGATCCTAATTGTGCACCAAGTACGGGCTGACCAAAGAAAGCCCCTCCTACTCCACCAGCCACTCCTCCCAATAATGATCCCCATCCAGAAGGTTCTTTCTCTGGCTTTTGCATTAGAGTTCGTTCGTATGGCCTTTGACCCATTAACATTTGGGAATAGTTCATCATATCATTGAGAGCTTGTCTTTGTAGGTTTTGGCGATTAGCTGCTAGATCTTGAGCAAAGTTAGAGACTGCCGCTGTTCCTGTGTTCTGAAACCCGCTGCTTCTTCTTGTTCCTAGGGATCCCTGACCAGGAACTCCCCTGCTTGCTCCGCTAAATCTAGAACCTAAACCGCCAAGCATTTCCTGAAATTGCCTCATAGCTGGAGCTTCCATCTCGGCAAACATCTCTTCATCACCGCCAGCTAGTCTGCTTAAGTAACTGCCAGGCTTAAGTTGATTAAAACCTTGCTTATAGAGACGCATTTGCTTAGGGTCAAACTGCTGAAGCTGCCCTGTCTTGTATCCTGAAGGGATAATATCTCCCGATCTTCCTGATGGCCCTTGTACCATAAGTATCTCCTTTTCTATCAGTTATATCAAATTATGGGTTAGCTATCCATTCCAAAGTTACAAGCCCATTAGTGCATGTTGGGGGTGCACCAGCTCCTTTAGTAATAATGATCTGTGTGCTACTAACCTTAACGCCAATCTGATTGGTCACATTCACTACATCAACATAAGGTAAAGCTTGCCAATAGGTTCCATCGTAGAACGTGCCCCAAATCCTCACGAAATTGGTAAGTGAAGAGACGTTTATCCCATGAGTAATGGTTAAATTAGAATCATCCCATGTGTAGGTTTGCCTATACCCTGCTTGTACCTTGTTTTGATAATATAACCATGTCTCGCCATTTTGCACCGAGCGATTGATTGTAAAGAACCCAATTGTTCGGTTATTTACATTCCTGGCTATGTCTACATAGCTTTTGTCGAGCTCCATTGAAAGCTGATGCAGATCTTCAGTGAAGTTTCTGGATGTTCGAAGGAATCCGCTTCTTGCAAAAGTGTCATTCACGATAACATTCCTGACTGGCTAACATCTATAATAAATCCATGTAACTCAATCTCATCAAACTGAATATTTAGGTCTTCATCGTTCATCTGTTCGTTTGATAAAGTAAATCCAAGCTGAACGGTATCCCCTATCATACTGGTATTCATTCTATGCCAAATCTGAGCTGATGTTGATGTTCCACCAGTATTTGGAGCAGATCCTGGCTGTACAAGCATCTGTAGGTTCGTATTAAATGGAGTTAATCCCAAATTAGTGCTTTCAGGACATGTGTGGACTGTTTGACTAAAGATAAGAGCGCTATTTGTAGGATTAGGTGATGGAGGCACCGGCCCAACATTGTATGGTGTTGAGTTATCCTGGCTTAGATAAATCTCTACAGTGATCTCACCGTTGTCTGTCTTTGTCAGAAGATACTGCTGAGGGCCAATCCGTGTTTTTCTAGCTAGATCCCATGCGAGCGGGAATTGCTTCGTTTGAATGAATGGCCTGTACATTCTAGTGATGTATCCACCGCCTTCATAGGTCACAGAATCTGGTATTGGGGCCAATGTAAATTCGTTTGTGCTTCCAGATTGCACCTGGAATATCTTTCCATTGATATTGCTAACGTTTGTTCCAACAGCTCCTGATATGGTTATGAAGTCGCCGTTGTTCAAATTATGATTTGGTGATGTGACTACACCTGCCACAAGATCTTGTATGTAAAGGCTTGTTGCTTCGTCTGTTTGGCTGGTTTCCCTAAATAAAATAAATCCTTGCTGGTTACCTGCTATCACGTTTGGTTGATTGTAAGAAAGCTCTCCAGATCTCCAGATACTATCCCAAGTCTCCCAGGTAACATCTGTATATTGAGACCATGTCTTTCCATTGAAAGTTAGAAATTGACCATAAGTGGTATAACTTTCATAGAAAATAGCGAAAGATGCGTCTCTGTAATTGTAGAACAGTGTTTGATTAGGGAATTTCCATGAGATTGAATTTGCTGGGTAAGTGAAATAGACCCATTCGTTTTGGAAGTCTCTTTGTGAGGTAAATCGTTCGTTTCCATTGTTAACATTTGTAACGTCGAATACTTGATCTAAGACCTCCAAATCGAACCTTGCACAGCTTGTCTGATTGGTAATAACATAGCCTCTATTACCTCTTGAAAGCACACCCTGGTCTAAATTGACAGTGGAGAAGGTACTGGATGAGCCATATTCAGAATTAATGACAAAGAACTCAAATGGTATAACATCACCACCTGTTGCCATGAGTCTTGTTTGAAACTTAGTGAATCCAACAATTAAAGCATCCGAATCGTTACCTATACTGGTAATGATATCAGATACACCGGCTTGAATATTTCCGCCAAATCCAACTTGATCCTCAAACATAGCTGTTGGCGATGCTGTTTGGTTGTCAGGTAATAAAATTGGATTAAATTGGTTTCCAATGCTTGTTGGAGTATCTACAGTAGCTGAAGGAGTATTTGTGTAAGATGCTGTATAATATGGGGTTCCATTTTGTGTGTAGACTACAGTATCTGGAAGATAAATAGGAGATCCAGTTGATGTTTGCACGACTGGCCCGAAAAACAGCATCCTATCCTTAAATGGAAATAGAAGCTTACAGCCTACTAGGTAATATTGGTCTGGTGGAAGTTCAGATATAGAGAAATCCCCCTGCGATAAAGGAGGCATGTAATTGACCCACCCCTTTCCAGTATTATATGTAGGAGGAATTACACCATCTGAAGGATCGCCATCATACCAGCGGATACAGTCTATTGTTGTATCCGATCTACTAGTAAGGTATTGAACAATCCCTCCACTTATCCATGCTCCAGCAATTGTTGCGTTGGGAAACGTCACTGTAATCTGGTTAACTGCTGGTACTGCCGTAACATATCCGGTCTGGAAGTTAATGCCTGTTATACCATTTATCTCATTGATAAATACAAAATCTCCAACTACAAGAGGGGTATTGCTCGTTGTTGTTATCGTAACAGATGCTGGAGGTCCACCAGCATTTATGACAACTGCCGTGATTGTATCGAACTGCATTCCAATATTAGTGATAGAAAATGGAACGTTTACACCATTGGTTGCCCAAAGAGCCCCTTGATAGTTGGCCGTCCAGAATTGCTGGTAGTCTTGGCCATTCCAGGTAGTAGGAGTTAAAGTTGATTTTTGAGTATATCCTGAATATGTTCCCGTTGGAGGGTTCTTGTAGAAGCTGACATCGTTTATCTGAAATGGATATGTGGTAGAAATATTATAGGAATAGGTAGTATCAAAGGCTAATGTTCCAGGGTTAGAAAGAGCTGTAAATAGTAATTCTGCTATTCCCATGACAGGGAGTTGAGGGTAATGAAGAACTGCGGTATCCAAATTTTCATTATTTCCCACGATTGTCAATAATCCGCCTGCTGTCAATTCTGCTGTTGCAGATCCTGTAGTCAATAATGTAGATGGGAAGGCAATCCCTGGATCAGTGAATACGGTTGTTCCTACAGTGAATTTGGATGTGCCTAATGCAGGGGCTGGAACGATCGTAACAGAGAAGTTACCAGTTACTGCATCAGTTGTGCCGACGTATCTTGAAAGCTGACCCAATAGGGTGGTTCCGCGTTTTCTTTTAACGCGTCCTCTCCACTGATAGGCATTAACGATCACAGGGAAGCTATCATTGTCTATGTTGAATGGTAGCCTATCTGTTCTAAGACCTTTATTGACTGGACCAACGACTATTTTTGGCATTAATTACCTATTGAGTACCAGTAAAAGCCTCTGTACTTATTTGAAGTTGAATTAAATTGCCATTCAAATCCAGTTGTAGTAACTGAAGTTCCATTTGGAGTTGCTGAGCCAGCTACACTTGGTGCGGTTCCTGCTGTATTCCAATATGGAGTGCAAACTACCATCCAAGCATTGTTAGGATAAACTAAAGGAAAAGTTACGGTTCCGGATGCACTACCACCTGCGAATGATCCACTAGAACCAGTATTTTCAAATCCCCACTGTATGATTGATCCTCCAGGCAAGAAACTGTATCCGTTCAAGGCTGAACTATATGCTTTTGGAGCAGTTATTTGGATTTCAGTATTACCTGCCAATGTGCTGCTTTGGTAAAATAGTGCACCATCTGTTTTTGCATTGAAAGTCACGTCATTGCTATAGACTTCACCAGTTCCAGCAACCTTTGGAGGTGTCACACCACCATTATCTTTTAGGTGTATAACTGTATGCATCCCATCTGTTAATGCCCCTGTTGCAGCTCCAAATGTTAAATGGTCTGTAGACAATATCTGACTAACACTTGTAGTGTTTACCGCCATATTAGGTTGATCTTGTGCAGGCGTATTTGTTGCTACAGGAATCCCTGTTGTGTAAGTGTAGTTTGTTGCCATCTATACTCCGAATGATGATTGGTTATAGTTGCTTTGTGTACTTGGTTGACTGTAAATCGTATGTGTTCTTGTGGCTGTGAATTGCCTTTGAGACCTTTTCCAGACTAGCATTTCTTGTTCTTGGAAAAGTGGCTCATAGAATTGGAATTGCTCTACATCTCCCACGTCTGATAAAATCTTTCTTGCAGCTCCCCTTGCGATGTATTCGCACATATAACCAAAAGGAACCATTTGGCTAGATGAGAAAAAGGCGGCTGGGCTTAAATATGCGTTTAATTGGACTAGATAAGCGGTATTTGGAGGTGCCCTGAAAGTAAGGGTATTGTTATGGAAAAGAACTGCTCTTGGAATGCCTGTCTGATAATATACACATTGAGCTTGAATCGGATTTCCATCAGGAATAGCTTTTGAAAATGTCACACTGGTGGCTATTCCAGTAATGTAATTTATCGTATTTTGAGTTGTAGTATAGCCGCCTGCAAGAGTCGTATTTCCATATGGAGCAACTCCAGGAGTCATCAAAAGTCCATAATTTTGTGCATCGGCTGTTCCGTCATTTAACAAAATGCCTGTATCACAAACTTGGACTAATGAACCATCAGTGGCTATTGATGTAAAATAGATTCCTGGGTAGATGCTGGTTGATTTGATTACTCCAACATTTACGCTGGCATCTTGAATGTAAGCTCCAGTACCTGTTGTATCTAAAGGAGGATCTTGATTGACTTTAGTATCAACAATCCCTGACATGTCTACATGGCCTCGAATAATACCGGATGTTACCTGTGTAGATGTATTTGGGTTATTTTGAAGAAAAGGCAATGTGAGAGTATACGGACCAGATGTGCCATCTCCTGTTCCTGCCTGCACAAGAATTTGGTTGTAATTAGGCCATACACTGAAGAATTGCTCTCTTTGCGTATAGAGAGGCGCATCTACTCCATTTATAGATACTGGCCCCATAAATCCCTGGTAAACTGGATAGAATGCTATATCGTCAGCGTTCGGTTGTCCAGCTGTTTGGGATTGAATTGAATACATAGGCATATTGTACTTATCAACTCCAGGAGTAGTCTGGAATTGATAAGTAGTCTTAAAGTCGAACAGTTGAATCCGAGCGTCAACGTCCATAATCCAGAATCTGTTGATATAATCAATGATTAAGGCATCTGTTAAGACCACATTAGACGGGGTTTTAACGATGCGTCTGATGTAAGTGATTATATCTGAAAGATAGTTAGTCATTAGAAAGCATTAGCTCCCATAAAGATTGATTTTCTAGATGATACTGGACGTGCATTAAGCCTTTGAATTGTGTTGTCGACCACGATTGCTCCATAGTATTGGCCTGAGCTGTCCGATCCTGTAGGCTTAGTTTGGTCCATTGTTAGCCTGTGATAAGACCTGCTTCTGATGTCTTCTGCAAGATATCTTGGGCCCCATACTGGCTTATTAACTGGAACTCTCCAGAATTCACAAGGCTGTCCAGGAAATTTCTTTGTCCAAATTTCGATTGCTTCGCCGATAATTTCGTTGTTTTCTGCAATGAATTGAACATATTCTTTTTGAAAGTTATAGTCTTCACGGAACTTTTCATTGAATTTTGCTCTACAACCAATGGTTCTTTCAGGTTTTAGATAGATGTCTTTTGATTTTTCGATATCTGATCTTGCCATTTTGGTCTGAGGCTCTGTTTCAAGAACGGGTGCTTTATTCATCCTATCTTGAGTAAGTTCTTTGACATTTTGGTCAAATGCTTCGAATTGCTTTTCCAGCTTTTCGATTTCTGTTTCATTGATTTTTGGTTTTTTGGCTTCTGTCATTTTTTCCTACCCTGGTGATATGTTAATAAAGCTGCCTGGTACATTCGTTTGTGTATTCGTCGTAAGAAGAGAATTTGTTAGGCCACTATTTACATCTCCTATCGCAACAATCTGAGGCTGTTGACGATACGACGAGGTTACAAATGTATTATATCCCACAGAATTGATATTTAACACAACTGAATTAGATGCTGGAATCGAAAGGACATATCCAACTTGATTGTTGAGTTCAACCGGTCCATTTTGTGGCAACACTAAGAGTCTGCACTGCTGTCCCACCACATAGTTATGATCAACCGCTGTTGTAACAGTAGTCGTCTGGCCTAGTGTGATACCCGAAATAAAGAACTGGCTTGGCTCATAAAAATCTGTTTCTACTGGCAGATTATTATATAAAGCTACAGGGCCAGGGTAAGGGTAGGGAAATGTCATTTTACCTCATAAGAAGGGGGGTTACCCCCCCCTCTAATTTACTAATTCACAGAATAATCATCATAATAGGCAACCCAGTAAATTACGTTACCTTCTGCTCCAACGAGCTTACCTGTGGTAAGTACCGTACCTGCCCCAGCACCAATGCTGAAACCTTGGCTTGTATTGTTGATATACGCGCCTTGGATTGCTGGACCATTAATAGTAGAAGCTGATAGCAAAGTTGTAGTAGTGTTGCCATATACAACTGTCGGTGAAGGATAAAGATTCTCACCGGCATATGGATAACCACCACTATTTACATCTCCTACTGCTTTAACTATTGCAAAGCCCAAGCCTGGGAAACTTGCAAATGCTACACCAGCAACACTAAATGCATCCAATGATCCACTGTAATTGAATTTGAAATAATCTGAATATGAACTGTCTGATGCAACGCTTCCAACTTCTGTCACATAATATGTATTAGGTGACGCAGGAATGACGTTATTTGGCAACTCATTGAGTTGAGATGCTCCATAATTAGATGGAATATTAAAAGCAATCTGTTGTCCTACAACAAAGTTTGTTGGGGCAGTTGTTTTAACTGTCACAACACTACCAGATCGACTAATACTCCAAGGGAAAGCAATTCCTGGAACATATAGTTGAGGATACAAAATCTTTTTAACAGCTGCAGCACCTGTAGCTGCAAGGGTTAGAGCAGTTAAATTAGCTGCTGTACCATTCCACACTACAGTAAAGGTAGTAGTTGAACCTACAGCTTTAATGATAAATGGGATGCCAGCAATTTGCTGCATACCTGTTGTAGCTGTTTGGTAAAGGTTTTGGAATGTAACCCAGTCACCTACTTTTAAACCGTGAGCTGATGTAGTTGTCACAGTCAAAGTAGAAGCATCTGTTTTTGCAATACCTGCTGCTGCACCTGCACCTAAAAGGATTTGTGATCCATATTGCAATGAAAGGCCAGCTTGAAATGAACTAATACCATTTGATGTAACGGTATCGTAAATCAACGCTGGAGTAGCATTATACCCTTCAATTACAGCATACCCTTGTCCCATAGATACATCCCACTTAGCGGATGCTATATTTTGAGATGCGGCAGCTGAATTTGCTACTGTATAATTTGTCAATTCAACTCTTGTCGGGACAAAAGGCAAATTAATAAATTTACCAGCCCCAGTTGATGTGAAGTGACCTTTTGCTAATTTTGAATATTCAGCCATGTTATACCCCCAAAGCTATTGAGCGTGTACACAGAAGATTACGAATAGCAGTATCTTGAGTGATCGCTTGCGCTTGCGCAAACTTAACTGCTAAAGTAGCATTCTGAGCCAACATTCCGGAATAATAAGGGTCACGATAAATCAGGTTCATAGAGTAGCCATCCTGATTAATGTGAGTAATCGCCTGCTTTCCAAGGACAGTGTTGTAATAAACATCTGCGCCCAAAGCTGATACGCCTCTTGCAACAGGAGCTTCTGAGCTTGTCAGAACACGGATGTTGAATGCAGAGCCATATTCGCTTGGCAAAGCTGATGTGTTAGTTGGATAGTTCCACTGAGACAAGAATCCTTCGTCAACCAAACTATCAAAATCTGATTGAAGCTCAGTTGAAGACAGCATGAAATATGCTGACCTAACAGGGCCTGTACCAAACTTCAAATCACCTTCAATACCTGACATAAATTTGTAGGCATTGTTGGTGTCCAAAGTTGTTGCAACCATGCTAAAATCAAGCATACCAAGAGCTGTTGGGTTATCCCCGCCAGTTCCGTTAGCTGCATTGATTTGAGAAGCAGCAGATACGATATAATCGCGTAGGATTAAGTCTTCGGCTTGTCTCATAGCAACTGCAAGTCTCTCAGATACCCAGGCTAAAACGCCTTCTTGGTCTTGGAGGATTACCTGTTCGTTGATAATACATCCAGTACCGAAGAATGCCATTTGAGCATCAATGATGTCTCTTTGAGGAACTTGAGCTGGGGGATCAATCCCAGAGTTACCCAATTGAATAGTGGGTGGTTGCAGAGCGCGTGGGCGCATAAATCTGCATGTAGTACCGCCGTGCGCTGGCATACTTACCTTATCGCAGACGGTAATATAGTTCATGGTAGGGGTAGGCACGTAAAGCATCGCGGGTGCTAGCGATTGCAATATCATCGGGCCTAAACTACCTGTTGTAGTAATAGCCATCTTTTACCTGTAAATGAACGAAATTACATGCACTAAAAAGTGCATTTATTTGGATATGATGATAGGTATGCGAACCCAACTACGCGGATTTTCTATCATATCAAGCGAGGCTGCGACTTCCCCTACGCTGACTACCACATTGACGCAAGTGGCTGCGAATCTTCAATTTAGGAAAAAACGGGATTATTGTAAAGCCAGAAATTTTGATGATGTAAAGCTGCTTTACAACCCGTCTGTTATTTCAGGCGGAGGATAGGGATAGGTCTTTTGACAATAGATGCAATAATAGACATCCGAATAGATTTCCATTGGCTCTATAGGATTATCGCAGATAGGGCAAATATTCATATTACTCCTAGAAAACGCTACCTCAATGCCTATCATTGAGGCAGCCAAAGCAACAGATTCGCTATTTGCTTTATTTTTTCTTTTTCACTAGTGCCTTTTCGTCTTTTTTAAGATGTGACATTAAAGGCTTCAGAGCTTTCTTGTGTTCTTTCTTTTCTTCTTTTTCTTTCTTATGGGCCATGATTATTTTCCTTTCTTTTTAGATTGTCCACTTTCATGCATTGCGATCGCAATTGCTTGTTGTCTATTTTTCACAACAGGGCCTTTTTTAGACCCTGAATGAAGCTCTCCTTTTCCAAACTCTTTCATCACTTTGTTGACCTTAGAGTTTTGATTCTTTTTTTGCATTAAATCCTCAAGTTTTTCTTAAGTTCTTGCAGCTTGTCATAGGCGTTCTTTTGCCCCGATGGACTAAAATCTCCTTGTGAGCTGTATCCAGGTGTTCCAACTCCGCTTGGCTGATAATAGGGGTTTCTTCGTTGGGCGTCGATTTTTCCCTGTATGGTTGATTCGGGAACTGCTGGCTTATGCACTCCAAGCGCTTTGATATTCTTGTACACAAGTTTCTGCCTTTCGAAAGTATCCGGCATTTCCAGAATCGTTTCAGCAAGCTCCGGATCTTTTTCCGCAAACTTTTGAGCATGCTGCATGATTTCGTAGAAGTCCGGGTTAGATTTGATCCAGTTTTGCTTCCTTTCTTCGTATAACGCCTCGGAGACCGCTTTTTTAATTTCCGTTTGAGTTTGTTCTCTGGTTTGTTGTCCAAATTTTTCTAACCTCTTGTTTAAACGTTTACGATCAACATATGGTTCAGAATCATCTTCTTCATCATCATTGCCAGATTGCTTAGCCCGCTCTTGCGCAAGCCTCTCAGCGTTTTCCCTGGCAGCTCTTTCTTCAGCAAGTTGTCTTTCATACTTTTGCTGTAGTGCTCGAAAGTTGAGCTCTTTGTCTCCCTCTTTCGGTGGTGTTTGTTCTTTATTTACTGCTTGATTTTCTTGATTATTCATACTATCCTTTCCCGTGACGTGGGTATACGTTTGGATATAAGATCATTAAACTAAATGGTTTATAAAAATACAACATAATATTTGACCAAAACATAGGATTTGCTAGAATGGCCATCCACAAGCTATCTCAGGACTATATTGATATGTTTATAAAGTTGCATAAAGAAGGAAGAACAGCATCGGAAATGGCAAGACGCTTTGATATGTCACCTTCAAGAATAAGAAAGGCAATTCAGAAAAATTTAGGAACACCAGTAGTGAGAAAGAAACATGAAAGAAATTTCATTTGAAGAAGAAGATGTAAGAGAAATTCTAGAAGAGTTTGCAGAGTATCTACAACAGGAATTTTACGATGATGATATATACCGTGCCATCGTCTTAAAACCAGGTGATCTACATTGTGCTATTGATGATTTTATAGAGTCCATTGTTTTATGAATATTGATCGGATTACAGTCAAAGCTAATACCTGGGAGAGAAACGCTGTTGTACAGCAGTATTATCATAAAGATTATCGACTAGTCAAAGAAGAAAAGATCACAGCCAGGAAAGTAGCCCTAGTTTTTGAGCCAATCGTTTTTAAGGTTAGTCCACCGCCAAGCAGGGAAGTAAGAGACAGATATTGGGAAGTGAAGAATGAAATCAATTCAATATCTAGAAATTCAACAGATGATCTAGAGTATTCAGAATAGGACATTTATGAAAGTCAACATTCTAGAAGCCCATGACAGGCTAAAATATCTCATGAAATCCCAAGCTGATGCTGTTAGCCAGGGATGTGACGATTGCCTAAAGAGAAATCCATTGTCTCTTAAGCTTCAAGACAAAAGCCCCTACATTTACATTTTCGCTCATGCTAGGACAGCAGACAATCAGTCAGATAAAAGAATATTATGGCAACCAAGATTAACGAAACCCAAAGCACAGACTAACTCCTGTTTGTTTAGAGCAAAATCCCATACGGACATCTTAGAAGTATGCTGGCAAATACCTCCAAGAGAGCTTTGGCCTCAATTTAAAGCCGGAAACGTCACAGAGTGTGAAATAGCCGTTTGGTCTATTAATATGTTTATACATAATCGAGAGGAATTAGAAAAGAATTATCCTGATGACCTAACAGACGAGCAGGTTAAGCACATATTAACCGAGATAATGATGGAGATGAAATCTCAAGAATGCCATGCTAATCTAATGAAAAATCTGTATGGAGATTTAGATGAGGGAACATAGGTTTATCGCTCCTGATGGCAAAGAGAGCTTCAAAGAAAAAGTAAATTTAGATGATCTGGACGATTGCAAAAAAAATGGAATGATATTCTTCAACATGTACACTCTGGACACTTCTAAACCATCTTTGCTTGATTCATTGTACGAGCAACTAGAAGAAATACCTGATCAAGAAGATCTAAATTTGTCTATTCGCCATATGGCTAAACTTTTACAGGAAAAAATTGAAGATGATGCTGATAAGATTCTCAAATCTGTAAGAGATGAGATTATATCAATGATAAAACTTAAATACACACCAATAAATATAAATGATAGAATTTAGTTCTATACTTTTTTGTATTGCAGCTTTTGTAATAGTCTGTCTATTAGCAGCCTTATTTGCCTATATACTAGGCTAGACTTTTTGGAGGCTTACTAAGCTTCTTCTTGCCAAGAGATTCAAAACCCATCCCTTCCACCTGACGACCAATCTTAGCAGTTATTCCGGTTCCATAATAGTCACCCATCCCCTTTTGGCCTTCTGGGGTATGTGCATGCTTATAAGTGGGTTTTTTAGCCTTTATCATCGACTTGCTGCGTATTCATTCTTGTTCTTGGGAGGGCTGGAACATCTGATTTAGGGCTTCCTTTATGACCAATTGGCTGATTGATACCAACACCATAGTGAGTTCCTGCATTGACGAAATTAGAGGATCTCTGATCATATTGAGGGCATCTAAAATCCCATGGAGATTTTACTCCATCTTCTGGCTGACATTGTTTGTTCTGCTCTTTGATACGATCAGGCTGTTCAAAACCATGTTTCGTATTTTTTAGAGTCGAACGGTCTTTTTCGGCAGCGGTATTTTTATAACTCTGCACGGTCTTTGTGCTTTTCATAAAACCTCTTTTTTAAATTATGGGTGAAGGTATCCCTCAGAATAAAACACCTTCACCCAAAACCTAGGACACCCTAGATTAATTTCTGTAACCAGACTTCATGGGTTTTTTGAGTGTCTGAGATTTATTTTCGGATTGCTGATGCTTAATAGCTGAATCAGTATCTTCATAATTCATAACACTGCCTACACCTTCAACTGAACGTGTATCTCTAACTTTATGAGGTCCATCTGGGAAAACACTGTTATTCCCCTTAGACCCTACCCATGAACCATGGTCGTCAATTCTTTGACCGCCTGCCATAATTACCTCTCCTAACCCATTTAAGGTTTAAACATGTTTATAACATTGTACAAATATTGTTTCAAGAAATGTTTGCCGTTTGTCCTTGACTTTGTGCAGGTTGCATCATGCCACCCATTATTTGCTCAAGGAACTTATTTGCTTCCGTTCTTCTGTGAACATCCTGCTTTTCCTGCTCTTCCTGATTTTGGATATTCATAGAATCAACTTTTAACTTGTTTTCAGCATAGGATGTCTCAATTTCTCCATATTTCTGGATGCTTTCCAAAAGTTGATTAAGGGCAGCTTGCTTTTCTTTCAATGTCATTGCACGGTTTCGCTCGATCATGCTCAAGCGCTCTTCATAAAGGCCTAGGTTAGATTCTGACCTAGAATGATCTTCTCTCGCTCTTGCAATATTAGCGGCAGTCTTACTCATCAATTCCTGCAATTTAGCAGTTTCGAAGGCCTGTTGGATATTTTGAGCTTCCGCTTGACCCGCTTGAGCTTGCTGCTCTTGCTGTTGAAGATATGGGATAATTTCGCCTTTTCCTGTGATATTTAGCTTTGGAATGATCATTGAGGGAGGGAAGACTTCTCTTCCGAACACCTGATTAATCTCCATCATTTGCTGAGCCTGGAGATTCTGCTGTGTTGGAGTCAAATCGGCCTCTTCAACCACAACCTGATATTTAGAGAAGATTCTACTGTAGAAATAAGGCGTGGGCTCTTCGCCAATGTAAAGACTAACCTTAGCAGCATTCCAGTTGTTAAGGACAATCTTCATCATCTTATCGCCCAAAAGCCTATCTGCAAAGTCCCATTGATCGTAATATTTTTGCAGGACCATCAAGTTAGCTGCTTGCTTGATCAAAGTCGTCAATGTAGAGGCGTTTTTATCCTGCTGAGCTGACCAGTTTTCTAAATCCACACCTGAAGTCTTGAAAACAAGGTCTGCCATTTGTTGTGCAAGAGCTAGATCGCTCTCAGGCACACCAGAAGCCATAATTTTTTCAACATCTCCCATTTCATAACCAGGATTAATAACAACATCCCAACCCTGACCGGATTTCTTAAGATTATCTTCGTTGGCAACTGCTCCAATCTTTCTTTTCCATCCGGCATTAATCGTTGCTTGCGCTATATCGTTGTTAGTAATGACCTTATAATTGAAAAGAAACTGAGGATCGCGCATAGTCCGCACAAGAGAGCGAACACGAAGATCATAGTAGTTATTATGTGGTTCATAATTCCAAAAATAGGGAATAAATGGACAGCCAAAGTCGCCTAATGGATTGTCCCCCTGGAACATTAACTGGTCGTTTAACACAACCGCCAGTTTCCAAACTGGAACTTTGACCGTCACGAGTTCTAAATCGGGTATTTGATAAAGAACCTGCTCTAGGTTCTCCATCCCTTGAGCAAAGTCAAAGAATTGGTTCCTTGACTTGCTATAGAGTCTTTTCTTTTCCCCAGTCCATTTGTACCAGACATAGGAAAGAACCATAAGGTCATTGCGGGCCATGTTATAGTTCTCTGGAAGGAAATAGAAGTTTCCATAACGCTGAGGTGTGCCTGCCATGGGAGTAATAGCAGAAACTTTGTCAGGGAATCGCTCCTCAGCTTCTTTCTTTGAAATGTATTCTTGACACCATACAAACTGAGCATCGGACATGTCAGGCGAGCGGAAATAGGGATCGACCAAGAAAGAATTATATTCCCAAACCTTCAACTTAAGCTCCCCTTGGGCCTGATCTTCACCAGTGTAATCAAGATAGGGCTGCAAAAGAACCATTCCAGATACTGCAGAAAGCTCTTTTGCCTTGGATTTCTGCTCATGAATTGCTCCCTTATTGGAAGCTGTCGTTATAATCTTGGTGTACTGATCAGCTGTTTTTGGATCGGAATTTTCAGTTGGAACGTATGTAAAGCCCTTTCGATGCTGCCTTTCATAGCCCGTGACCATGTTGACTGGCTGCTGCAATATATTGAAATAATACTGCTGGTGGCTACCTGTGGGGTTGAAATTGAAATACCGATTAACGAAAGTTTGGGCCCCGGCATAAAACATTGTATCTATATTACTTTGATTCCAACGGCTCTGTTCGATCGGCTGAAATTTGGAATATAGATTGTCGAGCCACTGGCGAACGTTTCCTTGGCTTGGTTCCAAGGCATTGTTCCAGGGCGGAAAATAAAATGTCATTTATCCTCAGAAGGTTAGGACAAACATGTTCATATGTTGCTTAAATTTAGAAACATACAAAAAAGAATGAATTAAAACAAGAAAGACTTGATGATATTGTGGGCCCTGTGTCATTATTTGCCTTATTAATTAGGTTAAGGAGGTATGCGGCATGGAAAAGATGCAGATTATATATTGGCAACAAAACGATGCCATGGGTCAAGTTTTTTATGAATTTGAATCTGATAAAACATTATGGAATGATGTGTTGAATGATGGAGGATTTGCAAATCGAACAGACTATATACCAGACTACTTCCATGTTGATGATAATGATTTTATTGAATTATATTCATGCGAGTCATCAAATTCGATAAGATCAAATGATCCATCTATTGTTTTGCTTGGAAATTATAACGAAGGACTTTTTTGTTATTATTGTAGAAATGATAAGGAAAAAAGAGAATGTGTAAAATACTTACTTGAAATGGCTAGGGATATCGTTCAGATTGAATATCACAGAAAGTTTTTAGATGTTCAGTGTAGGTTGGAACACCAATGACCATCGTAGATACATTGTACGCTAAATTTCTGGACATGGAAAGGATAAGCCCGTATCTTGTGATGAGATATGCCAAGAGAGAGTACGACTTTTGCGTTGATATCTATGATGAGCTTAAGATGCGAAGGATTCGGAATGGGATCGAGAAGCCTAGGAAGAAATGGGAGAGGATTAAATGAATGAAAATATAGATTTTTCAACCCTTAAGGGAAAAATTCTGAATCATATTGAAGTGATAAAAAATCATCCTGAAGAAGATAAAATCTTATTTTTCACATCCGACGGACAAGCTTATAAAATGCATCATTACCAAGACTGTTGCGAGTCTGTTACAATTGAAGATATATGTGGAGAAATTGATTGGTTATGTGATAGCCCTATTTTAGAGGCAGAAGAGAGGACAAATTTAGCTGATTGTGAAAATTTAAAAAACGATGATTCGTTTACTTGGACATTCTATCATTTGGCTACGATAAAGGGATCTGTTACGATAAGATGGTATGGTACTTCTAACGGCTATTATTCTGAATCTGTCGATTTTGAGAGGATTAAATGATAAAATATAAGGTTATTACCGAGAGAGAAGATCAATACGTTGATGCTTGTGGTTTCGAAATTGACGGCAATGGAGACTTAATTTTGTTGGATGAAGATGAAATTTATGTGGCTATGTTCCAAAAAGATTTCTGGAAAGCCATTAGAGTTGCTTTTGATTATGTCCCTTTAAAGGAAAACGAATTGCCTGTCAAGGATTAAATGTTTTTCTTGATAGCGTGAAGAAATTTGTTGTCACTTGTAGTTTTCAAGTAAATAGTTAACTTACAAATGGCGAAAAACCTCGATTTACTTAACATAATATTTAATTATCAGACGTAATGAGAAAAATGACCAAAACATGCCCAGTTTGCGACACCGAAATAGACTTCAACGAATTCCATGATGCAGAATATTGTCCAAAATGCCTTGAATGGTTAGAAAAAAACTGCCAAGATAAAGAATGTAGATACTGCAAGCATAGGCCTAAGAAGCCTCCCTTGCTGAGGACTGGTAGAAGGATCCTAAATGAAACATGAATGTATTAGATCGTTTAAGACTAGAAAAATAGACGAATGCTCTGGTGAAGCATATAATCGCTGTCATGGAATTGAACCAATGATTTTCGAAATATGGTTTCAAGACAAGGACGGCACAGAAAGTTATTTCGATAACTGGATAGAAAAAGAAGTTAATTTTTGCCCATACTGTGGCTTAAAGGCAGAAAGATTATAAGGATTTTAATAAGAAATGAAAAAACAATCTAAATATACATGCATTGTGTGCGGTGAAGAAGAATATGGAAAAGCCCCATACTGTAAATGTGAAAGGGAATATGATAAGACACAAAAAGAAATTACAAGAAATGTTTTGACAGGTATTAATAAAATCTTAAATAAGGAGAAAAAATGAGTCAAATTGACAACTTGGTGGATTCACATTGCGGTTTTTGTGATTATGAAAAAAGCAAACCATGTTTGAGTTGCATGAAATATATTATATATTTAGCCATAAAAGATGCGTATTCAGATAACCTTGGATCAGCACCTATTGATTTTGAAGAAGCAATTTCAGAAGGAGTAAGTAAATCTTTTGGATATCTTGATTCTAGAGAAATGAAAGATGCAGTTATTTCGGGGGTATCTTTAAGTCATGGTCACGTAAGATAAAAAGGAGAAAAATGAACTGCAACCATATCACACTAACAGTCCATAGAGCTCACCTAGAGCGTGTTATCGATAAGTACAGCGATAACAACTATCTCCTGATTCAATCGGCCGAGATAGGCGCCAATAAGCTTTTGCTTACTTTCGATAAGATAAGCGACTTGAAGCCGCCTGAACAACCTAAGCCCATCAAGGCTGTGAACCTGGATAGCAGTGATGAGATACCGGATGGCATGCTTGAGGAGCTTTTTAAGAAATGAATTATAAAATTGTGGAACAGCCTAAAAAAATTATAATCAACTTTGATAACTTTTCTAATTTGGACGAAAGGTCGTTTGAAATTATTATAAATGGTAAATCATTTTATTTTACAAAACATAAGATAGAAAATATTTTGAAATATTTTGATAAACTTGCTTTTTTAAATATAAGTGATTTTTAAGAAATGATGGAATGGATTAGCATTAAAGACAGACTTCCTGAAAATAAACAAAAAGT
>Ga0137320_1000035_pt1 | contig 38582 bp, 51 predicted proteins | sample EasRivERMZT366_2_FD_104754 | JGI IMG/M metagenome (GOLD analysis project Ga0137320, IMG submission 104754) | Soil microbial communities from meander-bound floodplain in the East River, Colorado, USA - East River MetaG ERMZT366_2 | ecosystem: Environmental > Terrestrial > Soil > Floodplain ...
GGCAGGCCCCACTAAGGCTTTTAGCGAGCTTAATGGGGCTTGAGTCTCAATGACGAGACAGAAACGCAATTACAGTATAGATATTTTATAGTTTAATAGTAGATTGGCTTTAAGGTGACGTGAAAAATAGAAGGTTATAAATAAAAATGATTATGGTATAGTAAATATCGTGAATATGGAAATTGTTACTGTATCTTATTTTGAGGTGAGAAATGAGAAAAGAGATGATTTTTGAACTTTTTGCAGGATTTTTCTGGATAATTACTGGATTTGGCTTAGCAGATCTTTGTCCCCCTCAATGCGTTATAGATTATTTCAAAAAAAAGAAAAAATAAAACCCGGAAAGGCCCGGGATATTGTTTTATACGTGTATTGTAGGCCCAATTATTATTGGCACTGGTTGTCTAATTATCTCTTTTGGCATCTTTAAAATTGGTGGCTTTGTACCTGGTATATTAATCGGTAGTCGAGCAATAGGAATCCCCGGACCAACGACACACTTTGGTTCATTTTTTACTACAGGTATTTTTTTATCTCGAGCTGGAATAGGATCATGATTTTTATTACGTAATTTAGTTGCCGCAATATCTAACTTATTCATAAATATTTGATTTTCCCTACCTCTTCGGCCAATATCAACTTGACCTAAAGATCCACATAAAGCAGCTTTAGCAGCTATTCCTGTCCAGCTTATGCATAGAGTTAATGCAATACAAAAAAGAGCACCACCACCATTGAGACGCATCTTGGCCTTAATATATGGTGTTCCATCATCAAATTGTTTAACAATTAAATAACCATTATTCTCAAAAAATGAGATCAAAAATCTACTGGAGCAGTTTCTAACAAGTGGATCAACAAAACAATTTTGGACTTCTATTTCTTTTTCTTCATGAATGATGTAAAACAATTTATCATCACCATCATGACCAAGAACAGAGCCTTTAAGAGATTTTGCGAAATGTACCAAAACTTGATCTTGATCACTACTGCCAGTACAATTTACTGCAGATTGTGAAAATAGCATTGCCGAAATTAGCAATAGTTTTCTCATTGTATTTTCCTGTATTGTGTGACTCAATAGATGCGACAATTGTGCAACACCTGCTGCACAAAGCTAAATATATAAAGAGCTTGTATTACATGTGGTTCTCCTTTTTTTATTTTCATGACTGAGGAACTTTATCAAAGTATTATTAAAATGTCTAAGATTAATAATGGTGACATATGAAGAGAGCTACTTTTTATTTAAGCGAAGAAACATTGCAGTTAATTGATCATATTTATGCATTAAGAATCATAGCTGGAAAGAAAGCCAACAAGGGTACCATATTGGCAGAAGCCATTGTTTTATTGGCTGAGCAGGAGAAAGCAAAGTCATAAAAATACCCTGTAATTTTAACAATGGATTTTAAAATTACAGGGTAAATAGAGATTTTATTTTTTATAAACTTTCATATGACGAATTAAATAATCTATCCCACCAAGACACATTAATTCATATTTTTCCTTACACAAATAACAAGCTAATCCATGTTGCGACTTGAAGAGTCCTAGAATATTTATAATTTCTTCTTCAGAATAATCATAGGGAGTCTTTTGAAGCCGTCGTACAATGCTATCAATGATGCACTTAGTTTTTTGCAAATCCCATGATTTGTCGCATGATTTGGAAGAGGTAGCTAAAGATAGTAAGAAGACCAATAATAAGAGTATTTTCTTCATAAAAACCTCACTATAAAGAAATTTGGGAGTTCGTGACATTTTGTCACAGACTTATATTACTCAGAAACTAGCTTAATTATTTCTTCACATTTTTCTTTAACAAATATCTTCATAGCATCCATTTCAACAATTCCATTAAAGTCATATCTTAGCATATCAATATCAGAACGGATAATATGTCGTAATTCACATGAATAATTGCAATAAGGATTAAGTCTATCAATCACAGAGATTTCTTTATGACATAATCTGCAAAAAGTAAGCTTAAGGGTCTCTACTCTTTCTCTTTCTTTTCTTATTCGTTCTTCACGATTAACTCTTTGTTTTTTAGCATATGCAGAAATTTTCATCATCTTCATATGATCAATGTTTAAACATTGTCTACTGCCACAAGTAGAATATACCTTCGATCTTACGGGTATTTTTCCAAATGTTTTTTCATAAACAAATGTAGCACCTTGAGCTTTACGAATATAATTACCCATATATTGAAAAACATGTTTCTGAATTAAACATTCACCATCTGGTTTGGTTGCATATTTAATAAGACAATCAAAAGAACAGAGCCAACTGAATTCTTCTTTTCGTTCGTTAATCATGCATATACAACAAAGATCCATTTTTTGCTCCGTTTCAATAATGCACCAAAATAATATACTTAACCTGATGCATATATTTTCCTGGCCATGATTCGACAGCAATACTAATATTTATAGCATCAATGTCATTTTCTTTAAGCCATTGAGTAACTTTAAACTCAACTGTAGAAAGAATATCACCATCAAATATCTTTATTCTATACCCCATATATTCCTTAATAATTTGGCAAGTCGTCGCGGAAAACCGAAGGTAGGTGACTTTGCGAGCCACCCATTGCTTCACGATAATTACGTTCTATATCTTCAGGACTAGCGCCATCGCGAGTCTTGGGTAAACTAATAGCTAAGTATCTACATGAGTCAGCAAAGTTAGAGGACCAATCATGGAGTGGGTTGTTTTTATAGGCTTTTTTCTTGGCATCATATTCATGGCGATAGTTTTCCAAAGCCTTGATTAACTGAACACATTTAACAGAATCTATCCACATCTTAGACGTAGCGGCACGAACAGATTCGATACCATCTTCTATTGATAGATCTGGAGCTACCGTGAATGATAATCCCATCTGGCGAGCTTTTTCTAGCCGGGACATGCCAGTACCAAGCTCACGAACTTTAATATCGTGCGGACCAATATGCTTACCGTAAACATAAGGCTTCTGCTGGAGTACTTTAACGTAATGATCAAGACCAAGTCCTGAGTTCTCATAGCAGTCTATAATGCGTATGGTTTGTCCAATGGTTTGAAAGAATATTATCGATGTTGCGTCGCGCATACCCAAGTCCCATGAGGTATGGACCTTGTGCTCACTCACCCATGGTACATCTCCAATGCGGCCTTGAAGTCTCATGCGATCTAAATAGCGAGAGTAATACGAACCCTCAACGCCCATATCCCAAGATGTGTAATATTCTTGTTGGATAAGATCCTCGGACATAATGCCTTCAGCACGTTCTCGTTCTATTTCCCGCAATGGAATATGCTCTGTATCATCAAGCGTAAGCTTATAGGCAAACCAAGAAGGTGTATGCGATGCAATCTGGAATAGTTCATAGAACCAGTTCTTACCACGCGGGGTAGATATAAAAATACACCAACCATCATTAGCCGCAAGAATAGGACGTATGAACTGATAAGCACGTGGATCTTGCAATGCTGCCTCAGAATATACGACTCCACGAGGGTTAGATCCGACAATAGAATCAATATTATCAGACCCGATTAATTGTATTAGTGAGCCATTCGTTAATCGTATCTTCATTTCTTGACTGTTAGCACTTTCAATAAGAGATTCTGGGATGTAATCAATAAAGCGTGTACCATCGTTTGTTAATGAATCCCAGATAACTTTCTTCGCTTGTGCATAGGTGGGGAAAATGTAGAAGTAAACGCCTATCGTTTTAAAGGCAGATCTAATCATAAGATTCCAACAAACTACATCCTTACCAGCTCGTCGTGGCATTACACAGATAATCTTTTTGTACCCTTTGTTGACAAGTGCATCCATGATCGGGACTTGATAAGGACGCGGTTTGAATTTGTTAAGATGAATCTTTTCTTCTACTCGCATTATTATTCCTTGCTAAACCATTCTAAAAAACTGATGCTCTAGCGTTAATACTTCTGAAGGAGAAAGAATTGCTATATACATAGAGCCATTATTCAATATTGGTTCTTGATACCATGCGTATACTGGTTTAAATGAAAATGAACCAGAATCAAAAATATAAATGAGATAAGGGTTGTTGGTCGTTACTTTATGCAAAAATTGTCGCTTACCTGATTTTTTTGGCTCTGCATGCATTTCAAGAGGAGAGGGTGGCATAATAATGGAGTGTCTTGTCAAAAAAGTATCAAAATAACGTTTATTATCTATTATTCTTATTAACGCAGCTTGCTTAGGTGTAATTCCTCTATTTCCATCAAATATAGTAGATTTATTCATAACTGCTACATTCTCATCTCGAGCATCTTGAACGGCTTTATAATAAATATCATTGAGTGTTTGGGAAACGTGAAATAAAGATACTGCGCTGCTAGTAGCTTCAATGCAATAAATATAAAAATTAATAGGATTTTCCATTCACGCCCACCCCAAGCACAAAGAAACAATAGCAAAAACCATAACAATATTACTTAAAATCATAAAGATTAAAGTCAGCTGCAATAAAAATATCAATCTCTCTATAGATTGAATTGCTTCATGATCATGTAAAACACCACATCTATCACAAAAATATTCTACATCATTCATGGTCATCCTTTAAGGGTGGCACAAGATCACTCGATGGTACTCCATCTAAAACAATTACTTTCGCTGCCTGAGCTATCTGTTTTTTAAGATCATTATGATATTTATTAATACCGTGCCATTCTGGATCTAGATTATGCATAACCTGTAAAACAGATTCTCTGTCACAATTTCTATGAAGCATTAATTTATACAGTTTATTCGATAAAATAAGCTTTATATTGTCATAAAAGCGACCAAATTCTTCATCGTTTGCTGCCCAGTAGTACAACGTAGAACGCGGTATCTTGTGCTCAATGCAAAAATCTAGAATAGTCTCAGCCTCCGGTTTAACGATCCAGTCAAACATCCACTCTATGACCTGTTCCTTAAGCTCCTTCCTGGACATGATATTCATCATCTCGATCTCATGTCGTATAGATCGGTTCCAGCTTTTAGACAATAATACATCGCGTGTGTTAATATTATTTTCTTTTTGTTTCTTTTTTACCATATGTCCTCTTCAATTTCACTGACAATAATCTCAGTTCTAGGATTTATTGAATAATATTTACGTGCCACGATAGAGCATATCGTGCGATCATCTTTATAGATAACACCAGAAGCAACACCTGCGATGTATTTTATAAGATTATCAAGGTCTGGCGCTTGGGTATGTGGCTTACAGTTAAGACGAATCTTTTTAGCTGAAACAATGGGTAAATAAAATGAAAGATTAAGATTAAGGGGGCCCTCAAAGAAAGGTTCATCATTATGCTGACTTTGAAGGGTAATAGTCGTAATAACTTTAACATTCTTTTGAGAATCATAAACACGGCCATCACCGAATCGGGCTCGGGCCATTGCGACCGGATCTCCTTTGATGACATATCGGCCAACACGAGGTGTTTTATTAATCAGTAGTGTCTCCATACTCCTCAACTCCTTTTCTATCGTTGTCGGTCATTTTTGACATGATTAACGATACCTTCCTTCTACGCTCTTAGCTTCGAAGGGCACGCCAGGGAACATCATCGCTGAATTCTATTGGGTCTTCTTCCACGATATGATGTAGGCCTTGCATCGGGCATCTCACTCCCCAGCATATATAATCCTTATCCAACTTTCTACGATAATTACAGGGACAGTTAAAGCCAAGTGGATAGTATTTTGTTCTATCGACATTGACAGGCTTTGTCGTTGTTACAGTCATATCCATTCTCCCTTTTTGAGTGATGTCTTCTGGGATATCCAAAATTAGTACGGCTGATAAAAACAATGCATCTATCAACATTCTGACTCCTGCTTAAACATTGCATAGATAGCTTGAGTAAAGTCATTGTTAATAATTTCTCTACCAGATTCAAACTGTTCAATCATAGTTTTTTTAATATCGATTGGAGGAGTAAACGAGGGGCGTTCCCCCGAATGTTTACGGTATGATAGTTGGGCGTTAAGCGAAGAGTATTGTGCTGCTGATCCCCCTTTTTGGAAAGAAACTGTATCTTCATCATCCCCTAAATACTCTTTATATCGCCGCTCACCTTCGCCAATCATCATCTCCTCATGCAAAGCATCTTGTTGCTTAGCATGATATTGTTGGGCTTTCTTTAGATTTTCTCCACTCATAACATCTTTCATCTTACCAGGAAGCGAACCGTTTTCACTTGATAGTCGATTTACTCTTAAATCAAGTTCCCGGACAGAAGCTGAGTTGGGTGCTTGGCCAAGAACTCGAGACCTGTTCCTGCAAATACCCATAAAATATCTAAATCTATTTTCAGATGCGATTCTATCTGAGACTCCGCTGGCTATGTAAGCTTTCTCTGCATACATAAGTACTTCGTTAGTATGTCTTTGTAAGCTCAGTATCTGTTCATCTGAACAATTAAATAATTTAGTGAGCCGTTGCATGAGAAACTCATTCTTTTTCTGGGAATAATTCACCGATATCTCTTCCTTATTATTATTATTACTATTATTTTTAAATAAATAAATCATGATTTTAAATGGTACGACACCCTTTTGGATAAGTTGATTGGCAGATGATTTAGCTAATATTACTTTCTGGGAAGCCACATCTATAGCTTTACGCAAGCGCTCTCTTGCTGTTCGGGTTAAATAGAGTCTTACTTCATGGAAATGTTTTGCCAGTATCTTAAGAAACTCTTCTGACTTAGCTACGGGATTAAGCGTATACAAGTTGGTTTGCTCTTTGCCTTTGCCATGATAACGAAATTTCTTCTTCAAGAATCCTATTTCAACAAGGACATCAAGATGACGCTGGATAGTTCTCGAACAACATCCGGTTTGTTCCGCTAACCAATCCTGACTCATCTCCAAGGAATTCATTGTTAGGTTACACATAGTAAGTTTGGCAAGAAGTGGAGCAAAGAAAGAATGGAACTGGCTGCTTTTCTCTATTAAAATATCAATAATATTAAATATGGATACTGGAGAAGAAAATACTTGATTAATCCCAATGGATGAGTTAGAATTCGTTCTCAATTGAAAAACCTCCGTTTTGAGGTCCTTGAAAACCTATTGAAAAACCTCTGTGTTTTGTGGTTATTAATTGGACTCCGTTTCATTCGAGGCTCCTATTTTATTTAGTGATCTGCCGGGAAGCTATCACGCTAAATAAGGTTAAATTTATATCAATTGACAAAAAGTTTAAAGCCAAAGAGTAATGTAATCCGTCAGAGATGACAAGTAAAATTCTCATAAAAGGGAATTTTACTTGAAAGCTGACAAAGAAATGAGGTAAAAACTATAAAAAAAATTATAAAATATATTACATACTCTTTATCTTTAAACAGCCTGTAAGCGTTAAAACTTATAGGCTGTTTTTATTTAGGTCCTTGTTGTTCCTCAAAAAGGCAAATTATCTTCAAACATCTTATTAAGAGCATCAGTAGAATTAGCAACACGTTTAGATTCATTAATCATAGGCGCTGAAGTGGATTGTGCAGATGAAAGAGATTCACTTTCTTGGCTCTTATCTTGACCACCAACAAACGCAACGCGTTCTGCTAGTATAAAGTGCTTGCTGAACTTTTTGCCGTCCTTCTCCCAGACATTTTGCTTGAGTATGCCTTCGGCAATGATAGGTTTTCCCTTGGTGAAGTATTTCATGACAAACTCAGCACGCTTATCCCATGCTTCAACCGTCATGAAACACACATCTGTTCTTGAGTTATTAACGGCAACGGTAAAGTTACATACCATTTTATCGTTAACTGTTCGTGATTCTGGGTCTTTCACCAAAAAGCCAACGACGATACCTTTACTATACATACTGATCCTTCGTAGTGATAAATGTTATTAAAAAGAGTATAATTCTTTCATAAGTCTATCAACGATCAGATGTAAATGTATATCCTGCTACCAAAAACAGTCGTTGATAGACTTATTCGTCTTCTTGGACTTCTGACTCTTCTTCGAATTCTATCTCTCCGGTATATTCTAGAGCAGTTTTCTGAAAGTTTGCTTCGTAAAACTTGATGCGTTCAGTTAAATAAATACATGCTTGAAGCAAAACATCAATGAGTTTACTTATACTAGAACGCTCCATCGCATCGGTAGTCTCTAAATAAAGCTTTTCAAGCTTTTCAGCGGCTTCTTTATTCTCTTCACGAATGTAATTAAGCGTATAGATTGTTTTATCCATATCTTGTGGAATAAGATCAGAAACCTCAATCCCAGAAGCAGTAGATGCAACCAATGAAATGATTAGAGTAATATGTTTATACATCTGTTCGCCCCCCGGCATTATGATGATTAATCGGTAACTATATCACAAGAGTATCACAAGAATATTAGTAAGTCAATATTACAATAGTTGATTAAATCTGGTATAATAGTTAAAAATTACCTACCAAACATAAAAGGTATGCCGTGTTAAAAACTAGAAAAGAATGGATCGAAAGAATCGAAGAAATAAGAAAAGAAGAACTTCTGGGTGCTATGGAGCAATCCATAGAAATGGGAATAAATTACGTTACGTATAAAAAAATTATGGATCCTTCAATTCCTCCTGTTAGCATGAGTGTGTTGAGAAAAGTTCGTGATTATGTTGAAAGCAAGGAGGAAGACGATGAGTTTTAATGCTAAACTTGATGCTTTAGAAAAGGCGTTAGTACGAGTAAAAAACTCTTTGGAGCGATCCAGAAGAGAACCCACTACTCATGGTGCTTGTGGTGAAGATTATCGCGCAGAGCTTGAAGATAGAATAGTATTTTTAGAAGAAGAAATAGAAAAAGAGGAACTCAATGGCCTGCCATCCGAAGCCGCGAGTTCCTTAAAGCGAAGGGCGTAGGATGGAGATAGAAATAATAAATAATACACTCACTAAAATCAATGAACGACTTGATAAGATGGGGCAGGCTTTTGTGGGGCTTAGGGAGCATCTTAACCCCCCCCAAGAAAAGAAATACTTTATAAGTCCTCATGCATCAAGCGATACTGCTCAGATAGATACTGCTCATGCTTTGTCTTTAAGTGAATTGAAGAACGTTGGCAGACTGGCTACAGCAAATAGAAGTACCTATGCCAAGGTAGAGCATTGCTGTGAATATATAAACCCATTGTTGGCCAAGTTTGAACTCTCTGTTAAGCAGATACTTTCTTATAACGAATATGGAGAAGATATACTTATAACAAGACTCTCTCATAAAAGTGGCGAATGGTATGAGTCTGTTACGTTGTTGAAGATGGATAAGGTAGGATCTCAGAGTTCTAATCAACAGTTTGGAAGCTCTATTACGTATATGCGTAGATATGCGTTGCTAGCTATTTTAGGAATAGGCCAGGCAGATGACCCAACTGATGTGGATAGATAATGATTAATCTGATTAGATTAATGGGAATGATCTCAGCATTTATAGTATGTCTAATAATTGGAAAGAAAAGAGAAGATGTTTTTTTAGTCTTCTTTTTTTTGGGTGGCTTATCTATTATCAATGATCTACTCGACTTTAAATCATGTCATTTCTTTTTCACCATTTTGGCAATAATAAGTTTTTATAGTCTTCATTTCTATAGGAATAGATAATGGATTATCAAATATTTTCTATAATAATGGGGATTTTGGGTTTTATGGCTGGTTATTTAACAAGAGGTAGATATCAATGAACTTCGATGAACAACTAGACTATCTTGATAAATTAGAAGCACTTATCCTAAAAAAAGCATCGCGTATTGCCGAAGCAAGCCCTAGAGATCAATATAGCTCAGAAAATATTAATGAGTTAGTAACAAGCTTATCTAAGGCGCAGGGCGAATATCCTCAGATTAAGTTCAACAGGAAAGATGCTTACTTTCAGGAAGAGTATGCTGATTTTAATGCCATAATGTCTGTTATACGTCCAATATTGTCTCTCCATGGTCTGGCAGTAGTACAACAACAAAGGATACATGATGGTGGTCTTACTATGCTTCATACCATTCTTAGTCATACAAGCGGCCAATGGATGGAAAGTAGGAGTAGAATACTTCCTGTAAAAGATGGTGTATCGGTTTATGCAAGTGAACTTAATCTTCAAAAAAGTCTTGCATTACAGAGTCTTTTAGGGATAAGCATAACTAACGATCCTGCTGATGACAACGGCTATATGGCTATGCAACCAATAAGAAATAAGAGTGAAGTGGGCACAGCAATAAATCATACTCACGAGAATCTTTCTAGAGATACGATAACTAAAGAACAGCTCGAAGAGCTGGAGTATGAACTGGCAGAGTATGAAGATCTAGCTAAAATGATCTTGGATCAATGGAAGCTGCAGGGGCTTGCTGATATGCCTAAGAATAAGTATATGACGGCTATCAATAAGATTAGAAGTATTAAGCTTTTGAGGAGTGGCGTAAAATGAATGAAAAATTAGAAAATAAATCAATGCGTGAACTTATTCTTGAAGCTCATGAATTAAACAAAATTATTACTGAATATAAAGATAATGGCTGGAATTATTTCGATGTTCCAACAGTTAAATTTTTCATGAGAGATGTACTTCTTGAATATATTGTTGAAATTAATGCAAGATTTGCCAATATACCTATAGACGTAAAGATTGAATATGCTAGTGGAGATCCTGATTATAGGCCTGTAACAGAAAATAACTTTTTTAAAGAAAGACATCAACGGTGGATAAGAAGATGGTCGCCTTATATCCCAGATTTGGACTTGATTAAATGATTCCCTTACTTGCGTCTCATATGTGTGGAAACAAAAACTGCTATAATAGTGCCGACATAGTTGTATATCGCAATAAAAAAACGGTGTATGTTTGTAAAGAACATAGTCAGCAACCTAAAAAGGATATACAGCTTGAGTTGTTTAGTGGCACGACATTCGAAGCCGCGAGCTCCTTAAAGCGAAGGGCGTAGTATGGACAGAATATTCCCACCTACAAGATTTGATAGCGCACCTTATCGAACAATATGTAAGGTTAAAGGTGAATGCAACGTAGTACATGAATTTATTCAACTTAATGATGATGAAACTAATCCTCAATGGGTTCCCGTTGGGGATTTTCTCTATCGAGCTTTTTCAGATAAGCTTTCAGATCAGAAATTTATAGATGAATGTATAAAGGAATATCATAGATAAAGGAGTCATATGAGAATCATGATATTGTTATTAGCTTTGTGTATATATAGCAATCAAGCAAGAACCATGGAACCATCAACGCCAAAAGATGAAGAAGTCTCTTCTTGCTGTAGTTGTTATGAAGAAATACCAGAACATGATAATTGCTTTAGTTATGATCCAGATCATTTAGTATGCATTCATTGCTATTTCTATAGAATTTCACGAACAGATGATGGTCCTGCTTTGAAGTATGTTTGTAAAAATGGTGCTTCATTACATCAATAAGAACAGGGCCCCGAACAGGACCCTGCAAGATATGATAGTGGAAGAGTAATGAAGATTTTTTATGCTAGGCGGTAGCCAGTGATGTAAGTGTTAACAATCGATCCTTGAAAAGTTTTTGTAGCAAGTAATTTAACAGAAAGGGCCGATGGCACTAATTGATAAACAAAGGAAAAAGTAACAACATCACCAATTGTTAAGCTAACAGGAGCAAATACAGAAACTGAAAGGATAGCTGTAAAATCACTTGCATAATAATATGGGTTAATGATTCCATTGATTAATATATAACCAGTCTCAGTAGTTATAGTTAAACCTGATACGTCACTATTAACATAAAAAACATTAAATACATATATACCTGTATCTGGCGCTGTAAATGTAGCCGGCGTCCCAACGCCGTCTCCTGGTGTAAAATTATTCCCAATATCAAATTGCTCTACTATTGGTGCTGCAGAACCTAATAAATATACTGTTCCATCGCCAGTAACATTGCCTGTATCAACCTGCTGTATTCCCAAGAAAGGCTGACTAAAGCTACCTCCAGATGCGCCTTCTGGAATGAGGAAGCCGGAGATGCGGGTTGAGTTGATATTTGAAGAACCTTGTGCACCACCATTGCCAGAAACTATATAGGAAGGACCGGTTAAATATACAGGGTTTATTAAAGTAAAAAATGCTTCTTCTCCCATTGCCATATCAGTAACAACTGTATATTCATTAAGACTTTGTGCTTGATCACTTGTTCTAGTCTGATACGTTCTACCAGTTGTAATAATAGACTGAGTAAATACAGTAGCATTAATTCCAGCAGTAGCGAATTTTACTATAAACTCAAAATAATATTTCCCTGTAACTGGCGCAGTAAATCTAGCGGGATCACCAGCGCCATCTCCTGGAAAAAAATTATTACCAACATCAAAAAACTGAGTAAGCGCAATATTGGCACCCATTTCATAATCAGTTCCATTTGCTATAGCAGCACTATCTCCATCCTGAACATAACTGAATGCAAATGGATTACCTCCACCACCGCCTCCAAGAGCCTCAAGATTAATAACACCATTTGATGGCTGAGTAATGGCTATAGTAGCACCAGAAGAAGTAAGTTCTACTTGGCCTATCTGACCTTGATCATCTACATTAAGGACAGTGTTTGGCGTTACCGTTCCGGCAACAGTGGCACCGTTTATACCAGAGATAAATGTTCGATCCTGGGCGAATATGTTGCCTATGCGAATTACACCGGTATCCCCTGAGACTCCAGTATGATATATACAAATATTTCTCGAATCAGACCCTGTTAAAGCAGCTCCAGCGCTATGTCCTATTCCTATATTATCTGACCCCGTTGTAACACTCGTTAAGGAAGAATATCCTACGCCTGTGTTCCTGTTTCCCGTGATAAGACTATTTAATGATATAGCACCTATGCCAACACTTTGTCGTGATGCAAGCGTAAAGTTACCAGCTAATTCACCAAGAAACGTATTATGATCTACCAGTCCTAAATCCCCATAATTATGAAGAAATGAAGAACCCCCAAGATATATAACACCTTCTGTTCCCGCTGTGTTAGTGGTAGGCCATTGAATAGTTCTATTAAGATTAACAATGACAATATTAGGGCCCGAGGTGCCTATATTGATATTCTCACCACCTTGAATTCCTATTTCGCCATTAACATCTGCTATAACATCTCCAGCGTCTGTATGTATAAGACTTATTCCACCAGCACCTCCTGCTTGTGGATAAATAAGTGCCCAGAAGGCTACGTTTTGAGGTTTTTCAAGAAGCATCCATACTTCAAAAGGTGATTCAACAAGCCAAAGATCTCCAATATTAAAATTAAAGTCTCTGTTTGTTGGATGAACTTGATAGCGCACAAGCTGAGGAGGCGATACTGGCTCTACTCCCATGTATGATAATGGGTTTATACCTGTGAGACGTGTTCCACCACTTTGTTTATTTGCCATTGCCAGACTCCTTTAACATATCAAGTTCATAACGTAGTTTTTTTATCTCAGCAAGAAGCAATGCTGGTAACTCGTGATAACGTACTGTTTCAGGCTGACCATCTTTATAGATAACCATTGATGGCATAACTTGTTCTACCTGTTCAGCTATAAGACCATAATGTAATTCTTCTGGTGCTTCTTTATAACGGAATGTTACCGGCTGCATAGAAAGGACTGGAGATGACAAAATAGGTTCTATGTCTTGCTTATACCGTTGAGAAGATACTACCGTTCCTAGTCTTCCCGTAGATGTATTAACAAGAACTGTAGCAGAACTTGCAATAACATCACCAACAATACCAGGAGCAAGAACATTTCCTGTAAATGTAGATTGCTCATCTACTATCAATCCACCATGAACAGTAAGTTCAGTTCCAGAATCAGCAGCATTAATTTCTACTTCCCCTGTTGGATTAATAACCATTCTAATTTGTGATGCAGTTGTGCTATCAGGATGAGTCCAAAACTCTAAATTAGAAGCTACTCGATTAGTTGCTATTGTTCCAGATGATGTAGCAGATATCTGAGATGTGACAACGTTACTCGTTCCATCAAATCCCTTAAAGATAATAAATCCTAAATTATCTCCAGATTGTATTGTGCCACCTAATCTATTTTTATTTATACGAATCTCACCAGCAGATGCATCATTTGTTGTTTGAGTAAGATTATATGAACCAGAAAGTGTTGAAATATCACCTAGATTGGCAGTAACGGTAGTTGTTGCTGCTATTGACCCTGGTGCTATAAAAACAGATGGTGTTGATAGTATTACAGCTCCAGTAGTTGGGCTTGATGTAACTTGATTAGCCGTTCCTGTAACAGAACTTACACCAGCAGCTGCAGCAGTTTTAATATCTAGAGTATTAGCACCAGTGGTTATGGTAATGCTACCATCCGACGAGGTAAGGTTGGCAAATGCTGGGTTTAAACCAGTTGCACCAATAAGTATCTGACCGTTAAGTCCTACCGTAAGCGAAGTAAGTGAAGCTGATGCATTACCAACTTGTACAGCATGATTAGTAGTCCCTACAACAGATATTGTAGCAGCCCCCCCCAAAGAAACAGGTGATCCAGAAACAGATATATTATTGCCTGAATTAAGCGTAATAGAGCTGTTTGTAAGCGCTGCATTTGGTACGGTACCAAATGATGGATCTGCGCCTGTATTCCCCAAAAGAACCGTATTGGTTGCTCCAACTGCAAGGGCTGTTACTGCTGCTGAAGTTCCAGCACCAACAAGTACACCGTGATTAGTTTGTGTGCCAAGCTTGGCTTTAAGGTCATCAGGAGTTACTGCTTTATTGGTAACAGTGCCAGCTATGGTTTCAGCATTGGTAGCAAATGTTACTACGCCTGCCTGAGTGGTAGTAGCTGGAGTTCCATCAATATTTAAAGCATTAACTCCTGTGGTATACGTTATCGTTCCACCCGTTGAAGTTAGTGTAGCAAAGGCAGCATCTGCCGCTGTTGCTCCAAGAAGAACTTGCCCGTTTGTTCCTACGGCTAAAGAAGTAAGGCTACCGGAGACATTACCAATTTGCATTGCGTGATTTGTAGTTCCGGTAACCGCTATGGTTGCGGCACCACCAAGTGAGATTGGTGAGCCAGTAACCGTTATATTATTACCATTATTAAGCGTAATAGTACTAAATGCCAGTGCAGCATTAGGGACAGGACCGAAGGATGGATCAGCGCCAGTGTTGCCAAGGAGCACCGTGTTGGTTGCTCCAACTGCAAGGGCAGTAACTGCTGCTGTTTGTCCAGCTCCTACAAGAACACCATGATTAGTTTGTGTGCCTAATTTGGCCTTTATATCGTCTGGAGTAGTTGCTTTGTTGGTCACTGCTCCCGCTATAGTTTCAGCGTTAGTAGCGAATGTTACAACGCCTAATTGCGTTGTTGTTGCAGGAGTGCCTTCGATGTTAAGCGTATTAGAACCAAGGGTGTAGGTTATCGTTCCACCGGTGCTAGAAAGTGTAGCGAACGCTGGGTTTCCAGCAGTTGAAGCTACAATAACTTGGCCATTGGTTCCACCGGTTACATCAACGGTTACCGTACTTGCTGCAGCGGTTGTTGTGATTAAGTTTCCGCCAGCTATGGTAATAACACCAGCAGTTGGTAACGCTGATCCGGTATCGCCATCAAGCTGTGTTAAGCCTCCAACACCTGAAGCTTCTAGGTTGATGGAGTTAGCACCGTTAGTGATGGTTACAGATCCGCCAGAAGAGGTAAGATTAGCCCATACCGGGGCTGCCCCGCCCCCAATGAGAAGTTGTCCATTAGTTCCATTAGAACTTGATACCACACCAGTAGCATCAGTTTGCATGACACCAGCATTAAGGTCTTCTATTTGTAAAGTTGCTGTTGTTGCTATAAGAACAGTACCAGTGTTGGAACGAAACGTAAGAATATTAGTTGTTGGATTAATCTCTATTTGTGCTGTAGATGCAGGTGTTGCATTTGGTGAAGATGATACTGATATTTTATAGGTAGAGCTTCCATCTTCTATCCCTAAAGAAGACGATACTCCCGTATTAGATTCTTGGTAAACATAAGGGTCATTATTATTTGATAAAAAGCCTTGTCTTGACATGGTAACCTCCTACGGTAACGTAACAAATGTTGCGACTGCTTTCCAGTTCCATGTTGTTGCACCAACACCTGTAACCAAAAGTCTCATATTATTACCACTTACATCGGTCGTAAGCGTCGGAACTCCAAGACCTGGGTGATCATCACCGAATGAAATCGAAGGAGACTCTACTGCTATTGCACCACCACCTACACGGCGAGCTCCCCAAATAACTTCTCCCCACAGTGATTCAGAGAAATCTGATTTGGCTGCTACTACTGTTGCAGTCATGGTGACAGCACTATTAATTCCTAATGCATGACTAACAAGTGCTGTAGGTGTAGCATCGTTTGTGGTAACCGTGAACGCAGCACCACCAGCGGTAGATAAATCTATGGTATTGGCACCATTGGTGATAGTAACCGTAAGATCTGTTGATGTAATATTAGCCCACTGAGGAGAGCCAGCCGTTGATCCAATAAGAACTTGACCGTTAGTACCCTTTGATGAACCTAGTTTGCCTTGGTCATCGATAGAGACTATTTGATTGGTTGCACCAAAAGCAGTGTTATAGATACCGGCTATATAGGTTTTATCTTGCTGGTTGTTTCCAGATCCTTGCGTACCGACACGAATAGTATTGGCATCAGCCACAGTTCCAGCATTAACTATAACAATATTACTTGATTCAGTTGTATAATTTAATCCAGCAACTCCCCCAAGAGCTAGATTAAAACCACCTGTTGTAACTTGTGCCAGAGTTCCTTCTCCAAAAGCAGAATTCCCCGCACCCGTAGTAACTCCAACTAAACTTTCCCTTCCAAATGCATTATTAGAATTACCTGAAGTTAAAGAAGTTAAAGCTTTAAAGCCAAAACCGTTATTATTTGAGCCAGTATTGGTGAAATTACCGGCTTGATTTCCTACAAATGTAGAAACAGTTCCAAAATTATGAATAAATCTATCATTAGTCAAATCAACACCCAAAGCGATAACGCCATTATTAGCATCGGTTGTTGCCGGCAATAAAATAGAATCATTAAGATTAACTTGTATCGTATCTGCTGATCCTGGGGCTTCAGTATTGATATTGGTAGATCCAAAGATATTTAGATTTCCTCCGACAGGAGAAGCCACATTAGTATCATCAGCAGTAAAGAACAGAGCCACTGTTCCGGTTGCACTGATAGTAAGTGTGTTGGTTCCGGGATTTCCGGCAACATCGATAGTTGCACCATCACCAATGATATTAATATTACCACCGCCATCAGGTCCAACAAATCCACCGCTATCACCTTTAAGCGTATTAAGAGCACCACCGCCTCCGCCACCTCCAAGTCTATTTTGTCCCTGATAGCTCATGATGTTCTCCCGACATATGCAGTAAGCCAAACATCACCTATCGTTGGAGCATTAAATCCTTCAGCTGCCATATCTCTTACATATAGACGCTGGCCCTGTGCCATAAAAAATCCTTGCGTAAGTGCTTGATTTGCGGTGACGTCTAAAACAAGAAACGATTGTGTTGCCAAGGGAAAATGATCATTAACCCCATCGTAAGAAAACATAAGAATAGTATCAGTAAGATTTTGTAGATGAAATATTCGGACAGGACTTGTAAATGCTATTCCAACTCCAGCATAAACAGGAGATATTACTCCAAAAGCTGCTGTTCTAACAGGATCACATGCTAATCGTAATGCTATTGATGCTGATGACATTTTAGATCTCCTGGTAATAGCCAACTAGAACAACTGCTCCAACACCAGCAAGAGCAGAATCAGCATAAACAACAGTGCCTTTTCTGAGCCATGCGATATGACCGTTCGGTGATGAATTGGATTGAAAATCTAATTGAAGTGTATTATTAGGAAGAAGGATATCATGAGCTACAACGCCATCGTATGAGATGCTTACAGTAACGTTAGAAGCATTAATAATTCGTATTAAAAAACAGGCCTCTTCCAGACCGTTAGGATTTATAGGAACAAATCCTGCCCCAAAAGTAGAAGCATCTACATCCGTAAATACAATTGCTTTAACAAAAGATTTTGCCATCACTACTCCCCTCTTTTTTTAAGCGACTATTTCTGGTGACTCTACCTGAGAAGCTTCTTCTATTTGAGAAGCTTCTTCTGCTTGAGCAGCCTCTTTTTGTTCTGCTTTTTCTTTATCTACTTTTTCTTGAGTTTCAAGTAAAAACAAGACTTCGTGAAGAGCGTCTTTTGCTTCTTGAAATGGTGATCCATTAGGGACAAGAACGTGATAAAGTCTATCTTCTTTCATTACATCAAATGAAATCATTGCTCTAACTGACATAGTACTCTCCTGTTGTTTTGGGGCCCGGAGGCCCCGTTAATGAGATTTTTTTATTTTGACTCTAAGGCTTCAATACGTTTACTGAGTTTTTGAACTTCATTAAGTAACATTATAGCAATATCTTGATACTTAACCGATTCAACTTCTCCATAAGTATTATAAACTACAAGTTCAGGCATAACAGGAAGAACTTCTTCAGCAATAAGACCAAATGATTTCTTGCCTGGATGAGTCTTATAGTTAAAAGTAACAGGTCTAAGCTCCATAAGAGGGGAGCTGTCCTGATCCATATCTTGAATATTCTCTTTAAAGCGAAGCGAAGAGGATATGGTCCCAAGTTGACCAGTAGAACTCACCAGAACAGGAAGCGCATCAGCTGCATCAGTTGTTATGCCACGTATACCACCAATAAATGTTTTATTTACTTGTCCAGAACCAGTTCCTGTACCAGAAGCAAGTCGCATGACGTTGCTTTCACCGGTCGTACCTTGAACACTGTCACCGATTAATATGTTATTGCTTTCAGCTCCGGTATATCCAAACCCTGCAGCTTGACCAAGGCAATTGTTATTTGCACCCGTAGTAAGTCTGGTTAAACAATCATTACCGATAGCATTGTTTTGAGAACCTGTAGTTATCTTCTGTGTTTGGCTTCGTGATCCGATGCAAATATTAGATGCACCAGAAGTTAGTTGATTAAGAGATGTATCACCTATTCCAATATTATCGGCGCCACTTAATGTAAAATTCCCTGCATTGCCAGAAAATATATTACGTGTTCCAAAAGCATGTAATACATGAACATTATTAATCTTAACTTGCCCAACAGTTGAACTAGTTGTTGGTAACAGTACATTACCAGCAGTAGAGACAAGATCGGTGCCAGCAGTTAATGTTGTAGTAGTTCCTAAAGAACCAGTAACAGACGTATTTCCTGTAGTATTACCAATATTTACAGCTCCTGTTCCACCTGTTCCTATGGAAACAACATGAGCGGCAGCACCTGTCCCAAGATTTATAGCACCAGCTCTCGTAGCACCTGTTGCAAGAACATTAAAGGTCTGCGTTCCGGCTGTCCCAGCACCTGTAAGGATATTAACCGTGCTATCAGCGCCAGAAGCACCATTGGCAATGTTAATGATTTGAGCACTTGTATTAGCACCATTACCGATAGATATTGTATTACCTACGATGCCATTACCAATATTAATAGTTTTGGCAGCTGTTCCACCATTACCAAGAGTAACTATTTGAGCACCAGTTCCTGGAGCAATATCGACTGTTCCGGTCTGTGCACCAGTTCCACCAATAGAGATAGTTCCTGTTGTCATAGCTGCGCCAAGAGATATAGAACCTGCTGTTTGAGCATTGCCTATAGTAATAACGTTATCAGCTGTTCCACCAATAGTAACAGTCTTTACACCAGTTCCACCCGTAGCAATGAGAACACTCTGAGCACCTGTTCCGGTAGCAATGCTAATAGTTCCAGTTTGTAAACCAGTTCCACCAATCGAGATAGTACCAATAGTCATCGCAGCACCGATAGAAACGGATCCACCAACTTGAGCATCGCCCATCGTTATGACATTTGCCGCTGTACCACCAATGGTAATTGTCTTTGCTCCAGTACCGCCCGTACCTAAAAGAATACTTTGAGCGCCTGTTCCCGTTCCTATACTGATGGTTCCGGTTTGTAATCCTGTACCGCCAATTGAAACAGTACCCGTAGTCATGGCAGCGCCAACCGATACAGAACCAGCTGTTTGTGTATCCCCTATCGTAATAATATTAGCAGCTGAACCACCAATGGTGATTGTCTTGGCTCCAGTTCCACCGGTTCCAACAAGAACACTCTGTGCACCTGTTCCATAACCAATTTGAATCGTTCCGGTTTGAAGACCAGATCCACCTACTGATATAGTACCAGTAGTCATGCCTGCGCCCATAGATATGGAACCTGCGGTTTGTGTATCACCTATGGTAATAACATTAGCACCAGTTCCACCAAGCGTAATAGTGTTAGCCATAGCAGCGCCAGTACCAATGGTAATTGTTTTAGCATTGGTTGCACCATTGGCAATAGCAACGGTTGTTGCACCTTCTCCGGCTCCGATAGCAACGATATTTGTACCAGATGAGGATCCAAGCGTTATGGTACCTGTTTGAGCAGTGCCACCAATGGTAATCGTTCCCGTTGTTGTTGATGCACCTACGGTATAGGTGGATCCAGCTACACCATCAAGAGAGAAATTACCGGTTCCAACAAGAAGAGCGATCCCACTAGCCCCCGTAATACTCCCGATAGATGTCGTTGCAGCGCCCGTGGTATTGATCGTTGTAGTTCCTGTTACAGCTGCACCACCACCAGAAATGGTTAATCCAACACCAGAATCAGGCGTTGCAACAGTTATAGCTCCTGTTGGCGCAATCGTCATACGATCTGTTGGAGTAAGCCCAGAAGCTGAATCTGGATGTGTAGCAAAAATAAGTGATCCAGCAACACGGTTTGCAGCTATAGTTCCAGAAGAATCTGTTCTTATGGATGCTGATGTTACATATGCCGTTCCATCGTAACCTTTAAAATAAATCTGACCAAGATCATCACCAGTAACGATAACAGCACCGGCACGATCTTTCTGGAATATTAGACTATTAGCAACAGCACTTACAGCTGTGTTGCTCGTTATAATATCACCTGTATAGCTTACGCCACCAGTAACATTAAGCGTACCGTTAATCTGAACTTCTCCTCCACCACCAGGAGTGAAAAGAATAATTCCAGTAGCCGGATCAATTGAAATAGGTTGAAATCCTACGCCTGGTATTGCACCAGCCGTAGAAGATACATTAAATAACCATGTAGATGATGCTTCGTCCATACCTAGAGAAGCTGAAACACTAGCTGTAGTAGTATTTTCTTGATAAAAATACAGGACTGAATTATCACGTCTAAATCCTTGAGTGATTGCCATAATAATATCCTTTTATATTATGTATGTATGATTGTTGTAACGTCTGCAGTCCAATTGATTACCGTAGCAGCAATACCAGTAACTTGTAATTCAATAGTGTTTCCAACAACTACTGTATTAACGTCTACATTTCCACCAGCAAAATCTTGGGTAATATCATATACTGCATTAACTTCAACAGGACCTGCGCCTTGATGTCTATAGGCTGAATCTGTATCTATTGATGCTGCTCCACTAAAATCAGATTGTGTTGCTAACATATTACTTATAATCCCTATTGCTGATGATGCAGGCATAGCAAATGTAGCAATAGCCGTAGGTGTATTATCTACAGTTTGTAATGTATAACGTACAAAATCACCCGCCGATTGAGAGATACCAACCCAATTCGCTTCGTTATTAACAATGCTTGTAATGACATAAGCTAGATTCTGAGATTTGAAGACCCAGATAGTTCCAATAGGTGCCATATCATTAGATGTAGGAGCCCTATTAGCTACAATTGGCATTAGTGGAACGTTGAGTAGAGCATCTGTTAGCCCATATGCAACGTTGTTTTGCGATCTTACTGACATGAGTTTCTCCTTAATAAGAAAAATTTTATAACTAAACCTGTATAGCGCGAGAATAAAAGATAGACAATGGGAAATCGATATGGTACAGTAAGTTATAAAGTTATAAAACAAGGGAGATTGAAATGCGTGCAAAAAGACAACAGTTGACACTGGATCTGCCAGAAGAGCTTAGATATGAAGTAAGAATGGCGGCCCTAAAAAGGCATATGACATTGAGAGCGTGGATAATAGCAGTTTTTGGGGATGCGTTAAGAAGAGAAAAAGAATTTGAGCGTGTCACACCACCGCACAGTGACGTTACAGAAGAAAAATAGTTTAAATCCGGGGGGATTATTATGAAATTATTTATTCAGGCATTATTATTTGTTTTATTGTTTCCACTTGTTTGGATTACTGGTGTATTTCTATCATTGGTAGGCATAGGGCTTTTTTTAAGCATCCTACACCTACCAATGTACATTTTTCCAATAATATTAATGATCGCTCTGATCTTTTATCTTACAAGCTTCCTAAGGTAGATTGTGCTTGGGCAAAGTCTTCAAATCCTTCAGGAATTTCCATAGCTTTTTTAGGCTTGCGAACCCCAAGTCTAAAGGTTTGGGCTATATCGTCTAATTGTTTTTTTGCTCTTTTTTCAACAAGAGATTTAAAGTTATAGGGACGATCTCCACCGTTTTCTTCAACAATATTATCTGCTACTGTAGCACGAACTTTAGCAGCTTCGTTGAAGAGTCTAAGATTCTGAATCACTCTATTACGACCTTCAGGACTATTTGATAATTGTGGCACTGTCTTTAAGAATAATTTTATTTCAGAATCTGTAACACGAGACCCAAAGAACTTCTTAGCATCTTTCAAAAAGTCGGTACTCAGCTTATTAAATTCTTGTGAGTCAGCAGATCGCAAAGCTGTTAAATCTAATTTCATGCCGAATGGAAGAATCCCCTCAAGTCCTCTTAAAACAGTCTCGAATGCTGTACTATTAAGGCCACCGCCTTCGTTAAGCTCTTCCATACGTCCAAGTCTTATGTCACTATCACTTGCGGCTTTTGCAAGATCTTCTATTTCTTTATAAGCCGGCGCAGTTTCTTTATCCCAATGCATCTGTTTTCGATCTTGACGCTTTTGCTGCTCAAGCTCTTGCTTGGTCATAAACTGTTGTTTTTGATGTTCAAGTGACTGTTTTTTAAGCCCAAGTTGTGCTAATTGCATAGCTTGTTGTTGATTAATACCCTTAGGAATAGAAATTCCAGGAGTTCTTGCTTGTTGCATTCCTGGTTGTTGCATCTGCTGTTGGGGCTGCTGGCCTCGTGGTGCCATGGCTTGTTGCAATTGTGGAGCAATTTGTTGACCTTGCTGAACAGGAGCTGCTTGTTGCTGTTCTCCACCACCCAAAAGACCACTTAGGGCTTCTGCGAATGCTTGTTGTTGCGGGGCAGCCAAATGTTGTTTGATAAATGCTTGTTGAACTGGCTCTGGCAGCATGGCTACATGTGCAGGAATCCCCAAAGATTCTAATGCGTGCCCTATTTGTGTTGCTTTGTGTCTTTGTTGAACATGGGATAATTTTTGCTGAGCAAGCATATTCAATGCATTACCAATTCCTCCAGAAAAGGCTTCACCAGCTTTTTGTCCTGTTGAAGGGACTTGATTGGGAAAATAGATAGCCATTAGTATGCTCCCTGTCTTTGAAGAAGTTGGAGAATTTGTTGTAATATGGCTTGATTAGCCTGTCCCCCAAGGCCACCAAAGCTTCCTGATGCCTGATTTTGTCCACCAAATAACCCAAGTCCTTGCATAGCACCATATTGTCCTAAGTGTCCAGCGAGTCCCCCAAGCGTAGACTCAAGAAAACCTGGTTGATGTTGCTGATAAAGCGTATCAAAATTAGGCTGTATTGCTTGCGCTAAAAGATTTTGAGAAAGCCCACGGCTCTGGAGGCCATATTGGGAACGTAAAGCGGCTAGGTTACCTTCTAGGCCAGCACCAGCCTGCCCGAGAGCTCCCTGAAATGCTGATGATCGTTGGCCTCCAGACCCCATGGATGTGAACCGCTCAGCAAGAGAAGGTACGGTGGAAGTTTGAAACTGTGTACGGGCTCTTTGCTCGATTGGTTCGAATCCTTCATAAGGATTTTGTAGTCCTTGCATAGCTAGATTGCCTGCTTGAGACTGCCAACCCAATTGTTGCGGGGAAAGCTTAGATACATTTTGTTGTCGTGGTGATTTTTTAAAGATAGAGGACAGTCCGCCCAAAGCAGCTCCTCCGCCTAGAATTCCTAATGCTGCAAGTGGTAATGGCATGGCTCATCCTTTCATTGTAAAGCCGCTATGTTCGTAATCAGTATAGCTTAGGTTGACAATTGAACAGAATAAAAGCCATACTGTTTTTATAAAAATTTTGAAAAGCCTCCTTTCTACTTTTTGGCCGACAGGTATTCATCTGTCGGTCTTTTTATATCTTAATATATTCTAGAACTATATACGTTATCGTATAAGCCGTTCTATTAGATCCCGTTGTAACATTAACATTCGTTGCATCAGCATTAAGCTCTATGTTATTAGCCAGAACTGGAGAAGCATACGGTAATGGTATATAACTCGTTGATGGATTTGTTGAACAACCATAAATACGGGTAAACGAGAATGAAGCAGTTGGTGCTATATCATGCGCTACTGACTTAGTTCCCGTATTGGGTAATGCACCAAAGTTAACAACCTTACGAAAAACTCCCCGAAGCGCTGGGTTCTGTTGCGTTGCTGAGCTGAGTGCTGGACTGGCAAAATACTGCCCACTGGTTACAAATTCACTATCGATGTATATCGCTGAGTCCTTAACATTAACAACAAGAGAAAGAAGATTAAGGTTTTGATACAGGCGAACGAGGAGCTCCTTAAAGGCCGGAGAGGTAACCTCTGTGGAATATATCTCAGAGACATCCCATACGTTACTGGTTGGCGTGTACGCACCGACATAGTTTCTTGTTGCCATTATTGCAACCTCGCTATTTGCTGTGCATAAACAAGCAGAGCATTTATCTCAAAGTTAGATTCAGATATCGTTATATCTCTCATTTGATCATCACTAAGAAAGATACGCAACTGAACTGTTTCACCATCCGTCTGAAAGAACACGGGATGCCATAATTGATCTTGGTCCTTCTCAAGGGGTATGAGATCATACGGAGATGTTTCAAGAACGCTGTTGCCCATATTAGCACCAGTATCTGCCGCTTCTTCTATCATTGATTGGGATGTTGAAGAGGGGTAATAATCTACAGTGACTTGGCCAGAAGTAGTCTTGGTTACATTGAAATCTATCTTTTGAATGTAAACATTCTTCCCTTGGTTCTGGTAAAAATTCCACTGTTTAGTTTTTATATCAATACGAGAAACACGTGCTGCGGTTCCTCCACCAAGGTAGACACCAGTCATAGTAAACATTGTAGTGACAATATTTGCATCAACACGTACTATCTGAAAAATACCATCTATATCAACACCATTGGCGTTACTTATTCGTATAAATTCGTTAGTTGAAAGCGTGTGATTTTCAATAACAAGTGTTACTATTCCTGCAAGGCCTGTAATGTCAGTGATTTGCATGACGCTTGCATTAGAACTTACATCTGGTGTAATAAAGAATGTAAATCCTTGCTGATTACCCGCTATTACTTGTCTAAAGTTTGCCTGAATCGTACCGCTTTGCCAGGTAAAGTTTGTTGATGCCCACGAAAAGTTAGCAAGTGCCCATGTCAAACCTGTTTGTTGTTCAAAATACCCAAAAGCAGTAATACAATCATCATTAAATGCCCATGCACCATTCTTATAGTTATAAACAAGAATTCTGTTTGGGAATAACTGCTGATCTGCTTGCGCACTATTAGGAAAAGTCCAATACACCATTTCAGCTAAATAATCTCTTATTCCTGCGACGCGAGATATTCCATCGTTTTTATTACGAACCTGAAAAATCTGGTCTGGTATAAGATTGTCTACTCGAGCTACGTTCGATCCATTACAACTATGTACACCAGTAGTTCCAACAGTAAGAACTTCTTTATCGAATGGAACCGTAGAAAATGTAGCCTCTGACCCAAGCTCAGTATTAAGCTTTTGCCATATGAATGGTTGAACCTCGTTGCCGGTATATGCAAGCTCCCACGTAGAGCGCTCAAAATAGACAATCAAGCGATCTTTAATAAACTCGGCCGATACAATCTCTTCTTCAGTTGTAGCATCAATAAATCCAGCCTGATGTGATCCTGTTTGTGTTTGTTCAAGCCATGCGGTTGCACAGTTTGGTAGTCCTCCCTCAAAGGGTGATCCATTTTGGGAGAATCGTGCACGATTAACGTAATTGATGTTATTGGCGCCAGCTGCATCAAGTTCTACGGTATTAAGCAGAACAAGTCTATTACGAAAAGCTACGATAATGCGTGCTGTTTTTACTTTATTTCCAGCAGTTAAAAATTGTGGGGTAAAGATTGCCCAAGTTGTTCCATCAAAAGTCCAAAGAGGATCATCGGTTACTGCAACTACACCATTGTAATTAGTGACATGAAAATTAGTAACAAATAAAGAAACAAGATCATCAGTTAGTCCTTGCCAATTAGCAGACCAAAAGAAATCAGCATTATCTCCATGCCATATTGGTGTTGTTCCTGAACCACTTCGATCCCAACCTGTTCCAGAAAAAACGTATGCGAATTGTGTATCAAATCCATACGCAACATGTGTTGTAATAGGTCCTTTCTCATAAAGAGTAAGTCCCATAACTGGTTCAGCAGGATAAAAATATATCTGGGTAAGTGCTGGAGCGCCATTAAATACATATGCTCCGGTTCCTATGTTATAGGTAGCTGTAGTTGTGGCTACCGTTTGTAGCATGGGCTGAGCTCCTGCTACAGCACTATTAACAGTATAAAGAGCTGTTCCAATAGAAAACATCTGCCCAACTTTAAAGATTACACCAGGAACTGTTCCAGTAGCAGCTCCTCCAGCATCAGTAATACCAACTGCTGCCCCTCCGGTAAGTGCTATGCGAAATCGAGAAAACCTTTGATCAGTCCCCATTAAACGAGATCCAAATCTTTTTCTAACACGACCACGAAATACATAGGCATTATTAAGCTGAGCAAATGCTTCGTCAGGTATCATGAATGGTTTCAGATCTGTCTGAAGTCCTACACTAACAGGGCCTATCAGGAACCTATCAAATGCCATGCTATGCTCCTATAGCTAAGAAATTAAACGAGCAAGCGGTTCCAAAATTTGTTTTTCTTTTTGCTGTTATCTGTGTTGTAGAGGTAGCCTGTATAGCCATAATAATATCAGTGTGATTACCGGTAGGTGTATCATTAGGTGTTGCAGTAACGGAATATATAGCTGTAGGAAATGTACGAGGTAGATTAACAACAAGATTGGATACTCCTCCATTCATAGTCGCACTTCCCCATTGCAACATAATACCTGATGGTAAAAAGGTCCATCCAGCTGCTGCGGCCAAGCATTCAGTCATAGGAATCGATGCACCATTGTTTTCTCTTCTAAAGAAAAGCTCGGTTACGGTTGATGTAGCACCAACATTGGCATAGAATCCAGCTTCATTTACTGCGGTTACCGGTGCGGCATGTTCAGGTAATTGCAAATAAAGATGTTTTCCTTCCCCAACGGCACCAAAATTAATATGATTAACACCAACAAGTGTCTGTATAGCTGCAAAGTTTTGTTGAATATCTTGTTGTGATTGAGATAAAAGATCATTTGCTGCAGGAATTGCATTATTATAGGCCATCATTTCTCCTTTTTAGAAACTACCACCACCATACCACCAACCAGGACCATAACCACCGGCAGTATTTTCAGTATAAATAGTAGCCGTACGTTGATCAGTTTGTTGAACTATAGTACGACGATTAATAAGATTTTGTTGTTTCATAAACTCAGGAAAGATAGTTTGTACACTTTCTGGGTCCATGCGATCTTCAAATATCTTTTTAGCTGCTCCATAAGCAATATACTGCCACCATTCAGAAAGTAATGGTTGTGAATCTTGTTCTAATAGCTCATCAGGTCTAAGATAGACTTCCATATTCACGGTATAAGGCTGATCAGGAACAGGTCGTAATGTAAATTTAGTATCATAAAATAGAAGCGCTTGAGGTTGTGATGCAACATAAGGAACTGTTTGGCTATTAATCGCTTGTCCTGATGCTGGAGCAACGGGAAATGTAAACAAGAATTGTCCTGTTATATAATCTATTGCGCCTACGGTGTTTCCTGTTTGTACATCAATAAGAAGACCATTCACATTAAGTGGTATTGACTGATCTTTAATCGTCAATGCGTTCCCATCAATATCAACTGATGAAAAAAGAACATTATCTTTTAGGAGTGGTACATTTGCTATAGTTCCATCAAAAAACGTAGTTACACCATCGCCTGCTGTTCCTATAGACATAATGCTATTGACCATTGGATAAATAGCAAAAAATTGCTCACGGGATTGTGAAAACATAGACTGATAGCCAGCTATATAAATTGGTGCATGTACTGATATATATTTATTCCTAAAATTAAACATTGGATTAAGGGGATCGGTTGTATCAGTAGCATAAACATCAATGAAGGGCTGAGCATAAAAAGAAAAAGTACTTCTCAATGTTGCAAGCCTTAAATGCTCGGGAAAATCATAGAGAACAAACGTATTAATATAATTCTTTATCTCGTCAGTAGAGAGTTGACTCTCAGACATGCTTCTCGTAAGTCTACGTACTTTTATGATAATATTATTAAGCGTAGAGAGCGTATTATCTGGCATAATAACTCCTATTAACGGGGTAATATGTTACGTGTTGCCTGTCTGAGCTGATTATTGCTCTCACCAACAGGAACAGCAAATGCGCAAACCTGGACCCCAGGAGGAGGTAGTCCAGGATTATTTACATCTTCAGGAATAATGAATGCATCATAGAATGTTGTATCTATAGAAATCAAAAAGGTGTTTGGACTTGTCACAACAATTACACCAGTTTGTTGATTGATTTGATACATTCCATCAGCTTGTGGAACATCAATGCGAACAATAAGTCCGTCATCATATTGATGATCATACATAGTAGTGACTTCAGCCATAGTTGCGTTTGTGATAGCGGTTATCACACGCATAGCGGGCTGAAATGTAGGATTCTGATTAAATGCCTGACATACATCCAAAACTGCCATTGATTTCTCCTAGATATGTTCAACAGTTACTAATGGTCCACCGACAGGAGTAAGATCATCAATATCAACAAACTCGAGACTATTGAATCCAAATCTCCTCACTTTTTGACCTATTTTCATCATAGGTTTTCCATTTTCATCAGTTTGATATGCATGAACAGGATACCAGCCATTTTTATTAAGATGTTTGGCTACACCAAGTGGAATGGTATAAATCTGTCCATCAACAAAATCATATCGCTCAACAGGATCATCTTTATAAGCTTTAAATACAAAACTCATTCCACCACCTTCAACTTCATAGAATTTGAAGATTCCTTTTACCATCTCTCTATCTTTATCTCGCTGATAACGAAGATTAATTTTAAGTGATTCTTTCTTTGCTTCCATCGCACTGATTGTAGGTGCCTTTTCTGAAGCTGCGCCACTAATGGCTGCGTTATTTACTGATTTTGTTTCTGCCATGATTTTTCCTAAAAAAGGGCTCCATATAAGGAGCCCAATATATTGCTTTAGACGTCATTTGTTACAGAAAAAGATTTACCAGCAACCCAGTAAATTACATCATCGTCTGATCCAGCTGGCGATGCGGCACCTCCGGCAAGAATCATACCAATGTATGACTCATTAATCGTTGAATCAGCTAAGATATTTTCATTATTGGTAAGAGCTATTCCTGTGTCTTCACCAAATGGGATAACTTCAGCAGGTGTAAATGGAACATCTCCTGGAAGAGCGAAGTCAAACGCTGTAAATGCAGAAGTATTGATATTTACTGTGAAAGTATGAGCTCCAATTGCAATAACAGTACCTGCAAGTCCATCCATCTCAACCATGCCAAAAACAGCTGGTACATTGAAACGAACTTCTTGTCCTACGGTATAATCAGGATCAACAGATGTTGTTATTACCGCATTAACAGCTTGTGAGATTTCGGTAATAATACGTCTACGTGGATAGAAGATTGATGGGAAGTTTATCTTACGATAAAATCCTGTTGTGCCCGCAACAGCGAGTTGTGGAGCATTAATAAGATCAAAATGTGTAGCATCAATAACATCAATGGTAAAATCAATGCCAGCAAATTGCGGGGCTCCAACAATGGTGCTTAATCTTACAACATCACCATCTCTAAGTAATGCCGTGCTTGCAACGGTTACACGTGGAGGATTTGCTGCTGAAATAGCAGTAAAAGCAAAAGCTGCTCCTGGTGTTTGCACCGATGAATCTACTAAGGTAAATCCACCAATAGCACCAGCGCCAACGCCAACCACTGCTGTAGATTCAAATACAACCTGAGAGGCAGGGTTACTATTATAGTATTTAACCAAGCCATCATTAGCAGCAAAACCTCTTTGCCAATAAAACTCTATACCGTTGCCCAATGTGTTTCCACCAAGATTGGTATAGTTATAGACTTTCATCCAATCAACATCAGATCTCAGCACGATTGTTGTGTTATTACCATCAGAGGTAAAAGAACCTTGTTGAATTATAGTTCCGTCCATGATTTCTCCTTAAGCTAATGTTGCGCGAAGATTAATAACCCACAAATCATTAGTGATACGTGGAACTTCAGCAAACTTATAACCAACTGATGCATTGAGTGCCAATGGGCCATCATAAATTGGTGGACGATAAATAAACGCTGCAGAATATCCATCTTGTTCAATGCATGCATATGCTTCCATACCAACACAAAAGATGTTGTATACGTTTGCACCAAGTGCTGAAGCATTTGCTGTCACGCTACCAATAGACGAGATGAGGAATCTCAAGTTACCAATAGCGCCCCATTCTGAACGAAGAGCGTTCATAGGTGCAGGATATTGATTTTTTTGGATGAAACCCGCAACTGCATCAAGGTTACCCGTAAGGTTAGTTGATGTGAGTGCAAAATACGCATCGCGAACTGGTGCTGTACCGAACTTATCCTCACCTTCAATGTTATCCATAATGGTATAAGCATTGTTGTTCAGAAGAGAACGCACTACAGTATCAACGTCAGAACGTGTGATTTCTGTTGGGTTGTCGCCATTGACCCCACCAGTAGAGTTGATAAATGAAGCTGTAGAAGCCAACATGTCGCGGGTTAACTGGTCCTCTGTTTGGCGTAGCGATACCCCTAAACGCGCGGCACATTCGTTCAAAACTGGATCTTGATTTTGCAATGTGCATTATTCTGTTACTTTTTATGACCAATTATTTTCTAATTGGCGGAGAGTCTTGTTATTCCTCTCTCCCGAACTCGTCGATCGGGATCGGACTGTCGCTTCACCTTTCGGTGTCCACTCGCCTCAGTCTCTCACGCTAGACATTTAAATATCTATATTCTATAATGTATGCATACACTTTAATATACAACTTGGGATCAAAATATGAATCGTTATACTTATATAAGAAAAGAATATGAACCAATTCAATTAGCCTATTTAGCTGGGATTATTGATGGGGAAGGTAGTATATATATTGGCAATTTCAGTTCAAATCTAAAAACTGGTTCTAAGTATTATCAAACCAATATTGAAGTTACCAATTCAGATAAATCACTAATTGATTGGTTATTCAATACTTTTGGTGGCAGAATATATACATATTCCATGAAACAAATGCCAAAGAATGCACGCCGAACATATTATCGCTGGATAGCAACAGGTGAACGTGTAACTCATTTGGTAGAAATAATTCTTCCCTATATCATCATCAAAAAGCGTCAATGCGAAATCATGATTTCTATGAGAGCTACCTTTAAAGGCAATTATGGTGTTAACCAAGGAGTTAAAGGCATTCAACAATTACCACAAGATTTATTAAATATTCGCCAAGCCTATTTTGAAGAGATGCAAAGTCTTCATTGTCGTAATTATAAAAATATAAAAACATAAACCCTTGCGCCTTGTTTCCCTCGACTTTACGTTAGGGGGTCCAAGTCAATCAGAGCGGATTTAAAGCAGGCCATCTGCTGCAAAACCAAATATGTCAAAGAACAATTCTTAACCTGCTCGTTTAGTGTAACGTAGGTCAAAACACTAAACTGTTACGGCACCTTTACCGTAAAAACTGATCTTAGCGTCAATATCAACCGCGGTTAGGCTCTGTGGTGGAGGTGTAACACCAGAATTACCAAGCGGTACCATAGCTGTTGCTAATGGATTATAACGACGCATACGTAAAGTCGTACCACCATTGCGTGGCATGTTTTTACGCATTGCAGGTATTTTATGAATCATATTTGGCACTGGCACGCTCAAGAGTTTATAACTAAAACTCTGTTGAACTGGCGCAGGCAAAATGCTGGTAGTTGTAATTGCCATGAAGGCTCCTTGAAATATACATTTCATATATATTCCAAGCTGACAAGGCTTGTCTTATTGTCCTCGGATGGCAAATCCCGATTATGCCGAATATTGGAGGAGAGCAACTCCTGAATTTTGCTGAACTTAGTATAGAGCAAAGATTGGATTAAAAACAAGCATAGCTCTAAAGACCGTTAAGGGCCTAAAGCTTATTTTCATAGAGCTATGCTTGTTTTTTTAGCGCATTGCCCTGAGGAGAGGAAAGGTGAGAACCTCAGGGCATCGCGAGTTGGAGATTATCGACGAGAATTCATCATTTCTTTAAGAAGCTGTGATTTCAGTTCATCAGTTAATCCATTAGCAAATGCATTAGCATGAGATAATGGACTATCCCCTTGTTGAGGATTTACACTCGTAAGCGGCCTTGGCTTAGCAGCATTAATCTGTGCTCGAGCCCTATCTTCGTGATAGGTATCTTCAGGCTGAATGCCAAGCTTTTTTATCAACGTATAAGCAGATACCGCCTTTTTATATAAATCCGGAGATGAGTTTATTGTATCAGCAAGATCGGGATATTGCATGCTTAATATTTCAATATTTTCTTTTGATACTACTTTCTCTATATCTGGATATTCCATTTTCAGACGCGCTTCAACAAGAGATGATGATGACTGTGATTGATAGTTTTTAAGCTCTTTTTTAAGCTTATTAACTTCATTAACAACTGCCTTGAGATGTTTTCCTTCAGCAAGTTCATCATTTCCAATAGAAAAATCTGCATCTTGTTCAAGAGGCTGATCATTTCGAGGAGCTGCATATCGTGCTTCAAGATCTTGGGCTCGTTTTACAGCTTCATCCCTCTCTCGTTCAGCACGTTCCTTAAGTTCACGCACAGCCTTAAAGTGTTTAGCTGAGGGAGACTCTGTTTTTTCTACATCAGGAGCAGAAATTTGCTCTGGTTTTTCTACATCAACTACTGAGGATTGCTCGATAGTTGGTTCAACTGTAGACTGATTGTCGACAGTTCTATCAAATATTGTTGTAGGAACTGATTCTAATACTTTTTCCAACTCTTCCATCATACTTCTCCGTTTAATGTCTTACATAGTTTAAAAAGATCTCCACGCTCAAATCTTAATACAAAATCTAATAATCCATATTCTTCTGGTGGAACCTCTAATCTATTTTCAAGCAATAAGTGACAAATACCTCGAGAAGGAATAACCCATAAAAAGGTTATTTGGTCATCTTTCAGGGTATATTTGTACATGGTTTGGTCATAATTCGGGGTTGCACAAGAATTTCGGCACGAAAAATAGTTTCTGATTACGTTTGGCATCAAGGGTTCTTTTTTGGTAATTACTTCAACAAAGAAATCACCAATCATATTTTTCTTACCACGAGCAATGCATTCATGGAGATTCTTATCATAATCTGTAAGACTTTCTCGCATCTGTTCTATAGGACTTCTGGTTTCAGGTTCTTTAAGGGAAAGATCATAAGACACCTTTCCCACCGTTTCTCTCAAATGAGTATCGGTAAGATCACATGTCATGATGCTTACCCAATCTTTTAGTTGGTGATTTTTTTTTGGCAATAAAGAGATCTTTTATCTTAGTATAAATAAGAGCTAAAAGAGCAAACATTCCACTTCCTCTACTTTCTCCAAAAATCATTACTGCTTTTTTTTTAGTTTTTTTTTCTTCTTTTTTTTTGCAATACCCGCTTCAGAAAGAGAGATCGCTATCGCTTGCTTAGGATTTGTAACGATAGGCCCTTCTTTGCTTCCGCTATGAAGTTCTCCTTTTTTGAACTTCTTCATTTCGACTTTTACTTTTTCCTTAGGCGTTCCCTTAAGTGGCATTACTTTCTCCCTTTTTTCTTCTTATCGAGCTTCTCTATCTTTTCATGAACTTTTTTATCTTTCTTCATAGCGCTCTCAGCTTTCTCATGTAATTTTTCTTCTTTTCTATGAAGTTTTGATATCTTGCTCATCATTTCTCCTATTAATCTCACTAAACATGGGCCTATGTGGGCCCATGATCTTGTAACAACGTTACTATCGTACTCGTACGGTTTCCTGAAAGACAAGTTCTTTATCTTCACGTATTTCTTTAGGGTTTTTCTTGTCACGTATATTGGCCGGGACACCCAAAATACTATACGCTATTTTCTTTGCCTTTCCTTCAGGTCGTATCATAGCAGGCATATTAAACCTTCTTAGGCTTAATATGTTTCATCATGCCATTATGATCCATACCTTTCTGACGATCTACGCCAGCAATTGTATCAGGAAGAATAAGATCTTCTGGTGCATAATCAGGATCCATTGGATAAGGACGCATGATTACTTCTTGAGGAAGATTAGCAATAGCTGAACGATCTTCACGGATCATACCAGCATCCTGCATTTCTTGGGTCCTACGAGAATTCATATCCTCATATTTACCATCGTTGTAACGTTTTGCCATCAAGGCTCCTTTAAGTAGTAACTGCAGACCCCTACGAAATTTTAACGAAGTAGGGCTGCAAGGTTATAAAATACCTCTAACTACTTGTCCCGCCATAGCCCTGTGCGACGGAGGACAGCTAGAGTTTATGGTCTGGGACTCGATAGCCCCAGATTATAGCTACTTTGTTGGACAAGGATTGCATGGTGGACCATCAACGACTTGGCATTGATTTTCAAACGGTACACAAGGAATACATGTAGATGGTTGTGTTCCACCACCACAAAGATCAGATAAAAATATTAAATCCATTGCGGATGCATCTTGCGTAGTCGCTAGTGGACCACCAGCAATCATCATTGTTCCAGCATAATTAATAATTCCAGAAGAAGGATCTAGAACCAATACTTCAAGAATAGCACTTACTAAATCTCCAGAGCTTAAAAGAAGATGAGATGTACACAAACCAAAAACATTACTAGAAAATGTTAGAAATGGCACAAAAATTGCTTTACGAGACACGCCATTTACTGAAATGGATAATTTAGCAACAGGAGAACCAGTCAAAATCATAGATCCGGCAAGTGATGATGCATTGATAAATACACTTGCTACCCAGTAGCCAGTTTTGTTTGCCACAAAATGAGTATTAGGTACCATTGAAACCATACTCGATGGATCATCATTAACAAAATTAAAGTTAATAGGATCGCCAAGTGTATATGAAAAGTTTCCTGAGAAGCTAACATAACCTCGAGAAGTGTTACACATCATCAAATTAGAAGCACGGAGATTGGTAACGCACAGATCATTGATATTTGCACTTACTGCACACAAATTATTTGTTGTAAGCGATTCAGTTTGCTGGGAAGTAGACTTCAAATTTTGGGAACACAAATTATTAGTATTTAAATCTTCAACCCAAATTTGCTTAGATTTCTGCCAACAAATATCTGCGCAGCGAACACATATTTTTTTAATATCTAAAGTATTGTCGCAACCGCAATTAGAATCTGCTGTTAAGAAACACTCATTTGCCATTATCAGGCTCCTTAGTAAAAATTAGATAAATAATACAATGTATCTAGTACTAGAGTTTTTAAATCAATGATGTTTCCGGTACTGACCTTGTTGTTTATCATAATGATTACCACTTTGTGCATAGTTATTACTAAATTGGTTCGCTTCTGCTTTCTTCTTGGTCAGTAATACGCAATCCAAAATATCCTGCCTCTGGTCTAAAGGTACGGTTAATAACATTCGGAGATAAATTAGCGATAGCGTTCTGATCTTCCTGGATCATTCGTGCATCCATAAGTTCTTGCCGTCTTCTAGGGTCGGTACCTTTATAATGCTGCTCACTTAGGATATCTGTGCTATACATGATATGCTCGCTGGACTTAATATCTTTTTGCATCTGATAAAGCTTATTGAGCTGAGAAGATGATTTGTTTGTTTTCTTCATGCGTTCTCCTGTTTTATATTCTGACCTTGCATAACTTCAGACTGTGATTTAACCATCTGGGATAAGGTCATAAGTTTTTCTATGTGTTCTATGTCGATACCGTCGATCTCTTTAAGCGCCCTAACAAGATTAAGAAGTCCAATTTCTTCATCCTTCTTAGCTTCGGCACGTCTCTCTTCAGCAAGTGCATGGTTCTCTTCAATACGCGAAACACGTTCCATACCAAGTCCTTGATCAGCAACAGCTCGAGCTTGTGCAAGTTCTGTGCGCGCTTGTTGCTCTTGCATTTGAGCTTGCATTTGTTGTTGTTGCAATTGTTGAGCTGCTTGTTGTTGTGCTTGTATTGCCTCAACAAGTTTTTTCTTTTCTTGAAGGGTACACGCTTCAACAAGAACATCGTCTGGGATTTGTACGCCTACTTCACGGAGTTGTAGAAGTTGAGCAAATTGCATTTGTCGTTGCGTAGATGTATTGAATCCTTCTTCAACAACAGCGTCGTATTTACCGAAGGCTTTATTGTAGAACTGAGGAGATGGTTCTTGTTCAATGATTCGCTTAACTTTGCCAGGCATAAAATTAGCTTGAATCAAATCGATCATGAGCTTTCCTAGAAGCTTTTGTGACTGATCAAGTTGATCAAAAAGATTTTGAAGTGTTGTTAGGCCTGCTCCTTGTCGAAGCATAGAGAGCACTCCGGCTTTATCATCCATTGCTGAACCAAGAAGTTCTTCATTAACGCCTGAGATCTCAGATATTTCTTTACCAAGAATCTCAGAAAGCTGAATCATCGAAGCAGGAATTGCGGGCGCTATAATCTGTTCAACATCAGTCATCTGAGCCTCTTCTTTAAGCGCAAGACCACGACCCTGCCCAGAAAGGAATATATCTTTGGGATTTATTAAGGCGTTTTCTTTATACTTCCAGCCTGAATTGATTTGGGATTCGAGGATGTCGAGCTCGATGACTTTTCTTCGGTTATAAAGATATTGAGCATCGCGGAGCCCGCGCGCAACTCCCTGAATTCTCCATGGAAAATATGGACTTTGTGGAGAGTAATAAGCGAACACAGGAACAAAAGGATAATTATCAATCCCCATGGGTTGCGGTCCATCATACATAACCTTTCCTTGCACTACGATAGCAAGTCGTACTGTTGGTATTTCTTGATCTACTGCTGTTACCGTGGGATAGGTTGAAAGAAATGCTTTCAGCGCTTCATTATCCTGAGATTTCCATTCTAATGTTTCACCAGTTTGTGTATCAACAAGCATCTTTTGAGTTCTGTAATCACGGTAATAATATTCATCATACGTTAATAGATTTTTGAGCCCATAGTTATAAGATTCAGGCATATATTGAAATTTTCCATCACGATTATCCTGACCCATCAAGCCAAGAATAATTTCGCTCTTATCAGGAAGAAGAGAGATGCATTCACGCTTGGTAAGAAAAGATCGTTTCCATACTGCGTTACAATCAGATAAATCGGGACGGCGAAAGTATGGGTCAATAAGAAAAGAGTTATAAGAGCAATTGCTGACTTTTATATTACCTGAAACTGGGTCTTGCCGGTAATCCATCCAGACATGAAGCAAGTTCATACCCGTTACAAGAGCTCCCTCAAAGGATTCTGAAATCGTCTCAAGAATTCCATCCTGTTGATTAGCCCATAACATGATTTTGCTAAATTGATCCGCTGTATCCGAATCAGCATTTTCAACGGGTGTAACAATCGTAGATTTACGATTGCGTCTTTGGTGACCGGAAATCATGTTTATAACGCGACGGATACGGTTAAAAGAAAATTGTCTGCGTCTATTAGCTGGAAGATTTCCATAAAGGTCATTCCAGAGTGTTTGATCACCGTTGTAGAAACGTGTATCCGTATCAGCCTCACCCCAAAAGGCTTGATTGATCGTGATAGATTCAGAATAGAAAGCAGTCATACGATCGATGATGCCTCTATCTTTTTCATCGTAGTATTCGGTTCCAAGTTGGGGGAAGAGCATGTATTCTACTCCTTTTTAATGAATATCTCATACTTCGGGGGAAGGATATAATGGAGATTGAATACATGCAAATGTTATCTGAAAAAACCACCCTACGCTCTTCGCCCTTTGGGCTTGTAGCTACGGATGGCAGGCCCCACTAAGGCTTTTAGCGAGCTTAATGGGGCTTGAGTCTCAATGACGAGACAGAAACGCAATTACAGTATAGATATTTTATAGTTTAATAGTAGATTGGCTTTAAGGTGACGTGA
>Ga0137320_1000040_pt1 | contig 35436 bp, 43 predicted proteins | sample EasRivERMZT366_2_FD_104754 | JGI IMG/M metagenome (GOLD analysis project Ga0137320, IMG submission 104754) | Soil microbial communities from meander-bound floodplain in the East River, Colorado, USA - East River MetaG ERMZT366_2 | ecosystem: Environmental > Terrestrial > Soil > Floodplain ...
ACAAAAAAAACCATATTTAAGAGTATCTGATTTAAATCCAATAGTAACACAAGAAATTGGTAGAGCTTCTCATTACGATTTAGTATTCACTAATGCTAATAAACAAGATAAAGAAGCAACTATTAATAAAATCAGGATGATGCTTTCTAATCATAAGATTTATATTAATCCTAGATGCGTCACCTTAATACGGCAACTTCGTAACACTAGATGGGCTTCTAATACTAGTAATACAAAGAAGATATTTTCCCGTAGTGGGGGCGAGCATGGAGATGCAATAGATGCACTAATTTATTTAATATCTTCAATTAATTACACCAAAAACCCTTACCCAGCTTTTTATAATATGGATACAAGGGATTTGTTTATAAAAAATCCAAATGGTCCAATTCAAAATAATAACAACTATATAGAGACTTATAAAAAGATTTTTAATATTAAACCAAAAGAATAGAGAAAAATGGACACATCTAAAGTATATTTTGGGGCTAAACCGGCTGAAGAAACCGCTGCTGATTTAATGCAAAGAGCTAGAAGCTTTTATATTACTTTAGAAGCCAATGCCTATCTTATTAAAATCCAACGCATGTGGAGTGCTTATCATGGTATTTACACTGCTAATTATGGTTTTAATCATCATACCACACAATTCGTAGGAGAACAAGGAGAACTTGTTTTCGTTCCTGTAAATCATTTTCGTAACTTAGCTCAACATATTCTTGTTCTTATTACGGCAGATAGACCTGCCCTTAAAGCTAGAGCGATCAATACTGATTATAAAAGTCTTTCACAAACTGTTTTAGCTGATAGTATTCTTGATTATTATATGCGTCAAAAGGGATTGGAAACAATCATCAGACGCGCCGTAGAATATGCAGTTGTTCTTGGTAGTGGTTTTATTAAAGTTGAATGGAATGCTACCGCTGGTGAACCTTACGATGTAGATGAAGAAACTGGTGAATTTACTCGTGAAGGTGATTTAGAATTTTCCAATCTTTCCCCATTTGATGTTGTTGTTGATGGTACTAAAGAATACTACAATGACGACTGGATGCTTTGCCGTACTTTCAAAAATAAATATGATCTTATAGCAAAGTATCCTGAGTTTGCTGATAAAATCCATGCTTTACGTACTAAAGATGGTAATGATAACTATCGCATTCGTATGTTTACGAATGATGTTACGGATGATATTCCAGTTTATGAATTTTTTCATAAACCCACAGAAGCCCTTCCCGAAGGTAGATATCTTCTATTTCTAGATGCTACAATTATTCTTTTAGATACTAAAATGCCTTATAGACGTGTTCCTGTATTCAGAATTGTTCCTGCTGAAATATTAGGAAGTCCTTATGGTTATAGTCCAATGTTTGATGTTTATCCAATTCAAGAAAGCATCAATGCGTTGTATAGTACTATTATGACAAACCAGAATGCATTTGGTGTTCAGAACTTATATATTCCCCGTGGGGCCGATATTAATATTGCTTCACTTCCTGGTGGATTAAATATCATTGAAGCCAATGGTAAACCAGAACCTCTTCAAATGACTTCAACACCCAAAGAAGTATTTGATTTCTTAGAGATGATGATTCAAACTGCTGAGACACTTACTGGTATTAATAGTGTTGTTCGCGGTAATCCTGAAACTAATCTACGAACTGGTAATGCATTAGCCCTTGTACAATCAAATGCTATTCAATTCTTATCTGGTCTTCAAGGTAGTTATATTAAACTATTAGAAAATGTTGGCACTGGTCTTATTGAAATATTAAAAGATTTTGCTAACACTCCTAGAATGGTTGAACTTGTTGGTAAAAATAATCGTCCCCTTCTAAAAGAATTTCAAGCCGGTGACATTTCTGAAATTGCTAGAGTAGTAGTAGATGTTGCTAACCCTCTTTCTAAAACTACCGCTGGTAGATTAGAAATGGCTAATAATCTTACTCAAATGAAACTTGTAGATAGTCCTCAACAATATCTTCAAGTATTAAATACTGGTAATTTAGATGTTATGTATGAAGGAGAAATGAATGAACTTCTTCTTATTAAATCTGAAAATGAAAAACTTGTTTCTGGACAAAATCCCATTGTTTCACCATTAGATAAACATATGCTTCATATTAATGAACATCGTGTTGTAATTGGTGATAGTGAATTAAGAAATAATCCTGAACTCATTAAAATAGTTATGGATCATATTGAAGCACATCTTAATGCCCTACGTAGTACTGATCCTGCTCTATTACAACTTGTTGGTGAACAACCTTTACCTCCACTTCAACCAATGATGCCTCCAGGAATGACACCTCCACCTGGTATGCCTGGTCCTGAAGCTGGCGGTCCTCCTGGTGTAAATATTCCACAAATGATGCAAGCTCAACAAGGTAATGTTCAAGTTGGAGAAACTGTTGTTGGTCCTAATGGACAAGGTGTTCAATTACCTAATTTACCAAACCCACCTGCACCATTTCAAATGCAACCAGTAAAACCGGGAATGTAATATGGAATATTTAAATAAACCATTTTTTAAATTTCTTATTGGAATAGCGTTAGTATTTGCTCCGGTTAAACAAATGTTAATTACAGCATTTTGTTTAGTGTTAGCAGATATGCTTTTTGGTATTTTTGCTGCAAGAAAACGTAAAGATCCTATTACATCTGCTGGTTTAGGACGTACTCTTGTAAAAATATTTGTTTATAGTATGAGTATTTGTTTAGGATTTTTAACTGAACATTATCTTACTGGTGGAACTTTCCCAATATTAAGTATTATAACTAGTTTAATTGGTCTTACTGAAATTAAAAGTATTTTAGAAAATCTTAATGAAATTAGTGGTACAGATTTATTACGTTCTATATTAGATAAATTATCTAGTGTTAATTATAAAAAGAAAGATGAACCAAATGCCTAATTTAGCTGATGGAATTAGACAAAGTTTTCTTAATAACCTTGGTAAAGAAGGTATGGAAAAAGCTTATAATAGGGTTTCTGGTGCTTCAGAAGATGATGAAGAACGTAAACGTAAGATTAGATTAGCTGCTTTAAAAAAACATATTGACAATTATACTGTAAGAGAGTAAGATGTAAAATGGATGATAATCTATTTAAAACAATTGCACCAATATATAAAGAAATTAAAGCTAGTAAACGCCTTACAAAAAAGCGCATTGCTAAGTCTTTGTCTAATTTTACCGACCAGTCAAAAAATCCCAACAAATTACTCAAAAAACCCCTCAAAAATGGATAATAATACAGAAAAATTTCTTAATATCATCAAGCAAATTGAGAGTAGTGGGGGTAAAAACGTCAATCATCCCACTATGCAACAAGGAATTCATGCTGGAGATACGGCCTACGGGTCTTATGGACTCATGCCTAATACTGTTATTGATGTAACTAATCGTTTACAATCACTAAATAAACTTTCTGATAAGACAAGTCCCATAGTTGGCTTACCAAAAGAACAAATTAATGATTATTTACGTCAAAATCCACAAGCAGAAGAAGAAGTTGCTGATTTTTTAGCTAGAAATCTACTTGCAAGAATGAAGGGTAATGAAGAATTCGCAGCAAAGGCTTGGAATGCTGGAAGTAATCTTCAACCAGAACAAATGGATCAACAAAAATTAATAAATGATCCATATGTTAGCAAATATCGTGAGATTGCCCGTAGACAAGCATTGCAACGATTAGCTCAACATGTACAGTAAATGGCTTTATCTCTCTGGCCATGTATTTTACAGAGCAAATCAAGATAAATACTTCATTCATATAATAAATTTTTCAAGTTATAGTGTTAAAATTGAAATTTAATGAAGATCGAACATATTATCTATTCAGATCGTGTATATTTTAGATATGATAGTTCTGGATTTTTTATTTCAATTATAGAATTCAATCTTTTTAAATGGTATGAATAAGAAAGACGACTTTTTATTTTGTTCCTTTACAGAAAAAGCCGGATGGTATTTTTTTAAGGGAAGCTATACTCAAATTGTTCCCAATCTTGTGTTTTATATTGTCATTGATCCTGTAAAATTTGAAATTAGAGAATATTAATAGTATTTAAAAAAATCAAAACAAATAATATAACATTTTTTAACAACTATTACTATTATTACTATAAATCAGTGATATACCCTTCATTGTGTTGGGCTATCAACTTTTTTCTACCCTAAATGGGCGAATATAAAGGATAAATTATGGCTACCGAAAATACTGCTCCCGTTGCTGAAACTGCTTCAGAAGATACCTCTAATAATACCGAAAATCAAGAACAAAGTCAAGAAAATACCGAAGCTGCACCTGTTGTTGCTGAAACAATACAACAAGCTGCGAAAAAAGAACAAGCTAAGTATTTAAAATCATTAAAACTTAAGGTTGATAAAGGTGAAATTGAAGAAGCCCTTCCTTTTGAGATTCCTGATACTGAAGAAGCTCGGGAATATATGACTAAGCATCTTCAACTTTCTAAAATGGGCAATAAACGTGCTCAAGAGTTTAGTACTCTTCAAAAGGAAGTTGCTGAATTCATTAATATTCTTAAAACTAATCCAAAAGAAGCCCTTCGCAATCCAAATATTGGAATTGATGTTAAAAAGCTTGCTGCTGATATTTTGGAAGAAGAAATCGAGAATAGTAAGAAGTCCCCTGAACAAGTTGAAAAAGAAAAACTCGAACTAGAACTTAAAGCTATTAAAGAAGAACGTGAACGTGAAAAGAAAGACTTCGAAACTCGTGAATTAGAGCGTCTTACTGACTTAGAGTTCCAACGTTATGATGATATGATCAGCAAAGCTATTGAAAAGACTAAGGATTTACCAAAAAGTCCTTATGTTGTTAAGAAAGTTGCTGAATATATGATGCTCGGACTTCAAAACAATATTGATGTTACTCCAGATGATGTTATGAAGTTAGTAAAAGATGAAATTCAGAATGATATTAAGGAGATGTTTGGTGCTATGCCTGATGAAGTAGTCGAACAATTCTTAGGGAAAGACCGTATGTCTAGTATGCGTAAGAAAAATTTAGCTAAGGCTAAAAGTAATCCTACTACTCCAACAAAAGTAGTTGATAGTGGTAATACTACAAAGCCAAGTAAAAAAGCTGATAAAAAACAAACATATAAAGAGTTTTTTAAATTATAACCCATTGTTTTATTTAATATTTTTATTTATTAAATTTAACTGTTAATAATTTTAACAACTTAGTATAGTTTTTATTTAATACGCGTTTTTTCAATTAATTGGGTAATACCCTAAGTATAAAGGTATATAGAATGGCTTATGATGCAAAAAATTCACCTGTCGATGGGCGGCAACTAGAAGTACAACAAATGGTTATTCCAATTGCCTTTACGGGTAGTGCTTCTCCCTCTAGTGTTTCACTTTTGAGTGATGAACCCTCAATGGTATTTTTTCGTTCAACGAGTGTTGACCAAATTACAGATGCTCTTCGGGTAGATGAAGTTGCTGATTTCAGTGCGGCGGCGAGTGATGAATTTGGTATTGTTCAGTGTTTAGTTAGAATTGGAGAAGATTTAGAAAAAGTTCAAAAAGTTAGTTTAGTTAATCGACATGGATCTAATGTAGGATTTGCTGCATATTTAGGCAGTGATACTGGTATTACTACTGGCGACGGCGGTGGACAAGATATTATGGTGCTCTTAAATGTTGCACCTGAAGGTGGTGGTAGTTCTGTTGAATTAGGAACTGCTAGAAGTTATGGTATTTTAGGAGCATCTGCGGTAACTAATACAGGTAATACAGTTGTAACTGGTAATTTAGGGTTATATCCTGGAACCAGTGTAACGGGATTTCCACCTGGAGTAGTTTCTGGTACACAAGATGTTGCCAATGCTGCTGCTCAAACTGCTCAAACTGCTGCTCAAGCTGCCTATACTTCACTCTCTGCATTATCAGGTTCAGCAACAGCAATTAATGCAATTCTTGATGGACAAACTTTAAATCCTGGTGTTTATAAAGAATCAAGTGGAACTTTTAATCTAGCAACATCAAGCGCCGGAACTTTAACATTAGATGGTGCTGGAGATTATATTTTCATAGCTTCAAGTACTCTTACCACTGGTGCCGGTGGAATTCCTACAATTACTCTTTCTAACGGAGCGACTGCTGCTAGAGTATATTGGATTGTTGGAAGTTCTGCTACCATTAATGCTGGTAGTGCTGGAACTTTTCCGGGAGTTATTATCGCACAAGCAAGTGTTACAGATACTTTAGGTGGTATTGTAAATGGAAGTCTTATGGCTCTTACAGGAGCAGTGACTTTAAGTGCTGCAACTGAAATTAATGCTCAATCGCTTTCTGGCGGTGGTGGATTACCTTCAGCCGATTGTTGTTTAGAAGTAAATTATATTGTTGCTGAATAAAAAGGTTTAAAAATTTTACTTGTTTCTTTCCTGATCGATTGGATCTTACCAGCTAGGGGATCGATACCGAAAAAGAAAATGAACACGTATAGTATAAAGTTTGGAAATAATTCCAAATTTAACAAAATAAATAAGAAAGAAAACTAAAATGGCTTATGATGCAAAAAATGCCCCGCAATCAGGTCGCCAGTTAGAAGTTCAAAGATTGGTTATTCCTGTTCTATTAACAGGCGCGGCTAGTCCTGCAAGTGTTAGTCTTATGTGTGATGAACCAGAATTCGTATTCTTCCGTTCATCTAGCGTAGATCAAATTACTGCACAATTGGATACTAATGAAACGGCGACTTATAGTGCTTCACCATCTGATGGTTCTGGTGTTGTTCAATGTTTAATTCGAATCAGCGAACCCCTAGCAAAAATATGTAAGGTTAGTCTTGTTAACCGTAAAGGTGTCAATACTAATATTTATGCATATTTAGGCAGTGATACTGGTATTACTACTGGTACCGATGGTGGTCAACAAATAATGGCTATCCTAAATGTGGCTAATGCTCTAAACAGTGGTTCTTCAGTGAACGATTGCTGCTTAGAAGTTAACTATATTGTGGAATAACAATAAATAAAGGAAATAAATAAATGGCTACAGCTAATACGTTTGGTACCCCGAATAATACGGTAGGTAACCTAAATGGTCTATTTAAAGAAGTGTATGCGGATAAACTTGAAAATCTAATTCCAGACGGAGTTAAGGTTCTTAAAGAGGTCAAGTTCGTCCCTAAGGAAAAACAACCCGGTAACCTCTACCATCAACCTGTGATTCTTGGTATGGAACACGGTATTACCTTCGCGGCTTCAGATGAAGATGCTTTTAATCTTCAACCTGCCGTTGCTGGTCAAATCAAAGATGCTCAAGTACGTGGAAATCCTGCGTTACTCCGATCAATCCTTGGTTATAATGCTGCGTCCCGTTCACTAGGAAGTGCTCAGGCGTTCGAATCTGCTACTAAATATCTAGTTGCTAATATGATGCGTTCAATGTCCAAATCATTGGAAATTGAAATGTTCTATGGGCAAGTTGGTTATGGTGTGGTTGGTGCTGCTGTCGGTGCAGATGTTACGGTTTCCACTCCTGAGTGGGCACCTGGTATCTGGGCTGGTGGTGAAGGAATGCCTATTGAAATTCGTAATGCTGCTGGTTCGCTTTCACGCGGAACTTTCACTATTACCAATGTCAATATGGATACTCGGGTTCTAACCCTTGATTCAAGTGCCTCTGGTGCTGGTGTGGTTGCAACTGATGTTATCTGGCATAAAGGTGCATATGGTAATGAGTTTCCTGGTATTCACCAGATTCTCACCCAATCATCTGGAACGCTATTCAACATCAACGTTGCTCAATTCAATCTATTCCGTGGTAACCAATTCTCAGCGGCTTCTGGTGCGCTAACGTTTGACAAGCTAACGCTTGCTGCGGCTCGCCCAGTGGAAAAAGGTCTAGATGGTCCTCTATATACGCTCGTTAACGTGCGTGCATGGGCTGGTCTTCTAAACGATCAAGCTGCTCTCCGATTATATGATAGTTCATATAGTCCTGCTCAGTTAGAGAATGGTAGTCAGAAACTAAAATTCTTCTCACAAAATGGAGAACTCATTATCGAGCCTTCCATCTATGTGAAAGAAGGTTACTGCTACATGCTCTCTAAAGAAGAGTGGATGCGGGTTGGTAGCTCAGACCTAACGTTCCGTGTTCCTGGTCAGGGAGATGAATTCTTCCGCCATCTAACGGATGCGGCTGGTTATGAACTACGCCTCTGGACTGACCAAGCGCTATTCACGTATGCGCCTGGACATTCAGCGATTGTTACGAATATCGTTAATCCTACTGCTTAATAACCTAAATAGTTATTATAATTAAAGAACCCTAGAAAAGCCTTAAGAAAGCTTTTTTGGGGTTTTTTATTATTAAAATACACATTATTAGAGAGGAGGGGGGAGTCCTTTATTAACAACTTAAGTAAAGACTTTTGTGAACTATTATGTCATTTAGAAACATACCATCTGCCGGAAGCGAATCTTGGAAAGATCCTGTATCTACTTTTTTTTCTCTGCCTTTAGTTAATAATACAATCGGTGATGCAAGGGTTACTGAAGATACTTCTCGAATATTTATTTGGGATGGTGATAGTTGGAATAGTGCTTCTCCTTCACAAAGCGATAGTTTTATTATAATACAAACACCAGAAGGAACTTTTCCAACAGCAAGTAGTCCTTCAGATGCTCTAACATTCGAAACTGATAATAATAAATTATCTATTATCGGCGATGCTAGTACAAAAACTATATTATTTCGAGTAAATGATAATGTTGCCACTCAAGAGGATGCTATTATAAAAGCAATTATTTTCGGCTAATGAAAACTATTATTACACAACCTATTTTTAATCCAGGAGCACAAACCCTAGATTTTTCTACTTTTCCTGGATTTGACATTGTAAATCTTTATGCTGTAATAAATACAAATGATAGTACGATTATATATGCAACTGCTCTTACTGGAAAAGGATATACTAGTGTAGTTGGAGATTTAGTAACATTAGAATTTGATACTTCTTCAATGAGTGCTTCTGATGATCTTCAAGTATTATATGATGATCCAAATGCTACAGTACAAATAATAGGCCCTTTATCTGTTTCTTCTCTTCCTAATCTTAATATAACAAATTTTCCAACCGTTCAATCTGTTAATGTAATTAATTCTCTTTCCATAGCTTCATTACCTAGTATTACAGGAAGCGTTGCTATTGTTGGAAATCTTTCTGTTTCATCTTTACCAAATGTCGTGATTAGTAATTTTCCAGCCACACAACCAGTTTCTTTAACTGGTGTAGTAGATTCTGGAAATTCAACTACAACAAATTTAGGAGTTAGTAGTGTTTTTACTGGAGTATGGACTGATGTTCTTTTATATAATAATATTGTTATAACAATTCTAGCTAGTAGTGCTTCTGCAACTAATGGATTACAAGTTCAATGGTCAAATGATGGATCAACAATTCATTCAACAGATATATTTAATATTTCAGCAAATTTAGGAAAACAATTTTCTTTTGGTCGATTAAGTCGTTATTATCGTATAGTATATACTAATGGAGTTATTGCTCAAACATCTTTTAGTTTACAAACCATTCTTTGTATAGGAAATCTTAAACCTTCTAGTCATAGAATTAATGATTCAATTATTGATGAAGATGATGCAGAACTTATCAAAGCTGTTATAACTGGAAGAACTACTGGTGGTATTTATAAAAACGTTAATGTAGATGCAGATGGTAATCTTCAAACTATACCAGTTTCAGGAAGTAGTATTATTCCAACTCTGGGAACCAATCTTGTTTATGATGATATGAATGTTGCTAATAATGGAATAGCAAGAGGCACTTCTATTGTTGCAGGGGCGGGTTGGACTCAGGTTTATAGTTATACGGGAAGTGGTATTCTTATGGGAGTTCTTCAAACTCTTGAAACAATAGAAGGAACTGCGGCAAGTGGTTGGTTTGTTAGACTGGTTATAGATAGTAATGAACTTTTTACTGCAACAGGAATAGCAACAAGGGATCTTGCAACATCCACTATTTATAATTTTAATATTGGAACAACTCCATCCCCAACATGGGGAGGTCTTAACATAGTACAAGATACTTTTCGATGGGATTCTCCTAATAATTTACCAGTATCTTTTACAACAAATGTTACAGTATACGTTAGTAGAAGTGGTGCCGTGAATAAACTTTGGCGTGCTGGTGTGGTTTGTATAGCAAAGGTTTAAAATGATACAAATAAAAAATTGGTTAAGTTTTAAAAAGTTTATTGATGATAAATCTCTTTCGATTCAATTCATTGAATTTGAAGAAATGTATCATATATACGCATTTGATAATATTTTTAGTCTTCAATATATAATGGATAAATATTCATCAGATACAACAGATCTTATTGATTTTGAAACAAATTATAAAAATCAAGCAAATAAGAAATTAGAAGAACCTAAAGATTCAGATGGAACACCACTAACAAGAACAAAAATTACTCAATCTGGTTGGATTTATCATCTTCATTCAATAGAATTTGAAGTATCTAAACTTAATTCTGTTATAGAAAAAAAATCAGATAATACTGATTGGAATTTTACAAACTTTTATTTTTATGAATTAATAGATAATGTTGAAACTCTTATGGTTAATCCATCACAAGAAGAAATTACTAGTAAATGTATTAAAACTATCGTTGATTGGGAACCAGACTTTGATTATGACGTAATAGGCGGATTTTTTAAACAACAAACTTTACCAACAGAAGATATTCGTATGTGGATAGTTGGAGTACCAGATGTTCCAGAAAACTACGGTGGAAGTAAATTATTTGTATCTTCTCTTAATTTAAAGTTTATGGGAACAGATGGTATAAAAGTTAATGCTCATGCTCCTAAATATTTATCTTATGATCCTATTTATCATACAAATAAATTAAGAATGATTTTTAGACATCCTGCTGGATTTACACATAAAATGTGTTTAATTTTAGAAATTTTTAAAGAATAATGAATAAATTAAAACAATATTTTTGGAATTGTTTAATAGCTTTTGATCAATTTGTTAATACTATTTGTGGTGGAGATCCTGACGAAACTATTAGCTCACGAATGGGTAAATGGGCAAGAAACGGTGAAAATAATAATGGTTTAAAAAAGCCTTTATATATGATTGCACATTTTGTTGTTGAATTATTTGAAAAAAATCATTTTTCTAAGTCTATTGAAGAGGATGAAGGAAAAAACGAAATACTAGATTAATATGAAAAAAGTTATTATATTTCATAATGGTTCTTCTCCAAGAATATATTATAATATTGATATTTCTAAAATAACCGAACCTTATTTAATAAACCCCCCTATTCCCAAAAGAGTCCCCCCTCATTTATGGAAAATAAAAAATAATAAAGTGGTCGTTAAGTTCAATTTTCGTTATTTTTGGTCATTTCTTAAATCTAGGTTACTATAATATATTCTGTGGTTTATTATTCAGTTTTAACAACTATATAAAGAAAGTTTATTTAAGGTGTTAAATGGCATATACTGTTACTAAAGGAAATAAATAATGGCATACACCGTAACAATCCAAGGAAACAGCTTGTCCCTACCAGAAGTTAGTGCTTCTCCAAATTGGGCACCTGGTCAAGTTGCTTTTAATAAAGCGGTTGCTAATGCTCTACAATTTACTGTTGGAACCTTCGATATTCCACCCACTACCTATCAAATGGTTAGTAATGTTAATAATGATGTTGAAATTGGTGGATTAGCATTTCCTACTAGTCAAATTCGTGCAGTATTTTTATATTATTCAGTTTTTCGTACTACTAGTACAAATAATCAAGCCGAAGCTGGCATGATTACAATGGTTTATAATCCAAATAATTCAGTAAATAATAAATGGGAAAAAGTTCAACAATTTTGTGGAAGTAGTACTGTTACTTTTTCTATTACGGATAGTGGTCAGGTAACTTTTTCTAGCACAAGTTTGGCTGGTAGTAATCATTCTGGAACTATCGGTTATTATGCAAAAGTATTACAACAACTTTATTAAAGGAAATAATTAAGTGGCTTTTTCATTTACAAAATTTTTAAAAGGTATTAATTTAGTTCCAAAAAGTGCATCTACAGTTTCTTCTCTAGGAGATTTAGATGTTACAACAGATGGTCAACTTCATTTTTATAACGGTACTATTGATACCACACTTACTAATGCTAACAATGTTCAAACTTTTACAAATAAAACCATTGATGGTAATGTAAACACTATTATAAATGTTTCTGCTTCTTCTTTACCTTCAGATATTGTTTATACTAATGCAACTCAAACATTAACAAATAAAACTTTAACCAGTCCTATTTTAAATAGTCCTAGTTTAAATACAGCAAATGTTGGTTCACCAATGACATTTGTTGAAGGTGCTGCTCCTTCTAATCCATCTGCTGGTAATAGAGCTTTTTATGCTAAATCTGATGGTTTTTATGAAAAAGATTCAGCGGGAGTTGAAACACAATTTGGTGCTGCAAGTGGTGATGTTGTTGGACCAGGTTCCAGTACTGATAATGCGATTGCTAAATGGGATGGAACTGGTGGAAATACTCTTCAAAATTCAAATATATTAATCGATACGGATGATGTAAGTTTTATTAATATTTTACCACCTGATAATGTTGCTGTAGATGCTGATCCTGGGATGGATGTTGAATTACGTGGTACAGCAAAACTTGCTGGAACTGGTGATGGTGGTGGACTTTTTCTACGCGGTGGAGAATCTACTGGTGGAAATGGTGGTCCTGTTACAATTGCCCCCGGTTCTGCTTTGGTTGGAAATGATGGATATATTTCACTTCAAGGTCGAGTTCGTGTTCAAAGACAATCTTTTGCAACATCCGGAAATGTTAATACTAATGTTTATTATGTTGCTGTAACAGATACATCAGCCCCACGTACTTTAACTTTACCAACCATTACAACAGTTGGTCAAGGAACTATATTAGTAATTAAAGATGAAAGCGGCAGCGCAGCAGCAAATAATATTACCATTGCTGCTGGTGGATCAGATATATTTGATGATGGTGGTACAACCAAAATTATTAATGCTAATAATGGTTCATTTACTATTATTGGTAGTAGTTCTTCTCACTGGAGAACAGTTAGTGATACAAATAGTTTGATTACAGGACCAGGTTCTTCTGCATCAGGTAGACTTGTTTCATGGAGTGGTACAACTGGAAAAATTATAACCAATTCTACTATTTCAAATGCAACTGCTGGGGTTTTAAGTTCACTTTCTGGAACAAATCTTGGTTTACAAACCGCAGCAAGTACTGATAGTGTTCAAATTGGATTTCCTCCCAATGCATTGTTAAATGTTACACCATATACTGGTTCTACTGGAGTATCTTTAACTCCTTCTGCTGGAAATTTTAGTATTAAAAGTGGGTCTGATGAGCGTCTTCTAATTGATAGTTCTGGAAATTTTTCTGTAAAAAGTGGTTCTTCTGTTAGTAGATTGAGCATTGATAGTACCGGAGCAGTAACTTTTAGAAATGGTTCTTCTGATAAACTTTCTATTGATACGGGTGGAAACGTTGTTATTGGTTCTGCTGCATTAGCTACAAATGCTACAAATGGATTTTTAAATATTACATCTAGTGCTGGCGCTCCTACTGGAGTTCCTACAGCTTTTACTGGTAGAGTTCCAATTCATTATGATAGTACAAATAATATTTTATATGTCTATGATGCTGGTTGGGTAAGTATTGGTGCTCCTGTAGGAACAATTGTTAATGGTGGTAATACATTAGGTTCTAATATTTCAATTGGAACTAATGATGCATTTACATTAGGTTTCGAAACAAATAATATCGAAAGATTAACATTATCCTCTTCAACTCCATTATTAAGCGTTCCTGATTCAAATACTAATCCAAAAGATTTTGAATTACGTGCTGGTAAAGGTGTTAGTGGTAACGTTGCTGGTGGTGATGCAATTTTAACTGCCGGAGATGGAATTGGAACTGGTGCTGCTGGTGATGTTGTTTTAAAAGGTGGAACTCCTGTAAGTGGGAATATTGGACAAGTTCAGGTAGAATTGGCTGGCAGTCCAATGGCTCATTTTGAGTATAACAATCAAGGAGCTTGTACTTTTAAAATAACGAATGTCGCATATGGTAGTAATGATCCAAGTATTATGGCCTCAAATTTTAGAGTAGATCATGCTCTTGCTGATACTAGTGATAATACACCAACATCGGCATTTAGTTATTCATTAAATGATGGGGCGCAAATTTGGGATATTAAAATAAATGCTTTTGATGGTACTGATAGTGCCGCTTTTCATTGGGTTGCTAGAGTAAAAACTGTTGGTGGAGTTCCTGATGTAAATACACTTTCAACTTCTACTAATGCTGATGCTGGTGCATCTACATGGAATATTAGTATAGATCAATCAACTCCACCCATTGTTTCAATTCTTGTTACAGGACAAATTGCTAAAGATATTAGTTGGAATGGTGTTGTTACAATTACTGGATTTTAATTAAAAAAGGAAAATATAAATGGCTGAAAGTTATAGAAATATTCCCGATGCAGGAAGTCCTAGTTGGAAAGAACCTGTTGCAACAGTGGGTGATTTACCTACATCGGGCAATGGAAATGGTGATGCCCGTGCCGTTATAGACACAGGAGTTGTTTATGTTTGGGATGGAAGTGCTTGGGTATCTCAAGGTGGCGGGGGTGGTACGGGTGATGTAACAGGACCAAGTTCAAGTACATCAGGTACTATTGCTGTTTTTTCTGGAACAAGTGGTAAAATAATTGCTGATGCAACTAATTTAATTGCAACGGCAACTAACATAACTCCAGCGACGGCTGGAACTTTTAGTATAAATGGATTTGTTAATACAAGTGGAGCAGGAAGCAGTTTAACTCTTAGAGGGGGAAACTCTACTGGTAATTTAGGCGGCGCTATTTCTGTTACCGCAGGAAGTACCCAACAATCTGGTAATGGTGCTACAACAACTATAACTGGTGGTTCTAATACTGTTGGAGGCGGCGGAACTACTATTGTAGCTGCTGGAACTAGTAATGCGGCTTCACAATCTGGCGGCAATCTTTCGCTTCGCGGCGGACAGCCTGGTTCTGGTGGAACTGCCGGTTCTATTGGTATGACTACAGGAACTTCTGCTGGTGGTAGTACACGTTTAACAATTGATGGTAGTGGTAACATTATCCCTGGAACTGCCGCTTTGGCTACTACAGCTACCGATGGATTTATATATAGTCAAAGTTGTGCAGGAACTCCAACAGGTGTTCCAGCAGCTACAGCAACTGGTAGAGTACCATTAATAATTGATTCAACTAATAATCGTTTATATAGTTATATATCAGGATGGGTTCAACCAGCATTAAATGCACTATTAACAGGATTTTCAGCCGCAGCAGGAACAGTTTCATCATCTGATAGTATTTTAACTGCTATTAATAAAATTGTTGGTAATCTTGGTTTACTTGCTACTCCAGAAGTAGATCATGGTGATATGGGTGCCACTGAAACGATTGATTTTGCAACTGGTCCAGCACATTATGGAAATATAAGCGCGGCTTGTACTGTAACATTATCAAATGTTGTTAGTGGAAGTGCTTATAGTGTTGTAATTGAAGCAAATGGGACAGATGATATTACATGGGCCGGACCCACAATTGATTGGGGTACTGATGGTCAACCAGATTTTACGGCATTAGCCGATGGTGATTTAACTTTAATTAATTTTTATTATAGTGGTACAAAAACGGTTGTGCTTGCTAGTTATAAATCGTATTAAAAGAAATATATGTCTCAACGTTATTTAGCACCAATTAAAACAAATGCAGCACCACCTCCAGGTTGGGTTCCATCTGATAAAGCCGGACTTATTGCGTGGTTTAGAGCGGATACTGTTAGTGTTGATGGTGGTAATAATGTTACATCTTGGACAGATCAAAGCGGTAATGCATATAATGCTACACCAACTGGTACCGCACCTAAAAAAGTAAATAGTGTTATAAATGGAAACCCTGTTATAAGATTTGTGGCTGCGGATAACGGTAGATTAACTTTTGCAAGTGGAATATCTTTATTAGATAAAGACACAGCCAACACTGTTGTTTTTATAACAAAAGCAACGGCTCAATTAACTGGTGGTAGTTTTGGTGTATTTTTAGGTTTAGGAACATCAAGTACAACAAGAACTTCTTTTTTTAATGCTGAAACAGCAACTTATGGTCAATTAAATGCTGGTGGTGGAACTGCTGGAACTGATACAAACGTTGGTTTAACTACTTTTAATTATTATTCAGCATTTTATTCTTTAATTTCTCAATATAACGGTGGAGGAAGTTTTAGTACCGCAGCAAATTATTCTTGGTTAACTAATGGTAGTACTAATAACCCGACTAATTTTGCTGGTGCAGTTAATACAACAACAGGAGAAAACTGTATAGGAGCATTTGGTCCTTCTGCTCTTAATTACGATGGGGATATTGCCGAGATTATTGTTTGGAATAGTACATTAAGTGGGGGAGATCAAACATCGTTGTTAAGTTATATTTCTAGTAGGTATGGTATATAAATGATAAATGAATGGTCAGTTGTAGGAGATGATGTGGTTCTTACTTTAACAGAAGGTGAACCAGTAGAGGGTGCTGTTGAGACATGGACTTCCGCTGGTATAACTTTAGAAGGTGATAATTTTTATTCTTGGATTGTAATTACAAATTGGGAAATTATCCCATAAATGAAAGGTAAATAAATGTTAAATGTCGCATATAGTCTTGATACTCTTTTAGATGGAGTATCTTTAAATGATGAACAATCTACAAATCCTTTAAATATTAAAAATATGATAGGATATTCTGCTGAATTTATTTGGTCTGCTGGTAGTGTAAGTAGATCTGTAACATTAGAATTAAGAGCTTCTAATACTGAAGATGGTGGATTTACTGTTATTGATAGTTACACTATTGATGGTAATGAAGGAGTTCGTTTAATAAATGTAGAATATCCACGTTATAACTGGATTAAAGTGACTAGTTCTAATGCTAGTGCTGGTGGTGGTACACTAACAGTTACAATAGCTGGTAGAGGTATATAACAAGGTTTTATAATTTTTAAAATGAAACCTAATAAGAAAATTCTAAAAGATCTTGCTGAACTTGCTTCTAAAAAGAAATCTTTAGAAGTAATGGATCTTGCTGACGAAGGTTATCTTAAAATCCGTGGTCCTCATGGCAGTGCTAGTGGGCAACTTATTGATCAAGATTTAGCAGAACAATATTTAGATAAGTTAGCTCCTACTATGAAAGGTAATGAAGCTATGTATCTTGAGGATCTTTCTGTAGATCCAAATTTACGTGGCCAAGGTCATGGTAGTGAAATATTAAAAAAATTCTTAGAAGAAACTAAGAAAAAAGGCATCAAAGAAGTATATGCAAATGCTTCTCCTTATGGTGCAATGAATAGAGAAGAAGCCCTTCCTAAATTATTAGAGTTTTATAAAAAGCATGGCGCTCAAGTTTTAGAAAAAGATAAAGAAAATGCCATGATTAAATGGCTTTTAGGAATGGGTGGAATTGGTGCTATAGCTTCTGGTGGTAATGCTGAAGCTGCCACTCATGCACTTAATAACCCATTATCTACTGGTGTTGGTGAAATTGGTGGTAATGCTCTCACTCAATTAGATAGAATTACTGGAAGACCTATTAGAGCAGGAGTTAATGCTTTATTACAACATCAAAACCCTTTACAAGCAGCTAAAGAAGCTGTAGTAGATGATAAAGATGTTACAGGTTCCGATGTGGCACATTCTTTGATGCAAGCTAACCCTCAACTAGGATTTCCCACTGTAGATGGTGGTAGAGACTATCCTCTTGAATCTGGTGTTGGTTTAGCAGCCGATTTAGCTTTTGATCCCACTAATTTAATAGGAATGGGTGCTGGTGTAAAAGCGGCTAAGACTCTTGGTAAAGAAGGTTTAGCATTAAGAGCTTTGCAAAGATTTATGAAATAGTAACAAAAGAATAATATTTGTTAAGATAATGGTATTTTAACAACTATATATTGAATATTCTTTTATAAAAGGACCACTTAAATGGATGATAAATTAAAGAAACTTATGAAAGCTAAGGGTGATAAAAAGATTCATCCTATTGAAAAAGAAGCTAAAATGCGTTCTTTGGGTGAGCTTCATAGTATGGCTAAGAATATGCTTGGGGATAGATTGCAAGGGCTTAAGAAAGTCACTGTTGCTTCCGATAGCAAAGAAGGATTAGAAAAAGGTCTTTCTAAAGCTAAAGAAATTGTCGATGGTAAATTATCTGGAAATAACGTTTCAGATGTTTCACCTGAAATGGCCAATGCAATGGCTGAAGAAACTCTTGAAACTTCAGAAGAAGAAGCGGAAGAATCTCCTGCTGAACAAGAATTAGAAGCTAAAGAAGGTATTGAAATGCATAATCCTGATATGGAAGAAATGGATGAGCATGAAATTGATGAAAAAATCCAAAAATTAATGGAGATGAAGAAGCGATTAGCGAAGAATTAATCCTTTCGTCTTTATGTCACCGATTAGGGGAAGTTGCTTCGCAAAGGCGCTTCCCCTCTTTTTTTAAGGAAATAAAATATGGCTAAAACTCCTTGGTTAACAAGCGATGAAATTGTTGACACTGTAAAAAAACGAATTATGGTTCCTTTATCAGAATCAACTTTTACTGTTGACGATATCCTAGATTTTTGTAATCAAGAATTAATGGGAAGTCAGGTTCCATCTGTTCTTCAATATCATGAAGAATATTTCATTCAAAGGATTTCTGTACCTCTTGAACAAAATATTCTAAGATATCCTATTCCCAATAGAGCATTGGGAATGAAATTGCGTTATATCTTTTATCTTGATACTAATAATCAAAGTTATGATATGACTCGTATTAATCCCAATGATCAGAGTTACTTTTTAAATAATTCTGATAGTAATACAAATCCCTATCGTTATTATGTAGAAAACAATGAAATAGTTCTTTCAATTGGTAGTATGACACAGCCTGTTGGTAGTTTACTTATGGGATTTTTCATGCGACCAAATCAGCTTGTTCAAAATGCTCAAGCTGCAACAATTCAAAGTTTTGGTCAAACTATCACTATAGATAATACTACATTGGCAGTTGGTGATACTGTTGTTATTGATAATGGTCTAAATCAAGATGATAGTGAAATTACATTTACAATTGTTGCATCTAGTCCTGGTGACAATGAATTTGTAATCGGTAGTACTAGTATTAATACTGCTTCTAATTTAGTAAATGCTATAAATGATAATGGTACTTATTCTGCTTCAAATAGTACACCAGCAACAAATGTTGTAACATTAGTTTACTATAATATTCAACTATCAATCACGCCATCTAATAGCGTTTCAATGATTGTTCCAACCACTCAAACCATTAATTGTGATAATGTTCCTAGTACATTTAGCAATAATACTTTTTATGATATATTACAAACAAAACCTGGGCATAGAATTATAAATTACGACGTATTAGTTGGAAATAATGCTATTTCAGGTACTACAATGACATTCCCAGCGGGAAGTTTACCTGATGCAGTAATTATTGGAGACTATGTTTGTTTAGCTAACGAATGTATAATTCCGCAATTACCTCCAGAATTACACAATATTTTAGCTGAACGTACTTGTGCTCGCGTTCTTTCTGCAATTGGTGACACTGAAGGGTTACAAAATTCTCAAAAGATGATTGCTGATATGGAACTAAGACAAGGAAATATGGTGCAAAATCGGGTTGACGGAAATACTCAAAAAGTATTGGCAAGGCGCAGTTTGCTCCATTATGGAAAAGGCATTCGTCGAAATATTCTTTAATATTGGCAAATAAATGGCAAATCCACCAACATCAACAGTTAATCTGAAAGCCCTTGGGCTCAATACCCAACCTAATGAATTATCGGTTGAACCCGGAAGTTTGTCCGAAGCCTCAGATATTGTAATTAGACGTGATAATGTCATTGAACCTAGACGCGGATTTAAATTATTTGGTGAAGATTTTGGAACATCTACCGATAGAATAACTCAACTCTTTCAATATAAAGAAAGAATTTTACGTCATTATAATACAATTCTTCAATTTGAAACTGATACTACTAACATCAATGATGAAGTGATATTTGATGATTTTTGTGGTAGTTATTCTCCAGTAGAACCCGGTATTAGAATAAAATCAATTGAAGCTAATGGTAATTTTTATTTTACTACGTCTACTGGTATTCAAAAAATTTCTGCTCGCACTGCTGCTGATTTTACATCTAATTGTGGTTTTGTAACCCAAGCTGGTGGTATAAAAGCATTAGATATAGAAGCATTTTTAAATTTTACATATGGTGTTGAAGGATTTCTTCCCCCAGATAGTGCAGTTGCTTATAGAGTTGTTTGGGGAACTAAGGATTTAAATGGAAATTTAATTCTTGGTGTTCCAAGTGCTAGAGCTATTGTATATAATTCTCTTCAAGAAATGATAGTTAGAGATTATATGGTAGCATTGGAGAATTTAGATAATTTAGATATTACAGCACAATCCAATTTTACTTCTGCCGATTTCGTTGAAACTTTGGGTCTTTCTCTTAATGCACCAGCGACTGATATTCAAGCTAACCTTATTGAACTTGCCACAAAGCTTGATGAAGAACGTGGAACTTTAATTCCCACTGGTGATATCTTATCTGCCAGCGTAGATACTTTAGGAATTTGTACTGTAACACTTACTGCGTCTAGTGTTGGTTTATTAGGAAAAATGCAAATAGGTGATAAAATTTTTCTTGAAGGGACTTGGAATGATATTGATGGACAAAATATAAGTGGTGTTTTTACTGTAACTAATTTAGGACTTACTGGACCAAATAATACTATACAATTTTTAACCACATCTAATCCTGGTACAATGACACTCACGGGAGCATCTATTGAATCTGGTTGGTTTAGATCTATAGTTCAACCTCCTATCCCATCTATTCCAGCAACAAACGCCGAACTTGTTGCTTTACAAACATATTTAGAAAATATTTTATTTGAATTACAATCAGATAGAAATATTGTAATTAGTGCTAATACCACAAGTATAGATCCATTTCCTTTATTAATTTCTTCCGTGTCTGTTACAACAACAACAAATTTACAAATTGATTTTGATGCTTCAAACAATGTTAATGATGTATATTTACCAGGAGATAAAGTATTTTTGGCTGGTACTTGGGATGGAACAGGTGGGGATTTAAGTGGTTATTATACGATAACATCAATTCCTTCTGATACACAAATTAATATTACTATCCCAACTACTACGGTTGGTCCTGTTACCACTTCCACAGACACACAGATTCAACTAATTCAACGATTTTCTATAAATCTACAAACAGAATTTGTTAATTTATTAAATGTGGAAGCCTCAGCAAATGTTACCATAATTATACCAATACCAGAACAAGTTGATAGTAATTACTTTTTTCAAATTTATCGTTCAAATATTACAACCGCTTCACAAACCGATGTATTAGCGGATTTAATTCCCGATGATGAAATGCGGCTTGTTTATGAAGCGTATCCAACTCAAGCAGAATTAGATGCTTTAAGTATTACAGTGGTAGATATTACTCCTCAAAGTTTTTTTCAAGGCGGGGCATTTTTATATACTGATGAAACAAACGGAGATGGAATATTACAAGCTAATGAAATTCCGCCCCTTGCTTACGATATAAATACATTTAAAAATGTAACTTTTTATGCCAATACTAGAACTAGGCACAGATTATTTTTATCTTTATTGGGAATTAGTAAAATTATAACTGATTATGATAATGGCGATGAACCCACTTTTTCTATAGCATCATCTTTAGGTTTTAATAATTATAAATTTGTTAAGGGTGTAAATCAAATTACAGAAATTACTATACCGGCTGGTAGTGTTTTTTCACCCACAACAAGTAATTATTTCTTAATTAATGGTGGAAATACCACACACCAATATTATGTTTGGTTTAATGTGTTCGGTGGAACAACCGTTGACCCAGCATTAGCTGATAAAATTGGTATAGAAGTTGTTATTAATAGCGGCGATACTAACGTTCAAGTTGCACAAAAAGTAACTAATGCTTTTAATGTTAGCGTTGATGATTTTTCAGCAACTATAGTCGGAAATATTGTTACAGTTACAAATACCGTTGCTGGTCCATCAGATGATATATCTCCTACCGCTCCTACTGGTAGTATGGCAGGAGTCACTGGATATTCTGCTTCTGTTTTAACACCTGGAGATGGTGAAAATGTTAAAAAACAAATTACTGAAATAACTACAATTGCTGGAAACTTATTTACTCCAACAGGTTCAGCCGATTATTTTAGTATTAATAGCGCTTTTAATAGACAAAATTATTATTTTTGGTTTAATGTTGATGATGGTAATGATAATCCTGGTGTTAATGGTCTTACTGGTGTAGAAGTTAATATTGATAGTACTGATACTGCATCTCAAGTTGCTGTAAAATTAAATGATAGTATAAATCTTTTTACTGATATTTTTTCATCTTCTGTGAATAGTAATATTGTTACAGTCACAAACTTTAGTCCAGGACCAGCAACAAATGCAACTGAAAACGTTGTTGATGTCGGATTTACAATTTCTACTACTCAACAAGGATTGTTAAATGTACTTCTCTCTAATAGTATATCTCCATCTTTAGCAGTACAAGAAACCACTCAAAGTTTAATTAATGTTATAAATAAAAATAATGCTGAAATTGTTTATGGTTATTACTTATCTGGTATTACAGATGTTCCTGGTAATTTTTTATTAGAAGAAAGAACAATTGAGAATATTTTCTTTTATGTTTTAACTAATAGTGTTAATACTGGAAGTAGTTTTAATCCCGATCTATCACCATCATTTACAATTAATAATATAACTCAAGATAATCCGACCACTGTTACAACGGTTTCCCCGCATCAATTGGGTAATCAAGACCAAGTTATGATATTAAATAGTAATAGTTTTCCACCAATTGACGGCATTCATGAAGTAACGAATGTTTCCGGAACCAATTTTAATATTCCTGTTAATGTTATAGTATCAGGTAATGAGGGGTATGGAATAAATTTATTAAATGCTACAATATCTTCAGATGAAAGAAAACCCAATAGAGTTTATTATTCTAAATATCTTCAACCAGAAGCGGTTCCTTTAGTAAATTTCTTAGATGTTGGGGCTCAAGATAAAGCAATTTTAAGAATTATTCCACTAAGAGACAGTTTATTCGTTCTTAAAGAAGACGGTGTATATCGTATTTCAGGAGAAACGGCACCATTTAACTTAGCATTATTTGATACTAGTTATATATTAATTGCTACCGATAGTGTTGCAATTGCTAATAATATTATATATGGTTGGACCACTCAAGGAATTATGACACTTACTGAAAGTGGTAGTCAAATTATTTCAAGAGCAATCGATGTTAATCTTTTACCATTAGCTAGTGACTTATATCCTAATTTTTCAACAGCAACATTTGGTGTTGGTTATAATAGTGAATATTCCTATCTTGTCTGGACAGTAAAAGAAACTATTGATGATGTAGCAACTCAAGCATTTATTTATAATAATTTAACATCTACATGGGTTAGATGGGACAAATCAAATACTTGTGGTTTAGTTAAAGATGAAGATAATAAATTATATCTTGGTGATGGAGAAGAAAATTATATTCAACAAGAAAGAAAAGATTTCACTCGCACCGATTATGCTGATAAAGAGTTTATTTTAAATATTGCAGAAGGAAATTACCAAGTTGAACAGGCTCAATTGAAATTTTTTCAATTAAATAATGTTAATTCAGTTGCACCTGGAGATGTGATTACACAAAACCAAAAAATTAGTATTTATGATATGAATAAATTACTAATGAAATTGGATAATGATCCCTCTGTTAATAGTGTTTATAGTATTTCTAGTATTAGTTATGACACTGGTACCGGATTAGCTCATATAATTATAAATGAAGATATTGATTCTCACATTGTAACGGGTAATCATGTTGTTGTTGATAATATAAATCCGATTGGTTACAACGGAATTGTTGAGGTCACCACAGCAACTAGTGGAGTAACGAGTGATATTTATTATGAAATAGATGAAGATCCTGGTACTCATATAAATGATTCAGAAGGAACCGTTACATATAGTTATTTTAATACATTAAATCCTCAACCCGGCGAATCTTTAAGAACTACATTGGAAGATCTTGCCGCAAAATTACAAATCGATTTACCAATAACAATTGATAACTTAACTAATTATGTAAATGATATTGCTGAAATTAATCTATTCGGACTATCAGTTAGTGCAGAAAATCCTGCCGTTTTTACCATGTCAGCACATAGTGTTACATCTATTAGTGGAACAACAATGACCGTTACCGGCAATCCATTTATTGATGGAAATATTGTTTCTTTTGATTCTACTGGAACTTTACCATTTCCTCTTTCAGAAAATACTAATTATTATGTATTAAATACATCTGGTGATACCTTTAATATAAGTGAAGATAACAGTAATTTAGTTTCAATGTCTAGTAGTTGGATTGGAAATCTTAGTATTTATTTAAATCATGGATTAAAAACTGGAAGATATATTAATGTGAGTAATAGTACAACAACTCCGAATATTAATAAAAATTATGAAGTAACTTATATAAATGGACATCAATTTAGTATAGAAGCTGATGTTTCTACTGCCGGAACTGCTGATATTATAACATTAATCAACAACTTTAACGATATTAGAGGTTCTTATAATATTATTATTGATGGTTTAAATATGGGCGATTCTGGAACTACATTTAAAAATTATGAACATATAAATAGTGACACGCTGTTTGAAACTCCTATAACAAATGTAAATTATTCATTAAAAGAAATTCAAATTGAAACGGTATTACCATTTATCATTGGTCCTATAACAATTTATAAAGCAATACCTAGTACATTTGAATATAGTCCAATTTCTATGAATGATGGATTGAGTTTAAAACATTTTCGCGAAGCAACAATTATGTATTTAAATAGAACTTTCAGTTTTGCTGAAGTTGGTTTTGCTTCAGATTTATTACCTGAAATTATCACTATTGATGTTCCTGGGTTTGGTGCCGGTTTACAAGGAAATCAAGCAAATGGTGAAGGATACTATGGTGGAAATAGTAATAGTAGTCCTTTTAGAACTTATATTCCATTAGAAAAAGCCCGATGTAGGTTCTTAAGAGTATCTCATGAACATTCAGTTGCGAGAGAAAAATATAGTATTTTAGGCACTAGTTTAACTGGTAGAATTGTAAGTACGAGAGGTTATAGGTAATTATGCGACTTCCTTCGATAAAAAGATTATATACAGAAGATTATCCAAAAGAAGATCAAGCTTTAGTTGATGGACTTTCATTTCCTATTAATAGCGGATTTGAAAGTTTATATGCACTAAGCAACAAACAGATATCTTTTAAAGATAACATAGCATGTACTTTTTCTAGTATCCAAGTGACTGTGGATAGTAATGGTTTTCCAACAAAAACAACAACTTATCCTTTATCATTGCCGTCTTCAGTAGATGGGACTTTGGTAATAAGTGCAATTTGTGCAACAAATCCAAATATTTATCCATCTTCAACTCCGTTTATAACCGGGTCAAAGAATCAGAATAGTTTTATTATACAACATATTTCCGGGTTACCAGCAAATGTTCCTTTTAATTTAAACGTAATAACTATTCAAAATTAACAACTATTATAAAGGTTTTATATACAAATGGCTAATGTTCGTCAATCAAATCAAGCAGGTAGTAACTCAGCTTCCAGACCAGTTAAAAAGGTTGGCACTGGTTACACCAATTTACAATCTCTATTAAATGCAAGCAATGCTGGTGCATTGGGAAATACTCTTTCTCAAAATGTTTCTCAGAATGTTGGAAAAACAGTTGGAAATATTCAAGGGGCTCAGCAAGAATTTAAACAGGGAGCACAACAAGAACAAGGTAGACTTAGTGGATTGCAATCTGGTGCCGAAGGTGCTTTAAATAAAATTATAAACGCTCCATCAACAACTTCATATTCTGTTGATGAACAAGGTAATCCAGTTCAAAATTTAATTGGTCAACCAGAAGTTCAAAATTATGCCGATTATGTTGGTTCTAAATATCAAGGACCAAGTGATATTAATAATGCTGCAAATTTACAAAAACAAGCAAATACATCACAACAATATGCAAGAATGTTGGGTTCACAACCCGGTCAACAACAACTACTAAGAAGCTTTGTTAGCAATCCCAAATATACAAACACATTACAAAATTTAGATAGTCTTCATTTAGGTAAACAAAATATTCAATCTGGGTTAAAAAATGCTCGTTCACAAGCATTACAAAGATTGGCCGGTTCTAATGTTGGTGATATGTCTGCTTCTGCACAACAACAAGCTAGACAGAATATGGCAAATTTATCTCAACAACAACAGGGATTACAAAGAGCCACTCAAGGTGCTGTTGGTGGAATTAATGAACAACTATCAAATAGATTATCACAACTTCAAGATCAAAGTCAAGTACAAGAAGCATTGGGTCTTAAATTAAGACAAGGTGATTTTTCTGCTTTAACTCCAGAACAACGTGGTGTTGCTGAAGCTTATGGTAAATATAATATTCTCGATCCTCAAACTTTAATTAATATTCAAAATGCACAAAATCTTTCACAAGAAGGTGTTGCAAATCAACAACAAGCTGCACAATTAGCCGCTTTAGGAAAATTAATGAATGATCCTAATCTAAATCTTGGTGGAAATGTTGGAACGGCACAAGCTGCTAATGTTAACATTGGTGATTTCGTTGGTGATGCACAACAACGCGCTTCTGCTGATAGAGCAATAAAAATGAACAATATGTTAAGTGGTTTAAATCTTAATTTAGCAACTGGAGTAACCCCAGGTCAACAAATACCTGCTTATATGAATACACAACAAAGAGATCAATTATTACAAGCTGGTAGATCATTACAACCATTGGCTGGTGGTAAATACTATGGTATGTCAGCAGATCAGTTAGCACAAGAATTACAAGGAATGAGTCCATGGGGAAGTGGTCAATCAAATCAATCTATTGCATATAATCCCATTAAACAGTATGTAGATACTCTTAATTCCATATTAAATACAAAATACGGATTAACCTCTGGTGGAGGTTTATCTGGTGATTCGGGTTATAGAAGTTAAGGAAAAATAATATGCCTATTGGAACACTTATTGGTGCCGCTGGTGGTGGATTAATTAATACCATTGGTGGTATTCTTGGTGGTATTCTTGGAAATCAAGATAGACAGAACGCTCTTGATGCATTAACTAAAGCCAATGAACTTATTCAAGCTTTAAATTTACCTGAAAGTCAAGCGCTTCCAATTATCATGGCTCAGTTTCAACAAGCTGGTATATATGATCCTAAAATACTTCAGCAGGTAGAACAGGCTGCTAGTTCTTTTTCAAATATAGCCCCCGACACTGCTAACATAGAAGCACAACAACAAGCCCTACAAGCATTACAAGAACGCGGTACTGTTGGTTTAAATGCTGAAGATCGACTTGCGATGCAAAATATTCGCAATCAGGTCGGCGCTGATGCTGAAGCTAGACGTAGATCAATATTGCAAAATATGCAAGCAATGGGTCAGGGTGGTGGAGGGGCCGCTTTAGCTGCTCAATTACAAGCAGCCCAGGCTTCTTCTAATACCGAATCTCAACAGGCTAACCAACAAGCAGCAATTGCCTCTCAACGGGCTTTACAAGCAATTCAATCTGCTGGTAATATGGCCGGTGATATTCGTAATCAAAATTTTAATGTTGCATCAAGTAGAGCGCAAGCAGAAGATCAAATGAATAGATTTAATGTTGGCAATCAAATGGCTGTTAATCAAGCAAATCAACAAGCTCAAAATGCGGCGCAATTATTTAATGTTCAAAATCAACAAAATATTTCTAATCAAAATGTTGGTCAAACCAATCAAGAATTATTGCGTCAACGTCAAGGTCAACAACAAGATTTTGCTAATCAATATAATTTAGCACAGGCTAAAGCTGGTGGTCTTAGTAATATTGCAAATGCCTATCAAGATAAAGCAGCAAATACGGGCTCACAAATTGCTGGTGTTTCTGGTGGACTTGCTGGTGTTGCTGGTGGAATTGGTCAGTATTATAATAATAAAGAAAATCAAGATTTCTTAAATAATTTCTTAAAGAAAATGAACCCCGGTCAAGTATAATGGATGATAATATCTTAAATAAAAAATTTAATCAACCTGAATGGGAAGCTTTAAGAAATGCAATGCTTTCTCAAGAAGGCGGCGGTTTATCTGGCGGTAGAGACGAACAAGGGCTTTATAATATTGATCCTGTTAATATGTCTTTTGAACAAATGGAACAAGCCAGAAATTTTCTTTTAAATAAAGACGCCACTAATAATCTTTTAGGACTAACCCGCCAAAGTGCTGGGGTAGATCCAGTAGAAGCACAACAATCAAGCGATTTTGCTGCTCAAATAGCACAAAATCGCCCACAAGTTGGTGGTAGTATGCTTGATGCTGTTAGACAGCAAAATGGATTTCCGGCTAGCCTTCAAAATCGTAATGTTATTAACAGATTTCAAAAACCAACAAAAGAAGAAAAAAAGGCAATTAATAAAGCAGCTAAAACAAAAGATGAGGCAGTTCGTACTCCACAAGGTGAAGAAAACACTTTAGAAGCAATACAACCAGAACAACCCCAAGTTGATCCAAATGAAGCATTGAATGCTGCGATGGGCACTGAAAATGAAAATCAACTTATTAATAATATTCTACGTGGAACAGAAAGAATTAATGCCGGTTTAAATCTTGTTAAACCTAATTTTTCTGGTATTGAAGCCTTAGAAAAAACCGCAGGTCAACCAGTTTCTAATTATCAAAAGTTACAAAAGAATGTTGAAGATGTTGCTAAATTAGATAAACTTAAGATGGAAATGGCAAATGAAAAATCGTTAAATGATCCTAATAGTATGATTAGTCAATTATCTAGAAATACTATGAATTCTCTTGGTATTCAAATACCAGAAGGGGTTTCTGCTGGTATTCTTAAGCAATCTGGAGTTAGTATCGGAAGTCTTTTAGGTATTAAAGAAAGTATTGAAGGACGTAAAGAAATTGCCAAGATTTATGGTGCTCAAAAGGCTGATGCTAAAAAAGAAACTGATGATCTTAAACGTGAAAAAATGGAAAGGCTTTCAGATAAGCAAGTTGAAAATGTCACCGGAATTAATAAGGCAATTAGTCATATTGAAAGTATTATTGGGGATAAACCTAAGTTTGAAACCGGACCTAAAGCAGATTTAAGAAATAAAGCTGCTCATACTATCGGTAAAGATGATCCTGAAATTAGTGCTTTTCGTTCTAGGGTTGGAGAACAATTAGCCACTTATATTAAATCAATATCTGGCGCTGCTGTTAGTGAACCAGAAGCTCAACGTTTGATTGCCAACATGCCAACTATGTATGATAGTGATGAAGTGTTTATGGCAAAAGCAAAAAGATTATTAGAAGATTTAAAAAAGGATAAAGAAATTTATCTTAAAGATTTACAAACACAAGGTAAAAAAACTGTAGGATTTCAAGGTGGATTAGATGAAAAAAGATCCCCGGCTGGAGAAAATGCTCATCCAAATGATAATGATGCTATTGATTGGGCAAAAAAGAATATTCAAAATCCTCAATATGCACAAGATGCTTATGATATTTTAAAAGTTAATGGTATATTATAATGGCATTTGACCCTAAAAAATATTTAGCTGAAAAAACAGGAATTAAACCTAAAGAACAACAAATGGATGAATCTTTGGGTATTGGTGATATAGCTAGACCTTTAATACAAGGTGGAACTTTAGGATTTTCAGATGAAGCTGTTGGTGGAATGGGTACTATTAGAGATCTAGTTTCTGGTAATGCTGATTTAAATTGGGAAGCTATAAAACAAGCTTATGAAGCTAATAGAGATCAAGAACGTCAACTAAATGAAGAAACTGAAAAAAGAAATCCAACTCTTTATAAAACTCTAGAAATTGCTGGTGGATTAGCTTCTCCCATTGGAACAATAGGAAGTGCTGCAAAAGGTGCTAGTTTAGCTGCTAAAGCTGGTAAATTGGCTTTAGGTGGTGGTTTAGTTGGTGGTGCTGCTGGTGCCGGTTTCTCTGAAGGTAAAAATATTGAAGAAGTTGGTGGTGATATTTTAGGTGGTGCCGCATTGGGAGCGTTGCCTGGTGTCGTTTTGGGTGGTGTTGCAGGTGCTGCAAAATTGGGAGAACATATTCCAATTTTAGGCATCGGCAAAACCGCTCAAGGGTTAGAACAGGGTCTAAAGGGAAATCTTCCTAGTAATCTTAAATTTACCGAAAAAGTGGAAGAACTTTTGGGTAAACTTGGTAGTAAGAAAAAAGAACTATCCCAATCCTATGAAGCCATTTTAAATAAAGCTGCTAGTGAAAATCGTAAAATTGATGCTAGTGATTTTATTGAATTCAGTAAAAAACTTGAAGATGAATTACGTTTTGCTAAAAGTCCAGAAGTTCGTGCTGATATACAAAATGTATTAGATGATGTTCGTGCTTATACTACTAGGAAATTACCCGGTGGTGATGTTCTTGAAACTCCAATGTTAGATCCTAGGGAAGCTCAACATCTTAAATCATCTTTAGGTGAAAAAGCTAGATTTTCCGTTACCCCAACTCTTAAAACTGGAGAAGGACGTGGAATGGCTGGTAGTCTTAAAGGTAAACTGGCCGATGATTTAGGAGAAAATCTTCCTGGGTTTAAAGAAACAGACGCTCAATATGCTGATTTGGAGAATGTTTTACGTCAACTTGGTATCAAACCGGATAAACTATATACTAAAAATTCACTCACTGGTAAATTAGAAATCAATCCTAAAACTTTAAACGTCGTTCAAACTCTTTTAAAACGTTCAGTTAATGAAAAGGCATCTGGAGATGTTGCCAAACGCGGTGTAGATCTATTGGGTCAAGGTATGGAAAAACTTGGTTTAGATAGTGAAATGACCACTTTATTAGATAAAGCTAAAAGCAGCAACGTGTTTGATAGACCTTTAAGTAAATTAGGTGCGTACCTTGGATATGGGGCACAAAAGACATTAACCGCACAACCAACTGTTAGATCATTAGCAATGGCTCCTGAAACATTAGATGCATATGATCGAAAACCTCACAACAGCTATGAACTAAGCAGAAACACTAAGAACGCAACTAAAGAAGAAATTAATCAATTGGCCGATACTGCTATGCAAATACCAGGATTAAGTCAAACTGGACAAAAATTAAAACAAGCTGTTAATGAAGGAAATATTAGAGCCACTAATCAATTGATGTTTGATTTATTACAAAGACCTAAATTTAGAAGTAGTGTTGAAGGTGTGGTAAGTGATAAAGAAGAAACAGAAGAATAGTTATTTCTTTTTATTATAATCCCCAGATAAAATCGTCTCCCTATTTACCCCATTATATTTAATATCATATTCTAGTATCATTTTGTCTTGTGGATTTTCTGCACCATCGCTATGAGTTTTATCTTCATCTATATAATTTAAAGTTCCAGTTGCTTTTGCTTTAGTAAAACTATCACGATTTCTTGCATTATTCTTATCGTAAATAATCTTTCTATCTTTCTTAGAACGATGAAATTTCTTACCTTTATGATTTAAACTAGCATTAATCCATTCTTCATTAAAGTTATTAAGCCATTCTTTTTCTTTATCATTTAATTTAGCAACATAATCAATATCATTAATTTCTTCTAATCTAGTTTTTAAATTTAAAGACGGTTTAAATGATGGATATTTTGTACTATCTCGTTGATTTTTTTTCTTTTTCATTTCTACTTAGTTCTCCTAATAATTTTTCTTGAGCTATTATATTTTTTATATTATTATTCATAAGATAAAAACGGTTATTTTTGGTTTGTACTTTTTTAAAATTAATTCCTAACATATTTTTTAAATGTTGTTTACTTTTAGGTTTTTTATTTGTATAAAAACACCATTGATTATATAAAAATAATAAATCTTCTTCACTAATGGTAACATCACCAGCTTTTATTAAATAATAATCAAAAAATTTAATAAAATGATTTTCTATAATTTTATCTGAAACAATCTTATTATCTTTTTGTATATAGTTTAATAGATGTTCACTAATTCTAAATTCGTTTAAGTTTAAATAAATACGTTTCTTTTTAATTAGATTTAACTTAATTAACAAACTTCTAAATTCTTGTTCATTAATGGGCTCTTTTGACCAATATTTATAAAGTTTAAAGAATGAATCAAACTTTACATATTGTCTACCAGGCTTAATATTAAAATTATTTAAAAAAAACGTAAGTTCGGTATTTGTCTTCACATCGTGATCTATAACTTGCTTTTCATTTAATAATGAAATAAGTTCTTCATAGCTACTATTTTTGTATTTTTGAGACAAGTAAACCACCTAAAGAAACAGCTAACACCCCTAATCCAATATATGCAATTTTTTCCCAAGTATGCATTTCTTGAGCGGACTGTAAGTTTTTACTTAATAGATCATTTTGTTGAGTTAATATTGTAATTTTTTCAGCATCTATATCGCTATTCTTTTGATAAAGAACATTTAACTTATTTAAAAATTCGATTTCGATTAGATGGTTCTTAACTTTATTAGCTTCTTCATTATCAAGAAGAACCCCATCAAAAGGGGCTTTACTATCTTTAGTTAAAGAAATAGTCTTTCCTAAAGAATTATTTGGGATTACCATTAAAATAATCATTAAGCCATTTAGCCAACTCTTCATTACTAATCGTCCCTTCCTTAGTTTTACTATGCAATTCTTGAATTTGTTTCTTAATATTTTCCATTTCAACATTATTTTTTAATTGTTCTTCTGTTTTTTCTAAAAGTTTTTCTTTAGTCGCTAGATTTTTTAATAAAGCCATCGCATTTGAATACTTATTTTTAAAAAAGATTAATATCGCACCAACAACAATTCCAATTATATAAGGTAACATTTTACACCACGTAATAAGATTTTAAATAATAATCATCTACAGAAAATAATACAAGATTGATATACTTTAAATAAACTTCACTAGTACTTTGATTTACAATATAACTATTTTTTTCTTTTTCCATAATAATCGTTAAGATTAAAAAACTCTTTTACAAATAACTCCCAATTTATTGATATATGAAAATTTATTATATGAATGTCTTTATAATAAACATGCTTACCGTTAATACCCCATTTTTTAGAAGGTTTTCTTTTTTTCTTTTTTGGCTTTAACATGAGGAATTATTGGTTGTGTATAAAATACGCTCATTAAATCTTTTGAATATAGTTTTTTAAACATTGCATTTAATTTTTTAATTGTTAATACCGGATTATCAAAGGAAACAATATTAGTTTCTTTTAATATAATATTTTTTTCAATTACCTTAAAGTTTGAGTTTCTTTTTCGCATCTCTATGAAACTTTCTAAGTCCTGCTTCTATTTTACTTTTCATCTTGTGATGAGGCTTACATAATACTTGAAACTTCGTATGATCCTCAACAAACAATCTATCTATAAAATCATCAAAATTTGTCCAACCGTGAAATGGTACAACTGGTTCAATGTGATCAAGTTGGATTTCTCGTCTACCGAATATTTGCTTACATTCAGCACATCTATATTGGTTTCTACCAATCTTAGCGGCTCTCAAAGCATCGGTTCTAGAACGAAGTCTATATGAAGCGCGGCGAAGTGTTGCTATTGCAAAGGCTTTTTTATTAAAGTTTCCCACTGGTATCTATCTGTTTCCAATCACAGACAGAACAACTAGAAAACACTCTATTTAATATGATAGTGTGCTTTATATGACCCTTAGTACAGCTAGGACACATTTCCCTATCATCTTGGTCTAACTCTTCAATTAAGTGCTTCCTATAGCCCTTGGAAGCCTTTTTAAGCTTCTTTTGAAGAGATCTAATGATAGCTTTAAGCTCTCTAATCTTATTCTCTAATTGATCTATGTCTGTATGTTTAGACAATCTATATATAAGTTGTTAAAAAATGTGTTACTATAAATAAATAATTTTTACATAACCAGGAGTTGGATTACCTTTATAAGCTATAAATATTAAAATATTAATACCAAAAGATTTAGAACTTATATATTCAATAATTAAACAGTTATGTGACACATCAATAGCAAATTGTGTGTTGCGCATTTTTTAAAAATCCATAATCACACAGATCAAATTCTAATAAACCAATTAAACCAAGCAATCCCATATAATCTGCATAATTTAAATCTTTATATATAACAAATTTATATTTCATAATAATCTACTACTTTTAATAAAATATAATCAGTTTTACTAAAGTTACCAGTACATTTTATAAAATCTAATAAAAATATTCCAAATTTATGATCTTTACTATCCAGATTTACATCTTGAGGACGGTTCTTTGGAACAATAAAAATTATATTTTCCATTATCGGCCTGATGAACCAAACCCTTTATCACCACGTTCACTATCCCAAAGTGAAATAACTTGACAAGGTTGATAGTTTTCTACTTTATAAATAAGAAGTTGAGCTATGCGATCCCCCGCTTTAATTTGATATCCAGGTTGTAGTTTATCATAAACCCAACCATCATGTTGATTGAAGGTAAGATTATTTAATATAACACTTAATCTACCAGTATACCCAGCATCAACAACTCCACCAGAAACTTTTAATCCTTTAGCACCCAAAGAACTTCTATCTTCAATCTTACCAACACAACTAGGCGGAATTTCAATTGCAAGTCCTAAATCAATTTTAACAGTAGTTCCTAATGGAATAAAAACATCTTCCATTGCGAAAAGATCTAACCCCGCATCTCCAGGTGTATTACGAGTTGGAATTTTAGCACGTTCATCATATTTATAAACACCGATCATTTAACTTTCCTTTTTATATTTATCTTTAATATAAGCAGATAGAATAATACTATAGTTTGCTAAATCAAGTAAAGTATCTTCTACACTCTCATCTTTAACTTGTAGTTCGCCATTCTTAATAAAACTACTAATACGTGCTAGTTTATCAAGCATTCGGGTTACAATACCAACTTCAGCAGAACAAAGTCCCAATGATTCAATTTGACGAAAATTATGAAAAGGATCTATTTCTTTACTACTTGAAGCAGAACAATAATCGTTATTCTTTCGTTTCATAGTATCATTCATATCTTGACACTTTTGTTTGTGATAAGCTAAAAGTTCTTCTCTAGTCAT